>Ga0210394_10003334_pt1 | contig 20375 bp, 19 predicted proteins | sample IncBWC12MmetaG_FD_160121 | JGI IMG/M metagenome (GOLD analysis project Ga0210394, IMG submission 160121) | Forest soil microbial communities from Barre Woods Harvard Forest LTER site, Petersham, Massachusetts, United States - Inc-BW-C-12-M | ecosystem: Environmental > Terrestrial > Soil >...
CCGGTGACGGAATCTTTACCACCTGGAGTTATCGCGCTGGAGCGGGACGAGCGGAGGCATTCCTGCTGAACCCACAGCCGCTACCCGCCCGTACCGCACACGAATGGGGGGTGGTTGCCGAAGTTGTGCCGAACGGCAAGGCACTGAGCCGCGCGCGGGAATTGGCCGAGCTGTACCTCAAGGCCCCGGAAGTGACGCGCCGCAACACGCGCGTGCATTTTATCCAGCCCTTGAAGGAGCGTATCGTTCGAGAAGTTGGCTACGGATTGTCGCTCGAAGGAGCGTCGTCGGCCGATCTCGTGAAATCGATGCGAGTGAAAACCGAACGTCTCGCTCAGAAAGCAAAATCCGCTTAAGGCGGCGAAGAACGCGTCAGCTGCGCAGGCCTTGAGAAGGCGCCACAAGGGATGGAGGTCCAATCTTGTGAGTAGACGCTGTAGGCTGTGCACCAACTGTGCACAAAATCGAAGGTTTTCAGCGCATTGGGGTAGTTGTTGAGCGAAAGCGGATCCCCGAATTGTTGTAAACGATGGGACTTTGGAATTACCAGCGTGGTCGTTAGAACGGATTCTTCGGCTTTGCAAACTGGGGGTCGCCGGTTCGATCCAATCCATATCCAGTCAAGTAGGTACAAGGTAGGTACAACCAAGAAAGGGGAAATAACGTCCTTTATCCAGTAAGCGACGCCAAGCTAAAGCGTTATGGAATTGACGTGATTGCTTCGGGACCAGGAGGTCGAAGGTTCAAATCCTTTCGCCCCGACCATTCTTTCCCCTCTGCTAGCAATACGTTACTCTGCGTTTTCAACTGGGATTCCCACTTCATTTTTGCGGACAATACGGACAAAATCTGTGGTTTTGTTTGAAAACGCGCGGTGCGGGGCCATCCAAAACTTAGCTGGCAACTTATAAGCGAGGCAAGCCGAGCTCGGAGGCGTGATGGCCTGGAACAACCGAATACAAGCGACTTCTACGATCTCGTTCGTTCAACTGTCTTTCCAATTTCAACTGATTTGGGGCAAATTTCGCATTCCGGCAAAGCTTAGGCGGAAGCTATTTCTACGTTCGCATGCCCTCCGGAAACAACAGTTGTGTAGTTACATTCATGGAGTTATAATCGTTATGCATGGTCTGGTTTGAGTGGGATGATGTCAAGGCAAAGACCAACGAGCGTAAGCATGGTGTTCGTTTCGACGATGCCATGTTGGTTTTTTCCGATCCTTATGCCCTGGTCGAGCAGGACCGAATGGAGGGCGGAGAACTTCGCCGGCAAACCCTTGGTTTAGTTGCAGGCGTTGTGTTGCTGCTTGTGGCACACACGGTCCGCAACGAGGGCGAAGATGAAGTCATTCGCATCATTTCAGCACGAAAGGCCTCTCGGAAGGAGCGCGTAGGTTATGACCAAAATCGTAAGGAAGAGTCTCTCTGACAGCCCGATGACCGGAAGGCGCAAGCGTCGCCTGGGAAAGCTCGCTAAGCGGGCCGACAGCGCGATCGACTTTTCCGATATTCCGGAACTTACGGGAAAGTTCTGGGAGAACGCTGTCCGCAATCCGTTCTACCGCCCAGTGAAGAAGCAGCTGACACTTCGGCTCGACGCCGACGTGATCTTCTGGCTCCGGCAACAGGGCCGGGGCTATCAAACCAGAGCGAACGCTTTGCTCAGGGCTGCCATGTTGGAGGACGTAAACCAAAGAACAAGTTAAAGTGACCGTGGAACTGTTCTGGAGTCCCTGCCGATTGTTCCCTGCACCGAGCAGACTGCCTATGAGCGCGCACGTATCTGGGCCGAATTGGAGGTCTCCGGAAAAAGGATTGGCTTCTATGACCTGATTGTCGGGGCAACCGCCCTGGATCGTGGGAGCGAGGTAGCCACGTTCAACCATCGGCACTTTTCCGAGATAAGGGGACTTAGCGTCATCGAACCAGACTAGTTCCCCGCGAAATATCCGCATCGCTCTCAGCTACAGGAAGGTTCGCTGGCGCTGGAGTAAGTGTTGCAATACGCGATTCAGATTGTCGAGGCGCTCGACAAGGCGCACCGAAAGGGCGTGATGCATCGCGATTGGAAGCCGGGCAACATCCTGCTCACAAAATCTGGCGTGAAGTTGCTGGTCTTTGGATCAACCAATCCGAGTCAGTGCGCTGGCACTTGCGAGCTCTAGCGGTTGTGATCGACGATGGGAGAAGGATCCTTCGACTTCTTGGTTACCGGGGCTCGGCGCCGCAAGTCTGCTTGAGCCTTCATCACGGTGTGCCGTGCGTAATAATGCGGATCGTCTTTTCCGTCCGCGCGGTAGTCGGCAATGCGCTGGATGACGACTTCGGGATCGTCGCCGCGGGCTAGGGCGCGCTTCGCGTAAGCCCAATCGTGTTCGGATTGGCTTTTGTGGCCGCTAGGTACCGTCCGTCGTCGCCCTGGAGCGTCGCCAAAATGGCGTGGCTTTTCGGGAGAGTCCTCCTCCCTCGTGAAGTCGCCGAGCGTGTAGACTCGATCACTCTCTTGTCGCGCCTGAACGATAAATTCCTCGGACCGTTTGTGGTTGGCAAATCCCGGCAGGCGCAGCACACGCGTCGAGTCGGTTGCTGCCGGATCTCCGCCGCACTGATTTGCGAGGTTGTGAAGAAGAGATTCGGCCTCCTCCTGACTGAATCCGCTGACTTTCCAGACGACCTGGTGCTTGCCGGGAGAGGTATCCAGGACAAAGTTTGGTGCTGGAACCTGGCTTGAATTTCGAATCGCTTCCAGAGCTTGGTCGCCCTCTGTGTCGAGGTCGAGATAGACGTGGCGGATATCCTTTATATCTCCCTTGGTTCGGCCGGACGCGCCTTCCTTGATCGGATTCATGCCGATGAACACGTCGTAACCACGGGCGCTCTCGCCCGCGAGCCAAGTTTGAAAATCGGGGCTGGCGATCGACTCCGCCCTGGCGATGGTTTGCACGGTGTGGCGGGTCAAGCGATTCCGCACCAGGATCGCGGCGTTGTCTTCGGGCCCGAACAGTCCCCGGACGTACTCCGCAGCAGTCAGAGAGCGCGGCGTGAATTTGTGATCGGTGCTCACGGATGATCCTGCTTGGCAAGAAATACGGCTCCGTAGTCGAACAAGTCCGCATCCGGGTCGTATCCGTTTACAAAGAGAACCTCGGAAATATATCTGCGGCCAGGCCGGCGCTCGACGTGAATGACGACGTTGAGCGAATTGGCAATATTTACCTTAACGGCTCGGAAAGGTATTTCGACACCGCTCTGTAGGACACAACTGGTGAAGCGCGCCAGGCCCTGTTGCGCGGAACTTGCATGAATGGTGGATAGCGTGCCCGAGTGTCCCGTGTTCAGCAGTTGCAGGAGGTCGAACGCCTCGCTTCCGCGAACCTCTCCCAAAATCAGACGGTCCGGGCGATGACGCAGGGCAGCCTTGAGGAGCTCACGGATGGCCACAGCGGGGAGGCCGTTCTGTTCGCGGCGCGCTTCGAAGCGAACGAGATTTTGCTGCGGCAATTGAATCTCAGCCGTGTCTTCGATGACGAGCACCCGTTCCTCCGGCGGGATAAATTTTCCGAGGATTGAAAGCAGGGTCGACTTGCCCGTGCCAGTTCCGCCACAAATCAGGATATTTTTGCGGGCGAGCACATAGTCTTCGAGGAGGTTCGCGAGGGCGCGATCGAGGGTGCCTGCGCGGATCAGATCTTCCATCTCGAAGTGCCGGGTGTTGAACTTGCGGATGGTGAGCGTCACACCGGCAAGACTGCACGGCGGGATCACCGCGGCGACGCGGCTGCCGTCGGGCAGGCGCGAGTCGAGAATGGGCTTCGATTCCGAGATGTCGTCGCCCAGACGCCGGGCGATATTCTTGACGGCGACCATGAGGGAGCGCTCGCCCAAAGACACGCCCGGCACCTGTTGCAAGAAGCCCTGTTTTTCGATGAACACCCGGTCGGGCCCGTTCACCATCACCTCGCTGATGGAATCGTCGAGGATGAGGTGCTCGATGGGCTTCAGAAACGGCAGGATCATTTCGAATCCGTTCATTAGAGTTGTCCTTTGGCGAGCTGTACAAAGTAGGAATCGTTCGGGTCGTTGTAGTAGGGCTTGAGGTAACAAAACATCGGTGGCGTCGGGTTGATTCCGTCGTAGGCGACGACTACCGACAGAGCATTGCGCAACTCCATGAACGTCTTGATATCGAAACGGTACTCGCTCTGCGTGTTGTAGCTCTTCGAGGCGATGATATTGGCTTGGTGCGAGAGAGCTTTGCCGGTAAGCCAGCTGACCTTGGTGTCGTGCCCGCTTTCCGACAAGCTGTAGCTCACTTTGAGCTGGTCCTCGCGTCCGCAAAGATCGCTTGCCGTCCTTGCCGAGAAATCATCCGACAACGAGAGGAATATCTTGGTGCGGAAGGTCTGCAGCAGCGTGCGCCAGCTTTCACCGGGAAGCGCGGAGCGCAGCGAGCTGATGCTTTGCGTTGCGATGATGGGAATGCACTTGGGCTGCCTGGAGAGGCTGAAGAACTTCTCATCGCCGGTCGGATCGCTTTCGCCTACCGTTGCGAAGTGCTGGTACTCGTCGCAGAGGAAGAAAACCTGCCGGGTATATCGCTCGGGATGGGCTTCGATATTCGGAACGCGATTGAGCACGGCGCGCTCGAAATCGAGCTTCATCATCACGCCCAGAGCCTTTGCTAGGCCGGCGTTCATGCCGATGGGGAAATTCAAAGCGGCGACGCTGCCGTTTTCAATCAGCCAGCTGAAGGAAGGCAGGGGCTTGCCGAACTGGTTATCCGCGTTCTTCTGGGGGTCGTAACATTCCTTCTTCGGGCAGAAGACTCGCTTCACTTTCGCGTTGTCATCAAAGAGCGACAGGAAGACGGAAACGCCCTCGACGATGGAGGTGCGGAGTTTCGGCTCGACGCGCTTCCAATCATCCCGGAACCAGCGCTCGACAGCTTCCAGTTGAGCCAGCTTCTCGGGATTGGCCTGGGCCGGGTCGTGAACCATGCGAGCCTCCCATGGAACGCCCCGCATCCTTAATATGTCCCGCAACTCGGGGGATGCGGCCGCCAGATAGCGGCCTTCCCTCTCGTCGTGCACGAAACCGAGGCCTGCGAGGTCGGCAATGCGCTGGCCAAAGACTTTGGGCGCAACGGCCACGTAGTGGCGTCCGAGAATGATGTCCGCGGCCTCGCTGATTCGCTCTTCGAGGAGCGGCGGAGAGATCGCGCACTGGTAGACATCGAAGAAGGTGACGTAATCGTAGGCGGCCTTGTGAAGCAGGATGATGAACTTCACCAGGTTCGTGTAGGCCTGCTGCCAGAACGGCTCCTTGCCACGGCCAAAGAGATTATTGAGGAGCGAGGCAATATTGTAGGCGAGCGCGTAGGCGTCCAGATCGTTGTGCAGGGGGTTGTAGCAGTAATCGGAATCGAGACTGATTTCGATGTAATCCTCGACGCGCCCGTGACGCGCGAGGATGTCTTTCACCTTGCGGCAAAAATCGCCTTTTACCTCCAAGACCAGACCGCCGATACGTTTCTCTTTTTCGGCGGCTTTGTAAGCCAGAATCTGCTCGGCAAACGGAAGCATGCAGCAACTGGTCTTTCCACTGCCAATCGCACCAAGAATGGCGATCCCCGTGAACAGACCGCGCTCGGGAATCGTGAGCCAATAGGGAGCCTTGGCGAGCAGGGGCCTGCGCGGGTTATGCACCTCCCCGACGACCAGAAACAGCTCGTCCCTGGCTGCGGGGTCGGGATATTTGGGAAGGCGTCCGGGCGAGATGGTGCGGCGCGCTTTCAAAGTGAAGATGTAAAGACCTGAGAGCGCCGCCGAGCAGAGGAGGTACGGGGTGGTGAACAGCAGCACGTAATAGAGGTATTTGAAGCTCAGCAAAGCACGGGGAGCTCGCACGGCGATGAGCTGCAAAAAGATCTGCTGGTCGGCGAAGGGATGGGCATAAAACAGGAACGTGCCAGCGGCCATGGCGAGGATGGCCGAAATGAACGCGCGTGATTCGAGAGCTCGTTGCATCACGCCTTCTCCTGTACCTCGACCGGCTGCCCTTTGGGGGAGCCGAGCTGCGCGCTGCGTCGCGCTTCGCGCCACTTGCGGTAGTCCTGATCCCCCCAGAGCACTTTCTTCAGGACCGCGTTGACGACGTGGTCGGGGTTGCTCTCGATAAACCGGGCGTAGTCTTCGAGGAGCTCGTTGACAGGCTCTTCGAGCTTCACTTCCCTGGTCATGATCCCTGGTGCTTTCTTGACGATCGGCATGGTCTTCCTCCTGTGTTGAATTCTGTTTCTTCCCAGCTCCCTGTCACCGTTTTGCGCTTCTTTTGAATCGGCGATACTTGGTTGCATCTCGTCGCGACCTCCTGCGCTGCAAAGAAATTGCTCGCGCCGCAGGCCGAAGAACTTCACAGAAGCGGAACCTCGAGGGTGTAGTCCTTACACACTTCCGTTTTTCCCCTCAGGTTCCTGTTCAGAAACTGCAAACGGGCAAAGCACCTCCGCCGCAAAATGAACGATCACCTGGCGATTGCCGCCGCCAAAGTCCCGGCAGATGTCCGACTCGGTCACTTGTCCGGCTTTCCAAGCGCCATAAAGCTGCTCGAAGCGTTGACCGCTAAATCGGGTTTTGGCCTGATTGCGGAAAATCAGGTCAACTTCGGACAACGAAGCATAGCGGCGGAGATCCCAGGCCTTGCGGATTTGGAAATACCGGACCAGGTCTGCCGACGCGTCCGACCCAAGCGGAATCGTAACGAGCGAATCGAACAGTTCCTTGGCGTTTGCGAAATGGGAACCGCTGCGCGCCAGATAGAGAAATCGGAATTCAGAAAGCTGCCGGAAGAGCGGGAGGTACGCTTTGAGATGGCGCACAAATCCCGCGTGGTGCACTTCCTGCCCCGGGAGGTAGGTGAAGGTCACCACGGGCGAAGAAACGTCACTCGCGACAAACATCGGAAACTTATCGGCAAAGTAGCGAACGGTGGGCTGCGAGGTTTTCTGGCTGTGATAGATCTTTGAGGGAAAAAAGGGATGCGGGACCTTCAATTGATTCGAGAAAAAGCGGACTTTTTCGGGCTCGGTTTCAAGGTACTGGTGCCCCTGATTCAGGAGAACGAAATCGAGCATTGCGATGCGCCGCTGGATGTGGTCGATTTCGTGCTTGCGGCGGTTGCGAATGTTATCGCGGTCGATCCACCGGTAGAGACACCGGGAGAACAGGTGATAGATGGTTCCGCTCTTTGGAAAGCATTCGGTTCGGGCGTGGCGCGTGGTTTGAAGTTTGTTCCAGAACAGGGTGGTGCGCTTGCCCCCATGAGCGTCGGCGAAGGCGAGGAATTGACGCGCCACAAAGTACCCGGAATGCGTCGCTACGATGTACAGAAACCGAGCCTCGGCTTCGCTGTATCCGAGCGCTTCCAGGGCAGCCAGATGGGCTGGGGCGATGTTCATAGCGAGAGAATTCCTGCAGTGATTTCGCGTTCATCGAGAATGCGGCGCAAACGCGAAGCATCTTCGGAACGCGCATAGAGCGAGAAGCCGGCCGACGCCTTGAGGGCCATGGCTCGCGGCCGGTAGTCGCGCGTCGCCAGTTCCAGGTCCACATGGCGCAATTCGAGCTCCGGGTTCTCGTACTCCACGCGTAGATCGGGAACGGCGATCTTTCCGTTGATGACGCGGAGATGGTGCTTTTCGGCGACTTCCCTCTTGCGGTCCGCGTTGTCTTTATCCGGGCCGAGCAGGGCCAGGTCGCGATACAGATTCCGTTTGAGCTCGTAGTCAAGCAGCACGCGCACCGGGCGGCCCCCTTCGCGCTCGATGCGGGCAGCCTCTTTCTGATAGAGGCGGTAGAGATCGGCGTCGTGATTGACTTCGCGCGCATTGACCAAACCGTGGTAGATGGGCTGGTCACCGGGTACTTGGTGCGTGTTCTTGAGAACGCGGTGCCCGGCTTTCGTAAGCGTGACAACGCGCAACGTTTTCTTCTGCGAGATTTCAAGGGTCTCGTCCCGGACCAGAGACTTGCGCGCGAGCGCGCGGACGTCCTTTTCCATTCGCTCGCGATTTTCGCCATAGGCAAACTGTGCGAGGTCTGGCACTGGAATCACACGGAACTTGCCGATTTCCTTCAGGGAATTCATCTCGGAATCGCGGAGGCGATAGGCAGGTTCGCGGACGTGACGGGCACGTCGAGAATCGTTGCGTGTGTCGCGGGTGGAATGCTGTTCCCGAACCTCGGTGTCAGCGGAGCGGTCCCGCACGTCAGGAGGAGTGGATCTCTGCTGACGGACGGACTCGCGCGCGGAGGTGCCGCGCGTCTCGCCGGCGTCTTGTGGATCGTAGGAAAATGCATCGCGCGACATTAGTTGAAATCCTCCTCGCTCGGGGGAACGGGCAGGTCCGCGTGGCTCAGGTTGAATTGCTTGTCGAGGTGCGAGAGTTTGCGCCCGGTATTCTTGAGGAAGAAGCGGCGGCCGACCTCTAGCGCAGCGCCAAACAGATTCGCAAACAGGACGGCTGAGAAGATCAGAATCGTCGGTCCGTAAGCGTGGTAGAGGACCGCCTTGTAGCGGGCCATGAATTTCAACTGGTCGAGGAGCCAGAACCCATACCCCAGCAGGATGACGATGGTGAACAGCAGTGCGTTCGCAATCATCGCGAGTGCCTCGTGTTCCGCTCGGTTTTTCCGTCAAACCTGATGTGCTTCCGGGAGCGGGTAGAAAGCGGGTGACAGTGGAGGCCCTCCTGAGGCGCGCCGGTTGTTCCAAAGGCACAGAACAGTGGGTTGGGATGTGGCGCATGGAAGGAGCGGAGGCACGGTGTAAAGGAAGATGTGGCGTGCCGAGGTTGGGTCGACGATCGCCTGCGTCCGCCGGCGACGTCTTCGGTTTGCGCGTGGACCCAGGTTCTCATTTGAACGCCTGGTCTTCGCGGAAGTAGGTGATGGTCATTCCGAGCGGGTTGATCGGAATCAGCTCGTTGGGCACCCGAGACCTAAAAACGAAGACGAAATTCGCGGTGTACAGATCGCGCTTGAGCTCGGTGTGGTCGGCGGGCGAGTAATAGACCATGTAGAAGTCCACGCGCGCGCGGAAGGGCGGCGCTTGCATCTCTTCGAGCGAGACTTTTTGGACATCCACATCGATCTCGGGCGCAGCGGTGTTGGTGATGAATCGCTTGATGATGTCGTCCTTGCGGTAGGCATCGAAAATGCCGTTGGCGAGCTTGCCGTCGAGAAAGTAAAGGGACTTCGAGAAATCATCCTGGATCGTGTAACGATTGCGGCGGTAATAGAGGTTCGAGAACTCGGAAAGAAAATACTTGGCCTCGGCGTCCTGCGGCTTGTATTCCAGGTTGTGGTAGTTGATGGCCTCGGCGCGGCCCAGATCATCAATGCGGATGACGAGCGGGCGGAAGTTCTGGAACGTGCGAATGGTCCGGAGGTCGATGAGCGCAAGGGCCAGACAAACGACGGATAGCAACGCGAGAGCAATCTTGAGATAGGTATTTGTGACCATGGGATCCCCGTACTGTTCGAGGTAGAGCCGCTTGGCATCCTGGAATGTGGCGTCACGATCCATCACAGCACCCTATCGAGGACGGCAGCGGGCGCTTCGAGTAGGCCGGCGGTTGAGCCCCCGGCCGTGCCGCTGAAGATATGGCTGGTAAGAGAAGGGATTTTCAGCAGGACATAGATGGAGGCAAGAAACGTAATGAAAAGGACGGGAAACCAGGCAACAAGTTGGACGGTAGAAAGCGTGCCCGCGGGCGGGAGCTCAAGAGCGCCCAGCATGAGGTTTCCGATGACATACACGACGGCTGCGGCGATAACTTGGTAGAAGGCGTATTGGATGAAGCAGCGGAACCAGCCCCAGAAGAGCCACTCCATTTTCGGAACGATAAAAAAAGGAACGAAGACCGGCCCGACGAGCACGCAAACCGCTGTGGCGATGAAGCCGTAAGCGATGACCACAATCGCGATCGCCTGGGCCGCGGCGAGCAGAATGGTAACGAGGATGTAGACGGCGGTTCCGAAAAGGTCTCCCCAGCCGGGCGAGTCTATGCGAGCTTCGAAGCTTGCAACCTGCGTGACCACGGTTTGCAGCTGCGCCTGATCGATCTGCGTTGAGAGAAACTGGGCTTCGTTGGTTACCAGGTTGTGGAAACTGACGCCGACGCCGGGAATGGGCGTGCTGTAGTAATTGACCATGGCGAAGCCAAAGCTCATGGTCAAAAGCAGGCTCGCAAAATGATCGAACTGGAACGAGGGCCTGCCGCTGGCGGAAGCAAGAGCGGACTTGATTCCAAACCATGCGACCAGGATCGTCGCGAACGAGCGGAAAAGATTCTGGCCCATGGTGTCGAAGAAGCCGAGGTTCTGGGTGAGCAAGTTGTTGATCGCCTGAAAGATGTACTGCAGGAAATCGGTTTGCATTGCCGTCAGCTCCTTCGACGTCGGGCAGCTGTGAGCGCACGCCTACGGCATGCGAAAGTTTTCAAGTGAATCGGTGATCGTTCCGGTCACCTGAGCGATGTTGCCGGCCATGCTCGCCTGGCGACCGATATCGGTGTTGATGGCGCTGGCGGCAGCGTCGCGCTGTTGCTTGGCGAGGATGGTTTGCTGTTCGAGAAGTGAGGCGAGGAGTTTGTTGGAGTCCTGGACAGTGCGCAGGGTCAGAACGCCCGCCGCATTGATCTTGTTCAGGACCGAGACTTCGCTGTTGAGCGTTGCATCGCCGGAGAAGGAGTCTTGCTCGAGATTTCCTATTTGAGTCTGGATGTTGCCCGCGCTTCCGCGGATCGCACCGATCGTGGCCATCGCGTTCATGTTTGCGCCGTCCGCGAGCTGGATGGACGCGTACTGGGACTGGACGCGCCCGAGTTCCGAGGGGTCCATTCCCGACAGTTCGTAGGGGTCATATTGGGACAGCGGAGTTGTAGCTTTCAGGTAGCCGGTGTTGATATTGGGGAGCACGCCGGTGTTGATGCCGTTAATCCACGAGACTGTGTTTCCGAAGGTGTTAAGCGAAGTCACATTTCGCCACTGGGAGAACAGCGCCTTGTACCGCGCGGGCATGTTTTTGACGAACTGAGCCATCTGCAGAGCCAGGTTGAGATGGCTGGTGATCTGGTTGTAGCTCTTCTGCAGTTCAGCGAGATGCTGCTGAAGCTGGTAGTAGCGAAGCAATGCGTTATGGTAGTTGGTTGGGTCAAAAACGACGCCACTCGCGAATTGCGCCGTGGCAGTTCCCACGGCCAATCCCAGCACGAGCAAACAAATCAGAATCGTTCTCTTCATGGGACCCCTCTCCTTTTTTGCCTTCAGAAATCGGAAGGCATTTTGTGGTTCGAGTAGTCGGGCAACGCAAGATCGCCCGAGAGATAAACTTTGACCCGGTGGCCTTCCCGGATGGTCACCGTGGGCATGATGTTCAGCAACTTGTCAAGGATCTGCGCCGAGGACTGCGCAGTGCTTGCAGCGAATCCCTGGCGCATGAGGTCAGAACTCGATGCGTTGAGAGATCCGGCTGTTCCGGCCTCGGCGACGGCTCCCAGAACGCCGACCGCGAGCGACACTCCGAAGATGCGGAGATAGTGGTTATTCACCTGATCGCGCAACCCGGTGTCGCCGATCTGATTGAGCCCCTTGAACCCGTCGAGGCTGGCGGAAGACCCGTCGGGCATGAGCAGGCGATGGAACACGACGGCCAGACGAGTCTGGCCGAGCGCGTCTACCTTCTCGGTTTCACCGAGCAACTTCGAGCCTGCGGGTACGAGCAGGTGCTGGCGGTCGCTCGAATAGACGTCGTTTACGAGCAGACACTCGACCGGACCAGCGAAGCCTCCGTCGAGGCGGTTGATGAGAACTGTTTCCAGAATTGTTCCTTCAAAGAGCACATAGGTTTTTCCTGCCGCCGCACTGGCGGAGCCAGCCGGCGCGGCGGCAGGGTTTCTGGCATCCTCCTTTCGATCGTGAGTTGATTCTGGGGAATCTTTTCGCCCTGGCTCAGGCGAAGCCGGACTGGCTTGCATCTCCTTCAGGAGTTGCGCGACCTGAGGCGAGTCGGGTCCGACGGGAACCAGGCCCGGATTGGGCGGAGATGCTTCGGAGTCAGGCGCTGGCGCAATGGCCGGAGTTGAAGGAGCCTTGCGGTAGGTCAATGCGACGTTCGAAGCAAAAAGCGATACGTAGGCACGCCGCTTGCGCTCCGCCTGGATGGGGTCTTCCACTCGCTGATCGGACGGGTAACCGGACGCGCTCTGCTGCTGGGCTTGCTGGGAGTCTTGGGCGGCGCCGCCAAGCAAGCGAGTCTGCTGGGCGAGAGCGTTCTCGGCGACCATTTGATCGCGCTGCAGCTGCTCGATGCGGTTTTGCAGCTCGCTGATCTTGGTTTCATTGACTTCCAGGGGCGCCGCTGCCTGTGCTGCGGACGAGGCCGCCTTCGCGGGAGTCGCGGGCCTCTTGCCTCCCGTCAGCCACATGATGGCGACCATGAGGAACGCCAGTCCGATCAGCAGCCAGGACTGGACGTTCTTCGGCAAAAGGCCTTGGGGCCTCGGCGCTTTTTCCTGCACCTGAGCGGGTTCGGTCGGTTGGCTCATCGTTGTTCCTCAGTTCGCGGCAGTCTTCCTCATAAACGACAGTTTCTTTTTGCCGATGGCGAGGTAGCCGGAGTCGATGATTTTCGGTGCGATGTATACGCCGTTCTCGAGCTGGAACGAAATCAAGTTCGGCCTGCCGTCCTTGATTTCATAGAGAGCTGGTTTTTCCCGCGCCCCGCACTTGATGTAAGTGAACAAGTCGTCGTGGTAGATCGCGGAAACCAGGAACGGCTCACGCGCCGCCTGCGGGTCGAGTCGATAATCGAATCGGAGTTTTGTTGCGTAGCCGGAGCGAAAATGGTCGAGCTGCGCGGCGGACTGGGCTTGCGCTGCGTGGATTTGCTCCACCGTCTGGGAGCGAAGCGTTTCCAGTTCCTTCCTGTAGGCTTCCACCTCGCCCGCACTGACATAGCCGCGCAGTCCGGTTTTCGCCGCGAAACCCGAGCCTTCCTTTGGTTCGACGAATATTTTCAGATCAGGCTCGACGTTCGGCTGACTGCTGACTTCGGTGAGCAGGAACGAATACACGTGCCCGCTCGCGGTGACGAGGTTCAGGTTGCTGCGGATGCCGGCCTGGGCCGGATGGACGTAGCAAAGGTTGTGCGCCCCGTTGATGACCCAGAATTCCTTGTCGCCGGTGGTGAAATCGAGGATCTCTTCGTCCTCGGGCAGGACGATGAGCGTTGAAAAGCGAAGCTTGGCGCGGACGGAAACAATGTCTTCCTTCGCATACTTCACGACCCGCGCCGCGGCGTCCGTCGCGGCGCACGCCTGTGATGCGTCGAAAACAGCCAGGCCAAGAACCGCGATGGCGAAGACGCGAAGAAAGCAACCGAGCCGCTGGGGCGGGAACGAATGTTTCATCGAGATGCTCCTGTCGGGATGGATTGGTGTTGCTCGAAACTGTGGTCGCTGCCAGAGGGGAGCTCGATGAGCCACTCGACGGCAAGCGCCAAGGCTGTAAAAGCGCCGCTGAAGAGGCGGGGCAGAAACGGATACAGCGGATCGCGAAGAACCGCTTGGACGCAGAGACATTCCAGAGGAATCACGGCTGCCCTCCCGCCAGGATATCGAGGCCCTTTTCGAATCCGTACTGTGCAAAGGCTTCCTTCCGTTTCTTGTTGTCGTAGGGATCGTTCGTGTAGAGCCAATAGCTTCTCGCGTCCACGTTGAGATTGGCGACTTTCGCGAGCTCGGGCGTCTTAATCAGGAATTGCTGCTTGGGAATGAGGCCCGCGATGAGCTGGACTTCGTTTTCGTTCAAGTGAAACTGGCGACGGTAGAGATCGCGGTCCATGTCAGGGTTCGCGAGGAAGATTTTGGTTGAGCAGCTTTCGATGATTACGTCGAGAATCTCCGAGCGCTTCAGTTCATCGAGAGACTGGGTCGAGAGCACCATAGCGGCGTTGTGCTTGCGCCAGGTCTTGAGCGCCTCGACGACATACCGCCCGATCGCGGGGTTCTTCAAGAAGATCCATGCTTCATCGATGAAGAAGGCTTTGAAAACGGAAGTAATCTGCCGGTCGGAAATGGCGGCGTTGGCGCGATGCAGAATGTAGAAAAGCAGGGGTTCCAGCAGTTCCGGGTACTGGCTCATGCGCTGGAAGTCGAAGCACTGAAACTGCGAAAACGAAATCGTGTCTTCGGCGTTGTCGAACAGGAATCCGAACTGGCCGCCACGGGTCCATTTGGAGAGGCGGCTTGCGATGTCATGACCGAGCGTGTTCGCAAGCACGCCCAGCGTGCGCAGCGCCGGGTCGACGGCATACAGGTTTTCGACCTGGTGGAAGAGATCGCGTTCGGTGGCTGAGTCGAGTTCTCCGGCCCTCTGGCCCTGAATCAAGACTTTCAGGAAGAGCGCGAGGAAATCGAGATTTTCCTTGGTTGGCGGAAGCGAGAACGGGTTGATCTGCAAGCCCTCGGATTCCAGGCCCACACGAACATAGGAGCCGCCGAATAGCTGCGTGAGGCTTTCAAAGCTCCCGCCCAGGTCGAAGATGAACGTGTAGGGGTTGTATTTCTGGAGACTGGTGATGAGGAAATTCACAAGGAAACTTTTGCCGGCGCCCGTTCGCCCGAGAATCATGCTGTGGGCGACATCGCGGTAATGCAGGTTCAGGAAGTACGGTGTGTGATGGTTGGTTTCAAGGACCGCGAGATACTCCTCGCGAAGATGGGCATTCCGAGGCTCGCCACACTCGAGGGTGAAGAGAAAGGAGAAATCCGCATAGCTCGTGTTGAGCAGATACAAGCGCCGCAAATTGAAGACGTGGTTGCCGGGCACTGCCGCGAGGAAAGCGTTCAGAAGATTGTATTTTTCTTCATAAAGCTGGGCGTCGTGCACGCTGAAGACTTTGTAGAAGTCGGCGCACGCGCGATCGACCTTGGCCATATCGAGGTCGTAAATCACAACGGTGAGCGAGAACTGGCCGAAGTAGTTCCCGTAGAGCTCGATCTCCTTGATGCCTTCGCCCAGTTCCCGGACCTGCGATTCCTTGGAGTCGTCGAGCAGCACGTCTTGTGTGGGACTCTCGTTGAGACTGACCTGGCTTGCGAACGAGCGCTTGCTGTTGTGGAAATGACGGCGCTTGGCCTGGATGACCCGGCGCATCTTGCCGGAATCTTCCTTTTTCCACTCGGTCGCGACGTAATAGTTCGCTTCGACCTCCAGCAGCCGTTTGAAGATGAGGGGAAAGCTCTGCGCAGAGGGTTCCTTGAGCGTCAGAACCTTGACGTAGTAATCGTCCACGCGCAGATGCCCGCGATGGCACTCGATCGGCGATTCGGGGAGGTAGTAGTCGAGGAAGGTGTCGTATTTGAGTTTGGCGAGAGCGAGTTTGTCGGGATGGAAGTTGAGCGTTCTCTTGAGAACACGGAAGGCTTCGTGCTTATCGAGCATCCGCACCGCAAGGAAGTCGCTGACCTGGAGGATAAAGCTGCGGGCTTTTTGCAGCAGCGCCGCCTGAGCATTGCTGAGATGCTGCCCCAGAACGACGGTGCGCTTTTGACCCGAAAAATGCGCTTCGAGATCCGAAAGGGCCTTTTTCGGATTCTTGCGCAACTCGGCGAGCGCGGTTCCCAGCTTTTCTGAAGCCTGAAATCCCTGGTAGAGCACCACGTAATACACCGACAGCGAAAAGAGCCGATCGGCCTTGCTGCCGAGGTAGGCAATGCGATTTGTGATCGCGGCGTCAACGATCGGATTGTCGTAGAGCTTATAAGGGATCGGTTCGTTGTTGCGCTTGAACAGGTATTGGTAGAGGCGGTAGTTTTCATCGAACAGCTTCCAGGCTGATTCGAGACGCTTGGTGAAACCGTCGAGCGACGCGCCGTCCAGACACTCGTAATCGACGCCGCGAACTTCGAGGATGACGCCGACTTCGCCGGTCTTGGTGAGAAACGTGCCGGGACCGATGAAACCGTAGAGATTGATCTGCTCGCCGAGAGAGCCGGTCTCATTGTAGTTTTTGAAGATTCGGCTAAGCCTGAGCATGGCCATCCCTGCGAATCGCGATCGGGCTGAACTTCATGGGGTCGTATTCCGCGCGCAGTCTTGCCGCCGTCAGCAGAAAGCGCAGAATCTGCGGATCGGTTTCGGTCGCCCAGCGGGCCAGGAAGTAGAGCAACAAAAACATCAGCAAGCCGCCAAGCAGGCTGTTGAGCAAGTTGAAGGTGGCCGCGCCCAGGCACATCGCAAAGAAGAAGAGCCCTCGCTCGACCCCGAGAATCGTGAGTGGCCGCAAGAGCGAGCGGTGCACTCTGTTGATTCGTCTTGCTTCCCCCATGTACTTCCTCCTTTGCGAAGCGCGCCGTTTAGCTGCCTGGAAAAAGCCACGTGAGAAAATTCACCGCCGCGATAGCCATGCCGACGCCAAACAGAACGCCGGCCAGCACGCGCTTCGAGCCACCTTCGCCGAAGGCGAAGGTAAGGCCGGCCACGACGATGGCTACCAGCGAGAGACCGCGAGCGATGGTGCTGGTGAAGGCCGTCATCAAGACGTTGACGGCGTTTTCCCAAGGAGAAGTACCTTGCGCGAATGCCGGCGCTGCAAGAAGCAGCGTGCAACCGAGGGTGACCAGAGGTCGGCGCAGCCAGGAGCTGCGCGGATGTTTCCAGAGAAATCGTTTCATGTTCGGGCTCTCCCTGTCTTGTCCGAGTTTTGGAAATGGGCCGTTGAGAGGGAGTCCCCGGCTACGGCTGCAGGAAGGGGTCAGATGGCGATTGCCGGGACGGCTGTATGCGCCGGGTCCTGGACTTCCCCCGTCCAGGCACACTTGGAGCGTTTCGCTCCGAGTACAGCGTTGTCCCACAATCGCGTCCGTCCCCTCCAGCAGGCCGTACGCGACACAGTGCGAACGACCGAAGGAATCGGCGCCGCCTTGTCCGCGGGAGTTAACCGGCGAGAACTCCCCTCACTCTACTAATCAGCTAGGAAAAACAAAAATGGACCGGGTACCAGTGAAATATTTATTCTTTAGTACTCCTTTTGCCGGACTGCGGCGAAACCGAGACCGACAGTGCTCACCGCCGAAACAGGTCCAGCTGCTCCGCAATGCCCGCTCCGGGCTTTTGGGCGATACGGCGCAATCTTTCAAGCAAACGGTGGACGCGGTGGCGGATGGCGAGCGCCGAGCGGCCACTGCGCCGCGCCAGCTCCGCGCCGGTGAGGCCTTCCAGTTTGAAGCGAATGAGAAGTTGCCGTTCTTCCTCGGTGAGCCAGCCCCGCTGTTGGCATTTATCGAGAAAGCCGGCGAGGAGCACCGCTGCCTGGGACGCCTCGCCGCCCGTGTCTGTCTCGTCCGGCGAGGCGCGGGAGCGATCCGGTTCGTTCGAGAGCTTGCTACGAGATTCGCGGATGGCCCAGCGAAACGCGCCGCGGCGCATCGTGCGTGCAATCGTGAAGGCCAGATGCGATCGGCGCGCGCGGAATTCCCGGGAATCGAGGAATTCCAGTAGAGCCGCGAAAAGATGCTGGGCCGTGTCCTCGCGCGCGAGCGCAGGAAATCCCGCGCTGATCTGGCTGGTGGTGCGGTGCATGGCGGGAACAAAAGCCAGGAGCAGAATCTGCTGGCGCATGGAATCGAGTGGTCCATTGCTGCCCGTTGCTACAAGCTCGGCAAGGATTTCATCGGCCGAGGAATTTCCTGCATCGCTGTGCTGGCGGTGGAGGTGCGCGACCAGTTCCGCGGGGGTCGGAAATGCGGCCAGGACCCGGCTCGATGCCGCCCACCTCCGGTATTCTTCCAAGCCTTTTTCGTGATGGAGTTCAGCGAGAAGACTCGCCTCCAGACGGCAGATCAGACAATCGCAGTCGCTTCCGGCCATCATGACGCTGCTCCGGCGCCGAGGGCCGTTTGCCAACAGAACGGGCCTGTTCCGTATGCTCGGACATGGTTCGGTGAATACGGCGGGAGGGGACGACGCCGGCTGTTTGCGGGGCCGAGCTTGCTGGCTCGCAAGTCGCGGACCCCGCTGCAGGTGCGGCCGGAATCGGAGGCCGCTCCCGCAGGAGGATATGCTGCTACGCCGCCGGCCCGAGCGGCGAACTTCGGCGGGGTCGGTCGGAGGTGCGACCAGCACAGAATCTCGCCGACAGCCGATGCCGGCCGTGAGCGCCTGAAATTGTTTCGTCCCGCTGTCTCGCCAGCATCCTCGATAGCTCCTCGAATGCTTCCTTGAGCCCTGCAGACAGCAGGATCAGCGAGCGCCTGCGGGCTGGTCTCGCCGCACATCGTTGCAGTGGATCAGGCGGCTAGTGGCCGCCCGTACCAGCACTAAAGCTGGTCTTTCGGACACTATTCTCGTGACCAAACCCGCCGTAGGGTTGTGGTGTAGGCAAGAATTTCATGCCAACTCCAAAAAGATCCGCCATCTGCTTTGCTAACCACATCAAGGGACATGCGGTGACTATTCTGGCGGCTGTGATACTAGCGTTGCTGCCGGCGAGTTCGCTTTCTTCACAGACGGTTCCCCAGCGCGCTAGCTTTCCATATCGAACGGGCCAGCTTGAATTGCAGATGTGGGAGCTGATCAACCGCGACCGCGCAGATCAGTCTAACTCTCGCGAAACAAGAGGTCGCGCGACCGCGCTGCGGTGGGATGACCGGCTGGCGGCAGTAGCCAGGCTGCACTCGGAGGAAATGGCGCGAAATGGATACTTCAGTCATGACGGTGCGGACGGGAGCTCTCCGGCACGCCGCGTTTCAATGGCGGGAATTAAGTGGGTCTCAACTGGGGAAAACATCGCCAATTGCGCAGGCGTGAGCCAGGCCGAGTCCCTGTTCATGAATGAGCCGAAGTTCCAGCAGAATCATCGGTGGAATATACTGAACGTGAACTACACTCACGTCGGAGTCGGGGTTGCTCGAGCGCCGGACGGAAGTCTCTACATCACCCAGGAGTTCGCGCAGCTGCGCTAGGCGCAGCAAACTGCCTGAGATCTCCGCTTCTCCAGGACGTATGTCTCCATTTCGCTTGGGAAAGTAACGTCGACGGAGCCAACTCCCTATAAGTCGGGCGGATGCAATGGGTCGATGTAACACTTGCTCAAGCTTTGCTTGCAACAGCCTCACCAGCTCAAGTCGTTCGCGCGCGGATTCAAACAGAACCCTACCCTGTCAGGTTCTAATCGGTTACGCTCGGGCGCATCGATTCGCCAGTGGAAATACGGTCCTATCAACCGACCAGAAGGTGTTGGCTCGCAGCCTTAACCGGAAAAGTCACGTTTACTTCCAACGGCCTGTCCTTGTGCTGGCATGATTTTGTTCAGCAACTGGGCGATCGTCCTTCGACGCTTACTTGAGCACGCCTTCCAGGATTGCCCAATTCGTTCGCGGTGATTCTCACGATAGCGTCGGCAGCGTTCTGCGCTGGTAAGCGGCACGGGACCAAATCTGGCGGGCATTACTGTCCCGACGGCGCCGCTGGCTTGTCCGGCATCGCATCGCGGCGATAGAACTCATCGCGCCGGCGGTTCCGCCGCTGGCTTCTTAGCGGCCTGTTTGAATCCTGTGACTTCGAAGTCTCGCAGCAGATCGGAGCGTATGTCGATTTCCCAGCTTGCTCGCACCGCTGAAGACGCGGAGTCCTTCTCGGCTGGCTTCTCTATTTGCTTTTCAAGTAATTGTTTTCTGTCTGGCATTGCCGTGCTCCTGTTCGAAAACATCCTGCGAGTCCGAGCGGCTTCTGCGTCCATGATAAGGCCAAACAGCAGGTGGATCACGCACTCAATCGATTGCGTCGCTTCCCTACTGGACCTTGTTCTCCTCGTCAGTTGCCGAACAGTTCCGCTGTTTCACCCATACTGAAACGCCGCAATCGGAAATCGCCAGGTTCAATGTCCGCACTGATCAGGACTTAGCTTTATTCAATGAGCGGGCTTCATGCAATACCCGCACAGCTTTGCTCTCGGAATTCTCAGCGGCTTTCCGCAGTTGGCACACGCCGGACCATTATCGCGAGTTCGCTTGATTCTCTTAGCGTGCGCGAGCCATTACGGCCTAGGTCGGACTCTACTTCTAGCCTTCAGCGAGGAAGAGGCCGATCGGAAGATCGGCCCCTCTCATTCTTTGGGCGTTTTGAAGCGAGCCGAAGATCCTTTGCCGGGCGGTGGCAACTAATCCGCGGGGTTGGGGGTGGCTTTTCCGGAGAAGGTAATGGTAATCAGGAAACCATTTGTTCCCTTGTACTCGAACTCATGCCCCTGTCCGGAATAGTTTTCCACTTTCGTTTTCCACATGCGAAAACCGTTGTTGGATTGTGCTTCCCA
>Ga0210394_10003335_pt1 | contig 20374 bp, 15 predicted proteins | sample IncBWC12MmetaG_FD_160121 | JGI IMG/M metagenome (GOLD analysis project Ga0210394, IMG submission 160121) | Forest soil microbial communities from Barre Woods Harvard Forest LTER site, Petersham, Massachusetts, United States - Inc-BW-C-12-M | ecosystem: Environmental > Terrestrial > Soil >...
CCACTCGCCGTGCTGACGGCGTTCGCGCACTCGTTCGTAGAAGCCGGTGCCTGGCAGAGGGTAGGCGATGGTGTAGCTCACATAGTCGAGGGGCAGGCTGCTCGAGAAGTTGATGCTCTTGATCAGCGACTCGGTGGTCTCGCCGAGGTAGCCGACCATGAAGAAGCCGGCTGCCTTGATGCCCGCCGCGACGCATGCTTCGACTGCTTTCCTGGCCTGGTCCGGGGTGATGCCCTTCTTCATCTGCATGAGGACACCCTCATCGCCGGATTCGATCCCGAAGAAGATGCGTTTGCAGCCGGCTCGATGCATCTGCTCGAAAAGGGCCTGGTCGACATGAGTGACGCGGCTCAAGCATTCCCACGTCAACGGCAGGTGCGCCGCCTCGATCGCCTGGGCCAGCTCGAACGTGCGCTTGTAGTTGAGGGTGAAAAGGTCATCCGACATCCAGATGTGGTCGTAGCCGAGCTCGGCGATCTCGCGCATCTCGGCGACGACCGACTCGACAGGTCGGGCGCTGAAGAGGTCGCCGAACACCGACTTGTGGCAGAAGTCGCAGCGGAAGGGACATCCGCGCGTGGCCATCAATGGCGTCGTCGCGTCCTTCCAATGCTTGCGCCAGTAGGCGACGTACTGAGCGTTCGGGACGTCGAGGCGATATGGCAGCGGCAAATCGCTCATGTCCTTGCTGCGGGCGCGCGCCGGGGTTCTGACGATTTCGCCATCACGCTTGAAGACCAGGCCGGGGATCTCGTCAAAGGTCTGATCGTCGAGGTGCTGCATGATCTGGACGATCGTTTCCTCGCCTTCGCCGACCGCGACGAGGTCGAACTGGTCGACGAAGGTGTCGGGTTCGCCCGACGGGTACGGTCCGCCGACAACCGTCAATGCTTTACCCCGAACCTGCGCTGCCAGCGAGAGCGCCTCGTCTTGCATCGTGATCATGCAGTAGATTCCGATCACCGCCGGTTGAAGCTGATCGATCTGCTCCAGGACTTGGTGGCGTTCGAGGAATGTGTGATCGATGTGACGCACGCTGTACCCGGCGCGCCTGAGTGCAGCGCTCAGGTACATGAGACCGAGCGACGGCATGATCCAGTGCCGGCCGCGAGACGGTGCCCGTTGTGGGTAAACCAGCACCACGTCAACCCTCTCGTTTTGAGTCACCTGGCGACCCCGACGGTGATGAAGTAGCTCGCCGCCTTGAACGGCCCTGGGAAGATGTAGTCGAGGCCGGCCCAGTTGAAATCTGGCCCGGTGAGCTCACGGCCGGCTTGCAGCTGCGCACCCGGAAGCGGGGCCATCGACCACTCCACGCCCAGGCTGCCTGACCGCAGCCGCGCATAATCGCCGGTTGCGGGCATCCAGATGCCAAAGGCTGGGCCGATGAACGTGTGGCCGGGTTCGGCGAAGTCGTCGAACGCCGCCGACTGCTCGTTGAGGATCCCGACCTCGGTGTAGCCGGGAACCAGGTCGACAGCGCGAACGTTGACCGCGACCCCTGTGCGGTCCACGGTGTAGGTCACCTCGATGCTGCCCCGAGACGCGATCGGCACGAACGCGTAGGCATGGGCGGCGTCGCCCCCGATCTCGTCAAGCGTGAAAGTTCGCTTCCAAACCGTGGTCGTCGGGGTCGACAGATCAACTGTCGTGGCCGTGCGCGAGTAGACCCAGCCGTCGGGGTAGTGGGCGATGGGGGCGCCAAATCCCATGCCCTCGCCGGTGACGTCATTGGCCCCCACGCGCAGGGAAAGCCCTTTGGCCAGCGGCGCGGTCTTGCCTTGGGCAGGCATCGGGGAGATGGCGGCGGTCAGTCCGGGATAGATCGACTGCATCAGCAACCCCTCGCCGAAGCGATAAGCGAAAGCCGGCTTGCCCGACGGCACCTGATAGCTCTCCTGGTTGCCGAGCGACTCGAACTGTGCGTTCGAGGTGCCGGCCGCGAGCTCGGGAAAGATGGAGGTGGCTTTGTAATAGCTGATGTTTTCGACGACCAGCTCTGTCACTCCGTCGACGCGCATCCAGGCGGCGGCATCCACCGGGTCGGGTGGGAGGTCTTGCGAGCCGGCGATCTGTGAGGGCGGCTTGCCGCTGTAGAAGGCGGCCACCGGCGAGTCGGTCAGCAGCACGCCGGGAATGCCGGCGGCGGCTTTGCCGGCGGCCACGAGCCCCGCATTGTCCGCCGCGAAAGCAGTGAAAACAGGCAGAAAGGCGATCGCCAACAGCCCTCCGGCGGCCACGGCGCCGAGGCGAACGACCGTCGCATGCCGGTCGAGAGCCGCCGCTGCCAGGAGGGCAAGCGAAGGCAGAGAGGGGTAGAGGTAACGGTGGCTGCCGGTATACGCGCCGACCGTGACGAGTCCGACCACGGCGGCCAGGTAGACGAGAGCGGGCACGTGTAGGAAGGCTAGGGAGGCGCGGTCTTCAGCCGTGCGCCGTCGGATCAGCGTAACGAGGCCGACCGCGCCCAGGGCAAAAAGGGGCAATGCGGCCAGCCCAAAGGTGCCGGCCACCTCGCTCAGCCGTCCCATCGCGTCGCCTGCGATGCTGCCGCGGGCAGTTGCCGATAGCACCTCGACGGATCCCCGCGCCAGGGAATGGCTCGCCGGTGCGAAGCCGAGCTGCATCAAGATCACCAGGCCGATCGCCGGTACTGCCCAGACGAAGGCGGCCTGGCGCCGCGGTGCGTGCCAACCAACGTTCCGCTCCCGCCTCCGGAGAGGTAAACGTCTCAGTCCCTCCTGGGCGAGCGCAAAGGCGACCGCGGCCCCGACCCAGATCCAGGATTTGGTGGAGGTCGCACAGGCGAGCGCCGCCAGGGTGGCCGCCAGCTTCATCCGGCCGCGCACCGCGGCCAGACCACCGGCGGTGAGCAGGGCTGTCATCAGCGGCTCGACCACGGCGGAGCCGGACGTGAATAAGAAGACTGGATTGAGGGCCAGCAGCGCCACCGCGAGGCGTCCCTGACGGCCGTTTGGAGCGAGTGCATACACGGCGGCGAGGGTGGCCAGGCCCAACGCCGCGCCGAGCATCTTCAGCGTGCCGAGCGACCAGAGGCCGAAGACCTTCAGCAGCGCTCCCGCCAGGACGTGGTAGCCCGGGAGCCACGTGTCCTGCATTCCGAAGATCGGGTCCTTCAGCTGCCCAGTCGAGGCCAGGGTCGCGGCGATCAGCCAGTGGCCGTACCCGTCCTCGAACGGCTCGGGCATCTGGGCGGCGAGCACCAGCAGCACCCCGCAAAGCGCCATCAAAGAGATGGCTGGGGCGGCGACGCGCACGCGTGCCAGGGCGCGGCGGCCAAGGCTTCGTAGCGTCATGACCTCGAGGAAATCGATGGCAGTCAGGGCTGCGACTGTCAGAAACCCAAGGGCGAAGAGGGTCGAGTAGATTGCCACCAGCCACTGTCCACGAGCCGCAGCGAAAGGCACCATCGTCAGCGCCGCGGCGCCTAGCGCAGCCTCTCCGATCGCCCGCGGGTCGCCGACGCGAACATAGGCCTGGTCGCGCCACTCCTGCCCGCGCTCCACGATCTGGTACTTCGGCGTGCGCACAAACTCGCCACCCCGGCGCGTCGCGCGAGCCAGCGCGACCATCACTGTCAACGACATTCCAGCGCCCACGATCTGGCAGAGAATCGACGGCAGGCCCGACCACCAGGGTCTGCCGCGCCGTGTCTGCGCGACCATGAATCCAATCCACGGCGCTGCACCGATGGCGATGATCAGCACCGACGCGTCGGCTACCTGCCAGGGAAACAAGTGACTGTTGAAATTGAGGACAAGAAGCGGGTAGCAAGCCAGCTGGATGAGCATCACCGGCCCAACGCCGTACGACAAGAGATGCACCGCCGCCTGCAGCTTGACCGCAAACCGGGTACGGCTGCGAATCACGGGGACCAGGAGCATGAATGCGGACTGAAAGCTGCCCGTCGCCCAGCGCGACTGCTGGCGGCGATACGCGTCGATGGAAACCGGAAGCTCTTCCGGCACGACAAGGTCCTCCAGGTAGGCGGCACGCCAGCCGCGCAGCTGGGCCCTGTAGCTGAGGTCCAGGTCCTCGGTCAAAGTGGCAGCACTCCAGCCGCCGGCATCTTCGATGGCTTCGCGCCGCCACACTCCGGCGGTACCGGTGAAGTTTGTGAAGTAGCCGTCCGCCGACCGGACCGCTTGCTCGACGAGGAAATGAAAGTCGATGGCGAGCGCTTGCAGGCGGGTGAACCACGAATAGCCCTCGTCGAGGTGACCCCACCTGGCCTGCGCGAAACCGACGGTGGGATCGTCGAAAACCGAAAGGGTTCGAAGAAGGAAGTCGCGAGGCGGAACAAAGTCAGCATCGAAGATCGCGATGAATGGGGCATCCGTGAGCGTCATCCCGTGCGCAAGGGCGCCTGCCTTGAATCCCTCGCGCGAGCCCCTCCGCACGTGGGTCACCATGATTCCGCGGCGCCGCCAGTGCGCGGCCCGGCGCGCCACGATGGAACTGGTCTCGTCGTCAGAGTCGTCGAGGATCTGGACCTCGACCAGCGTTGGAGGCCAATCAAGCTCACAGACGGCGTCGATCACTCGCTCGGCGACGTAACGCTCGTTGTAAATCGGGATCTGGACACACAGCCTCGGCTCGGCTCCAGCGGCAATCACTCGGCTCTGGCGTGGACGAATTCGGGTCGCGCGCCACGTGAGGTAAAGGAGGTTCGCACCAAACGCGAAGAGCGTTAGGCTCGTCAGCACGAGCACGGCGAACGTGAGCGCGAGCACGGCGAACGTTATTGAGGGGAGCACTCAGCGCGGCTCGTCGAACAAGGTGTAGGGCCACATGGTCGAGCGCACGAACGCGACGCGAGCGAGTGCTTCGGGATGCTTCCGCCGTGTCCATTGCATGTATCGCCACGCCGCGACACCAACCTGACGCGCCGCGCCATCGAGAAATGATGGAAAAAGAGACCTGGGCAGGCGCCACGACGGCGCATCGATTCGCAGCGGCGCAGGCTTTTCTGCCAGCTGGGGAAAGTGCTCGAGAAGGGCACGGTTGGAATCGAGAACTTCTTCGATGACCTCCGCACCGAACACGGGCTCGGCGACCAGCAGCTCGTAAGCCATGTCGACGTCCTGCCGTTCGAGCGGGTGGCACTGCGAGGCCTCGAGAATCAGGTTGGCGGTCATCAAGCGGGGCGCGATCGGCCGGCGGGTGAGGTCGTCGACAGGCTTGGCGCGGTGCGCTAGCGCGTGAAGCATGCCCAGCACATTCACCGCCACGTACGCGATGTGGCGATGGCCGTCATCGACTATGAGGTTGAGGTCGACGTCGTCTGAGGCGCGAAAACCGCCGCTGGCCAGCGAGCCCGCGACCGAGACGCTGCGGATGAAAGGGGCCACCGCCACCAGCGTGCTGACAAAGCGGGCGGTCATCGGTAGGTAGGTGGAGGAATCCGACTCGTGGGCGACGGCTCGACCGTTGATCTCGCCAGCGCGCGCCATCGCCGCGCGCTCGATGACCAGGCCCTGGGCGATGGTCAGCTCAGGGGTGGCCGCAACCGCCCACCGGACCTCGTCTTCATGCAGTGGGCCGCCCAAGCACAATCGGCCGAGGCGAGCCGGCGTCACAGCGTAGCCGCGCCGATCAAGCAGGCGCGCTGTTTGCCAGACTCGATCTGACACGCTCGTGTACGGGGCGGGAGAATAACCGACAGCCACCGCTGTGCCTCCGGGAGAGTGCTGACGCGGTCAACGGGGATACGGGCCCGGGTTACGCAGGAACGCGAGCCCACGCCGGACCCGCGTTTTCCGGCATCATCGGTGGTGGCGCCGGCAGGGTCTTCAAATTCCAGGGGTGTGACATGACCGCGGACGGACACTTCAAGGTCCCGACTCCCGTCAACGAGCCGATTCGCGCCTACGCCCCCGGCGACTCGCACCGGAAGAGCCTCAAGGCACGCCTGGCCGAGCTCACCGACGCCCGGACGGACGTCCCGATGCAGATCGGCGACGAGAGGCGTTGGGGGGCGTCAAAGGCCGACATCCGGTCTCCGCACCGAAAAGAGCTGTCGATCGCCCAGGTCGCGGTGGGCGGAAAGAAAGACTTCGCCGATGCCATCGAGGCCGCGCTGGACGCGCGCCGAATGTGGGCTGCCACCTCCTACCAGGAGCGAGCGGCAGTCCTGCTCCGTGCAGCGTCCCTGCTGGCGGGACCGTGGCGGGACACCATCAACGCCGCCACGATGCTGGGTCAGTCGAAGACAGTGCACCAGGCGGAGATCGACGCCGCGGTCGAGTCGGTCGATTTCTGGCGCTACAACGCTTACTTTGCGGACCAGCTCTACGCGCAGCAGCCAGCCAACGACAGCACCGCCTGGAACCGCATGGAGTTCCGTCCACTCGAGGGCTTTGTGTTTGCGGTGAGCCCGTTCAACTTCACGTCGATCGCCGCCAACCTGCCGATGGCCGCGGCCCTGATGGGCAACACCGTCGTCTTCAAGCCCGCAACGCAGACCCTTCTCGTCTGCCACTTCCTCATGGAGCTGCTGAATGAGGCTGGGCTTCCGCCTGGCGTGGTCAACATGGTCAGCGGCAGCGCCGCCGAGATCTCCGAGCAGGTCCTGGCGCACAAGAGCCTCGCGGGAATCCACTTCACGGGGTCGACCGAGGTGTTCCAGGGAATGTGGACGGAGGTTGGCCAGAACATCGGCCGCTACCGGACCTACCCGCGGCTCGTGGGAGAGACGGGCGGGAAGGACTTCATAGTCGCGCATCCTTCGGCCGATCCCGAGGCGTTGCGTACTGCTCTGATCCGCGGCGCCTTCGAGTACCAGGGCCAGAAGTGCTCGGCAGCATCCCGTGCCTACATCCCGCAATCGCTCTGGAAGACCTTGCGGCCGGAGCTGGTCGAACGCGTCGATGCGATCCCCCAGGGTGATGTAGCGGACTTCCGCAACTTCATGGGCGCCGTTATCGACGGCAAGGCTTACGCCAAGCACATGGGCGCGATCCAGTACGCGAACAAGGCGGAGGACGCCAAGGTCATCGCCGGCGGCAAGGGTGATGACAAGATCGGCTGGTTCGTGCGGCCCACCGTCATCGAGACCAAGAACCCGGATTTCAAGCTCCTGCGTGAAGAGTTGTTCGGCCCGATTCTCACGATCTACCCCTACGCCGACTCGAAATACGAGGAGACGCTCGAGCTCTGCGATCGGACCAGCCCATATGGTTTGACCGGGGCGATTTTTGCCACCGACCGCGCGGCGATCCGCAAGGCGTCCGAGACGCTTGTCAACGCTGCCGGCAACTTCTACATCAACGACAAGCCGACCGGGGCCGTGGTTGGCCTCCAGCCGTTCGGCGGTGCGCGCGCGTCGGGCACGAACGACAAGGCTGGCTCATTCCTGAACTTGATCCGCTGGACCAGCCCTCGCACCATCAAAGAGACGTACGCGCCGCCCACCGACCATCGGTATCCCTACATGGACGCGGAGTGATTCGCTGATCGTTAGCACTCGTTAGGCGCACGCATGGGCAGGGTGACGGTCAGGTACGAGGTGGCGGGCGCGGTGGTGACCGTCACCATCGACCGGCCGCAGGTCCGCAACGCGGTGAATGCGGAAACCGCGGAGCAGCTCGCGTCATGTTTTCGGAGATTTGCCGAGGACGAAAGCCTGTCGGTCGCCGTCCTGACGGGCGCGGGCAATACCTTCTGCGCCGGCTTCGACCTCAAGGCGGTGGCCGCGGGCGTGGCCAGCAGGTTGCTCGAAGAGGGCGACGGTCCGATGGGCCCAACGCGGCTCGAGCTCGACAAACCCGTGATTGCGGCGATCGAGGGATATGCGGTTGCAGGTGGCCTCGAGCTGGCCCTGTGGTGTGATTTACGAGTGTCGGCGCGCGATGCCACCTTTGGCGTCTTCAACCGCCGATTCGGGGTGCCGCTGGTCGACCTTGGCACCATCCGGCTCCCTCGCCTGATTGGTCACGGTCGCGCGGCGGACCTGATCCTGACCGGCCGCGGGGTGCCGGCCGACGAGGCGCTCGAGATCGGACTCGTCAACCGGCTGGTCGAACCCGGAATGGCCCTCGACGTTGCGCAACAACTCGCACGCCAGCTCTCTGAGCTCCCTCAGCGCGCCTTGCGCGCCGACCTGCAAAGCCTTCGGCGGCAGTGGTCGCTCAGCCACGACGAGGCGATGAGGGCTGAGTTCCGCGGCGGCAAGGAGGTCGTCGACTCCGGCGATGCCCAGCAGGGTGCGAGGCGATTCGCGGAAGGCTCAGGCCGGCACGGCAGCTGAGGCTGGAGCCTCAAGTCTTGGCGCGAGGCTGATCAGCAGAAGGGCTGCAACCTCGCCGGCGAACACCGGCAATGGGCCCCAGAAGGGGATTCCCTCTGCCGCAATGACGAGCGCGATCGCCGCGATCCAGCTCCAACCAGGTAGTGGTGACCTGCGCAGGTAGAGCCAACCCGCTAGGCCGAGCATGACCAGGTCGTCCAGGTGGAGATACGGGCTGGCGACCAGGCCGCCGACCAGCACCGGAATGAAAATCCATTCGTGGCTTCGACCCCGTAACCGGTAGACGAGTAACAGCGACCAGGCGGCAAGGGCGACCTGGATGACGCGCCCGAGAGCGACGTTGCCGATGATTCCCGCGATGGTCAGCTCGCGGTTCACGGGCACCCCCGCTGCGAAGCTCAGACGTTCCTGGTAGGCGGCGATGCCCGATGGTCCAACCACCACTACCGCAATGAGCGCCAGCGCGCCCACGGCGACGACGCTGCCCCAAAACGCGCGGTAATGTCCGCTCAGGAGCAGCGCGGGTGGAACGAGGAATGCGAGCTGGGGCTTGAGGACCAGCGCGCCCAGGGCAACGCCGGCCCAAAACGGCCGGCCGGCACGGAGCAGCGCGTAGCAGCCGGCCACGCCGAGCGCCACGAAGAGGCCCGGCTGGCCAAGCTGCAGGCCGTAGATCACGGGCAGCCAGCCGATCGCGGCCGCCAAATGGATGAGACGCAAGCGACCAGTGCCGGGCGCCGCGAGGTACCAGGTCCACCCGAGGGCGCCGAGAAGCAAGGCGCTCCAGACGAAGTAGGCGATCTGGAAAGGCAGCAGGGTCAGCGGGATGACCAGCCATGCCACCGGGGGCGGGCTGATGTAACGAGCCAGCTGGGCGATTTGGATCCGTGATCCAAGGGCATCGAGAGCTTGTTGCTGCAACCGGAGGTCGTAGATGGTTTGCCAGCCGTGGCTCAGGCCGACCTGGGCGGCCGCGTAATAGAAGGTGAGGTCGTTGTGAAAGTTGTCCGAGGCGTAGGCCTGCGCCCACTGGTAGACATCGAACGCCGCGAATAGAATCGCGGCCACGGCTCCCGCGGCAATGGCGAGGTTGCGCCGGTAGTGAGCTCCGCCCATCCGCGCCGAATGGTAGTTCGCGTACGGTTACCTGTCGTGACGGTCACCGGTTTCGAGCCTCGAACCATCGAGCTCACCGACGGGTCGAAGGTGCTGGTGCGCCCGATCATCCCAGACGATGAGCCCCTGCTCCACGAAGCCGTCGCTGCGATGTCAGAGCGCACCGTTTATTTCCGGTTCTTCTCACCGCTGAAGAGAATGTCCGACGCGCTTGCGCACCGCCTCGCGGTGGTCGACTACAACGACAGGTTCGCGCTGGTGGCGACCACCACCAGGCCAGGCAACAAGGAGCGAATCGTGGGCGTGGCGCGATACGACCGCGTCCCCAAGACCGAGGTGGCGGAGACTGCGGTGGCGGTCATCGACGAATACCAACGTCGTGGGCTGGGCAGTGCGCTGTTGAGCATCCTGGGCAAGGTTGCCCGCGCCCACGGGATCAACACCTTCACGCTCATCGTCCTTCCCGAAAACCAGCAGATGCTTGGCTTGCTGAGGAAGATGGGCTGGATCCACAGGGCCAAGCTGACAGGAGGCGTCTACGACATCAGCTTCGAGCTGCCCGCCGAGTAAGACGGCTAGAGGCGTTCGACCGCCAGGCGTACTCCAAACCCAAGCAGGACTACCCCTGTAATGCGCTCCATCCACTGGCGAACGCGTGGTGCGGTGATGAAGTCCCGCATGCGTGTCACGAAGAAGCCGTAGATGTTCATCCAGGTCCAGCCGATTAGGGCGAAGATCGAGCCGAGCAGGAGAAGCCGGGGTAGCAGCGCCTGGCCGGGAGACACAAACTGCGGCAGGAAAGTCACGAAGAACACGCCCAGTTTCGGATTCGAAAGCGCCGAGATGAAGCCCTGCCGGAAAATCGCATGAGCCGGCGTGATCGGTGGCGCGCCGGCCAACAGGTCGGTGTGGCGGCGGCGGGATTCGAGCAACGTTCGGACGCCCAGGTACACGAGGTACGCGGAGCCGATGACCTTGAGAAAGAAGAGCAGCTCCCCTGAGGAGCGCACAACTGCCGACACGCCTATGGCCGTTGCTGTCACCCAGATGGCGAGCGCGAGGGCGATGCCGGTCGTGGTCAGGATGACGCCGCGCCTGCCGTGAGCCAGGGCATTCTTCGTGACCACGGCCATGTCAGGCCCGGGCGTGACCGCCAGGAGCAGGGAGACGCCTGCAAAAGCAAGCAGTGTGGCGTCCAAATCAGAAGTTTCCCGGAACGTTCGCGCCTACGTCGCCCACCCGAACTCCTGGCACAGGTAGTCGACCTCCTGGCCTTCGGGGATTCCGCTGGCGAAGTTCTTGGTGTCGGCAGGATCGGCCGCGAAGATGACGACCGCCACGCCACCGCGGACGGCGGCGATGACTGCGAATCGAACCTTTGTCGCTGTTGTGCCGGGACCGATCAGGTTCGCGGAGTAAATCGCGCCCTCGGCATCCTGGACGCCGATGTGGGCTCCTCTGATGTCAGACACGCGGATCACGCTCTGCCACTTCGATGAAGGAAGGGCCGCCACGGCGCTGTCGATGAGCTGGCCCGTGGAGGGACCGGACTTTGAGCCGGTTACCTGCACAATGCCGATCTGGGTACCCAGCGAGATTCCGTTGGCGTCCTGGCTGCGCACCGTCCAGTTCGAGCTGTAATCGACTTCGTAACCGAACGCATCGCTGTGATACACGTTGGCCTCCGCGAGTGGAGCCACTAGCTGCGGCCCGCAGTTCGCGGTGCAGGTTGGGTGGGTGCCGCCGGTGGCCTTCGACAACGCAAAGGCCGTGATCACGACCGCAGCGACGGCCAGGATCACGATGAGGCCGCCGATGACCATGGCCAGGGGCACCTTGACCCTGCCCGCGGCCGGAAAGGCGCCGGGCTGCGCGACGCGATACCCGTAAGCGGCCGGGGGCGCCGACGGGGGCTGGGCCATCGCCCTCGCCACGGCCGGCATGCTCGCGAGCGCCATCTGGGGCGTGCCACATCGGCCGCAAAAAGCGGCGCCCGGAAGCAGCGGTGCGCCGCACCGTCCGCAGTAAAAGGTCTGCACCGCCATCAGGTACCCGACACCTGTGGCCGCGAGTGCTTCGGCGAAGCCGAGCGGTTGACCCCGCAAGCTGGGCAGAACAGCATCGTCGGCACGACCCGATGACATTCGGCGCACGGCGCGTCGGGCCCGATCTCATGCAACGCTCCCTCGGCGAGCAGGGCTCGGTGAATCACGAGCCGCAGGTAAAGCAGAAGCCCGATCGCCGCCAGCGCGGTGATCACGACCTGGGTGATCAGGTCAGGGATGACGAAGCTGAGAATGCCGACCAGAATCTGGGCGCCGAGCGCCGCCAGCAGGGTCACCAGGATGCTGGCATACCAGGCGCCTGGCGAGCGCCGCAGTTCAAATCGATGCAGCCAGAGCGAAGCGGTAATGAGCCCGGTGGTACTGGCGTTGATCAGTGCCGCGAGAATCCCAGCCTGCAGCAGACGCAGTGCCCAGTCCATGGCTGATCCGGTTCCCACCAGCGGGCCGGTGATGACTGGTGCCAAGGCGGTGAGCGAGCTGGCGAGGGTAAACCCAAGGGCTGAGGCAGCGCCGAAGGTCAGCCCGTCGAGGGGCTCGCGGAGCCGGCTTCTGAACTGATAAAGGAACAATGGGCCCGCCAGCATGAGCGCCTGTGTCGTGATGGGAACGACCACGCCGGCAAGCAGGAATCCGGTGCTGTCGTCGCCGTTGAGGTTGAGTTGAGCCGCGGCAGCTTCCAGGGTCGCAGTGAAGATGAAGCCCAGGATCGCGCCTGTCACCATCGTCACCCCGATCACGAGCCATGGCTCGCTTTCATAAACCTCGACCTCGTAGAGGTACAGCAGGTAGAGGGCCGGGAGCAGGAAAGTGGCGACTGCCGTCGCCGGCGCGAAGAGGTGCAGCGCGGCGAGCAGCACGACCAGCGCGGTCCCGCCCAGGAGCGACCAGCGAAACGCACCACCTCGCCGGTGGGTCAGGTGCGGAAACAGCGTGGTCACGATCGAGAGATGAGCGACAGACTCGGACGGAACGGCGGCGAAGGCGTGCCGGCGCGAGGCGCTGGCCGTTGTCAGGTGCGCGCCGCAGTGGCCGCAGAAATCGCCTTCGGGCACAGTCATGGCGCAATGTGGACAGAGCACCAGGGGCGGCCGGCTGCTCATGCGCCGCCTCCTTTTATATAGAGGACCCAGGCCTTGTCCAGCGCGGCGGCGTCCATGCTGCCCCAGCCGGTGGCGAAATCCCAGCCGGGGCCTGCGCTGAATGCGAGGTTGTTCCCGGAGACCACGTCATGGAAGGGCGGGGCGGGCAGCTTCGCGGAGTTCTGGCCCATCCAGTACAGGGCCGGGTTCGCGAACCCGGCTTCACGCAGACCCTTCTTCTTCAGGTCCTGGTTGATCAGCGCCATCGTGGCCGCCCACAGCGGCGCGGCGGCGGACGTGCCGCCAGCCTGGGCCGCCCGTCCTTCGAAAATGAAGCTGAAGCCAGACGCGGGGTCGGCGTCGGACGCCACGTCCGGGACCTGCCGCATGCCGTTGCCGGCCGCTTGAGCCACGTTTTTCTGGTAGTCGGGCATCGCGTAGTACAGGCTGGCTCCCCCACCCGTGCCTCGTTGGTCGATGGGCGAGCTCCAGGCCAGCTCCTTGAAATATTTGCCGTCGGTCGATTGAAATGCCGTGGTGCCGCCGACCGCCGTGATGTTGGGCAGGGCGGACGGAAAGTCAACGCTGGCGCCGTTGGCCTCACCGCAGTCGTACGCGCCGAAGTCGCCGCTGGCAACGAAATGTCCCATCCCCTGCGCCACCGCGCGGTCTTCGATGCTGGCGTAGTCGTTGCGATGGCCGCTGCCGACACCCGCCTCGCATTGCCCCAGGCTGTCGGAGATGATCGAGCCGAGATGGTCGGTGACCAGCTGGTCGAATGCGCGGTCGGCCAGCGCGACCTGCGGCCCAGCCAGATAGATGACGAGCTTGGCCTTGGGTGCCACCTCATGGATGATCTCGAGGTCCATCACCGTCTCCCCCGCAGGCGGCTCTGGCGTGCCCCAGCTGGGGTCGCGCTTGATGGTCAGGAGCGGTTCGAACGGCGGCAATCCGAACTTGGTCGCGAATTTGTCGAGGTCGCTGAGGTTCGGCAGGTTGTCGATCTCCGGCAGGACGACGGTCTGACCGGCACCGTCGAGGCCGGCGTCACGCAGCGGCTGCAGGTTGTAAAAGGCCAGTACATCGGTCGGGGTCAGGCCGCCGGCGCGAACTGCGTGGCTCAGAGCCTTCGTGTAGCTGTCAAGCCCGGTGACGCTGGTCACAATCGCGGCCAGCTGTGGCGGTATATGGGGCTGGTCGAGCGACGCATAGAAGCTCGTGCCGTCGGCAAGCCGGTAGTTGCCGATAGTGACGTCGAGAAGCCTGGCAGCCACCGGGGCCGGTCCGTCGGCGGCGATCAGGCTTGAGCTCGGCGACCATGTGACATGAAACCCCCGCGCCTTGAGCAGGGCAGCAGCAGCCCCCGCCAGCGCTGGGTCCGGCCCGAATTCGGATGTGTACTCGTTTGGGGTGACGGTATGCCCGTCGGCGAGCAGGGCGGCCAAGCGCTGCGGATTGCGGCCCCTGAGGCCAAGGTTCAAGTCGACCTGGGTGCCGGCCCCCGCCGGCCCAAGGGAAACCGCTTGCCGGATGGCGATGGGAAGGGGCGTGGTCGGTGCGGCAGCAAGCGCCGGGACGGTCGGCATGGCCAGGCTACCCGCCTGCGGCGGAGCTCCAGTGCGGGCGGGGCCACACGCGACAAGTGCCATGGCGCAGGTGGCCACCGCTGCTAGCAGGGTCTGGGCTCTCACTGCAATCTAGCTTCCCAGACCTCAATCTCGAATGCCAACTCAAAGCCGAGCTTTTCGTATATGTCGAAGGCTCGGGTCTGGTTCTGGCCGTCCACGTAGAGCGAGGCGTGGCGGGCGCCTGCCCTGTGCAGACGAACCAGTGCGTCTGCCACCAGCCAGGTGGCCAGGCCCCGGCGGCGGTGGGCCGGCAGAGTGCCGACGGAGTTGATCATCCCGACCGGCTGCGAGCGCGGATCGGCAGTGTAGTGGACGATCTGGCCGAGGGTGATCGCAGCGGGGGCTCCGTCTGGAGCCACTGCCATCAGGCTCAGCTCGGGCGGGCCGGCCACGAGCTCATCTTCGTCGCGAGGCGTGAACCGCCAGTGATCCGCAAACGACAGGTTGTGCGCCTCCGACCACCTGCCGGGTGGCACAGACGTGGCGTCATGGAGCGCATAGCCGGCGATAGGGGACGGCGCGGGCGGCGTGGTAGCGAGCGCGCGATCCATCCGCCACCACCGTCGTACCGGCTCGAGACCCAATCGGTCGAGCTCGTCGCTGTGGCCGCGGCCACGCCAGACCAGCGCAGTTGACGCTCCCGCCGCCTTCGAAAGACCCAGGCCCCACCTCGTCAGATCGGTCAAGAGCTCGGGCCGCTCGATGGCGGACGAGGCCTCGATGATGGCGATAGTTCCGGCCGGTGCTGCGCGGCTGGATACCAATACGGCGCCCTCGATCTTGCCGCCGGCGCCCTCCACGATGCGGGCGTTGGCTTCCCAATCAAAACCGGCAAGCATCCTGGCCACGCGGTCCTCGCGGGGAACGCTGTCACGCCTCCCCGTGCGGACATCGTCTGCCCAGAGATCCAGGACTCCATCGAGGTCCGCCACGCGGCCTTGTCTCACGCGGTGGCCCGGGCGACGACCTCGTGCACCTCGGGGAGCGCGCGGCGGATCTGCTCCTCAAGCTCGGACTCAACCTGGTGCGCGTGCTCGAGGCTGACCCTGCCGTCTAGCTCCGCCACGACGTGGGCGTAGATGCGGTTGTGCCGGTCGCTGAGCTCGACGTCGACGCATCGCCGCACGTCCGGGTGTGACTCGACCACCTCGCGCATCTTTGTCGCCAGCTGGGCACGGCGGCTGGTCACGTCCTCGCCCTGCACCACGTGAGGTTCCATGGGCTCGAGGTGGATGTCGATGCGGCTGGCATCCGGCAGCTCGCCGCGAAGGGTGCTTTCCAGCTCTGCGCTGGCCCGCGAGGCCGCGGCCAGGGTCATGTCCCCAGGCAGCTTTGCGTGCATCGTCAGGTGCAGCGACCCGTCGTTCTCTCGCTCCACGGTGACGTTGTGCAGGTCGCGAACACCTCCGTTGCGTGCCGCCGCCGCGTGCACGCGCTCAACGAGATCGCTCGGCCGGGTCTGGCCTTCGACGGCGACCGTGAGATCCAGCGACGGCAGCCCAGCCTTCGCCGCCCGCTTCACCTCGTCGACCAGTGCGCCCGCCGCTTCCAGCGAGAGCATGCGCGCGGTCGCGACGCTGGCATCTCCGATCAGGTTCGGGCCCGAGCGCCGCACTCGCACGGATCGAACCTCGCGGACCCCGCTCACGCCCTGGATGGCGGTGCGAAGCTGCCGCTCAGCACCAGCCGGGGCGCGGTCCATGAGGATGTCCCCAGACCGCCATGCCACATTCGCAGCGGAGCGGGCGATGATCGCGGCGACCAGGAGGGCCGCCACCGAGTCCGCCCATCGCAGACCGATCGTCACGCCGACCAATCCGATCAGCACCGCAATCGTCGCGAGCACGTCGGACAGGCGGTTGGTCGCGTCGGCTCGCAGCGCCTCGCTGTCGGCGGCCTGGCCGACCCCTCGCAGGATTCCGGCGCGCCCTGCTTCGATCACCACGGTCCCGATCAGAAGCGCGAATGCGTAGCCGGTCGGGTTGACGGTGCCGCCACCGGTGGTCAGTCGCCGCACGGCTTCGAAAGCGATGCCCAGCGCGGTGATGATCATGAGCACGCCTTCCGCGAATGCGGCCACGTTCTCAGCTCGGCCATGACCGTATGGGTGCTCGGTGTCGGCAGGCTTGCGAGCGGTGCGCACGGCGGCGAGTGCAAATGCGCTTGCCACCACGTCCAGGGTTGAGTGCGCCGCCTCGCTCAGGATGCCAAGGCTTCCTGTCAGCAAGCCGACGACGAGCTTGCCGACCACAAGACCTACTCCGACGAAGACCGAGGCCAGCGCGACGAGCTCTGGCCTCCGCCCAAGCGCTTTCATCGAGCGAACTCTACGGCGGCGGTCCCGTGGCTACTCTCTCAGCGCTTTTCGCGGCGGCGCTTCTCTATCTTCTCGACGGCGTCCCAGTGGGCGGGGTCAGCCCAGGTGCGGGCGAAAGCTTCAACCGTGGTATCGGCGAGCTCAGGATTTCGGTGAGGCCGAATCGCATTGACGGAGCTCTTGATCTCGGCCACCGCGGCCGGCGGCGCCGCCGCGATTGCCTGGGCAAGATCCCGCAGGTGGCGGTCGAACTTCGGGCCGGAAACCACTATCTCCACGAGGCCGAGCTGGAGCGCCTCAGCTGCGGCGATCGGCTGTCCGCCGAGCAGAATGGCCAGGGTCCTGGCGCGGCCGATCAGCGAGGCGAGCCGCTCCGGCGCGCCCCACGCTGGCATGATCCCCAGGGTGATCTGAGGGAAGCCGATGCGCGCGTGCTCTGCGGCGAGCCGGAAATCGCATGCGATGGCGAGCTCGGCGCCGCCGCCCAGGGCATCGCCGTTAAGGCCGGCGATCACCGGGATGGCGAGCTGCGGAATGCGGTCGAGGGTCGCTCGCATCCTGTGCGCCATCGCAGCGGCCTCTGCCTCGGAGCGCATGCCCTCGAGCTCCTTGATGTCGCCGCCCGCGCAAAACGCCTTTTCCCCGGCGCCTCGGATCACGAGCACGCGCGCGCGCTGAACCCGCACGGCCTCAAGCGCCTCGTCGAGCTCGTCCATGGTCTGCAGCGCGAGAGCATTGCGAGCCCCAGGCCGGTCGATCACCAGCATCGCCACGCCATCGACGACCTCGAGGTGGAGGTCACGCACGCTTAGCTCCTAGCCGCCTCCGCCGGGGCCTTCCAGGCCTGGCTTGGTCATCTTGGCGAGGTCCAAAACTCGATTGAGGTTCGCCTCGGAGATGCCCTTTGCGCGCGCGAGCTGGCGGATCGACTTGCCCGTGCGCATCGACTCCTTGGCGATCTTGGCCGCCTCGTCATAGCCGATGATCGGGTTCAACGCGGTGGCGAGCATCGGGCTGCGCTCGACCAGCTCCGGTCCTCGGTCGGTCGCCTGCAGGCCTTCGATGCAGCGTTCGGTCAGGTTGCGTGCGGTCGCCGCAAGAAGCGTGATCGACTCGAGAGAGGTGACACCGGCCACCGGCATCATCACGTTCAGCTCGAACAGGCTGCCGGACTGCCCGCAGAGCGCGACGGTGACGTCGTTGCCGAACACGCGCGCTACGACCATCGTCAACGATTCGATGATCACCGGGTTGACCTTCCCGGGCATGATGCTCGACCCCGGCTGCGTTTCGGGTAGGCGGAGCTCACCGAGCCCTGCGATCGGCCCGGAGCCCATGAGCCTGATGTCGGACCCGATCTTCCAGAGGCTGGTCGCAATGGTGCGAAGCGCGCCGTGCGCCGCGACCAGGACGTCAAGCGTCGCCTGTGCATGGAAGTGGTTTCGAGTTTCATGAACAGCTATGCGCGTGGCCTTCGCAATTCGTGCGCACGTCATACGCGCGTACTGCGGGTGCGAGTTGAGCCCGGTGCCGACCGCGGTGCCTCCAAGGGGCACCCTCGCGAGCTCCTCGATCGCGCCCTGCGCGCGACGGATCGACTCCTCGACCTGGCCGGCATACCCCTTGAACTCCTGGCCGAGCCGGATCGGCGTGGCGTCCTGGAGGTGGGTCCGGCCGGTCTTGACCACCGGCCAAAATTCCTTGCTCTTCGCCGCGAGCGCTCGCTCGAGCAGGCGAAGAGCGGGTATCAGCTCGTCGGCGATCGCCATCGCGCATGAGACCTGGATCGCGGTCGGGATGACGTCGTTCGACGATTGACACAGGTTCACGTGGTCGTTGGGGTGCACGGCCTTCGACCCGCGCTCGGCGCCGAGAATCTCGACGGCGCGGTTGGCGATGACCTCGTTCGCGTTGGTGTTGGTCGAGGTTGCGGACCCTGTCTGGTAGATGTCGATGGGGAACTGGTCGTCCAGCGCGCCATCGATGACCTCTTGCGCCGCCGCGGTTATCGCGCGCGCGCGCCGCCTCGACAGGAGGCCCAGCTCCAGGTTGGTCTGGGCGGCCGATTTCTTGATCAGCCCGAGGGCGCGGATGAAGCGGCGAGGGAATGGCTGGCCGGAGATTGGAAAGTTGAGGACCGCCCGCTGCGTCGACGCGCCGTAATAGGCGTCCGCCGGCACTTCAACCTCACCCATGGAGTCGCGCTCCACACGCGTCTTGCGCGCAAGCGCGTGAGGGCTTGGTCTGGCTGACTGATTCTTTGGCACTCACGGAGATTCTAGAGTGGCTGTGCAATGCGATTGGCGGCGGTCGACGTCGGCAGCAACACGGTCCATGCGCTGGTAGCGGACGTGATACGTGCGCGGCTTGTCGACGTGGCCCACTACGTGGAGATGCCCGAACTTGGCACGCAGGTCGCCAGGACCGGGGCCATCGGACCGCGCACGACGACCGCGATACGCTCGCTTCGATCGGTTGTGGCCCGAGCTCAAACGCACGGCTACGAGGTCTTGATAGCCGGCGCCACCGAGGCCGTCCGCCAAGCGTCAGATCGTGAAGCCTTCGCGGGCCTGGCCGGCGAGGCCATCGGCACGCCGCTTCGCATCGTGGGTGCGCATCGAGAGGCGGAGCTGAGCTTTCTGGGCGTGGCTTCCAATCACGCGGGAAGGCGCGAGTGGCTGATGGTCGATCTCGGGGGCGCTTCGACGGAGGTCGTCGTCGCCAATGCCCGCAAGATGGGCCGCTCCGCCACGTTGCCCATCGGGTCCGGTGTTCTCGCCAGCACGTACCTTTCGGACCCTCCGAAACCCGAGGAGCGCGCGCGGCTGCGTAGGGCCGCCCTACGCGAGCTCACCCGCGCCCCCGAGGCCGACGTCGATCGACTGGTGGCGACCGGCGGGACGGCGGCAAATCTGCCGCTGGTGCTGTCGAGGCGAAATCCGCCAACCGTCCTCACGACTGCCGACCTGCTCACCTGTGAGAGCCGCCTCGATGCCGGGAAAGCGGCCGGCGTGGCGTCCAAGCTCCAGCTGCCGGCCAATCGCGTCAAGGCCATGCGCGCCGGGGTCGAGGCCCTCCTGCTGCTGCTCGACTGGTACGGCCTGGCGGTCCTCCACGTCAGCCACGAGGGCCTGCGGCACGGAATGCTCCTGGCCTACCTGGAGCACGGCGACGACTGGTGGAGGGCCGGCGTATAGCGCGGGTGTGGCCTTTACCTTCGGGCACATCCGGGTAAATTGAACCTATGAACCACGCGAAGGATCGCAGCACGATCCTCAAGATGGCGCTGGCGCTCACCTGCCTCGTCCTGGTGGTCGAGCTGATCGGAGGCCTCGCCTCCCACTCACTGGCCCTCCTCTCGGACGCGGGCCACGTGCTCACCGACGTCTTCGCCCTTGGGCTTGCCTGGTTCGCGGTCGCCCAGGCCAACCGGCCGGCCGACAAGAGGCGCAGCTACGGCTACCACCGCGTGAGCATCCTGGCCGCGCTGGTGAACTCGGTGATCCTGATCGGGATCGTTATCGCCATCGGCTACGAAGCCCTGCGCCGTCTGGCCAACCCAGAACCGGTTCAGGGCGGCATCGTCATCGTGACCGCGCTGATCGGCATTGCGATCAACGCGTACGTCGCCTTTGGCCTTCGCGGCGACGCGCACAACCTGAACATGCGAGCCGCGCTCCTGCACGTCACGGGTGACATCGGCGCCTCCATCGGGGTCGTCGTAGCGGGCGCGGTCATCCTCCTCACCGGCTGGCTTTACATCGATCCACTGCTCTCGATCGCCATCGCGGTCCTGATCGCGTTTGGCGCGTGGCGGATCGTGCGCGAGACGGTCAACCTGCTGATGGAGGGCACGCCAGGCGATATCGATCTCGCGGCGGTCACGAGCGAGATCACCG
>Ga0210394_10003336_pt1 | contig 20368 bp, 19 predicted proteins | sample IncBWC12MmetaG_FD_160121 | JGI IMG/M metagenome (GOLD analysis project Ga0210394, IMG submission 160121) | Forest soil microbial communities from Barre Woods Harvard Forest LTER site, Petersham, Massachusetts, United States - Inc-BW-C-12-M | ecosystem: Environmental > Terrestrial > Soil >...
GAAGTCCCAGCGCGGACTCCGTCTCAAGGACTTGGTGCTGAAGACTCGGACCAGCGAGGAATAAACCAAATTGAAATCTCAGGCACGAACTTTGGCGTGAGCAGGTGAAGAATGCAACACATACACACTTCATCTTCGTCTTCACCACGGTCTTCACCCTGTGGCGCGAGCAATTTCTTGGACGAGCGTGAGATAGGGAATTTAGTGAAAGGGAAAGGCACATTGGGAAAAACACCAAATCGGGCGGGAGCGACCCCACTTTGTGCGGCTTTCAGCCGCCCAAAACGTCGTGGGGTCGCTCCCGCCCGTCACGCTTGTTGCGTGACCGTGTTTTGTCCGCGGACCCAAATGGACCCAAGTTCAGGCCCCGGCGCAACCGGCATCAACAAGAGTGAATTGAAAAATCAGGAGTTAGTGGTCGGGGCGCGGCGATTTGAACGCCGGACCTCCTGCGCCCAAGGCAGGCGCGCTACCAGGCTGCGCTACGCCCCGACATGATCGATTTTAATTCTAGCTTAGTTTGCGGAATTATGGCCAAGACCCTAATCGAAATCTCGGAGCCTAGCCATAGTGAAAATCGCCGATGGCTCTATAAAGATACGGAATGTGCGTCCTTTCCTCCTGGTGGGTGCTCTTGTCATGCGAAACAGTGAAGCGGCGGAAGCATGCAAAAGGGGGCCAAGAAAAAGGGTGATCCCGCAGCCAACTTGGGAAGTCCGCGAGAATCAAATCGTTTTGTCTGCGGAGTAGCAGATCGGCTCGAGATTACATTCGAGGCACTTCGGTTTTCGAGCCTGGCAGATACGCCGGCCGTGCCAAATCAACTGATGCGAAAACAGAATCCACTTCTCCTGTGGAATCACCTGCATTAGATCTTGCTCGATCTTTTTGGGGTCGGTATTTTTCGTGAGATCGAGGCGGTTGGATAAGCGTTGCACGTGAGTGTCGACGACCACGCCTGAAGGAATTCCGAACGCGGTGCCCAGGACGACGTTCGCAGTCTTGCGTGCGACACCCGGAAGCGTAAGGATCTCCTCCATCGTCTTCGGCACTTCGCCGCTGAATTCCTCGATGATTTTCTTGCTCGTGCCCATGACCGATTTCGTTTTGTTCCGGAAGAATCCGGTCGGACGAATGTCTTGCTGGAGTTCGTTGGGATCGGCGTACGCGAACGCCTCCGGATTTGGATACTTGGGAAAAAGCGTCTTTGTTACTTCGTTCACCCGCACATCCGTGCACTGCGCCGATAGAATCGTCGAGATCAGCAACTGAAAAGGATTGTCGTGATGCAACGCGCAGGTGGCGGCGGGATACGCTTCATCCAGCCTCTTCAGGATTGTTCGCACGCGCGCAGGATCGGCGCCGCGCCCCGCGCGCCCCGGCCGTGCGGACAATGATGTGGGCTTCCCTGAGCGCGCCCGTGCGAATTTCGGCGCAACGGTTTTTCTGTTCGCAGTTTTTTTGGTTTTCTTCTTCGCCATCGCGCGAAGAATATAGCACACGATTTCTATGGCTCGATGCGGACGCCTTTCCAAAAGGCGATATGATCTTTGATTTCGCGCGCGGCGGCGCTCGGTTCGGGGTAATACCATGCAGCATCGGGATTCTGCTGTCCGTTCACTTCCAGGCTATGGTAACTGGCTTTGCCCTTCCAAGGGCATGTTGTGTGGGTTTCGCTGGGCCGAAGAAATTCCGACCGCACCGAGGTTGCGGGGAAGTAATGATTCCCTTCGACAACCACAGTTCGATCGCTCTCCGCGATTACCGTTCCGTTCCAAACCGCTCTCGGCAAGCTAAACTCCCAGGCGCCGCTAAACCGCAAAAAACAGATTTTGTGCGAACGGCCACTCCGAGTCGAACCACTGATTTTCGCAACGGTACCCTGTTCGCTCGCCCATGCAAATCACTTCCTGCGGATTGTACTTGTGCGAGCTTTCCGTCCAGATTGTCTCGCCCTCGCGGAGATGAAAACGGAAACCCGCTTTGCGAATCGACACGTTCTGCCAAATTTTGGACCGCAGATGCATCTCGATCCGACGCTCGTTTTCGTCGTACCGGACGGTATGCTCGAAGCGCGACAGGTCGAAATCTCCCCCGAGTTCGCGATTGATCCGCGCCAAAATATTCATATTAAACGCGGCGGTAACGCCAGCCGGGTCGTCATACGCAAGCTCCAACTGCGCTCTGGGTTTCTCAAGATCGGTGGCGAGCAGCAGGGAATCGCCTTCCTTAAGAATGGCCCGCACTTCGCGGAGAAATTGATCGCCCGCTGGACGATCGAAATTCCCAATCGTGCTTCCGAGAAAAAGCACGAGCATTCGCTGGCCATTGCGCCGGCGGGCCGCCACTTCCTGGAGGCCGTCGAGATACGCGCGCTCGAATCCCACAATGCTGACCCTGTCCATTTGCCCGAGTTCCTGCTGGCAACGGAACAACGCGCTTCCGGAAATGTCGATGGGGTAGTAATTCACGCGCTGGCGTCGCGCCAAGGCCTCGAGCAGCCAGCGAGTCTTCTGGCCGCTTCCGCTGCCAAGTTCCGCAACCATCACGGGCACAGGCAACCGTTCCACGATCTCAGCCGAATGGCGCTGCAACAATCTCGCTCCCGCGCGACTCAGACCGTATTCCGGCAAGAGGCAAATCACATCGAAGAGCGCCGAGCCAACCTCGTCGTAAAGATACTTCGAAGGCAGTTCGCGCTGCCCCGGCAGACTCAGGCCCGTCACCACGTCGGTGGAAAACTCGCCGAGAGCTTGAACGGGGACGGGAACGGCTGCCATTCGCGGTGCGATTCCCATGATTATTCCTCCACGCAACGGAATGTGGCGTACGCATACGGGTAATGCGGTTGGAACCAGTTGCGGAACGACCGCCGTAACATGCAGGCGTCAGTGCGTGGCGATCCGCCTTTCATCACGAAGTGCTTGCCGTCGAAGAAATCCGCCGAGTAACCACGGTAGAAGGGAAACGGCTCAAAACCCGGCAGTGGGCCGAACACACTCGAAGTCCATTCCCAGCCGTTCCCCAGGAGATCATGGACGCCAAAGGCGCTCGCGCTTGCTGGATGTGCGTCAACCGCGGTCGCATCCCAGCGCTGATGATGAAAATTTCCGTGCGCCGATTCGGGCTGCGCGTCGCCCCAGGGGTACATCCGCTCCATTCCCTCCGGGGTCGCGTATGCGGCCCGATGCCATTGCGGTTCGGTGGGCAATTTCTTTCCGGCCCAGCGCGCAAACGCAGACGCCTCCGCGTGGCTCACATATACAGGCCAGCACAGCGGCAAAGGAATCGTTCCGAACATCGCGCGATATTCCCATTGCGTGTCCGGATCGGTTGCCGGAGAACTCGAGCGCGCCACCCAGAAGTGCGGATGCTCCAGGCGTTGCCGGCGTTTCCACTCCCAGTCCTCGGGACGCCAGTATCGCGAATCTTCGTACCCGCCGGCCCGAATAAACTTCAGGAATTCCCCATTTGTGACGGGAAACACATCAATTGAGAAAGCGGAGACAAATATCTTCTCCTCGCCGAATTCATTGTCCCAGCCGAACGCATGCAGCTCTCCGCGCGGCTGTCCCAACGTAGCTACGCCTGCCGGAATTGTGGTTTGCCGCTGCCGGGGCGCAAGCCTGGGATCAGCGAACGCCGCCGGATGCGGTGTCTTTCGCTCCACCGGCAAGCTGTGCAGCAAATAAGCGAGTGTCTCGGCATGCATGAGCCGGTGTTCGATCGCCACCTGTTGCAGGGTTCCGTCGGCAATCAGAGGGTCCGAAACCGAAGATCCCGATACGCGGTGAAGGGCGGCATCGAGCGTCTCGCGCACGAGTAGATTGTATTTCTCCACCTGCGCGATGTTGGGCCAATCTCCGGGCTGGTCCGTCGGCAAACCGCCCCCGACGGGGTCAATGCCAAACGCGAAGAGCTTGTTAAATTCGGAATGAGGGGTTTCAAGCCCCAGGGCCGGGGCGAAAAGGTTCCAATCGAATGCCTCGAGATGCCCCAGATAGAAAATTAGCCGGTGGCGCTCCACAATCGGCCGGTCGTAGAAAGAGTTTGGCGGCAAGATTTGGAAAATGGCGTCGGTCCTCGCGCGGGCCTGTTGGATTCGCGAGAATAGGGACGACTGAGCCTGCAGCGCGATTTGGGGGGTGGCCATGGTTCACCTCAGAGGGAGTTCCCTTTTTACGCCTGAGGGAAGCTGCCGGGCAAGCAATTTTCTTACTGAGAAAGCTTGGTGAGAAGACTGTAAGCTATATGGCAGATGATGAAGCGGAAGGGTTTAGCAGGGCCAGCAGCTTGCCGAACGCCTTGCCTCGGTGACTGAAGCGATTCTTTTCTTCCCGCGATGCTTCGGCATAACTCCGGCCGAGTTCCTCAAAATAGAAAACCGGGTCGTAACCGAATCCGTCCTCTCCGTGAGGCTCGCTGAGGATCAACCCCTGAGCCAGATCCGACACTACAGCGAGCGCCCGCCCTCGCCGGGCGATCGCGGCAACGCAAACAAATCGCGCTCGACGTTCCTCGCCCTCCTTTCCCTCCATTTCGCGTAATAGTTTTTGAACGCGGTCGCCGTCGGTCGCGTTCGGCCCAGCGTATCGCGCCGACTGTACCCCGGGAGCTCCTCGCAGCGCTGGAACAACCAGGCCCGAATCGTCAGCGAGGACGATCCCTTCTGCGAATCTGCTGTAATGCTGTGCCTTGCCCGCCGCGTTCTCGGCGAACGTGGGCGCGGATTCATCGAACGGCGGAAGCTCACCAAAATTGGGAATTAATTGAATTTCGATCGACGATGCTCCGCCGAGGGCGCGATACTCACGCAACTTGCCGGGGTTGGACGATGCTAGGAGCAGTTCCATGCGAGATGCGGGGCCCGGGAGCGCGTCATCGCTTTCGTGAGCTGAAATCCATATGCAGAAGTTCCCTCTGCGCGGCAATTAGCGTGCGAATGCCGCCAGCGGCGATGTCCAGCAGTCCTTGCAATTCCTGACCTGTATAAGGACGCCCTTCGGCGCTCGCCTGCACCTCGACGAACTGGCCCGAGCCGGTCATTACAACATTCATGTCCACCTGCGCCCGCGAATCTTCTTCGTAGGCTAGATCGAGCAGGAGTTGGTCGGCTACAATTCCCACGCTCGTTGCGGCCAGGCAGTCGTTCAGGGGCACGTTGCGCAGAATCCCGGTAGAAACCATGCGTTCGCATGCAAGCGCCAGGGCCACAAAAGCGCCCGTCACGGACGCTGTGCGGGTCCCTCCGTCCGCCTGAATCACATCGCAATCGAGCCACACCGTGCGCTCACCCAGAGCTTTCAAGTCGGTGACGGCGCGAAGCGTTCGGCCAATCATTCGCTGAATTTCAAGCGTGCGCCCGGACTGTTTGCCTCGGGATGCCTCACGCGGCGTGCGGTGATCCGTCGAGCGCGGCAACATTCCATATTCACCCGTTACCCAGCCTTTGCTCGTCCCTTTTAGAAACGAGGGAACACCGTCTTCCACCGTCGCTGTGACAATTACGCGCGTCTGGCCAGTCTCTATCAGCACGCTACCTTCGGCGTTCGAGACGAAGTCCGGCGTAATTCTCACCGGACGCAATTCATCGGCGGCGCGGCCATCTGCTCGCAAAATTATCTCCCTTCGAGGTTGAGCACTGGATAACACGCAATCTCAGGATTCCCAGTGTGACGACTGCGGCCGAATGTGTCAACACATCAGGGGGATCGCATTTTGGTGCAGCGAGCTAACGCCGAGGTTGCGGCGCCGCAGCTGTGCTGGTTGAATTCGCGGAACTGCCTGCTGCTGCGGGCCCCGAAACTGCACTTCCCGGCGCGGCCCCCGGCTGGGCGGGGGAACTCAAATCGAAGAAGCCGGTAAGGTCCACGTGGCCCGCCAGCGTATCCACTTCCTGCCCGTGGATCAGGATTTTCAAGCGACGGAGCGAGCTCACGTTGCCCTGTAGTGTTTGCACGATGGAGTTAACGGCGATCTCTTCGCTCAAAATGCCGGAAGGCGTCTCCGACGCGAGCGCTTGCGAAAAATCCGCAATTGCCGTTCCGTCGGACAAAATGTAAAAGCCCAAAAGCGTCGCATCGGCAGGGAGCGTGCGCTGTTCGGGCGTCGGCGGATCGGTGACCAACGCGCGGAGCACCTGCTTGGCCCGCTGCGTGGGATTGGATGAAAGATCCAGCTCCACTTCCACGGGAGTCGTCTTGTCAGCGCCGGCGGCCCAAAAAATACTGGCCTTCACTTTGGCGTCAGATGAGGTTGAAATCGGCTGCGCCAAAAGGTCGCGACGCGCCTGTTCGTCGGAAACTTTTGTTTCTGCAAATTGCTCCACGCGTTGATTCAAGCTGTGCAGACTGATAAGCCCTACCAGCACCGCCGCGCCCAGAATCGCCAAAACAATCCTCAAGTTTCGAGGCATCAGGGCGCTCCGATGGGTATGGCCGGCCGGTAAATCGTTAAACCGCGCGCAATCGCGGTGACCAATGGAGGAGCAAACGCTGTGAGAGAGTTAGGATCGGCGACCGACACACTCGATATCTCGATTGCCACGGCGGGCGCGGCGACCGAACGCAATTCCCGCACCGGCACAGCAATTGATAGTGCAGGCGAGCCTGCGAATCGCTGAGCGAGCTCGATTTGAAGAATGTCAGCGAGGCGATGACTCGCGTCGACGTAAGGCTGCTGCGCCTCGTTCCACGCGACCAGCCCGTTCGAAGCGGATGTCGCAGGCACACCCATCGAAAATCGGTAGGAGTAGACGCGCGCATTCCCGGGAGCTCCCGTCGACGAAACGTGAAGGCTGACGAACACCGCATCGCGATGCGCATTCGCAATCGCGACCCGTTCGTCGTAAGAAGGATTGGAGTCGTCATTGCGCGTCATTACCACGCGAAATCCCTGGCGCTCCAGCTCCGCACGTGTGATTCGTGCGAAGTTAAGCACAACGTCTTTTTCGACAGCGCCCCCGGCTCCGCGCGCGCCGGTATCGATGCCCCCATGGCCTGGATCGAGGACCACCACCAGCCCGCTCCGCGTTGCCAGCTGTTGTACTGGCGCCTGGCCGGTTTCTTGACTCGGCGCCGGCACAGGTTGCCGCGCCAGCATCACCGACACTGAGATCAAGCCGACGCAAATTAGTCCTAGGAACGAGCGACGCACGGCAAAAAGAATAGCAGAAATGTTCTCGGCGCATCCGCTAAGAACGAGGGAAGTCTCCAGAAATGTATTTCACAACCCAGGAACTATGCCGCTTTGCGTTGATTCTTGAGCGCTGAACCGAGCCAGCGACGCCTCGAAAGAACTGATTTCAGTCCATAAACCACGAATCCGCCGGCGATCAACAGAAGGCCAAAAGTGAGTCCGCTCATACCCAAAACCTGTTCGCCTTCCCCGTGGAAAGCTGAGAACCCCAGGAGAAGCACGGGGCAAACACCCAGAAGCGCCGCTCCCCACGTGCCCCCCGGAACGCGGAACGGCCGTCGAAGCGCAGGCTCCTTAACGCGCAAAACCACCAGTGCAATGAATTCAAGCGTCAGGCTGGCGCCGTAAAGAAGAATATCTAGTGTTACGAGGCGCTCGAAGTTAAGTCCCAGGCATAGAGCCCAGCCCGCAGCGCAGACAAGGATCGCCACCCACGGCGCGCGCGTCTTCGGATGCAGTTTCCCGAACATTCGCGGCAACATCCCATCTTCCGCCATCGCCAAAGGAAGTCGCGAGTAACTCATCACCAGCGCATTGAACATCCCGAAAGCGCTCATCATTCCACCGAGCACGAGCGCCACCCGGAAACCGCGCGCCAGTAGAGGACCGCCCACAAGGCCCCCCATCATTCCCGCCAGATCGGCCCAGGAGCCCGTCTCGAACGACGACGCCGGGACTCCCGTCAGCCACATCGCCGCGAAGGGAAGTACGTAAGTCGCCGAAACCACCACGACCGCCAAAATCATCGCCTTCGGATAGGTACGCTGCGGCCGCCGGACTTCCGCTGCAATCGTCGACGCATTATCCCAGCCCATATAGTTCCACATGCAAATCAACAACCCGCCAACCAAGCCAACGGTTGACGTCGTCGGCGCAGTCACCACGCCGGAAAGCGCCCCCATTTTCAGCGGAGCGATCAGCACGATCAGCGCGAACGGAACCGACAGCAGAAAGAACAGCCAAAGCGAAGAGATCGCCACCACGCGAATTCCGGCGATGTTCATCAGCGCGCAGGCCGCGACCACCGCCAGCCCCACCATCACTCCGCGATGGCCCACGCCGAACCACGGAATCAGACGCGAGAGATACGCAACGAATAGCGTTGGATAAATCGCCATATCGAAGATACTCGCGACCAGCGACAGCCAGGCCTCTTGAAATCCCCAGAAGTTCCCCATCGCGCGGCGTACCCAGGCGTAGTAGCCGCCTTCAGCCGGCAGCGCGCTCGAAAGTTCGCCGATCATGAACGCTGTAGGAAGGCTCCAGAGCACTGGCGTCAGCAGCAGGATCAAAATACCGCGCCCGTAACCCGCTCCGTGGATGATGTCCTCGGTGCCATAGGTACCGCCCGATACCATGAAGAACGTCGCAGCGACAAGCGGCCAGAGTGTTAGCTTCGCAACTTTCTTAGTGGAAGGAAGCGCCCGGGAGGGAAATTGGGCTGGGAGGGATAAAGTACTCAATTTGTTGTCGCGTCCTCCATCAGCGATCCTCGCTCTCTCTCCGCCGCGCAGGTGAAGTGAGTTCGCAAATCGCAGAATACGGACTTTCGACTGCGATGCAAGGGAAATTTACAGTTTACGCAAAGTTTTTTTCAGATGACGCGCGCGACGCCGCCTCAACACGATGCAGCGGCTTCGGGCGAGCCGCTAAGCGTCAGTTAGGGTATTTTACGGAGCAGCCATACGGTCTCGTCGCGGGCGCGCTAATGGTTTTGCCGGCCATGGCTTCCTCCAGCGCCAGCGATACATAGTTCTTCGCGCCGTTCACGTCCGCAACATCCGTCGTCGCGCGGTCGTCGATGGCTCCGTTGTAGATCAATGTGCCCTGCGGGTTGACGATATACATGTGGGGCGTGGTCTTAGCATCATAGAGGTGGCCTAGCGCCCCAGTCGGGTCGAGCAGCACCGCTGTGGGCGCGGCTTTTACTTCGTTCACATACGAGTTCTCATCCGTCGCCGTTACGTAGCCTTGTTTTCCCGGCGCTGACGACACCACCGTCAGCCAAATCACGCCGCGACCTGTCCATTCCTTCTGCAATCTCTGCATGTTGCCGCTGTTGTAGTGCTTCTGTGTGTAAGGGCAACCACGGTTCGTCCATTCGAGCACCACGTATTTCCCGGCATACTCGGATAGCTTGTGAACTTTGCCGTTGCTGTCGGTGGCCGTGAAGTCCGGCGCACGCTCGCCCACGCGCGCGGCCCGTGCGGACGTCAGTCCCCAACCCAGCGACAACAAAACCAGTCCCAACACCATTGGAAGTCGCTTCATAAAGTCCTCCTTCGATTGTCCCTGGAGTTTAGCAAGCGAATAATCCTTCCCTATCTCTCGGCCCGCAATGTCGCCCACGCTAGTGAACCGGCATTGCGACCCGATAGCTATGTCTCGTGCCGTCGAGGGACTCAACCACCAGCACGCCTTGCAGCTTGGTAGCGCGATCCAAAAGTTGTTGCGACTTGGTCAGCCGCAACTCGAATCCGCTTCCGCTTGCCACGTACTTCTGTGACGCCGAATTCTCAATCACGCCCGGCTCGTCGGGGAAGAAAATCGCATTCCGCACTGCGGATGCTCCGCTGACACGCAGGTTTATTCCAGTTTCCCACTGGCGAGTGCTACAGCTCCAGCCCGCCGGAAGGCGCTTGGGAAGTTCCTCTCGTGCCTTCCGAAATTTCGCGGCCCACTCGGCGGTCTTTGCAGGAGGCAAGGCATTGTCAGTCCCGGCCTCAACCTCCACGTGTGCTTTACCCGGAATGCAAATCTCGCGGCAAACGATGTATTTGACGTCGCCGGCGATCGGAAGCGAGGAAGCTGACGCGCCTTTCTCGATTTCGATCGGTTTCATCAGGAGAACTTCGTTCTCATACCCGTAATCCACGATAGAGCCGCTCCCAAGCCGCACCGGCGTCGGCCATTCGAGCGGCCCGGCCTTCGCACCCGCAGGTAGAGTCCAGCGCACCACCGGCGGTTCGCCTGAATCACCCGAGTTGCGCCAGTAGATGTGCCAGCCCGGATCAAGACTGAATTGGAGCCCAACCCACACCGTCCCCTTCGAGACGCGTGACTCAGGATCCGCAATCAGTTCAACTTTCGCATGTGTTTCGGGAGCTTGAGCGGCAGCGGGCAAGGCGAGCGCACAGCTCGTACAAATGAACGCCAGGACCAACAAGCCGAATTGGCGCTCGAACCTCATACTAGTTTGACGTTGCTGAGCGTTCAAGGTTGCGTTTAGTATCACCCGCTAACCAACGAGCGCCTTGTACTGCTCCGCCGTCAGCGGCACAACTGACAGCCTGCCGATCCGCACCAGCGGCGAATCCCCGAATAGCTTGTTCGCTTTGATCTCCGCCAGCGAAACTGGTTTGGCAATCGCCTTGCCAGCCTCGATCGTGACGCGCGGATTCTTGGGATCCTTCGCGTCCACGGAAATCACGGTGGCTGTCCCGACCGCGGATTTCTCGTCGCCTGTGTGATAGATCACGAGCCGCGCGCCAGGCGTCATCTCGCGCAGGTTCCTCACGGCAACGGGATTTGACACGCCGTCCCACTCGGTTTTCTTATCGCGTTGAAGCTGCGCAAACGAATACTCAGTCGGTTCCGTTTTCAGTAAATAGTAGGTTGCCATGCGTCCACTCTACCGCGAGCCGGGCGGGAAGGGAATATTACAAACTGTTCCAACAGGAGATATCTAAGACGTGGCCTTCTTCGCTTTTACGCGAGAAGCGTGGTCAGTTCATCGCGGATTCCCGTTTCGATCTGCCCCTTGAAAGGAAGCGCGATGAAAGGCAGGGGAATTTCAACGGTGACTTCCGAAGGATTCACGGTAAGAATCCCTGACACCGAAAACCCGCGCGCCGAGCCGCTGAACGTACCGACATATCCGTTCCAATTCTCGCTCAGATCGCCAACAGTGCTGGAATACTGCGCTTTAATCTGCGCGATACGCGTCTGGATACGACGAAGCGCCTCATCCTGGGGGATCTGAAACGGAACTGAGACGCTGAGTTTAGGCATTTCCGCTATCCTTGGCTTCTGCCACGGTTGCTAATTTGTAGCTTGTAACGACGTCCAAATTTTGGAGCGGAAAATCCTGATCAGATTCCTTCTCTGCGCAAATGCCTGGCCGTGAACGCGCGACCGGAACCCGTCTTCAGGTACTTCTCAAAGTTGTGTGCGAGTTCTTCGCGGGGGGAGGCAACGTACGCTTCCAATTCCCAAGGCTTGAACTTATTGGTGTGAGTCGACTTTCCCGAGTTGTGATCGGCAAGGCGCTTCTTCAGATCACTGGTCGAGCCGACGTAGGTCTCATTTCTCTTGGCAGCACTTCGCAAGAGATAAACGTAGTACATAAGTGCCCGCCTCCGCATCCTCGCAATTTGCCAGTGTTGGCAATTTCAACGGTTCAGGACGCCGCAAAGCGCAGCCATTTCCAGCAGCTACGGCGGGCACTCGCCATAGCGCGCCCTCTGCGCGACGGCGAGTGGAGGCGGGGGGAGTTGCAAGGCCTACAGGCCTTGTCCTGAGCGAAGTCGAAGGGAACCCCCGACCAGGGCATCTTTTTTCTTATGGGTCCAGCGCTTCAGTTGATTCTCGCGTTTCCTTGCAGAAGGAAGCGACGGGTGTTGCTCGGTCCACGCAAGTTCGACGGGCAAGCGAGCCGCCGTCCAGTCGGCACCTTTTCCGTCGTTGTGTTCGAGTACGCGACGGTGCGGGTCCTCGCTCACGCCGACGTAGTAGGATCCGTCGCAACAGCGAAGGATGTAGCAGTAATGCACGGAATTCCTGCCCTTCGACTCGCCCAAAATGCGGGCTCGCTCAGGACAACTCTTTCGCCATGCGAAAAAGTTGGAGGCGGGGGGAGTTGAACCCCCGTCCGAGAAGCCTTGCAACTCGAAGACTACATGCTTATCCCGATCACTTCGCGGTCCACCCGTGAGGGCTTGCCGCAAGTTCACCGGCAGCGCTTAGAGCGGGCAAGACGCGCTGCCGACTAGTCCGATGATCTCGCCGCCGCATTACGGACCGAAACGCGATGGCCAGCCTACTGTGTGACGCCTCATCCCAAACGCGTAGGTGACGCCTGGGGAGACGCGCTGCCTAATTTTATTTAGGCTGCGAGTGCCAACTGTGAGTTGCCAGTTGTGTTGTTCCACCCGATTGCGGGCAGGTGGGGCCCGGCATGCCTTCGAGCCGCGACAGCTTCCGTCGAAACCGTGTCGCCCCCGTTGGAACCTCTATTTTACCACGCTTCCCAGCCGCGGCTTATTCCCGCCAAAAGCCGCCGTGCATCTTGCAAACATTATCCATCCGCGAGGTAGCGGTGCACGAACGCTACCGCCATGGCGCCTTCGCCCACGGCCGAAGCGCAGCGCTTCACCGACCCGTGCCGCACATCGCCAGCCGCGAATAATCCCGGCACATTCGTTTCAAGGTAATAAGGACTCCGATTCAGCGGCCATCCATTCGGCGCCGCCTGGCCGTTCCGCACCAAGTCGGGGCCCGTCACCAGATACCCAGCCTCGTCTCGTTCGACGCCCGCCTCGATCGCCCAATCCGTGTGCGGCGCGCCTCCGATGCACACGAAAAGCCAGCCCGTCTCGCACATTCGCTCCTCGCCGGTTCGTTGATTTTTCAGTGTGATTTTTCGCAGCGCCCTGTCGCCCTCGAGCGCAATCACCTCGGAGTCCGTGACCACCTCGATATTCGGCGTATTCGAGATCCGGTCGATCAGATACGTGGAAAGCGTTTTCTTCAGGCACCCGTCGCGCACCACCATCGTTACTTTACTTGCGGTCTTGGCGAAGTAAAGCGCCGCTTGCCCGGCCGAATTCCCGCCGCCCACCATCACAACGTGCTGGCCCCCGCACAAAGCGGCTTCGCTCGCGCCAGCCCCGTAGTAGAGCCCCGCTCCGAAGAAATGGTCCTCATTCGGCAATCCCAGCCGGTGATACTGCACCCCGGTGGCGCAAATCGCAGCCCGCGCGATGATTTTCGTGCCGTCCGCCAGAGTGCCAACGCTTTTTCCGGGATGGAATTCGCCGCGCACGCCCTCGCGCCCCAGCAATATTTCGGCGCCAAAGCGGCGGGCCTGATCCCGGGCGCGCTCCGCCAGATCCGCTCCGCTGATTCCTTGCGGAAATCCCAGGTAGTTCTCAATTCGCGGACTGCTCCCGGCCTGCCCGCCCACGGTGGACTTCTCGATCAGGATCGTCTTCAGCCCTTCCGAGGCTCCGTACACCGCCGCGCTCAATCCGGCGGGTCCGCCTCCAAATATGGCGAGATCATATTCCGAAAGCAGCGGATCGAGAAACCACCCCAGCTTCTCCGTAATCTGCCGCACCGTGGGACATTCCACGCGCGTGCCGTCTGGGAACACGCAGAGCGGGAATGCCGCATCGCTGACGGCACTCAAGCCGACCGCGCGCGCATCTTCGTCGTTCTTGATTTCCTTCCATTCGAACGGCACATCGCTGCGATACAGGAAGTCGCGAATCGCATAGGCCCGGGCGCACCCGGGCAGCCCGTAAACTTTTACTTTCCCCGGCAGTTGCTTTTTTTGTTCGTTCGCCACAATTCACCCCATTCGATTTCCGCGCTCGTCACGATTCAGTCGCAGCGCGTCCAATCAAACCATGATCTCGTCCACATAACACCAGCGCCAATCCTCGCCGGGCTCGAACGATCGAATAATTGGATGACGCACCTGGTGAAAGTGCTTCGTGGCATGCTTGTTCTTCGAGCTGTCGCAACACCCCACATGCCCGCACGTGAGGCACAGCCTCAAATGCACCCAATCGTCCCCCATCTCCAAACATTCCTTGCACCCCTTGCCGCTGGGCTCAACTTTTTGGATTTGTTTTAAATGCTCGCATTTAGCAGCCATCGCGATCCTCCTAAACTCGAATGCTACTCCCTTCGCCTTCAATTCGAAAGTTAGCGCGCTGATAAACCTAGGCTTTACGATGTGCAGTTTTGTTGCGATTAGAAATGGATTGCGCGTTGATCGTCCAAGGGTTAGGTGTGTTTCTAATCGCCGAATGTTGCGATTAGAATTGCGGGATTTGGATGACCGATCGAACGAGCGAATACATGCTGCCCGCCGGAATGCGGCGAGGCCTTCGGCGAATAAAGGAGCGCAGCGGTAGGCGCTTCGCGCATCGTCGGTTATGTCGGAGCTAAAGCTCCGACCTACAAAGCAGCGGCGACGTGCAGAAAAGTGCGAAAGTGTGGCGATCAGCGCGCGTCGCCGAGGTTTGTTTTCAGTGAGTTGACTCATTTTTTTGATTGTGGATTCGTGGCGATCATGTTGAATCGCTCGATCTGATCCCCCAGGCTCGACTAGCCGTCGACCTGGGAGGCCCCTTCCGCTCGCGCACGGCACTAACCGCCAGTGGCGAGCTCATCCGCGGGCTCCTTTCGTGTGTTCTTTGCACCGGCGTGGGGTGCAGACACACGTCGGCGCATGCCCCGTTTTCGGGGCGTACACAAATATTATTAGGTTATTTCAGGATATCTAACCAGTACCATATCGAAAGCGGGATTTCAAGTGTTTTTTTTTGACGTCGAGAAAAAGTTTAGGGGGTTTCGCCGGAGAAAACCCCGACCCTTCACGATTCGAAGAGTCGGGCACCGTTCTGGTTGGGCGGACGCCATCAGTAACGAATGGTGCGGTGTTATGGGCTTGGGTTTCGATGTCAGGTGGAAAAAATAATTCAGGAACGAAAGGGTCTGCAACCGCCCACCTCGCCCACCCTTCTGGCCGAGTGAACTCAGTGAATAACTAATGGTATGGTATTATCCGCCTTCGCTTTGATTTGGAGGGGAAGAAAGAACTCGGAGCGAAGGAGAGCCGCGCGGCACTGGTATAGATTCGAGCGAAGATGGAAGACAAATTCAGGTTCACCCACGAGGAACGCAACGCTTTATTGCGGGACCTGCGGAAGATCTTCAAGCAAGGAGACGAGCGCGAATTTATGCGGATTTTGCGGAAGTACGGGATAAAAGACGAGGATCCGCGTTTTTCCGAGATCGTGAAGCTTTTCCAGTCGATGAGGGCCGGGAAGTCCTGAGAGCGAGTTCATGCACTTCCTTGCGCATTGCCCGCGCCTCAAGAGTTGGAAGAGTTGCGAGATGAGCTTCGAGAATATTCGCCGTTCTTGCCACAGCCACATCCAATTTGCGCGTTTTCCTTGCCATTGGGAGTATCAGAATATCAGCTAGCGATTCGGATTACAAGCTGGCCGCCGGCATATAATTCTTGAATTGAGAATCCTTGGAGACCAATATTTGATAATTCGCCTGAGCTTCGATGTCAGGTCGGAAAATAATTCAGGAACGATCGAGCCTGCCACCCGCCTGGATGTGATTGTCGGCGAGAAGAAGTACACGTACACGACTACTGGAACTCGGGAAGCCAACCACAACTAAGATTCTACCTGATAGAGATCCGATGTTGATTCCGACAGCTTCGGTAGAGTAAACCGGTATCGACGAATAGAATGTCAATTTTCACCAAACCGCTATCGCAGCTTGGTGCCGCCGATCTGCAGGAATTAGTGCAGGAACAAGCTGTCGAGAATCTTCGGCTCGAATTTAAACTTGAAGTTCCAGACAAGGATGAGATGCTGAAAAAACTCTCGGCCTTTGCCAATACATTCGGCGGCTTGATGGTGATCGGCGCAAAGGCTTCCAGCAAAGATGGCCGGATTACAGAACTGTCCGGTGTGGACAAGATGTCTGGATTCAAACAAAAGGTCGTGGACTGGTGCTTCAAGGGAGTTAGCCCACCGCTCGAAGTTGATGTTTCAGACCCGATTCCAACCCCTTCTGGCGATGGAAAATTCATCTATGTCGTCAGGCTGCCGGAGAGCGACGTCGCTCCGCATTTTCTGAACGGTCGGAACGGTGTTTGGGTCCGTACCAACGAGTTCAGTGGCCGATTTGAGCAGAAGTTGGCCGATGAAATCGAACTCCGACATCTCTTCGACCGGCGGAAGCTCATCCTGGAGCGCAGGGAGGCCCTTCTTCGACGAGCAAGGACGCGATACGAAGCTCTCGCTGACAAGACAAATATCGACGCTGCGGGAAATCGGACGAAATTGGGATCGCGGCTGGAACTTGCCATTGTACCGCGCTTTCCGGCACATCCTCTGTGCAAACAAGAGGACCTCAAGTCGCTAGTGTCGGAAAGTGCGGTCACTTGGAGGCAAGTGAGACTCCCTAACGTTGAGAACGGAATTATCTCTCAGCATGAGAGCGTACTGGTTCTACACGCCGCACACGAAGATTACTCGATTTTTGAGTCCGATATATGGGGGCTAATCTTTTTCGGAACGCGAATTGATGATAACCGCGAATATCTGCTCACAGGAACTCCTGACGCCACCAGCACCACAGCCATCCACTTGCGCCAGTTCGTAGGCTATGTGCTCGTTTTTGTAGCGAATGCGGCCAAGATGCTCCGTGCTTTGGATTACTCAGGACCGATTCATATCGAAGTACAGCTCAAGTCAATCCGCGGAGTTGGCTGGCTTCGGTTTGTGGACCAACTGCCATTAGAGAGACGTGGATCCGAACTCGACGATGAGGTGGCTTTCACAATTCCCATAACCAGCTCGGAGTTGAATTCTAGACCCGACGGTATCGCGATGGATGTACTGCGATACGCATTATTCTCGGTTAATTCATCCGATTTGGTGGAAACCCCACAAGCACTCGAACAGGTGATTCGAGATGGCTACTCTTTCAATTTCTGGAGCACGCCAGCCGTTTTACGAACTTAAAGAGAAGTTACGATTCTGGTTTCGTCGACATGTTCAGCATTGAACGCTACCGCCCTTGAATCGCTTCATTCTGCGCGCTCAGAAGGGCGCTATTCACTCAGGAACGCATTCCCGGAATGTCAGTTGACACTCTCTGGCACCGTTTTCATAATCGAAATGAGGCGAAACGCTCTTGAAGGAACGCCAAAAGTCGCTTGAACGAGCCCTGGAAGAGGCGGTTTCTCGCGCGTTGCGCGACAATCTGGCACCGCTCCAGCGCACGGCTGACGAGCTGCACCAGGCCTACGCAGACCTGGTCGCTTCGTGTTCGTCCAGCCGGCCGAGCAACGCTCTGCCCGCCATGCTGCGCGCTCAGACGGCCGCTTCCGCTCTCGCCGCCGGGCTTTCCGTGCTTTCGAATTTCGTTGCCGTGGCGCTGAATCCGCGCGAGCAAATGGGCGCCGGCGCAGCCACCGCGCTCGAAGAAGAAACCGAAGCAAGGGAAGAAGTTGCTGAAGAAGCAGCGCACAAAGGCGAAAAGCACGCTCCCGCTCCGGCCGCCCCGGCAGCATCAGCGCCGCAGTCCGAGTCGGAATGGGCCGGGGGTACATCAGAGGCTTCTTTCGAAGCCGCTGTCCGCGACGAAATTCCGCTCACCGAGCCGGAGTCTTCCGATCAAATTGCCGAACCGCCGGCCGCCGCCCAAACTCCGGCATTTGACATTGCGAGCCTTCCATCGGAAATTCAAGATCTGCATCGCCGCGCGAACCGCGTCGCAAAAGTGGCCATGCAGGACATAAAACTTCTGCGCCCGAAAGACGTTCGCCTCGGCCGCGAGAACAAAGACATCTGTGTCCGCTTACGTGGTGAAATCGATAAAGCCCGCAAAGAATACGACCGTCGCTTCCGCACGATTTTGGACCATCCCGTGGATTACTTTCATCATTGGATGGTGGAAATCCTTGCCGAGGGCGATGCCGAAACCCTCGGAGAGTATCCCTATCCCTCGCCCGTTCTGCGACACTAAGAAAATCGCGATGAGAGTTCCGGTCCTCCTGGTAACCGCGAGCGCGGCGTTACTACTGATGTGCGCCGGGACATTTGCCGGGGCGCGTCCCGAAGCCGCGCCGGCTTCTCCGGGCGTCACCGCAAAGCAGCTCGCGCAATTATCCCGCGCGTTGAAGCAGAAAAATCCCGCGCCCGCGTACGTGAAGCTCAGCGCGTTCGCGTTGCAGAAATCTTCGGGAGTGCTGGGCCTGCGCGCCTCGCTGGCGCTGGGTTATTTCGACTATTCGAAAGGGAATTACGCGCTGGCGTCGAAATGGTTCGCGCGCGCGAAAGGCGACGCGCTGCTGCGGGATTACACGCTCTACTGGGACGCCGAAACAAATCGCGCTCTCGGCCACCACGCCGAAGCGCTCGCCGAACTTCAGCAGTTGCGCAAGGAGTTTCCGGATTCGGTGATGACGGACCAAGTGCTGCAATCGCTCGCCGAGTCAGCGTTGGCTGTGAATCAATCGAACGACGCGCTGGCAGCTCTCGATGAATATTCGGCGACCTCAGGAATACCCACGCTGCTTTTTCTACGCGCGGAAGCTCGCGAGCAGGCCGGCCAGCAGCTCGCCGCTGCCGAGGATTATCAAAACATCTATCTCCACTTCGCGCCGAGTCCACAGGGCCCCGAGGCCGGAATGAAGTGGGACTCACTGCGCGCGAAGTTGGGCGATCAGCTTTCTCCCATCACGCTCGCGCAGCGGCTTGCGCGCGCGTCGTCCCTTTACGCAGCGAACCGCTGGAGCGAAGCGCGCAACGAATATTCACAGATACTGCCGCAGCTCACCGGGACCGAGCATGAGAGGGCGGAACTGCACATCCTCGAATGCGGCGCGCAGTTCGGCGCAGGGCCGGATGGACTGGCCGCGCTAAAAATCACCGACCCGGAACTGGATGCCGAGCGGTTATATCAGCTTGCGCAGATTTACCGCACTCTGGTGCGCGAAGCCGACATGCTGGCAGCGGTGGAAGGGGCGGTCTCGCGCGCTCCTTCGAGTTCCTGGGCCGCGTCGTCACTTTTTCTGGCTGGGAATTATTATTGGGTGCTGCTCGATCGCGAGCGCGCCGCCGGCTACTACAAGCGGCTCGCGGATAACGTTCCTTCGGCGCCGGATGCGTCGAAAGCGCAATGGCGCGTCGCGTGGACGGCAGTGCTGCAGCGCCGCGGGGACGCCGCCGAACTCCTTACCACTCACCTGGGACGCTATCCCGGTTCTCAGTTCGCTCCGGACGCCATCTATTGGCTTGGGCGCCTCGCCGAGGAAGCGGGCAATCCGGCGTTGGCGCGGATCTACTACGCCAAGCTCGCCGAACGCTATCCTCAGAATTATTTTGAGAGTCTGGGGGCCGCGCGAATGAGGGCGTTGCCCGATGCGGGAGCCGAGTCCCGGAAAAAAGCGAAAAAAGATTCCGAAAAGGCCGACTTGACCGTTCTGGACGCAATTCCTGCCGTTCCCGTCGCGCAGGCTCCCAGCGCCAAGATTCCTGAAGCGGCAGCGAACCGCCAGGCGCGGGCCGACGCGCTGCGTTCAATCGCGTTCGATGCTTCCGCCGAACTTGAATTGCGCGCGGGTTATGCAGCTACGGGCGAGCCGCGCCTGCTTCTTGAAATCGCGCAGGCGGCAAACGAAGCGGGCCACTGCGGCCTCGCGATTGTCACCATCAGGCAAATGTATCCGCAGCTCGAATCGCGGCAGTTCGCGGACGTTCCGCGCGAAGCTTGGCTGGCGGCGTATCCGATGCCGTTCGCGTCGTCCATCCGGCAATGGTCGGCGCGCGCGGGAGTTGATCCGATGCTGGTCGCGGGGCTGATTCGCCAGGAATCGGCGTTTGAGCCGGAAGCTCGCTCGGGCGCAAATGCGCTTGGCTTGATGCAGATCCTTCCGAAGACCGGCCGGCGCATGGCCAAGGTGGCAAAAGTCGGCTACGCGCAAGGCCAGCTTTACAACGCGGATTACAACGTGCACCTCGGAACGATTTATTTCGCGAGCCTGAAAAAGGATTTCGGAAGTGTCGAATCGGCGCTCGCCGCGTACAATGCTGGCGAGGAGCGCTTGGCGGAATGGACCACGGGGCAAAAATATCGCGATATACCCGAGTTTGTGGATTCGATCCCGTTCACCGAGACTCGCGAATACGTCCAAATCGTCTCGCGCAACGGCGCAATCTACCGGAAGCTTTACGGTGCAACGAATGAACTCCCCAAAGCCAGCCCCCGCCGCAAAAAACATTAACGCGTCGAGGCTTTCCGTCAAGGCCGAGCAGTTCACCGAATCGGTGATTCGCGAGATGACGCGGCTTGCGCTGCAATACGGCGCCGTAAATCTTTCTCAAGGTTTTCCCGATTTTCCAGCTCCCGC
>Ga0210394_10003337_pt1 | contig 20363 bp, 18 predicted proteins | sample IncBWC12MmetaG_FD_160121 | JGI IMG/M metagenome (GOLD analysis project Ga0210394, IMG submission 160121) | Forest soil microbial communities from Barre Woods Harvard Forest LTER site, Petersham, Massachusetts, United States - Inc-BW-C-12-M | ecosystem: Environmental > Terrestrial > Soil >...
GCCCGGAACGACGGTACGGCGCGCTATACCGGCGTCTCCCGTCTGGGTGCCTCTATTGCAGCGAACAAAGATTCACGGAAGTTGATATTCATGAGAAACGATGCGCCGATGTCGTTTGCGCCTATTGGCAAAACGCTTGGTCTTTTTCCTACTGCGTTCGTCCCCGAACCATAAGCTGCTGACAGTGCGATATCTTAACCTCTGGGCCACCGCAAGGAAACAAAACCAGTCCTTTCACCAAGCCTAGCCAACGGCCAGATCGACATATATTGCGTCATTGTCTTTGATACTCTGCAAACTAGCGACGTGCGAGATCGATCTAATCGTCGTCGCACTGATCTTTCGGACCTGTTCAGCTATTGAGTCGATCATTGCAAAGATCTGGTCAGCCTGTTCGTCGAGTAGCGAATGATAGTCTCGGAAATGCGGACCGCTCATGTGCCAATGAAAATTCTTCATCTTAATATATAACGCCATAACATCAGCACAGATGGCATTCACGGACGAGCGGTCGCACATGGATGTGCTCATCGATCAGCGTCGCTCGGATGCCAACGTCCCAGTGACAGAGCCTGGAAGATTGCTAGGTGTACGGCTACGCAAAAGCAGGCCAAGCGCGGTTGTCCAAATGTGTCACTTTTGCTACGCGTGTGTGTCACCGTTAATCGATATGTAACTCAGCTACAGCAGGAGGCACGGGAAATTGGCTTCCGATCTCGAAGCCGCCACAATTAAGAAAGTCGGCCACCGGCTGATTCCGTTCATAGCGGTGCTGTATTTCGCCGCGTTCATCGACCGCGTCAATGTCGCCTTTGCGGCCGCGCAGATGACCCGCGATCTCGGGTTTTCGGCCTACGTTTATGGTCTAGGTGCCGGTATCTTCTTCATTGGCTATTCTCTTTTCGAAGTCCCGAGCAACTTGATCTTGCACAAGGTCGGCGGTCGGCGCTGGATCGCACGAATCATGATAACTTGGGCCATTGTCGCGGGTGCGATGGCCTTCGTCACGGGCGCAACTGGGTTTTACCTTCTGCGATTTCTGCTGGGCGTCGCCAAAGCGGGTTTTTTCCCAGGAATTATCTACTACCTCACGTACTGGGTGCCCGCCGCCCGGCGGGCGAGGCTGGTCGGAACGTTCATGACCGCTATTCCGATCTCAATCGCTTTGAGTGGGCCAATTTCGAGTGCGTTGCTCGGCTTGGACGGCACATTGGGTGTGTCGGGATGGCGGTGGCTATTCCTGTGCGAGACAATCCCGTCGCTGCTGTTGGGCTTCGTTACGCTTTCATATCTTCGTGACACCCCCGCCGAAGCGAAGTGGTTGGCGGCCGAGGAGCGGAATTGGCTTACGCGGACGCTTGAAGCAGAGAATTCTCATCGCCAGACCAGATACGGCGGTACCGTCTTAGAAGCGCTGAGGAACTCGCGCGTTCTCGCTCTGAGCTTCTGACATCGGGTGGATCAAGGATGCGACCGGAAGCTTTAGTTGGGGCCTCATTGCCGTCGCCTGCGGTGTGTTGCTGACGGGCATTAGCGCTCTTGTAATCGGGCACGACTCGTTGGCGGAGCGCGGCGCCAATGCCCCCAATCCGAATGTGGCGAAGCACAGCTAAACAAGTGACTTTGACGCTCACCGAGCCATGCATCGTGATACGGCTTCTCTTGACCACTATTCACAAGCAAAGCGATCGCGGCGCATAATCATTGGTATTCATCAGCAGCGATAAAAAGGCATGATGGACATCGATTTGAGCGAGATCGCTTATACACCCACGACCGGCGTGCGGCGGGTGCATGAGACCTCGCTCATCCGCGCCACCGAGGCTAACCTTAAGGGTTACGGCTGTCTGGTCGATGACCCTAAGACATTCCCGATCGAGATCGTCCGCTGGCCGGCCCAAGGCTGGCGTCCCATCGATGAGAATTCTGGCAACCAGGGCGGCGTAGCCGAAGGCCTGTTCGAGTTTTGCTGGAAGGGCGAGACGCTGTATGCCCGAAACAATGCCGTGGGGGACAGCTATCTTTTCGGCTGGAGCAACTGGCCGGAAGAGGCTGCGACCGGCGCTTCCGACAGACTGCGCGAACGCGCCCTGATCTGGCGCGCCAATTATCATCCGGACGGCGGTCAACTCTTCTATCCGCTCAGCGGCCAAGCTTTTGTGGTGCCGCTGGCTCTGCCGGGGGACGATGTGACGCCGGATCAATTCGTCACCTTCTGGTGCGACGGCGATCGTGGTCTCTATCTACATCCGAACGTTTGGCACGGAGCCCTCGTGCCCCTGGACGACGAGGCCGAGTTCCTCGACCGTCAAGGTCGCGTCCATGCCCGCGTATCCATCGATTTCGTCAAGGAGTTCGGCTGTTATCTCGCCGCTCCCCTGCGACGACCTTAGACAACTTGGCCTGACCCGTCGCGGCAATCGTGCTATGCCTCGTCTACCCGGGGTGCCCGATCGGGTGCGCTTCGTGCTGTTCCTGCTCCACCATCCGCCGCTGACCGATGCTTCCCGCGGAGCGCGCGCCAATGAAGAAGCGTTGGCGGCAAGTTAGCGTCCGCTGCCGCGCATTCCCGCGCTCGCTTCATCGTCTGTGCTGCACATGTGCATAACTAAGAGCGCTTCGAGCAGGATGGCATCGTGTTCCTGGTATCGGGCGGCGGGGGTGCCAAACCGGCGCCGGTGACGCGCTCAACAGCTGCCCTCTATAAGGGCGAGGAGTTCCCTAATTTCCATTACCTGCGCTTTGAACTGACCGGCGCGGGACTGCATGGGGAGATGGTACGCCTGAGTGATCCGGACGCGGCGATGCCCGGCATGTGGGCGGTGAAGGCTGTCTCTTGGAGTTCGCTCCAATAGAATGTCACTGCCTCTGGATCTACCGTGCGGAAGTCTGTGCGATGGCGAACCGAGGTAGTCGATCGGGCCGCAGCTGCGGACTACGTCACAAGTGCAGGATCGAATCCGGACATAGCAGAGCCACCATTAAGAATTGCAGAACCGACAGGACCGTTGCGCCTACATCACATCCGGAGCGTGCGGACGCTGGCGCTATGTGGTTTGTGACCGGTACGACTTCCATGGAACTGTCGCGAGAACGCGGGCTTCCAGTGTTTCAATAGTGGGAACGCCAAGATTTAAACTCAGGACCCCTTGCACCCCATACAAACCTGGCACGATATAGCCGCGCTCGGTATCTGCCTCGTCAGGCTCGATGCCAATGGCCAGATACAGACTGCCGGCCATAGCCAATCGTCGCCGACGTAGTGGTTGGCGGGCAGCACTACCAGTCGCGCTCATGGATCGCGTTCGAGAATGTCGAACACGGCCAACCGGGAGTACCTCGATGCCGTGGTTGCTCGATCAGATTGCCATCAGGGAGCGTCCCCTGCGCTTTCTGCCAATACCGTCTATGCGCAACGCCGACAGTGACGCAGATCCGCTCACGTGACACTATCGCAGTTGTCCGCTCAATCGCGTTCTCGAGCAGCGGGTGAGTGCCATCCACGGAGCTGAACTGTCTCGGAACCGAAGCGCTTGTAGGTCCGATGCTCTGACATGCAAGAGGTGCGGGGTCTCGCCGGCCGCTAGTAACAGCACCCAGGTGTGTTGCCGATGTCTCATGGACAGCGAGATTAGTATCAAGGCATGGGGCGTTGTAGCCTATCTCTATCGATGGCATGTATCGTCCCTACAGATATATAAGGCTTAATACTTCGGCGCATGAATTCCAATTTGAGATTGATCGCACTCGTGGTCCGACTGGTGGAGGCCAGTCATCGTCATGCGGCAGCGCTGTCGATTTCGATTCTTGCGGCAGTGTCTGTGATCGGCCTCGAGGCGGTGCGGCACATCGGGATCGATACCGACACCGATAGGCTGTTCTCGCCGGACCTTCCCTGGCGGCGTGCCGCCGCGGAGATGGACCGCGCGTTTCCGCAAAACGCCGACCTGCTTGCCGTCGTCATTGATGGCACAACGCCCGATCAAGCCGAGGACGCCGCGGCCATCCTGGCGCACCGCTTGGCTGCAAGCGGTGATCTGTTCCGGGATGTGCGTCAGCCGGATGGCGGGATATTCTTTCGAAAAAACGGACTGTTGTTCCTTGCTCGCGAGGATGTGCAGAAATTCGCCGACGAAATGATCGCCGCGCAGCCCATGATCGGCACGCTGGCGGCGGATGCGAGCCCGCGAGGTGTATTCAATGCGCTCGATCTGTTCGCGCAGGGACCGCTGCATGGCGAGGTCGCCATGGAGGCGCTCGATCGGCCCTTCCGAGCCGTCGCACAGGCGGTCGATGTGACCCTCGACGGCCGCTACCAGCCGCTTTCCTGGCAAAATCTCCTCAGCGACAGAAAACCGCTTCCCCGAGAGGTGCGCCGGTTCGTACTCGCGCGGCCGACGTTGAACTACGATGCAGTGGAGCCGGGGCGGCGCGCGATCGAAGCGGTCCATGCTGCCGCGCAGGCGGAAGGCTTCGTGCCGGCACGCGGGGTGCGGGTCCGCGTCACGGGACCGGTGGCGCTCTCAGACGATCAGCTCTCGGCCCTCGAGGATGGAGCCGGGATCGCCGCGGCCGGCGCGCTTGGCCTGTTGCTCTTTTGGCTGCTTCTGGCGGTCCGCTCGCTGCGCGCCGTCGCAGCGCTTCTCATCACTCTCGCTGCCGGACTGGTCGCCTGCGTCGGCTTCGCCGTCGCCGTCGTCGGCCGCTTCAATCCGCTTTCCGTCGCCTTTGCGCCGTTGTTTATCGGCATCGCAATCGACTTTGGGATTCAGTTCAGCGTCCGGTACGCGGCCGAGCGCGCAGCGGACACAAACTCTGCAGACGCGTTTCGGCGAACGGCTGCGGGCGTGGGCCTTCCGTTGGTAATCGCGGGCGCGGCCACAGCTGTGGGTTTTCTATCGCTTGTTCCCAGCGATTATCGCGGCGTGTCCGATCTCGGGCTCATTGCCGGCGCTGGCATGCTCATTGCCCTGGCATTCAATCTGACGCTGCTGCCGGCGCTCTTAGGGCTGTTTCGGTCGGGCGGGTTCAAGGAAGCGGGCGGTTTCGTTCGCGCTGCGTCGCTGGACCGGATTCTGATTCGGCGTCGGGGTTGGGTCATGGCCGCCGCCGGAGTCGCAGCCGTGGCATCCGCTACCGCGTTGCCAAGGCTGCGTTTCGATTTTGATCCGATCAATCTGGAAAATCCCAGGTCGGAATCCGTGCAAACACTGTTCGACTTGATGACGAGCCCCGACACCACGCCGTACACGATTGACGTGCTGACCGACGCTTCCGCCGTGGCCGAGCAAGCGCGGCGCCTCGCGTCATTGCCACAAGTCAGTCGAGCCATCTGGATAGGCAGTTTCATTCCCGAGGACCAGCCGGCAAAGCTCGAGATCCTGGCCGACGCGGAGGACCTGCTGGCGCCGACGCTTGCACCGCTTTCGGTCAAGCCCGCGCCCCGCGCCCGAGAGATCCTCGACGCGGCCTCCCGGTGCGCTGACGACGCCGGGAAAATCGCTGCCCGCGGGGACCGCGCATCGACAGAATTGGCCGCCGCGCTGGGTCGCGCCGCAGCTCGGGGCGAAGGGATCGTGCCCCTGCTCGATGCCAACCTGTCCCAAGGCCTCCCACGTAGGCTCGAGGACATGCGTCTGGCGCTCAACGCCAGCGCGGTGTCGCTCGACACAATCCCATCCGAGCTCAAGCGGGACTGGGTCGCCGGCGACGGACGCTATCGCATCCAGGTTTTCCCCAAAGGTGATGCCCGTGATCCGAGCCTTCTGCGGAAATTCGTCGCAGCAGTGCGGCGCGAGGCTCCGAATTCTGTGGGCATGCCGATCGGGATTCAGGAGTCCGGCCGGACTGTGGTCCGGGCCTTTACCATCGCCGGGTGTATCGCGACGACGGCCATTACGCTGCTTCTGGCTCTTGTGCTGCGGAACATCCGAGACCTGGCGGCAGTGCTGGGCCCGCTGCTCTTGGCCGGACTCTTCACGTTGGCCACCAGCGCTGCCGCCGGGATGGCACTCAATTTCGCAAACATCGTCTCGCTTCCACTGTTGCTCGGCATCGGTGTCGCCTTTGACATCTACTTCGTTTTGAGATGGCGCGCCGGTGAGCCCCATCTCCTGCGCTCACCTACCGCGCGCGCCGTCGTCTTCAGCGCACTCACCACCGGGACTGCCTTTGGGAGCCTAGCGCTTTCCAAGTCACCGGGAATGGCTGACATGGGAAAGCTGCTGAGCATTGGCTTGTTCTACACGCTGGTCTGCACGCTCTTTGTCCTGCCCGCGCTCTTGGGGGCTTCGCCGAACTTGCCCCAGACCGTGGATCGGGCATGACACGCTCCAGGCTGTTTGCTTGTGGCGCTCTGCTGCTCGTTTTTGCCGGATGCGCCACGCCGCCCCGGGATCCTGCCGCCCTCGCCGCCTTCAAGGCGGTAAACGACCCGCTGGAGCCTCTCAATCGGAAGACTTTCGCATTCAATCAGCGCGTCGACCGGATCGTCTTGAAGCCAATCGCCAAAGGCTACCGCTGGGCGATCCCGCCCGCCGGGCGCGACGGAATTCGCAATTTCATAAGGAACCTCCATGAGCCGATTGTCCTGGTCAACAACCTCTTGCAAGGCGAGCTCAAGCGTGCCGGCACGACAGTGGGCCGCTTCGTGGCCAACAGCACGCTCGGCCTGGCTGGGGTGATGGATTTCGCCGGTCGGCATGGCCTTAAGCAGCAGACCGGTGATTTCGGGCAGACGCTCTATGTCTGGGGCGTTCATGAGGGGCCGTATCTCGTGCTGCCGGTGATGGGACCCTCTAGCCCACGGGACGCGGTTGGCATGGGCGCGGATCTTTTCACGAACCCTTTTCTCTACTTGACACCGCACTTCAAATATAAGACCAGCTTCAGCGTTTCCGAGGCGGCGATCAATGGCATCGATGAACGCTCGCGCAACATCGATTCATTGGACGAAGTCCAGCGAGAAACGGTCGACTTTTATGCGGCCCTGCGCAGCCTGTATCGTCAAAATCGCGCCGCCGACTTGCGGCACGGGGAGCTGCCCCCGGCGCCCAAGGTGGAGGATCTTTATAACGACCCGGGCGACCCCTCGCCCGCAGGCCATTAGACTACTCGGCGAGTTGAGCTGTCTTTTGCTGCAGCAGACGAATCAGGGCGACGGCACCGCCTTCGCGCAGCGCAGAAGAATATTCCGAACGCCGCTCGGCCATTTGGCTGATCGTGCCGCTTAGAAGAACGTCGATTATCCGCCATCCTTCCGGCTCTGCGCGCTCGAGGTAGTCGAGCTCCACCGGATCCCCGTCATGAGGCAGGAGCTTCGTATGCACGATGACATCACCGCTCGGGAGCTTGGCCACAACTGGGTCTACGACGAAGCGCTCCCCCGAGTAATTCTTGAAGCGGCTGGCGTACACGGCGATGCTGTAATCGCTGAAGGCCGCCACGAGTGCCTGCTGCTCCTCCGGACTCATGCTTCGCCACGACGGACCCACGACCAGGCGGGTCGTGAGCGGCAGATCATAATCGCGGCGCAATTCCGGCTCGAGAGTCTTCACGCGGCCGGCAAGGCCCAGGGCCGGCCCCTGCTTCATCGTTCGCACCAGAGTGTCGCAGAGCGCCTGCGCTAACGCCTGCGGTTCCGATCCGGAAGGCGTTTCGGACGCACCGCAAACGGACAAAGCGGCGGCACAAATCAGCGTGGTTGGGCGGCCCGCGAAATTCATGACATCGCTATCCTCATTCTGCGCTCAGTTCGATGGCCACAATCTCAATGAAAAACGCGGCCATCGCGCTGGCGAACAGTTCAGCGTGCGCAAACGGGGGGACCATCTTCACCCTTCGGGCATCGTCACGACGCTGACTGACCCAGTCCGCCCAGTCTACTCACCAGACAACGGCTCGTCATCGCCCTGATCTCAGCGTCTACTACGCCGACTTCCGGGCGTGCGCTAGGGGGCGTCGGCTCCGCCGACGAACAGGCACCCAGTGCCAAGATGCAAACAAGACCCACGAGCTCACGCGTCGCTAGCAGCTGTTGCAGTCGCGTCGAACCGCCCTGATTCGCGCCGCCCGGGAAGAACTCGTCTCAGCGAGCAGACATCGCGGAGCTGCCCGTCGGCGAGCCGCCTAACTCAGGCGGTTCATCGATCGAAGACGATTTCGGGGCGATTTGGGGGGGATAGCAGGGTCAGGGGTGGAGTGCGATCGCCGCTCTAATGGTCTCCTGGGAGGTCGAATTTTCCGCCCTGCTCGTAAAACCGCCGACCCGAAGGCCGACGCCTGAGATATGGCGCGTCAAATTACGAACCGTCTCTACGGGTCAAAACGATAACCTCAGCGCGGCGGTCCTAATGCTGAGCCCAGGACCATCCGATGATGCGCCAGCCGGACCCGCCTTTTTGCAGGGCTACCGTAACCATCGAGCCGGTCTCCTTCATCGGCTTTCCTTTTTCTTTGTAGGTAAAATTGGCTGGGACGACGATATACGCTCGATCTCCCGCAACATCGATGTGCCGAGGCTTACCGAGCGTGACGATTCCATCGGTGATGTCATTCTTCTTGGCGTCGGCGTCGTAGTCATTCGCCCACTTCGAGCAAGCTCCCGCACCGTGCCACTCGTGGGGTGGAATGTCATCGATGATGGACGTTTCATCGGCGCAAGTCGCCAGGGCCGATTTTGTGTCCCCTTTGTTGAAGCCATCCACCCATTGGTGCACGACCGCCATTACTTCTGTCTTTTCGGATGCTCCAGCAGCAACTGGTTCCGCTGCTAGCGCGGCCACGGCCAGTGCCATTAGTACCCTTTGCATAGTTCTTGCCCCTTGGTGATTAGGATGGGCAGCCTTCAGGCCCTGTGGAGCCCATCTTCTACCACATCTTATCCCGAAACTGAGAGAACGAAGGGGAGCCGCCGACCCGAAGGTCGGCGGCTGAGGAGGCGGCGGCGAGTTGCAGGCTCACGTAGCCGAGTTCAGGCTCGCCTAGCCCTGAGCCTAATAGGCTGGAGACAGTTGACCGCCCTGCCGATTAATGCCGCTCTGGCACCCCAGCCGCTTTTCATATGTTTAGATGAGCTCGCGTCGTTAAGCGCCTCGATCAGCTGGATGAAACCGCACAGCAGCTATCGCTTGGCGCTCAGCTTCGAGAGCTGTGCGATCGTGAGCTTGTCGTCGTAGATGCCCGCAGCGACCACGAAGGGAGTGCCTTCTGCACCGAGGTGATAGCTGATCTTGCGCGAGCCCTGCGTCTCATCGGTTTTGACCCACCAGTACTCGGTCCACACACCGGCGGGCCTGCGGGCCGCCTCACAGAACGCCGCCGGATCCGGGTAGACGGCGTTGCCCCTGGCATCCTTGATGGCCGCCATGGGCACGCCGCGGATGTCCCCGCGCATCGGGTGCGCTGCATTGACCATCTTGTCGCAGTCCACGACGAAGATGTAAGTGTCTTTCCAGACCCATGGGCCGGATCTCGAATTGAACTGGATGACGTTGTGCGTTTTCGAGAGCTCGCTGGCTGCCTGACGTACTTTGGCGATCACTTCTTGCGCAGTGGCCCGATCATCAGCCCCATGCAAGGGTGCAGAGGTTGCAGCCAGTGCGGCCAACGTCAGCGTGAACAGGACGGATGAGTGCCGGTTCATATGCGTCCCCCAAATTGAATTGTTATCGGCGCCGCTAGGATGCGCCTACTGTCGGCGGTGTCAACTTGCCCTGCGCAGGATCGGTTGCTTTCGGTCCACGCCTGCAACAGGATAGTTGGGTCTGGCGTAGGTATACGCCAAATTTAACTTTGGTGATCATCACATGCACGCCAGCCAATCGCGGGGTATGGTGTGCGCAGAATAACAACGGGGACTGCGTGGACGCACAATCCTGGCTGACCCGCCTCGCGCAGCGTACTTGTACCTGGTCTGAACGCGCCCGATCTACTCCAGCGCCGTATCGGTCTGGCGGCGTTACGAGCGCGAATTGTCACCGCTTACGGCACGGCTAAAGGCCGCTGGTGTACGCACCGACAGTTGAGGGACCTCGTGCGCGCAGGATCTTGACCATTTGTTCCTCCGTAAAACGAACCTTCTTCATGACTCCCTCGCTTGCGCAGGAGCCATCTTCCCAAAGAATCAGCTGGTAGGAAAATCGCCTAGCAGGTCAACCCCTCTCGAAACCGAGATGTCCGAGTCGGATCTCAGCCGTATTCCTCCTCGACCGTCGTAGGTACGATTCCCAATGTGATGATTGTCATCACCGGTATAGTTGTGGTGCCGTAAATCGGTTCCCGTGCAGAGAGCTTGCGTGCATGCCAGGTTCTACGACCACGCCGAGCCAACGCTGGTACTTGCGATAGCGCACCCCGTCATTTCGCCTTCCACGAACTTCGACTCTGTCAGCGCTCGGGAACATCATAACTTTCGCGGCTCAATGGCTGGCCTGCACGTTCCCTGCCGACGCTTCGCCCTTCTCCTCTCGGAGAACAGCGCACGGCTCGGGGGCCGATATGGATCGCGTGCGATCTCGAGCCGGTAGTCGGGCGCCGGCAGATCCTGTGCCCAAGCGGGCATCGCCGCGGATGCGGCGCGAACACGCGCATACTAGCGCCCCGGGGAGGCGGCAATATGTCGGTTGACATCGAGCGCTACCGGGCGAACCTGCGCGATGAGCTGAATGGGGCTGCGCTGTATACGGCGCTGGCCGCGGCCGAGGGCGATCCGCTGCGCAAGGATCTGTTCCTGCAGCTGGCGCAGGCCGAGAGCAACCACGCGCAATTATGGCGCGACAAGCTGGCCGCGGCGGGCATTCGGGACGAGCGCTTCGTGCCGGCATTCCGTACGCGCCTGCTGGCCAAGCTGGCGCAGCGTTTTGGCCCGCGCTTCGTGCTGCCGACCGTCGCCGCGGCGGAATTTGCCGATCGCAACAAGTATGCCGAACAGAGCGATGCGCAGGCGATCTCGGCCGAGGAGCGCGGACACGCGGCCGTGATCCAGGCCGTGGCCGCGAGTGGGGCGCGCGGGGCGGTCACGACCGGGGCCGACATCGCGCGCGCCGAGCCCTGGCACCGCGGCGCCGCCTCGGGCAACAACCTGCGCGCGGCGGTGCTCGGCGCCAACGATGGACTGGTGTCGAATTTCTGCCTCATCATGGGCGTTGCCGGCGCCGGAGTCGTCAACCACACGGTGCTTCTGACGGGAGTCGCCGGACTGGTCGCGGGGGCCTGCTCCATGGCGCTTGGTGAGTGGCTGTCGGTGACCAATGCGCGGGAGCTGGCGGAGACGCAGATCGCCAAAGAGGCGGAGGAGATCGAGCAGACGCCGCTGGCCGAGGAGCACGAGCTGGCCCTGATTTTTCAGGCCAAGGGGATGGCCAAGCAGGAAGCTCAGCGCGTCGCCGGGCAGATCATGCAGGACAAGCAGGGCGCGCTGGATACGCTCGCGCGCGAGGAGCTCGGCATCGACCCGGCCGAGCTCGGCGGCAATCCCTGGAGCGCGGCCGCGACCTCATTTGGGGTGTTCTCGGCGGGCGCGATCTTCCCGGTGGCGCCGTTCTTCTGGCTGAGCGGCCACGCAGGCGTAGGTGCCAGTGTCGGCGCGAGCGCATTCGTGCTCGCTGCGGTGGGCATGCTGACCTCGCTTTTCAACGGCCGCCCGCTGTGGTACTCAGCCGCGCGGCAGCTGATCTTCGGTTGTCTTGCGGCCAGCGTGACCTATGGCATCGGCGCGCTGTTGGGAACCTCGCTGTCCTGAATCAGGAGGTAGGCGCGGATGAATGCGACCACAGACAGCCCCGCGCCGTACCGCGTGGGCGAATGGCTGCCGTCCGATCAGGCCTTTCTCGACCAATGGCTGCAGGCCATGATCCAGACGACTCACACGGAGCAGAAGTCGCTCCATCCCCTGATCGTCGAATTCCAGCAGCTGATCGAGAGCGATGCTGAGATCTTCATGCTGTTCCATCAGATGTTCGAGCAGGTTCCGAGGAGGCCGCCGTACAACAAGAATCCTGCGGGCAAGCCGCAGGTGAGGGACTACCCTCACATGCTGCAGCTGCTCAATACGGTCATGACGCATGCCCCCGAGTACGACCAGACCGGCCTGGTCGGCTGTCCCATCAATACGATCTTCGATTGGTCCATGGGCACGGCAGCCGGATTTGCGGCATTTTTGAACGACGCCGTCAATGCTCAACTGAAAAAACTGTTGAACGGATGGGGTCGATACTTGAGCTCGAGTGAATCCACCTATGTCCTGAACGAGGATCCACATAAGGGCTGGTTCGGCGCCGATGCGCGCAGGGCCATGCCGAACTTCGAGCAGGAATTCAAGTGCGATCCGGGCCAGCCGCATCATGGATTCAAGTCATGGGATGATTTCTTCACCCGCGAATTGCGGGCAGGCGCGCGCCCCGTGGCAGCGGCGCATCTTGACAGCGTCATCGTCAATGCCTGCGAATCGGCTCCGTTCAAGATCGCGCGGCACGTCAAGCAGCGCGACCGGTTCTGGATCAAGTCCCAGCCGTACTCGATCGTGCACATGCTCGCGAACGACCCCCTCGCGGGCCTATTCAGCGGTGCAACGATCTACCAGGCTTACCTGAGTCCGTTGAGTTATCACCGCTGGCACAGCCCCGTGAGTGGCACGATCATCAAGGCGTATGTGAAGGACGGCAGCTACTTCTCGGAAGCGCCCTCGGAAGGCTTCGATCCGGCAGGCCCGAATGATTCGCAGGCCTACATCACCGAAGTGGCGACCCGGGCGCTCATGTTCATCGAAGCGGACCACAGGGACATCGGGTTGATGTGCGTGATGGCCGTCGGCATGGCCGAAGTGTCCAGCTGCCAGATCGCGGTGTACGAGGGCCAGCACGTCATGAAGGGCGAGCAGCTCGGCATGTTCCACTACGGCGGATCCACGCATTGCCTGATCTTTCGACCCGAAGTGCAGCTCGAGTTCGACCATCACGGACAGAAACCAGGGCTTCACGCCAGAAACATTCCCGTCAATGCGAGAATTGCCACTGTCGTGCGACAATGAGCTCGTTGCGCAGATCCGATCGCGCTTCCGATCCATGTTCCGTGCTCGCGCTGTTGCTGGCGGCATCGGGCATGCCGTCGCTGGCTGACGATACGACGCCGACGCCGGACAAGAGCGGCTACACCCTGCTCGCCCCAACGCCTGAGGCGGACTTGCGCAGCTTCAGCACCGATCGGCCGCCGAAAGCCAATAGCCCGTACACGGTCGACGCCGGTCATTTTCAGTACGAGACCGACCTGGCGGTGTTCGGCTACGGCAACACCGACGGCGTGCAAACCCGGGACTGGACCGTGTTCGATCCGACGCTGAAGCTGGGCCTTACCAATACGATTGACGCCGAGCTGCAGGTCACGCCCTATGAGTCAGCCGTCACCCAAACCGGCGCGGCGACGACGACCCGCCTCGCCGGCGTCGGCGATACCTTCGCACGGCTGAAGATCAACCTGCTGGGCGATGACGGCGGCGCCGTCGCACTGGCGCTGCTGCCCTACGTCAAGCTGCCGACCGCGCGCGCCGGGCTCGGGAACGGCAAGGTTGAGGGCGGGGTTGTCCTACCCGTCAGCTTCAGCGCGCCGGGAGGCTTCACTGTGATCGTGATGCCGGAGGGGGATTATCTGAAGGACAGCGCCCAGAGCGGCTATCACGGCGCCTTCGATCTTCTGGTGAATGTCAGCCATGCGCTCGACAAGCGCTGGACTGTCTACAGCGAGATCTTCACCACGCAGTCGCTGCAGACCGGCGAGTCGGCGATCTATACGCTGGATGCGGCGCTGACCTGCGCGCTGACTGCCACGCTGCAGCTCGATCTGGGCGGCAATTTCAGCCTGAACGCCGTGGCGCCGCGGGCGCAGCTCTACACGGGACTGTCACAGCGCTTTTGAGGGGAGGTCGATCCGTGACAAGCCGATCGTTTCCGCTGCTGCGCAACGCCATGTACGCGCTGCGCGGCGGCTTTCTGGTGCGGCCGCTGCTGATCTCCATCGCGCTCGGCCTCGCCGGTGCGGTGCTGTCGTCGCTCGAAGAGACGGTGCCGGCGGTCAGCGCCTGGGTGCCCAGTGTGCTGTTTCCGTCCCATGCCGATCCCCAAGTCGCGCAGATCGTGCTGGCGACGATCGCCGCCTCGATCATGACCGTCGTGTCGATCGTCTTCGCGATCCTGCTGATGACCCTGACCCCTCGCGTCGATGCAGTTCTCGCCGCGGATTCTGTTGAGCTTCGTCAAGGATCGCGTAACCCAGTGGACGCTGGGCATTTTCCTCGGCACCTTCGCCTATTGCATGGCCGCCTTGCCCGCCGCGCGCTCATTGCCGCGCCCGTTTGCGCCTGTCGCCACGGTCACCTGCGCGATGCTGCTGGCAGTGATGTGTGTGGCCTGGCTGATCTTCTTCATCCATCACATCTCCGAGGCGATCAGCGTCAATCACATCGTCGATCGAATCGCGCGCGAGACCGAGGGTGTGATCGATGAGGTCATGCCGGACGCGCGCCGACACGCCTATGAGCCCGAAGGCGTGCCGTTCGATGATGACAAGCGCGAGGTTACGGTCGGCAGCCCCGTCTCCGGCTACATCCGCTATGTCGACAGCGGGCGGCTGCTCGATCTGGCGGCTCAATTCAAGCTGCGCGTGCGCGTGCTGCGGCGGGTCGGGCATTTCGTGCCCGCCGGCGTCGCGCTGTTCGGCGCCGCGCCCGCCGAGCGCCTCGATCCCGAGCGCATGCGCGAACTGCAGGCGACATTCGATATCGGACCGACGCGCACCCTGCAGCAGGACGTCGAGTTCGGGGTCATCCAGATCGTCGACATCGCGCTCAAGGCGATCTCCACCGCGGTCAACGACCCCAGCACCGCGATCACCTGTGTCGACCAGCTGGGCCGGATCCTGATCCGCTTCGTGAGCCGCCATGTGCCGGTCTCGCTGCTGTGCGAACCGCCGCACGTGGTGCGGGTCATCCTGCCGTGGATCGGCACCGAGAGCCTGCTCGATACCGCCTTCGAGCAGATCCGCCACTACTCGGCCTCGGACATCGCGGTCAGCCTGAGGCTGCTGCGCGCGCTCGACGACATTGCCTCCACCTGCACGGAGCCGCGCGTCATCGAGTCGCTGATCGTGCGCGGGCGGCGCATCGTCTCCGGCTGCGCCGAACGGCTGAGCGCGGAGCACACCGAGAAGCTGCGGTCGCGACTACTCGCGCTGGAAGCGCGCCTGCAGCCTCTTGTCGCGGCCGGCGCGAGCGAGGCGTCGCGGCTACCCTAGATCTCGAACTCGACGCCGATTTCCATCAGCTGCGCGGTCGGAATGTGGAAATAGGCGCCGGGGCGCTGGGCGTTGCGATGCATGAGCGCGAACACCGATTCGCGCCAGCGCGCCATATCGTGCCGCAGGCCGAGCGGAATGACGGTCTCGTGACCGGTGTAATAGGTCACCTGGTGCAGCTCGCACGGTGGGATCTGGCCGCGCTCCACCGCGCAGGTCAGTCCTTGGGGCACGTCCACCTTCTCCATGAAGCCGAACCGCAGCTCGACGCGGGTGACGTGATCGGTAATCGGGGTGACCACGGCGCGCTCCTCGTCGGCCACGCGCGGGGTCTCGGTGATCTGAACCGCGACCAGCAGCATGCGCTCGTGCAGCACGTGGTTGAGCCTGAGGTTCAACGTGAGCGACAGCGGCACGCCCTGGGTCATCCGGCCCATCACGACGGCGGTGCCCGCAATGCGAAACGGTGGATCTGCCTTGATCCGCGCGATGAATTCAGTCGTATTCTCGCGAACTTCCAGGCGCACCCGGTCCATGATCTCCTGGCCGCGGCGCCAGGTAAGCATCAGAAATGCGATGATGAACGAGATCAACAAGGGGAACCAGCCGCCCTCCACGAGCTTGGTCGAGGTCGCGGTCACGAACAGCAGGTCCAGTGCCAGCAGGCTGCCGTTGACGGTGATGACGAGCGCTGGATTGACTTTCCACTGCAGCGCGACGAACGTGGCCATCAACGTCGTGATGGCCATCAGCAGCGACACGGCGATGCCAAAAGCTCCCGCCAGCGCCGCCGATGAGCCAAAGCCGATCACGGCGATCAGGGTGCCGATCGCCAGCGCCCAATTGACGATCGGCACGTAGATCTGACCGATCTCGTGCCCCGCCGTGTGAATGACAGTCATGCGCGGCAGAAACCCGAGCTGGGCGGCCTGGCGCGTCATCGAGAATGCGCCCGAGATGATCGACTGCGAGGCGATCACGGTGGCAATCGTCGCCAGCGCGACCAGGCCGTAGTGGGACCATTCCGGTGCCAGCAGATAGAAGGAATTTTCGATGGTCGCCGGATTGGCCAGCAGCAGACCGCCCTGACCGAAATAATTCAGCGTCAGTGCCGGCAGCGCCACGCCGAACCAGGCGAGACGGATCGGCAGCGGGCCGAAATGACCCATGTCGGCATAGAACGCCTCGCCGCCCGTGACCGCGAGGAAGGCCCCTCCGATCACCGTCAACGCCAGCGGTCCGACGTGCGAGAGATAGGTGATCGCGGGCAGGGGACTAAGGGCGGCGAGGATCGCGGGCGCCTTGGCGATGCCCGCGACGCCCATGATGCCGATGACGATGAACCAGATCAGCATGACCGGCCCGAACAGCCCGCCGATCCACGAGGTGCCCTTGCGCTGGATGGCGAACAGCGCCACCAGGATCACGACGGTCAGCGGCACGACGAAGCGCTGCATCTGCGGCGCGTACAGCTTGATACCTTCGATCGCGCTCAGCACCGAGATCGCCGGCGTGATGGTGCCGTCGCCATAGAGCAGCGTCGCCCCGATGAGACCCACGACCACCATGACAGCGCGCCACCGGCTCTGCTTGGCTCGCTGCGGACTGACCAGCGCCAGCAGCGCCAGGATGCCGCCCTCGCCATGATTGTCGGCACGCATTATCAGGATCGCGTACTTGATCGAAATGACGATGATCAGCGACCAGAAGATCAGCGACACGATGCCGAGGACTGCTGCCGGTGAGATCGCGCCGTTCGGGCTGGCCGCCTGCGTGGCGACCTGCAGGGTGTAGAGCGGACTCGTGCCGATGTCGCCGAAAACCACGCCCATGCAGGCCAGCGCGGCATAGCTCAAGGCGCCACGCTTCTGATGCGGAGCGATCGCCGGAGAGGACATGGCTGGCCAGCCTTGAGGAAGTGAAGCCGTTGGGCTCGTTAGGCCCGTTAGGCTATTGCGAAGCCTGCAGCGGCGCAAGCGCGCCCCGCCGCAACGGCAGGCCAGCAAGTGCCACGCAGCGGGGGGCGGCGGATCGTGCAGTTCGCAGTAGTAGAGTCCTTCGGCGGCACGAGAAACTACTATATCTATGTGGCATCCAAGATCGTTGGCGAAACCCATTGCCAGACCTTGCGGGACCGATTTGGCGGCTGCGACCTATCTGTATCGACTAGGGCTGACCCCAAGTGGCGCTAATCCCAACGCCTTGCACTACAGTGCGTCGAAGGCGGGGCTCATCGGCCTTACCAAGTCGCTTGGCAAGGAACGCAACCCGCAATATCCTGGTGAATTGCGTAACCCCGGCGCGGCCCGAACGGAACTCTTCGCGCAGATGCAGCAGAGCCATATCGACTACATGCTTTCAAAGATTCCGATGAATCGTTTCGTCGAAGCCCACGAGATCGCATCGCTGGTCTGCTGGCTCGCTAGCGATGAGTGCTCCTTCTCGACCGGGGCGGTGTTCGACGTCTTCGGCGGCAGGGCTACGTATCGAGCCTTTCGGCCGGGATCAATTCCGGGGGGTCCCCGCCCAAACTGAGGGATGTCGGTTCATCCATCCGGTCGCATCCTCAAGCGCTGCAGCCAACTGCAGGAGCAGCTCGTCGCGCAACTGGCGCGCAACAAGCTGGATGCCAATTGGGATATCACCTCGTGAGAGATAGAGCGGCAAGCTCGCTGCGGGTTGCCCGGTGACGTTGAAGATCTCGGTGAACGGCGCAAAGCCGTAAGCGGCCGCTGACCATCGTTCATAACGGAAATCGGTTGCGTTGGCCCCGAATGTACCGACGGGTGGCGGAAGCGTTGCGGTCGTAGGTGTCATGATGATGTCGAATGTGTCGAATGCGCGTGACATCGCCAGCGCTGCGAGGTGTGCGACGCGCTGTGCCTCGAGGTAATCGAGCGCACTCTTGCCGGCCACGTGCCGGTGAATCCAGCGGGCAAGTGACTCGATCTCATCCGCTTCCGGTGCCCGGCCGAGCTCGGCAGCTCGCTCCTCAATGGCGAGCGCCACGTCCGCCATCCACAGCAACGTCCAGCTCTCACCATGCATGGCGCGAGCCACCTCGGACGGGTAGTGACTTACGGTAACCGAGTGGCCTAAGTTCTGCAGCAGTGCCGTGGCCGCCATCAGGCTCTCCTCAATCTCGGGCGCCACCTGTGTACCATCCATCCGCCGCGGCAGACAGACAACGCTCAGCGGCCCGGTCGGTTGCTTTAGCGCGGCGAGATACGATTTGACGGGCCGTTGCACGCCGTGCTGCGCCCCGCACTCCTGGCCAGCAGTCGCGTCGAGAAACGCAGCGCTGTCGCGTACGCTGCGGGAAAGTATGTGTTGGCAGTTGAGGCCGCCTCCTCGCGCGCCGAAATGCGGTTCAATCGGATTAAGACCCCGCGATGGCTTGAGCCCAAAGACGCCACAACAGGCGGCAGGAATCCGTATCGAGCCCCCCACATCAGAGCCGTGCGCAGCCGGCACCATGCCGCTCGCAACTGCTGCCGCCGCCCCGCCGCTCGAGCCTCCGACGGTGACTGACACGTTCCAGGGATTCAAAGTCGTGCCGCGATACACCGGCTCGGTTGCAAAATCATCGGCGAATTCAGGCGTGTTCGTCTTTCCAAGAAAGACCGTACCCGCCGAGCGCCAGCGTTTGACGATCTCGCTGTCGGGTCGCGGTTTCGCCGTCGATAAAAAGCGCGAGGACATGGTCGTGGGCCATTCCTCGGCAAATACGTCCACATCCTTGATGAGAAATGGGACGCCACTGAGCGGCAGGATGCGTGGCACTTTGCGCGCATTTTCTCGCGCCCGGTCGAAGTCCGTAAGCACAACCGCGTTTAAAGTTGGATTGACCGCCGCAATTGCCGTGATCGCTGCGTCGACGATTTCCAGCGGGCTCAATTCGCCCGCACGTACAGCTGTTGCCAGTGCGACGGCATCCAGCGACGCGTACTCGTCAGCCCTCACGCGCGATTTCTCTCTGCTGAGTCCAACCTACCCGATCGGTGTCCAAAGCCTTCCCGATAGCGGCTAATACACACTACTTGGCCACTATGCATAGCCTACCAAGTTGGAGATCTCATCTTCACCGTCGCGCCGAATTTCCGCTCCGGTTGTTCTGGATGACTCATATGGAAGACGCTCAAGCATCTGAGAAGGGTCGAAAGCGGTCAAGATTCGAGCCATAGCATGCACACCCTGCGTTAAGAGCCGTGGTAACCATGATGGCCAGTGGCGTCACGGTACGCTAACTCATCAACGCCACTTGCGCGACCTCCTTGTATAGGGTGTCCCACGGCAACCTTCGATCCCTTTTGACGGGAAGAAGAAGGCATCGACCACGCAGACGACGCGGCACGAATCGTGGACACCGTTTTGGCCGGAACCGGGTTTCCGATGACGAAGATCGAAGCGGTCCGCGGTGCCATCCGCACCCAAATGTCCGAGCACACCCCGTCCGGAAGAGAATCTCGCATCAGATCGCGCCCGAGTCCGCTCACTGGCCGGCCGACGACGGTCACCTGCGATGCGGGATGAACTGGCCCGCATCCTCAATGATCTGCGTCGGGAAACCGACACATTGCGCGCGCTCTAGCTTCGTCTCCGGATACTTCGCTGCTCCACCTTGAAGCAACAGCGCGTGAGGGTGCACTGCGATGGCACACTCCTCACGACGTTGCCCCGCCATCGACGTATCGGTAGCATAAAGCTGTCTCGCTCAGGGATTGGAGCCACGAAACTCCCAAGGCTGAGCAGTGCCCTGACGTAAGGGAATCTGCATGGACGCGACTATCGAATCATTCACCGACATCGACCAGCAGGCCTCAAGGCTTGTAGGCTACGACCAGCACTACCAGCAGCAAGGCCGTGGAAGCTTCCGTGGACGTTTCCTGACACGGTACCTTCCCGACGACGTCTCGATTTTCATAGAGCACTGCAACCTCCCATTGCTGCAACGTGGCAGTGTTCCGCACGGGGTTGTGACCTTACAGTTCCTGCTGTCGGCCACTTCGGAGTGCATTCTGAACGGCCAACGTTTCTCGAAGGAAACTGTCGTGCTGATGCCCGGCGGTCGTGACTTCGAT
>Ga0210394_10003339_pt1 | contig 20347 bp, 15 predicted proteins | sample IncBWC12MmetaG_FD_160121 | JGI IMG/M metagenome (GOLD analysis project Ga0210394, IMG submission 160121) | Forest soil microbial communities from Barre Woods Harvard Forest LTER site, Petersham, Massachusetts, United States - Inc-BW-C-12-M | ecosystem: Environmental > Terrestrial > Soil >...
TTACGGTCTGGATGGCCGCGAGATCTTGGTTTACAAGTTCAGATCCATGACTGTTACCGAGGATGGTGCTTCCAGCTATACGCAGGTAACGCGTGACGATAATCGTGTGACACCGTTCGGCGCGTTTATTCGGCGCACCTCCTTGGACGAGCTGCCGCAGCTGATCAATGTCCTCCTAGGGAGCATGAGTTTGGTCGGCCCGCGCCCGCATGCCATAGCTGTGAACGAGCATTATCGGAGCCTGATTCCCAGCTATATGTTCCGGCACAAGGTCAAACCCGGCATTACCGGCTGGGCCCAGGTCAACGGCTATCGTGGCGGCGATGATTTGCACACGATGAGAAAACGCATAGAGTTTGACCTTGAGTACTTGGAGAATTGGTCCATGTGGTTTGACATAAAAATCCTGCTTCGAACATTCTCGCTGCTGTGGAGCAGTCACGATGCGTTCTAGCCCTTGGGCAAGTGGGCAAGCGGAGCGGATCGCCCAAGCGGTTGTCTTGATTGTCGCGACAGGGCTGATGTGCTTGACCAAAGCAGCAGCTGCTAAACCCGAGGACTATAGGCTCGGTGCCGGCGATTTAATCAGGGTCATGGTGTTCGACCATGAAGAGTTGAGTGTCGATGCACGCATCAGTCAGACCGGTAACATTACCTTTCCTTTGATCGGGCAATTGCGAGTCGCCGGATTGTCGACCCGAGAAACCGAACTGCTTCTCGCGCGATCCTTGATCGATGGCGGTTTCGTGAAGCAGCCGCATATCTCGGTGCTGGTTTCTGAATATCAGAGCCAGAAGGTGGCCGTCATGGGCCAAGTAGCGAAGCCGGGGCAATACCCACTCGATTCCTCCAAGCGAGTTATGGACATGCTGGCAATGGCCGGCGGAGTGCTCAACGACACTGCTGCTGAAGATGTGACATTGGTGCGCGCCGACAGCAGCCGCGTCGTCATTGATCTGAAGAAGCTCTTTGACGGCGATCCGGCGGTGAATCTCGGTGTGCAAGATGGCGACACCCTGTTCGTGGCACACGCGCCGCAGTTCTATATCTATGGGCAGGTGCAGCATCCCGGACAATACCGTCTTCTACGCCATACCACGATCTCGCAGGCCATTTCCATCGGCGGCGGCCTAACGCCACGCGGCACGCAGCGCGGCGCGATTGTCAAACGTGTGGACGCACACGGCAAGGAACATAAGTATTCGGTAAAGGATGAGGATGTATTGCAGCAGGATGATGTGCTGATGATCAAGGCAAGTTTGTTCTGAAACCCACGCGAGCCAATTTATGCGCTTATCACAATTGCTGCGGATTCTCTGGGTACATAGGAGCATGGGGCTGTCCATCATGGCGCTGATGCTGGCGATTGCCGTCGCGGCCAGCCTGTTATTGCCGAAGAAATACACGGGCGAATCTGCCGTAGTCGTCGATGCACGCAGCATCGATCCATTGGGGCAACAAGGGGCCATGACGACGCAGCTGGCGTCAACCTACGTTTCGACCCAGGTCGACGTGATCGAGAGCCACAACGTCGCCCTCAAGGTGGTCGATCGCATGAAACTGACGACCGATCCGGAAATCATGGCGAAATTTCAGGAGAAAACCGACGGGGTGGGCTCGATACGCGACTGGGCGGCCGAGGAAATCCTCAAATCCCTCACCATAAAGCCCACGCGCGATAGCAACGTGATTTTCATAGCATTCACCAACAAGTCGCCGCAAGCAGCGGCTGACTTCGCGAACTCGTTTGCCGAAGAATATATACAAGCCAGTCTTGAGCTCACGGTCGACCCGGCACGCCGGCAATCGGGCTGGTTTGAGCAGCAGGTGAACGATCTTCGCATGGCGCTGGAAACAGCGCAACGCAAACTATCGGCCTATCAGGGCGCACATGGGGTGATCGGCGCTGATCCTGATGCCAATAAACTGGATGTTGAGAACGCCCGCTTGACCGAACTCTCCAATCGTTTCGTCGATGCGCAGGCCGCGATGTACGACGCCGAGACGCGGCAGCGGCAAATGGAGGAGGCGTCCGCAAAAGGCCTTTCCGACGAATCGGTGACCATGCTGCAAAATCCGCTGCTGCAAAATCTTAAGGCCGAACTCGCGCGCGCCTCGGCAAAGTTTGCCGAAACGTCGCAGCGCTACGACCGCAATCATCCTCAATATATCAGCGCGCAGGCGGAGCTTGAATCGCTGCGCAGCAAGGTGGCCTCCGAAGTGAACAACGCCATAGGGTCGGTGGCGAGGGAAGCGAGAATTGCCAGGCAAAACATGTCGGATTTGCAACGCGCGATGGAGCAACAACGCAAGCGCATTCTCGACCTGCAGCACAACCAGGACGAGTATACGGTGCTCAAGCGCGACGAAGAGAGCGCCCGTACTGCATACGACTCCGCCATGCAGCGCGGCAACCAGACTCGACTGGAAAGCAGACTCAATAACACCAACACGGCAATACTGAATGTTGCATTCCCGCCGATGAAACCTTCATCGCCGCGCCTGCTTCTCAATCTTGCTTTAGCAGTCATCCTGGGTGTCATGCTCGCCGTAGGCGCAAGCTTGGCCAAAGAGCGATTCGATCAGCGAATCCACTCGCGCGACGACTTGCGTGAAGGAGCGGATATCGACGTACTCGCCGAATTGCCGCGCGCGCGCGTTTCGATGCGGCGACACCGGCGTTCGCACCGCTCAAGAACCAATGACAAGACACCGCGGATAGAGCCCGCATAGTGGAGACGCCAAGTTGACGCCATCAAAATTTGCAAAACAGCGTGCGCCGACGGCACCGGGTGAAGTTGACGCGCGGCTTGGCGAGCTATTGCGCGAGGACGGCACGCTCACCGAGCAGGACATCAAGGAAATATTGGCGGTTCAACGGGACTGCGGCGAGCGCTTTGGTGAGGTGGCGGCACGACTGGGTCTGGTGCGGGAGAAGGATGTCAGGCGCGCGCTTGCCCGGCAAGCCATCTTTCCGCTGGTGGTTCCGGGCGAATCGAATCTGAGTCCCCTCTTAGTCGCTGCCTATCAGCCCAACAGCGAGCGTGCCGAGGAACTGCGGACTGTGCGCAGCAAACTTGTGCTGCGTTGGTTGGACCGCGGTAAAAAAACGCTGGCAGTCATCGAGGCCAATCCGAACAACGGCTGCAACGTGCTGGCAGCAAATCTGGCCGTGACATTTGCGCAGCTCGGCGAGCGTACCCTGCTGATCGATGCCAATCTGCGCAAGCCTGTACAGCACACGCTTTTCGGGCTCCAACCCCGGTTTGGGTTGGTTGATTTCATTCGCGGCCGGGAAAGCCTCGAGAACTCAATTACGCAGGTGCCGGATTTCAGTTGTCTGTCGGTGATGTGCGCCGGTGCGCCGCCGCCGAATCCGCAGGAAATGCTGGGGCGCGTGTCATTCGGCTATCTGATGGAGAGTGCACCCGCGAAATACGACGTCTTAATCGTCGATACACCGCCGTTTCTGCAGTGCGCCGATGCGCACCTCATCGCAGCACGCGCGCGCGGCGCCGTCATTGCGACCAAACGACATGATGCCCGGCTGGCGGACATATTGCGCGTCAAGGCGCAACTGGAGTCGGACGAAGTCGTGTTACTGGGCGCCGTGATCGATGGGTAACACAATCGTGGCGCCGACGGTGGCAAGCGGCGCTTCGACCGGCGGCGCAAAGTCGACGGCGAGCGCGGCGCGTTTCGCTCTGTTGGCGACGCCGCTCATCAGCGTCACATTTCTGTCGAAGTTTGGGTTCCCGCCTTTTGGCTCACAGGGACTCGGCGTCTCTCTTTTCGTTATGCTGGCAGCGCTGCTGATAGGCTCAATTGCCGGCGGCATCAGTATCGAACCGCGGCGCTTGACGTTTTACTTCTTGATGATCGGAAGTCTGGGACTGATGCAGATATTTCAGCCGGATAGTTTTTCTCCCACGTCGTTACTGCTGCTCGTCGCTGTGCATCTGCCTTACGTTTTTACCGTGCCGCAAAGCAACGACGGTGAGCGCATCATCAAGTTCTTTATTCAAATTGCCACTGTTTTCGCGTTGTTGGGAATTGCCCAATACGGCCTGATGCGCGTCGTCAATGTGAGTTATCTATTCCCGATCGAGAATTTTGTCCCCGATACCTTTATTGTGCAGCATTTCAATCATCAGGCGGTAACGGAGTACGGATCACACGATTACCGGGCCAACGGCGTCTTTTTATTGGAGCCGTCATTTTTCAGCCAGCTGCTCGCGGTTGCCATCGTCGCGGAACTAGGCACTCTGGCTAGACTAACCAGGCTTGCGCTCTTTGCGCTTGCATTGTTAGTTTCGTACTCAGGTACCGGAATTATAGTGCTGGCAATATGCCTGCCGTTGGGAATTGTTGCGCAGCGCCGCTGGGGGCTCCTGCTGGTCGGTCTATGTGCACTGGTTGTATTAATACCGTTACAAGAATATCTGCATGTCGACCGGCTGCTTTCGAGAATCGGTGAGTTCGCGTCGAGTCGATCGAGTGGCTACGCCCGCTTCGTCGGCGGGTTTTATCTCTTCGACCATTTCCTATGGCCCGATCCGTGGCGCACCTTGTTCGGCTATGGCGCCGGATCCTTCACTTCCTACGCGAGTCACGACGCGGCCGGCGAAATGGCGCTGTTCAAGATCGTATTTGAATTCGGTCTGGTCGGCGCTGTGGCGTATTTTGGATTTCTGTTTGCTTGCTTATTCTATTCTCCGGCGCCGCGACTCTTGACGCTCGCAGTCGGCGTTACCTATTTGCTGAGCGGCATATACATACCGTTTGCGCATGGCTTGGCACTGAGCTTGCTGCTTTGGAACTCGGCCCCCAGCAAAGTGGGTCGCGCTGAGTGGCTGCGCGATTTGGCGCATCGTGACTCAGTGCGAAATCCCGCAACTGCCTACCTGGTGCCACAAATAAGGGGCTGAGCGTGAGTACCGCGCTGCTCATTGTCGGAATTGTGTGCCTGCTCGCGGCATGCCATCCATTTGTTACTTATCCGTGGTCACTGATCGTCCTCCAGGCGCTACGCCCTGCCAAGCGACCTAATGGTGGCGGCATTTCCGATGCCCAATTGAATTGCGCGATTTGCGTCTGCGCGTATAACGAAGAGCGTGCCATCGTGCGCAAGGTCGAGAACTTGCTGGCGCTGCGGCGGCGCGACCCGGATCTCGAGATACTCATTTATGTGGACGGCGCCGGCGATCGCACCGCTGAAATCCTTCAGGGTTATGGTTCGCAGATCACCCTGCATGTCGGCACGCAGCGACACGGCAAGACGCATGGCATGAATCTATTGGCGTCGAAGGCGCGGGCGCCGATACTTATTTTCACGGACGCTAACGTATTGATGGACATCGATTGCGTGCGGGATTTGCGGCGCTATTTCGCGGATCCGGAGATCGGCTGCGTTTGCGGCAGCCTCGTCTATACAAATGGCGGCGCGTCGGCGACCGCCTCGTCGGGTTCCGCTTACTGGCGATTCGAGGAAGCCATCAAGAAGCTAGAGATGGAAAGCGGCTCCATGATGGGGGCAGACGGATCGGTGTTCGCAATCCGACGCGCGCTGCACAAGCCGCCGCCGGAACATATCATCGACGATATGTATGTGTCGCTGATGATTTTGTGCAGTGGCTACCGCGTGATTCAGGCCAGCGATGCGCTGGCTTATGAGGAGTCGGTCGAGTCGGCGCGCGAGGAGTTCAGGCGCAAGGTGCGCATTGCGTGTCAGGCGTTCAACGTCCACCGCCTGCTGTGGCCGCAGCTGCGCAAGCTCGATGGAATCACGCTCTATAAATACGTGTCGCACAAATTGCTGCGCTGGTTCACGATCTATTTGCTGGCAATCGCCGCCGTCGCATTTGAAGCCGCGTTGATAGTCGCAGGGCACGCTCAGACCGCTGCCGCACTTCTTGTATGCGCTGCAACGGCGTTGTTGCTGGGCTGTGTCTCGAGCATTAGGCCCTTCGCACAAATGGCGGGGACTATTGCGGCCTTGACGGGCACCGGTTTGGGCGTGTGGCGCTCCCTGCGAGGCGAGCGGTATCAGACATGGACACCCGCCGCGTCGATCCGAAAATGATTCCGCAGCCTTCCGCCAATCCGACCCATCGAATGCGATGCCTTTGGATCGCGCGTTACATTCCGTATCCATCGGACGAGGGCGCCAAAATTTATTCGGCGAATCTCGCGCAATCCCTGGCGGACTCGGGTGTCGCTGTTCGTTTCACAGGCTTCGGTGATGCTAGCGCGGTGCCAATTGCAGCGGCGAACATCGAATGGCTGGCGGTGCCGGGAGAAAAGCGCAGTAAAGCGATTGCCTCGCTCAGTGCTTGGCCGATAGCGGCCGCCGTTGATGCGACCAAAGCGTATCGCGTGCTGCTCGAGGCGCAATTGCGCGAGCCGTGGGACGCGATTGTGTTCGACAGCTACGCAACAGGGTGGGCGCTGGATCGATGTCTCGCGTATCGCGATGAATGGCATGCCCACCAGCCGGTTCTGGTGCATGTATCCCACAATCACGAAAGGCTTTTGTGGAGTTCGATGGCCCGCGAAGCTCGTGGATCGGCGCTCAGGCGCCTGGCGCTCCGGCGTAACGCCCACAAGGTGAGCGCGCTGGAGCGCCGGATCGTAGGCACTGCAGATTTGCTGACAACGATTACCGACGAAGACCTACAGTCTTTGGGAGCGGGTTTGCAACACAATCGCTCATTGGTGCTGACGCCCGGATACTTGGGGTGGATCGCTGACGAGCGGCACATTACCGCGGCAACGCCGCGGCGCGTGATCATCATGGGTTCGTTCAAGTGGGTGGTGAAGCAAGAAAACCTCGCCCGTTTTGTCGAGACCGCCGATCCGATTTTCAAGCAACATGGAATTGAACTGGATATTGTCGGGGAAGTTCCGCAACCGCTACTCGGCACGCTGCGTGCCCGCTGTCGAGCGACACATTTCCACGGATTCGTGTCCGATGTCGAGCCGTACTTGACGAACGCACGCATCGCAGTCGTTCCCGAATCGATTGGAGGTGGGTTCAAGCTCAAATTCCTGGACTACATTTTCGGCCGCGTTCCCGTGGCTACCGTGTCGCAGGCCGTCGCCGGTCTGCCGGCGGAGCTGCAGCGCGTGATGCTGTCGAATGGGGATCTGACCGAATTGATCCGTAAAATAGTTTCCCATATTGATCGCTTCGACGAGTTGAATGGGATGCAGGAGCGCGCCTTCATGATCGCCAAATCGCAATTCAAATGGAGCACTCGAGGCGAACGGCTTCGACTCGCCATCGACAATTTGCGTCAAGTAAACGCCGGCGGAAATGCAGCTTCTAACGCCCCGCCGCCCGCCAACGTACGAGCAATCGACCTCACCGTGAGCTAAAGACCATGAAAAAGGGCTTGCGCGTAGTGGTAGTTGGCATCTGGATCGGGATTGGCTCGCGGGCGGTCGCGGCTGTGGATTTGCCTTCCAGGACGGACTTGCCTTTCGGCCCGGGTTCGCCTCTTACAACGGATTCCCCCATAACTCGAGACTCGCCAAGTAATATCGATATTTATTTTGCCGATCAATTTACCTATAGCGACAACCTGTACGGACTGCCGTCCAATACCGATGTTACCGCGGTGGCCGGACCGCTGGCGACTCGCGGGGACAGCTTCAATTCCATTTCCTTGGGTGGTGATGGCCGTTGGTTCTCCGACAACCAGGTTTTGGGCCTCAATTTCCGCGCCGATGAGAATCGCTACACGCACAACGACTCCCTGAACAACGTCTCGGGCAAGGGTAATTTGGAATGGGATTGGCGGCTGCAAACAGATTGGTCGGGCCAGGTCGGCGTCAGTTATTACCGTGGTCTGGCCAGCTTCGCAAACACGGGTTATTACGCACGCGATGTGGTGCAGCGCGAGGATTATTTCGGCACCCTTCGGTATCAGGTGGGACCGCATTGGGCCATATATGGCGGATTCATCGGCGCGGATACGCAACAGACGGCGGTTCCCGAACAGCTGTACGACTATCACAGCAACGCGGGAAACGCAGGAATCGAGTTCGCGACCTCGTCCGATAACACCATCGCCTTGGACTATCGCTATACGGACGCAACTTTCCCGCAAGACTTCGTTTTAAATGGCGCGTTGTTCAGTGCGGACTATAGAGAGGATACGGCGCGCATATTGGTCAAATACGTAATCAGCGCGGCGACAGAGCTCGACGCCAGTGGCGGCTATCTGAGACGGGATTATCCCGTGGCAAATTTTGCAACTTTTTCGGGAGACATCTGGCAGGTGGCGTTGAAATGGACGCCAACTGATAATTTGCAATGGGTTGTGACGGGTTGGCGCCAACTCACTGCGTACGTAGAGGCGCAGTCGGATTATTATGTGTCCACTGGCGGCAGCATCGCGGCCGTGTGGGCGGCGTCGGACATTTTGGCATTGTCCGTAGGAGCAACTCGAGAGAATCACGACTACATCGCTTCGAGCCCCAGCGCCATCACATTTGCCTCGCGCTATGACAGGTTGAGTACGGAACAGGCGCGTTTGGTATACAGCCCGACGCATTATCTCAGTTTCAAGCTGGCGTATCGCTACGAACAGCGCGAATCCAATCAAGCGCAATTTCAGTACAACGATGGGGTCGCGACCGCCAGCGTGATCTATATGATTAGGCCGTGAAGGTTCATCTTCTCGCGAAGGTTCATGGAAACTTTGGCGATGAACTGAATCGGTAGCTATGGCACGCGTTGCTGGTAGACGTATGGAGCAACACGCACGATTATGTCTTATTCGTGGGAATCGGAACGGTTCTCGACAAGGGCGAAGGTAATCATCGTATTCGGCACGGGCGTCGGTTATACCTCCGCTCCGCCGGACAAATCGACCCGCTCGCCAGCATTTGCGTAGAGGCAACGGCGGCCATCCAGACGGAATGCCAGGAACGGATTTGGGGCTCCGTCAAACAGCTCGAAAACGCCGCCGGCCGCCCGCCTCAACACCCAGCCTGAAGCCAGAACCGCCGATATGCCCAGGGCGTCTCAGGGCCTTCTCGGCGTTTGATTGTATTGAGAACGGACTGTCATCATGCTGTAATATATCGGTATTATGATAGTAGAAGGGATTTCTGTACCCGACTCTCTTGCCTCCCTCGACATTGCCTTGACAGGGCAGGTCGTTTCCGGCCGCGGCCGGGCGGCCCCCGAGCTTTTGTCCATACGGGAGCAGGTGCAGACCATAGTCAAGCAGCCCCTCTACCCTGGTTCCCTGAATATTATTTTGAAGCGCCCGGTGCGCCTGCTTCACACGGCAGGATTTGCGTTTGATCTCGATTACAGAACTTTGTGGCGAGCTTCGCTCGGCGGCATAAACGTTTGGGTTTACCGGTGGCGCGAATCGCCGCTGCACATTGTAGAAATCCTTTCATCCTTCTGCCTGCGAGAACGCCTCAATTTAAAAAACGGCGACACAGTTACGCTGCGCATAAGTAGAGCACAGATCGAGAAGATCCATTTTCTTGAGCAGCTCATCTGGGCAGCGTTGTGGACCGGAAGGCGCCACTGGTATTACTCGCATGATTTTTACGCAAACCATACAATCCGGTTCGGCAAGGAGTTGGGCGCAACCCAGGAGCAGCCGGTTGTCAGTGGACCGATCCCGATTGGCCTATATGTATTTAAGGAAGTGGTTAAGTTGCCGTCGAGATTCCGTTTCAATGGATTCGCCCAGAACTTGCTTTCTGCCTCGAAAAGAATCGTCAAATCGACGCCCATAATTGGCACATTGGCCAGAAATCTAAAACTCAAATATGCGGGCAGATACGCATTTTCGCGCATCGAGACAGAAAATTGTATAAATAATGATGAGCGCTTGTTCAGACAAATTCAAAATATATTGAATTTCACGAAAACCAGTAACTCCAACTACTCGGCAGAGCAATTCCCGGCCGCCTACCACACCATTAATGTAAACGGCCGGCAGCTGCCGGGCCAGCGGGACCCATCAAAGCGCCTGGCATCTGTGCCAATTGATTTCCACGGCAAGACTGTTCTGGATCTCGGTTGTAATCAAGGCGGCATGATTCACGAAATCCGATCACTCGTTAAATGGGCCGTTGGAATAGACTACGATTCACGCATGATCAACGCTGCAAATCGCATCAAGAGTGTGAACGCTTCGGAAAATATCAGCTTTTATATTGTTGACCTGCAAAACGATCCGCTCGAACTTATTGATGACTTCATGCCAGATAGGAAAGCGGACATCTGCTTTCTTCTGTCGGTCTGCATGTGGCTGAAGAACTGGCAACAAGTCATCGACTTTGCCCATTCGAAATCGAATGCAATGCTGTTTGAAACAAATGGGTCTCCTCTGCAGCAGGATCAACAAATAGAATATCTTAAGGCAAAATACTCCGTCCTAGACATGCTCTCAGAATTTTCTGATGACGACCCTGGCCAAAAATATCGAAAGCTCATTTATCTCACCGGGCCGATTTAACGGGCCATCCGGTTCTCAGCGCAGCGTTTGCTTAAAGCATCTTGCGGCTCTTCCCTTGGCTTTCGAAGGCGGTACGCGCAAATTCCAGGAAGTCTTTGACCAGCGGCCGATCGAGCAGGAAGATCGCTACGGCAAAGGTCGCCGCCCCGACCGGTACAAGAACCGTAAGCCGTAGAATCGGCCTGAATTCGACGGGAAGCCTCAATCCGGTCTCTATCACAACGGCGGCCATCAATACGGATGCAAGGAACGGATTCAGGGCGCCTTCAAACTGATCGAAAACGCTGTAGCCGGTCGCCCGCCTCAACATCCAGCCTGAAACCAGAACTAACACACATTCACTTGCGGCCCATATGCCGATGGCCCAGGGCAGCGAGGGCACCCCCGATAGCCAAACGGAACCTATCATGAAAATTAGTTGCGCAAGCAAACCCACCAGAGTATCTCGGGGCTTTCCAAGCGCGGTTAGCAACGGCGTAAACAGCAGTCGCGGTGCCTGTACGAGCACGAGAAAGCCGAGAACTACGACGTAAGGAGAACTGGGTAGCCATCGATGACCAAACAGCACTTGAACGATGTCCGGCGCCACGGAGCCCAAACCAAGAAAACAGGGATACAGTGCGAGGCAGGAGAATTGAGTCGACGTTTGGTACGCCCGCTTGAGCCGAGGGGGGTCGAATTGCAGTCCAGCCAACAGCGGCAGCGCCACCTGAGCAACGGCGGTGGCGGCGATCATCCAAAACGTGTCGATGACGCGGAAGCTCAAGTTAAGATAGCCGGCGGCCTCGACGCCGAGAAACGAGGCCGCGAATATCGTAAACACTCGTCTGATCGAAGACGCTAATAAGAATCCACTCACCGAAAGCAGGCCAAAGCCGATCATTTGTCTGAATTCGCCGTAGCGAAACTGCAGACGAGGAGTTCTGTCAGAGGATGCCCACAGCACGAATGAGCCGATGGCGGCCATCAAGATTTGTTGCAAAACGAGGCTCCAAAGCCCCGCTCCCATGAATGCCGCCGCAATGCCGATGCCGCCGCCGATCACGCGGCCAACCAGGGAACGCAGCGCCAAGGTCCGAAAAGCAAACTGCCGCCGTTGTTGGGCAACCAGTGTGGCGCTCACGGCCGAACATGGAAAAATCAGGCTCATCCAACTGAGCACACGAGCCGCGCTTGGTTGATGGATCCAGGCCGCAAAGATCGGGGCCATCGCCCAGCAGCCGAGCGCCACGAGCAGGCTTAATGCCATCGTCGCGGAAAAGGCCGTGTTGAAATGCACATCAGTCGCATCCGACCGCTGCACAAGCGCGTTGTGAAACAGCATGGTCACCAGTGCGCCGAACAACTCGATGAGAGCGAGCGCCGTCGAAAAGATGCCAAAATCCGCGATGGACAGGATCCGCAAATAAACGACCATGGTCACAAAAGAAACGAGCGTAAGACCGCCGTTCTCAATCAGGCTCCACGCCATGGAATTTGCCGTGGTGCTACGGCTAACGGTCCGGCCGGTGTTGGATATGGCCGGCGGCGCGGGCAGGGTGGGTTTCAGGGGGACCCGCCGTTCACAGGGCTTCCCCAGAATTGGTGCCGCATGGTAGCGTCCAGTAGGCGTAGTCGGGCAAGCCGCCCCGCAACTTTGAGAGGATTCCTAAGCAGGTCGCGCCTGAAGAAGACCTGTCTCATGAGCCCATGAGATTTGCTGTGAGAACCTGCATATCCTATGCGATAAATGGCTCCAATGAAGGGCAAAACTTCGAGCGGTTCGCCGCGTTCCTCCAGATATTCGCGTATGAAGACATGGCTGCCGAAGATCTTGCGAATGTAGTCCGGATCCGCCGCCTCGACGGTTTGCGGCAAATCGTACAATGATGTCCGGATGATGTGCGATGTTCCGCAGAATTTGGAAAAATCAGCATACTCGTAAAGCAGCTTGCCGCCATCGCCCCAGATGTAGCCATCGCGCAAATACCAGCCGTTATCTCCCAGGTGATCGGCCACGAAACTTGTCAGACGGCAGCTGACGAAATCGTCATCATCCACAACCATTACGTAACTGGTTCTGTCAGCTTCCAAAATGCCGGCGAGCACGCGGCGTCCCTTGTCAAGACGGCAGCAATCGAGGAAAGCCTCGCGGTCGTTATCCCCTTGCTCGAACATTGGATTGGGCGGGAAATCAACCTGCTTAAGTTCGAAATTGTCCGGCAATGGCGGCAAATCAGAACCCATATTGGCAACAATGATGGCCCGCCAGCGACTGTCGTCTTGACCGGCAATTGAGTGCATGGTCTCCGCCAGTCTCCGCTTCAGGGCCGGCCAATCCGGTGAATTTTGCGGGTGGCGCAGGGGAATGACAAAGGTCAGGACGTTACCGGCGCCACCGCAATGCTTGCGGGTTTGGTCCGGCCGCATAGCGATGTTCGCAAGCCGTGCGCGGCGGCCCAACAACCGCGTCGCGACCGCATGCAGTAGCGGGCGCAGTGTCTCGCGGTACGCGGCAAAAATCGAAAATACGAAGAGCGCAAACCAGCGCGGCGATCTCAAGCCAAGGCGCTGCGCGTAGCGCTCATAATACTTTCCAAAGAAATAGCGAGTGTAGTAGATCGACCAGTAGAGTCGCTTGAGCAACGAGGTTCGCTGGCCTCCGGTGCGAACCTGCGACATGGGCAGATGAAAACTATGGCAGTCGTTCGTCACGCGAATTTCGAATCCGTTCACGAATAAATTCATCTGATAATCGCTCTCCTCGCGATAGCCGTTGCCTCTCGCGTAGTAACCATCGAAAGGAAATCTGAGCAGCAAGCTCTTTCGCGTGAGGATTATTGCGTTGGTAATCGGAATCGCCAGGTCGCCGGAGTATTTGGCACCATTCGCATATTCACAAATCAACGGCCGGAAAGACTTGGTGACGCGCATTCCATGGCCGAACCGAGCTAGCGCGTCCGGCATGCTCTCACCAGGCTGCATGTAGACGTTCCGGCCGGATATCGCGCCCAAGTTTGACGCCTGCAGCTTCTTCAACAAAATCTTCGCGTATCCGGCCTCGAGATATTCATCGTCGTCGCAAAAGAGAATAATGTCATTCGTGCTCGCAGCAACTCCGACGTTGCGCGACTGGGATGCACCCAGCCGGGTTTCGTTGCGCAGTATGCGCAATATCTTCTGGGGAAACTGCTGCGCTATCTCGGCGATGACGGCGGGTGTGTCGTCGTCGCCTGCGTCACTCACGAAAATCAATTCGGTGACGTCGTCCTGGGCAAAGTAGCTGGGCGCCACGAGCCGCAAAGTATGCGCGCGATTGCGGGTGGGAACGATCAGCGTGATCACCAGGCGCTCTCCGTCAATCGATTAGACCCGAAATCACGGGGCATTAGCTTTCGACGTTACGCGTTAGTCGTGACTCGGAGCATTCGGCCGGCGCGGCGGACGAAGGGCGGCCCGAGATCCTCCAGATTTTGCCGTCTCGGAGATATTTAGCCGTGGTCACGGTGCTCATGAATGCGCATCGAATAGCATGGTTAGTGTCTCTCATTCACGGTGTTGCGTCTAGGCTGACCCATGCACGAAAAAAGCCTTGCCGTCGACCTCCGCGAGTCCCGCTTCAGGGCCGGCCAGTCGGTTGAGTTTTGTGGGTGGCGTACGTGAATGATAAGCACAACACTATTCATGATGTTTGCGTGGACGCGCGGCGGGCCAATACGCGCATAGCGACGGCTTGTAGCGTCGGGCGCAGCGTTTCACGGAACGCGACATTCATGGAAAAGACGATGAAGGCAAACCAACGCGGGGACCGCAATCCCAAGCGCCGCGCATAGCGCTCATAATACTTTCCATAGAAATAATGCGTGTAGTAGATCGACCAGTAGAGTCGCTTGAGCAGCGAGGTTCGCTGGCCTCCGGTGCGAACCTGCGACATCGGCAGATGAAAACTATGGCAGTCGTTTGTTACACGGATATCGAATCCGTTCACGAACAAATTCATCTGAAAATCGGTCTCTTCTCGAAAACCGTTGCCTTTTGAATAGTAACTATCGAAGGGAAATCTCAGCAGCAAGCTCTTCCTCGTTAGGATAATCGCATTCGTAATGGGAATCGCGATGTCAGTGGAGAATCTTGCGCCATTCACGCCTTCACAGATCAACGGCCGGAAAGGCTTGGTGATGCGCATTCCATGGCCGAACCGAACCAGCGCCTCCGGCATGCTCTCGCCAGGCTGCATGTAGATGCGGCGCCCGGAAATGGCGCCCGCATCTAGTGCTTGCAGCTTTTCCCGCAGAATAAGCGCGTATCCGGCTTCCAGATATTCATCGTCATCACAAAAGAGAATTAATTCGTTTGTGCTGGCAGCAACTCCCACATTGCGCGACTGAGAGGCGCCCAGCCGGGTATCATTGTGCAGCATCCGAGTTACTTTCTGCGGATACCGTTGCGCGATCTCGGCGATGACGGCTGGCGTGTCGTCGTCGCCGGCATCACTCACGAAAATCAATTCGGTAACGCCGTCCTGGGCAAAGTAGCTGGGGGCGACGAGCCGCAAGGTATGCGCGCGGTTGCGCGTGGGGACGATCAGCGTTATCACCAGGCGCTCTCCATCAATCGACTGGGCCCGAAATACCAGCGCATTAGCCGGCGTCAGTCGTTAGTCGTGATCGGGGCATTCGGCCGAGCTGCGGAGGGCGTCCCCGACACCATTCAGAATTGGCGCCCGTGGATTCGCGGTGTCAGCGCTGCTCATCTGGAATAAAATACGCAACGATTGTGGTGATTTAGTGTCTCTCAATCAAGGTGTCTAGTCTAGGCGAGAAGGAGTGCGATCCGATGAACCGACGTGACTTCCTTTTTTACACATCATCGAGTGCGGGCGCGTTACTGCTGTCGGCTAGCGACGACAAGACGACCGCTGCGGAAAATTCTGCCATCATCGATGATAGTTTTAAGGGTGTAGAAATTACAATGCCGGATGGGGGCAAAAAGCTGTATCCGGATAGAAGCAAATGGGCATTTACCTTCTGGCCCGGGATGAAATGGCCGGATAGCTATGGAGACGGCACTAACTGGCTACCAGGAAATGCCGAATGCCAGACTTATGTCACTCCCTTCATCGGCAGGGTCAAGGGAACCCCGGTTCCTTTGGACTTGCGTTACGATCCGTTCTCAATTCAGTCTGACGGATTGCATATCAAGGCGTCGCTTTTGAGCGCCGCGCAGCAGTCGATTTATCAGATCGGTGGATATCGGCGATTCGGTTCTGGCATCTTGCTGTCGCGTACGTCTTTTACCTTCGGCAACATACGCATGGTGGCTAAATTACCTTCCGCTCGCGGATCGTGGCCCGGCCTGTGGCTTTTGCCCGAATCTCATCAATGGCCGCCGGAGATCGATGTTTTTGAAGCCATGCCATGGGGCAAGCATCAACAGCAGCTTCACTATGGCGTGCTGGTTCCGAAAGGAGTTGACGGCCAGTTTGGCGGGTGGACAGATACCGGCATTGATTCCTCAGCGGGTTTTCATGAATTTGGTCTGGACTGGACGCCGGAAACCTTGACTGGCTTAATCGATGGCAAGGCTTTGTGGCAGAAACCCACATCCTCCTCTTTGCATCAGAACATGTATTTGATTATCCAATTTGCCGTTGGCGGAAAATGGCCGTACAACGAATTGAATGTACAACCCATTGATAGCATGTCTCCGGACCGACTGTCCGTGGGTTCGGATTTGATTCAGGCCGACTACCCGGCAGAGATGATCATTAAATCAGTCAAGGTCACTGCGATTAAGGGTTAGTGGTCGCTTGTCTCGATCGTCGAAGATCATAACCCCCGGTTCAGATATAGGAATGGGCCGTGGCAGTGTTCCGGTCGCCACGGTTTCAGTTGCGATGCGGGCTTCGCCTTAAGATATGAAATAAAAATGGGCTTTACATCGTCGACATACCTCGCGTTTGTGACAGCCACCATACTGGCTTTCAACGCAGTGCGCGTTCCATGGTTCCGCCAATGCGTGTTGTTGGTTGCAAACCTCGTGTTTCTCGCAAGTTTTGCGCAATCGCCCGAACAACTGGCTCCATTGGCCGGGTTCCTGGTATTGGGCTTCGCCGCCGCGCGCTCGGTCGCGCGCTGGCGCAAGCCATGGCTTTCGGGATTGTCGGTTGCGTTGATCGTTGCGATGTTTGTGGTGCTCAAGCGTTACACCTTTCTGCCGGCGCGCCTCGATTTGCCATTTCTTTACGTGCAAATCGGGCTGTCCTACATCCTGTTCCGTATCCTGCAGATGGTATACAGCGCTGGCGGCGAGCCCGGGGCGCTACTCGAGCCGCTGAAATTTTTTAATTTTACCTGCAATTTTTTGTGCTTCGTGTCGGGTCCGATTCAGCGCTCCAACCAGTATTTGGCCGACCTTATGCAGGTTGACCGGATTGTGGATGAGACCATTGCCTTCAGAGCCCTGAATCGAATAATCAGAGGCTATATCAAGTTCGCCATGGTGTCGGCGGTGACCAACTATCTATTTGTCAATTTATCCGCCGCGGTGATTGCCGCGACCACGCCGTTGGCGGGTTGGCGCTATGTGGTGCAATTTTCGGCCAGTTCCGTGGCTTACATGTTCTACCTGTACTACAACTTCTCGGGATATATGGACATCGTGATCGGCATTGGCTGGCTGCTGGGTCAGAATTTGCCCGAGAATTTTGACCGGCCGTTTTCCGCGCGCAACATGTTCGAATTCTGGTCCCGCTGGCACATGACTCTTTCGGAATGGTTCAAGACGTACCTGTTCAATCCGCTGATGAAATTCCTGGCCTATCACCTGTCGGCGCCGCCGTGGCTGCCGTACCTCGGTGTGATCGCGTTCTTCGTCACATTCTTTGTGATGGGCGTGTGGCATGGCTCAACCGGCGTCTTCGTGATTTATGGATTGGTCATGGGCGCGGGCGCCAGTCTTAACAAACTCTGGCAGGTTTTTATGACCAAGCGGCTTGGCAAGAAGCGCTACAAGGCGCTTGGTGAATCCCTTGTGTACGCCGCATTGGCGCGTGGCCTGATGTTCGCCTTCTTTGCCCTCTCGGTCACCGCTCTTTGGGTCAACATGGATCAGCTCTCGCTGTTGGCGCACCGGCTTGGGGCAGGCGGGCTGGCCGTGGCACTCATCGGAACTGCACTGTGCGCCGCCTTTGGCGGAGTGTTTGTTGACCACGCAGGTCGCATTCTAGCGGGCGTTGCGCCACGACTCGATCGGCCGGGAGTCTCCGGCGTCATGATGCGAAACCTTGTTTTAGCGAGCGAGGTGCTGCTGATTTTAGCGGTAGGCTCGTTCTTTCACAAAGCCCCAGAATTTGTTTACAAGGCATTTTAGATGCGGGCCATCCTAAAGCAGGGGCTGTTCGTGCTGATCGCGCTGGCAGGCATCTATGTCGTATTGTTGGCGCTATCCTTCGTGCTCGTGCCCCCGGTGAAATCGCGAGGGGGCCTTGATTCCAGACTGGCTGCTGAGACAGTCTTCATGACCAATCCAAGATACGTGTTCTTGAATCGTGCCGCTGTCAGACCGGATGCACCACGCATTGTCTTCGTCGGCGCTTCCAATTCGTCCGTGGGGTTCAGGCAGCACGAGGTCCAGCCGCTGCTTCCAAACGCAGAAGTCGACAATTTGTCTGTCGATGGGTCGAACGTGACGCAAGTCGCCCAGGTAGTCGATCTGATACAGGAACTGGAGGATGCAACGGCACGCCGCCGCACCACCTACGTGATTGGCATCTGGTACGGCGTGTTTACGCCAGACGGATACCATTGGGACACGCCGGATCGCCACAGGGGCGACACCGATATCGATATCGAACGCTATCGCTATGGCTTCTACCGGCGCACCGAGGCAGGACCGAAACAGGTCCTGCCTACCCACGAGTGGTCGCTTGGCCTCGCATTGATTCACCCTTACTTGGTTTTCGACGAGCTGACGCGTCGTGCGAGCAAGGAGCTGCGAGACCGTTTATTCGGTCGCGATCCTGTGCGTACTGATGCCGAACGCAACGCCAGCATTTTCTCGGAAGCGGAAAAGATAGCCGCCCTGAGATATTGGCGCGAGCAGATGCACAGCAACGGAGTGATTGCCGAAGAGCAGTTCTCGGTATTGAGAAACTTGATCGACCGGATACTCGCGCAGGGGAGCAGGGTGGTGCTCGTCGACCTGCCCATCCCGCGCTGGCACGCCGAGCGCTCGCCCTTTTACGCAGATTATTTGCAGCACAAGAAGATGCTGCTGTCGGACCTGGAAGGGAAGCACGGATTTGCTTTCATGGAGATGAGCGATCAGAGCAGCGATCTTGATTTCTCGGATGAGGTTCATCCCAAGCCGCGAGTCACCCGAGAGTGGGCGGCGCGGGTCGCGGCGCTGATCGGCGCGGTCGGCGACGACTGTGCGCCCGGATCGAAAGAGTCGATGGCCGATTCGCTCGCGCGGGTACCACCATGATTCGCTATGGGCTCGAATTTCACCAGTATGGCCTGGACGCATACTCCCCCGAGGCGGCGTTCCGCTAACTGGGTGGTGCCCGACCGAAGGATCGACCACGTGGAGTCTCGACGTGGCGAGCTACCAGGACGTCAACCTGCCGGTGAAAGTCGTTCGGCTCGGCAGCATGGCGCCGGCATGCGCGGTCGACTAAACTGGCATGGGTCTGGACACCAGAGGGAATGCCATGGCTTTTTCACTGTACGCCGCTACTGTCCCATCTTATCGGCAGATTCTTGGCGCAGTCGCCGACTTGATCGATAAGGCGGAAGCCTTTTGCGCAGAAAAAGGCATTACCCATCAGGACATCATCCAGGCGCGCCTCGCCGGCGATATGCAGCCCTTTGCGTATCAGGTGAAATCAACGGTAGTGCACTCGCTCGGCGCGATCGAGGGAGTCCGCAAGGGAGTCTTCTCGCCCGATATGACGACACCCCCGCAAGAATTCGCGGCGCTCAAGGCGCGAATCGTTGAAACTCTCGCCGCGCTCGAGGCGATCGATGCAGCCGAGATCGATTCCTTCGTCGGCCGCGACATGCGCTTCGCGTTCGGCGACCGACATATCGATTTCACCGCCGAGAATTTCCTGCTCTCGTTCTCGCAGCCTAATTTTTATTTCCATGCCACTACGGCTTACGACATTCTGCGAGGGAAGGGCGTGCAGATCGGCAAGCGCGATTTTCTCGGCAAGACGCGTAAAAAGAGCTAAATTTGCGGATGGGTGCTAGCCGAAAGCATGCTTCGGAACGACATTGGTTGCTGGGCGGCTCGCCCATGTGGCAAGCAGGGCGAGCGCTGCCGCCAGCGACAGCCAGGCCCCCGACATGGCACGGTTTCCTGTTGCATGAATGAGGTAGGTAACGATGGCTGGTGTAGAGCCGCCGACGGTTGTGGCGAGGCTATAAGCCAATGAGAACCCGGCGGTTCGGACCTCTGCGGGAACAATCTCGGTCAAATGCACGACCATGGCGCCGTTATAGCTGGCGTAAATGAACGACAGCCACAGCTCGACGATCAAAAGCCTGCTGAAGGACGGCTCTGACACCAGCCATGTCATGCTCGGGTAGGCGGTCAAGATCGCAGTCACGGCAAAGAAAACCAGTAACGGGCGCCTGCCGATCCGATCGGACAGCGAACCCATCACCGGCAACCATATTAGATTCGAAAGGCCCACGAAGAGCGTTACCAGCAGCGCATCGCTTTGCGTCAGCTTGAGTATCTCTTTGCCGAAAGTCGGCGTGTAGGCGGTAATCGTGTAAAAAGACACGCTGGTCATCACCACCATCGCCACCCCCGTGATGACGATTCGCCAATTCGCCAGCACTCCTCGATATATTTCTCTGGGCGAGGGA
>Ga0210394_10003340_pt1 | contig 20346 bp, 21 predicted proteins | sample IncBWC12MmetaG_FD_160121 | JGI IMG/M metagenome (GOLD analysis project Ga0210394, IMG submission 160121) | Forest soil microbial communities from Barre Woods Harvard Forest LTER site, Petersham, Massachusetts, United States - Inc-BW-C-12-M | ecosystem: Environmental > Terrestrial > Soil >...
CAGCGCGCGATCGGCAAGGGCGAGGGGCCGCGCCGCAGCCTCTTAGCGCTCGGCTATGCCGGCTGGGCGCCGGGCCAGCTCGATGCCGAGATGCAGGCCAATGGCTGGCTCTCGGTCCCGGCGGATTCCGATCTCGTCTTCGACGGCGATTTCGACGCCAAATGGCGCCGCGCGCTCGCCAAGCTCGGCATCGATCTGACGATGCTGTCGACCGAGGCGGGACACGCCTGACGGCAAGGACGGACAGGGTGGGTTTCGCTGCGCTCAACCCACCCTACAGTCGGTCTTCTTAGGATGGGTTGACCCCGGCGAAGGGCCGGGGGAGGCGGCCGATGTCGCGGCTATGGCGGCGAGGCTGAGGGCTATTGGGGCTGTACTTTCGCCGTCGTCTTCGAAGTCAGGAGGCCCCGCGCAGCCTCGCCAAGCTGCTTGAAAAGGATCCCGTCCATCGGCTGGTTTAGAAAGCCATGGGCAATCGCATTACGAACCGCCAAGCCGCGGCGCAGGTCGGCATATTGTGGCTCCTCGATGATCCCTTCTGTGAGGAGCATGTTGATCAGAGCCGACGAGGAAATCCGCCGGGTTGGCGAAACTCCGGCACTCGTCAACCGATGACGAGCGGCTGCTTCGATGATGGACCACAGCAGGAGCAGCTGTAGCCGACTCTGGTCATTGTCTTTCTCGACACCCGCCAATGAGTCAAGACGCGCCTCCAATTCGCCGGTCTGCGGCAATTCCGCAGGCGGCTCCCACTCCGGGTCGGGGAGGTTCACGTACACCACCTGCAAGGTCCAGCCGACGCGATGCTCCAATGCCCTCGCAAGCGCTTGCACTCTTTCGAAGCTCGCGGGTGAGGAGGTTTTTATTTGAACCACAACATTCTCGCCCTCGCGGCGAGCGATCATGTCCGGGGACAGTGAACGCAGAAATTCGGGGAGTTCGCGCGGAGCAGGACCGACCGAAACGTGATACCCCTGCCCGGAGTACCAATCGGCATATTGCCGGATTGCCTCACGTTCGCTGGCGATGAGATCGGTTTGGGCCGTCATGGGATCCTACCGTGGTCGGGCGCCGGATCGGCGCGAACGTAGACAAAATCAGATCTTATTTGGGTCATCCGCTCGATGGCGTCCAGAAGGTAGGCGCTCGCTCCGGTGAGCGACACGCCTCCCGCGATCCGCGTCTTCCTGACCACGAGCTGGGAGATCTGCCGGTCGTCGTGAACCAGGACGCCTTTGAGCCCATCTAATAACGTCTTCGCTATGTTGTCGACATCCAGTGAAGTTTCACCCTGGTAAAAGTAGATGATGACAACAGAAACGTCCCGATGTGTCGGCTCACCCGTCCCTGCCAGCACTTCTCGTGCGGCGGTCGCAACCCGCTCTCGCCAATGTCGCCGTGACCGGTTGTTAGCATTGGCGCTGCGCGGCGCGCCGGGCACGATGAATTCCATGCTGGTTCATCGCGCTCGTACGCGCCGGTCGCTGCAGTGTTTCAGCGGTCGACGCCGCCCATGCAGAGGTATTTGACCTCGAGGAACTCGTCGATCCCGTAGTGCGAGCCCTCGCGGCCGATGCCACTTTCCTTCATGCCGCCGAAGGGGGCGATCTCGGTCGAGATGATGCCCTCGTTGATCCCGACGATGCCGTATTCCAAGGCTTCGGCGACGCGCCAGATGCGGCCGATGTCGCGGCTGTAGAAATAGGCCGCGAGGCCGAACTCGGTGTCGTTCGCCATCTTTATCGCCTCGGCCTCGGTCTTGAAGCGATAGAGCGGCGCCACCGGCCCGAAGGTCTCTTCCCTGGTGATCAGCATGTCGGTCGTCACATCGGTCAAGACGGTCGGCTCAAAAAAGCTGCCGCCCAGGGCGCTGCGCTTCCCCCCGATGACGATCTTGGCGCCCTTTTTCAAGGCGTCGCCGATATGCGCCTCGACCTTCTCGACCGCCTTCATGTCGATGAGCGGCCCAATGACGGCGCCCGGCTCGAACCCGTCGGCGACCTTCATCGCGCCGGCCGCCTCGGCGAGGCGCTTGGTAAAGGCGTCATAGACACCATCTTGCACCAGGATGCGGTTGGCGCAGACGCAGGTCTGGCCGGCATTCCGGTATTTGGACGCGATCGCGCCCCGGACGGCCATCTCGATGTCGGCATCGTCAAAGACGATGAAGGGGGCGTTGCCGCCGAGTTCGAGCGAGACTTTCTTCACCGTCCCGGCGCATTGCTCCATCAGCAGCTTGCCGATCTCTGTGGAGCCGGTGAAGGTCAGCTTGCGCACGGTCGGGTTCGAGGTCATCTCGCCGCCGATATCGCTGGCGCCGCCGGTGACGCAGGAAAAGACGCCCTTGGGCACCCCTGCGCGCTCGGCCAGCTCACAAAGCGCCAGCGCCGAATAGGGCGTCGCCGACGCCGGCTTCAACACCATCGTGCACCCGGCGGCTAGGGCGGGGCCGCATTTCCGGGTGATCATCGCCGCCGGGAAGTTCCACGGCGTGATCGCGGCGGTTACCCCGATCGGCTCCTTGATGACGACGATGCGCTTGTCGGCGCCGTGCGAGGGGATGGTGTCGCCGTAGACGCGCTTTCCCTCCTCGCCGAACCATTCGATAAACGCGGCGGCATAGGCGATCTCGCCCTTCGCCTCGGCGAGCGGTTTCCCCTGCTCGGCGGTCATCAGGGTGGCGAGATCCTCCTGGTTCGCTATCAAGAGGTCGAACCAGCGGCGCAGGATCTGGGCGCGCTCCTTTGCGGTCCTGGCGCGCCACGCCGGGAGTGCCCGGTCCGCCGCCTCGATCGCCCGCCTCGTTTCCTCGGCGCCCATCTTAGGCACGGTGCCGATTGTCTCGCCGTTGGCCGGGTTGGTGACAGGAATCGTCGCGCGGCTGATCGCATCGACCCATTCGCCGTCGATGTAGCAATGCTGACGGAACAGCTTTTCGTCGTGGAGCTTCATCGCGCCCTCCTCTCGCCGCCACGGCTCCGACAGGGCCGCGGAAAGATTCATAGGTACGGACCGCTCCAGGCTTTGGCAAGATAAGCCGGACAACCGAGAGGCGGCACGCCATGACAACGCTATCGCAACCGACAAGCAAGACGCTGACCGCGAACGGATTGCGCCTGCATTATCTGGAGTGGGGCAAGCCCGACGCGCCGCCCAGTGGACCGACGATCGTGTGCGTGCACGGCTACACCTCGAGCGCCCAGGCGTTCAACGCGCTGGCGCGACGCCTCGAGGACCGCGCGCGCATCATCGCCCTCGATGTGCGCGGCCATGGCGAGAGCGCGTGGTCGTCCGAGGGTGCGTACCAATACCCCGACCAGGCGGGCGACCTCGCGGCCTTTGTCGATCGGCTCGGGCTCGACCGCTTTGTGCTGATCGGCACCTCGATGGGCGGCCGCATCGCGATGGCCTATGCCGTGCAACATCCCCAGCGGCTTCTGGCATTGGCGCTCAACGACATCGGCCCCGACGCCGAGCGGGGCAGCAGCCGCATCACGACGATGGTCGGCAGCCGCCCCGACAGCTTCCCGAGCCTCGATGCGGCGCTGGAGTACCGGCGTCAGACCTCGCCGATCACCGCCGGCCGGCCGCTCGACGACCAGCGCGAGACCGCGCTCGGCGTGCTGCGCGAGCGCCCCGACGGCAGCTGGGGCTGGAAGATGGACCCGGCCTATATCGAGCAGCGCCTGACCCGGGTTGCGCAACGGCCGCCGGTGTCGTGGACGGCACTGGCGAGCTTGCCATGCCCGACCCAGGTGATCTGGGGCACCGACAGCGATGTCCTCTCCGAGACCCAGGCCCGGCGCATGGTCGAGACGCTGCCGCAGGGCGAACTCGTCGCGGTGCCGGGGGTTGGGCACGCGCCAACCTTGGTCGAACCCGAGGCGCTGGCCGCGCTGGAGCGCCTCCTCGCGAGGGTGTGAGTCGCCTCTAGCGCGGCGCCTCAATCGCAGGTGTACCCCAATCTCAGCTGCAGCCGCACACCGTGCAGCAGGTTCCCCGTCCGATCCGAGACGGCGACCACGGTGCTGGCATCCTCCTCGATCAGTTCGCGGGCGCGCATCAGCGCCTCGTGCTCGGTACTGAACCGCTCGGCCCGCACCCGCTCGTCTATGTGACGCTCGGGGCTCGCCATCGCCGCGGCATCCCCGTAAAGAACGTGATAAGTCATTAGCCTACCCCCTCATCTCATCTACCGCTGGTGTGGACCGGCCGCCGCGGCCTACTCGGCCGCTTCGCGCTGCAACGACATCTCGTCGCCGGCTTTCGCCCGACCCGCGCCGCGCACCTGACTGTGCCCGCCGAGACGGTCCGCCCCGACTGCCCGCCAGGTCAGCGCCATCGACTCCGACGCCAGGCTGTTGAGGTCGGCGGCGCCGCGCCGGGTGGCATCGGCGAGCCATTGCTGCTGCCTCTGGGCAAAGTCGGCCGGGTTGCGGCATTCGAACATCTGCTGCAGCGATCGGGCCGAGGCATCGATCGCCTCCTGTTGCCGGCGGAGCCAATCCGCCCAGATCGCCCCGATCCCCGAAAGGATCTCGCATTGCGCGCCGGCCCAGGCTTCCGCCTCGCGCAGCACCACCGCCGCGACCGCGCCGCCCGGCGCGACGCCGCCAATCGTGCGGTCGGTTCGATTAAGCTCGGTCATTTCTCTGTTCTCCTTCGAAAGAAAACATCACACAGCAAAGCTGACGGCATTGCCCGCCCTCAACTGCGGGTTTAAAGGCCTTGGCTGTCTAAAAAACTTCTAATCCCCGACGGGTTCAAGGATGCCTAATCTTTTACGGCGGCAGTATGACCGTATTGTTTCGTTCGGTGACGGAGGCGGAAATAACGATTTTATTTCCGCTCCGGCGCGCGCCCTTATGCCTGTCGGGCTTATGCCTAGCTGGCCTTCGTGCGGAACTGGGAAAAGGCGCTCGGAGAGGCCGCTACTCCACCGTGACGCTCTTCGCCAGATTGCGCGGCTGGTCGACGTCGGTGCCCTTCAAGACCGCGACGTGGTAGGCGAGGAGCTGGACCGGGATCGCGTAGAGCAGCGGCGCAACGAACGGGGCGCAATAGGGTACGGCGATGCCGAAGGCGGCGCGGCCTTCGAGACGCGCGACGCCCGCCGCGTCCGAGATCATCACGACCCGGCCGCCGCGCGCCAGGACCTCCTCGACATTCGACAAGGTCTTCTCGAAGAGCTCGCCCGGCGGCGCCAGCACGATAACCGGCACCGCGTCGTCGATGAGAGCGATCGGCCCATGCTTCATCTCGCCGGCGGCATATCCTTCGGCGTGGATATAGGAAATCTCCTTCAATTTGAGGGCGCCTTCGAGCGCCAGCGGGTAGGCCGTGCCGCGCCCGAGATAGAGCACGTCGCGGGCGAGCGCGATCTCTGCGGCGATCTCCTGGATGCGCTCGTCATGGTGCAAGACCTCGCTGGCGCGCGACGGGATCTCGGCGAGCTGGCCGGCGAGCGCGGCTTCGCCGGCCGCGTCGACCGCGCCGCGCGCCCGCGCCATCGCGATCGTGAAGGCAGCCAGGACCGCAAGCTGGGTGGTGAAGGCCTTGGTCGAAGCGACCCCGATCTCCGGCCCAGCGAGCGTCGGCAGCACGATATCGGCCTCGCGCGCGATCGTCGATTCCGGCTGGTTGACGATCGCGATGATCTTCTGCCCGGCCTCGCGGCAATAGCGCAGCGCCGCCAGCGTGTCGGCGGTCTCGCCCGATTGCGAGATGACGAGCGCGGCGCCGTCCGGCGGCATCGCCGGGCTGCGATAGCGGAACTCCGAGGCGATGTCGGCCTCTACGGGCACGCGGGCGATGCCTTCGAGCCAGTATTTGGCGATCATCCCGGCGTGATGCGCGGTGCCGCAGGCCAGCGTCGTGATCTTGCCGATATCGCCGAGCGCGAACGGCAGGTCCGTCATATGGATCGCGCGGCTCACCGGGTTGATGAGGGCATGCAACGTGTCGCCGATCACCGCCGGCTGCTCGAAGATCTCCTTCTGCATGAAATGGCGGTAATTTCCCTTGCCGATGAGGGCACCCGACAGCGCGGTCTCGCGCACCTCGCGCGCGACCTTCTGGTTCTCGCGATCGAAGATCGCGACATCGCGCGAGGTCACGACGGCCCAGTCGCCTTCTTCGAGGTAGGCGATGCGGCGGGTCAATGGCGCCAGCGCCAGCGCATCGGAGCCGACGAACATCTCGCCGTCGCCATAGCCGATCGCCAGCGGGCTGCCGCGGCGGGCGCAGATCAAGAGGTCGTGCTCGCCGGCGAACAGGAAGACGAGGGCGAAGGCGCCTTCGAGCCGCTCGAGCGTGCGCGCCACCGCCTGCGCCGGCGCGAGGCCTTGGGCCAGATGATGCGTCGCCAGGATCGCCACCGCCTCGGTGTCGGTCTCGGTGTGGAACCGGTAGCCGAGCCCGATCAGCTCGCGCTTCAGCGCCTGGAAATTCTCGATGATGCCGTTGTGGACGACGGCGACCCGATCGGTCGCGATCGGGTGGGCGTTCTTCTCGGTCGGCTGGCCGTGCGTCGCCCAGCGCGTATGGCCGATGCCGATGGTGCCCTCTACCGGCTCCTTTTCGAGCCGGGCGACGAGGTTGAGGAGCTTGCCCTCGGCCCGGCGGCGCTCGATATGGCCGTCGACGAGCGTCGCGATTCCGGCCGAATCATAGCCGCGATATTCGAGCCGCCGCAGCCCCTCGACCAGCTCGGCCGCGACCGGCTTATTGGCGATGATGCCGATGATCCCGCACATCAGCTTTTCTTCCCCTCAAGCCGGGCGCGCAGCTCTGTCGCCCGTCCCGGCTTATCGACCTGCCGGGCGCGCGCGATCGTCAGCGCGCCCTTTGGAACATCCGAGGTGACAACGCTGCCGGTCGCGACGTAGGCATCGTCACCGACCGTAACCGGCGCGACCAGCGCGGTGTTCGACCCGATAAACGCGCGCTCGCCGATGATCGTGCGGAACTTGCTGAAGCCGTCGTAATTGCAGGTGATCGTGCCGGCGCCGATATTGGTCCCCGCCCCGATGTCGCTGTCGCCGAGATAGGAGAGATGACTGGCCTTGACGCCGGCGCCAAGCCGGGTTGCCTTGACCTCGACGAAATTACCGACATGGACATGCGATTCGAGCACCGCGCCGGGGCGCAGCCGGGCGAACGGGCCAACGATCGCGCCCTCGGCGATCGTCGCCCCTTCGAGATGCGAGAACGCGCGAATGAGGACATTGTCGGCGACCCTGACGCCGGGCCCGAAGACGACATTCGGCTCGATGACAACATCGCGCCCGAGCCTGGTATCCGCGGCGAGGAACACGGTCTCTGGCGCGACCAGCGTTGCGCCCGCCTCCATCGCGCGGCGGCGCAGCCGGTCCTGCATCAGCGCCTCCGCGGCGGCCAATTCGGCGCGGGTATTGACCCCCAAGAGCTCCTCTGCCGGCAATTCGGCGACCCGGCAGGAGAGGCCTTGAGCGCGGGCGATCGCGACGATGTCGGTCAGATAGAACTCGCGTTTGGCGTTGTCGTTCCCGATTCGGTCCACCAGGTCGAAGGCGTGGCGCGAATCGAGCGCCATGATGCCGCCGTTGCACAGCCCGATCACCCGTTCCTCGGGGTCGGCGTCCCTCGCTTCGACGATGCGGATCAGCGCGCCGTCATCGTCGAGCACGAGGCGGCCATAGGGTGTGGGATCGGCCGGCCGCATGCCGGCGATCGCGACCGCCGCCTGCGGCGCGCGGCGTCTGGCGTCGACCAGTTCGGCAATCGTCTCGGCGCGCAACAGCGGGGTGTCGCCGAACAAGACGACAATGTCCGCAATGCCGCGCTGGGCAAGGCGATCGGCGAGCGCCGGGCGCGCCGCGCGGAGCGCGTCGCCGGTGCCGCGCGGCGGAGATTGGACGACGCTCGGCGCCGGCAGGGCAGCGCGGGCGACCCCATCCATATCGCGGCCGATGACGACGATGGTCGCAGCCGGATCGAGCGGCCGCAGCGCGTCGATGACATGGCAGATCATTGGCTGCCCAGCGATCTCATGGAGGACCTTGGGGCGCGCCGAATTGAGGCGGGTGCCCTCGCCGGCGGCAAGGATGACGGCGGCGAAGCGGGATCGACTCATGACGAACGAAACGCGATCATGGAGGCTAAAGTTCGCACGCGCGCTATCCCCTGCCAAGACACAGATTGTTGCGCAGTATGACCGGCCCGGCGCAGAGTTGACAGGGATGGCGCATTTTCTCCTGGTGTTCGACCTCGACGGCACGCTGGTCGACAGCGTGCCGGACCTGACCAACGCGCTCAACGTCGTCTTGGGTGAGCGCGGCTATGCATCGTTGGCGCGCTCGGACGTGGCGCCGATGGTCGGCGACGGGGTGCCGACCCTGGTCGCCCGCGCCTTTGCGGCGCAGGGCGGCGACGATGCCGAAGCGGCCGAGGCGTTGCCGCGCTATATCCAGGTCTATGAAGCCAATGCGACCGTCCTCACCCGACCCTACCCCGGGGTGCGCGAAACCCTCGCAGAGCTGCGCCGGTGCGGCTATCGCACTGCGGTGTGCACCAACAAATTGCAGCAGGCGACGATGGCCGTGCTGCAGGGGCTCGACCTGACCGGGCTGTTCGACGGCATCGCCGGCGGCGACCGCTATCCGGTCAAAAAGCCCGACCCCGGCCATCTGTTCGGCCTCGTTGCCGAGCTTGGCGGCAGCGCCGAGCGCGCCGCGATGATCGGCGACAGCGAAAATGACGCGGCGGTCGCGCACGCCGCCGCGGTGCCGCTCGTCCTCATGCGTTACGGCTATGCGCGGGTCGCCCCGGAGACGCTCGGCGCCGACGCCGTGCTCGACCACTTCGCCGAATTGCCGGCGACGCTCGAACGGCTCGGGCTCATTCCCTAAATCCGAGGAGGCATGCTCGGCCTCGGTCGTCGGCCCCCGCTTAAACTACGTCGGGCTGTTGCGCATCCGGTCCCGGGGATGTACTTTTCACGGCCGATGCGGTCGCGGGCTTATATCGTTCGTTAGCTGCCGTCGACCGGATAGCCGGCCCACGCAAACGAGATCCACCAAACATGTGGCACCTAACCGGGGACGACATTCAGCGAGTTAAGGAAGAACTCAAAGGTCGGCGCGCCGCGATCAAGGCTCACTATGACAGCGAGATGAAGCAGCTCGAGGCCGATATTGCCGCCATCGAGGGGTTCGAGCGCGCTGCGGTAGATTTCGTGTCGAACTTCAAACCTGAAGATGGGCCGACGGCAAAAGGCGCGGATGAGCGGGTGGTAACGGTGGCCGACCCGGAGCCGGCGGCGGAACCGGTTGCCGCCGACGGCGTGACCGCGCAGAAGAGCGCGACGCGCGAGGAGAATTTGGTCGAAAAGGCGGCCGAATCGGATGCTGCGCCGGACAATACCGAGCGGGTGGGCGGGAAAGGTTCCTCGCGCTGGCGCATGCGTCTCGGCACCCCATAAGTAAGCTGCCGGCGAAAGCTGCCGGCGACGCTCGAACGGCTCGGGCTCACTCCATGAACTTGAGATCGACGCCACGACCATGTAACTCGGCGAGATAGCCGGTCACCAATCCCACCTCGGTCTCCAGCTCCATGCGCACCGGCACCATGAGATCGCCGGGCGTTAGTCTCGCGAACCAGATGGTGCCCTCCCGGGCGCCCTCGCTCTCCTTGGGATCAGCCGGGAAGCCGGCGATCTCTGCGCGTTTCATATGGCAGGCGTGGGTCGCTCCCGTGAACTGCTGACCCCCGGCCGGCGACAAGATCTGCTCTCCGCGATCGGTGTAGCGCAGGTCGTAGCGGCGGCGACCTTCGTAAACCGGAATGACCAAGGTGCAGTCGCCGCCACGGCCGAGGCGGCGCTCGACCACGAGATATGCGGTCAACGCGTCGACCGTACCGTGCATTTGCGGAGCTGCGATCGGCGTGATCGGCGCCGGCGAGGCGCTGCCCTCGATACTGCCGTCATCGTGATAGTCGACACGGTCATGGCGATCCTCGCCATTGCGTCGGGTGTCGCTGCGGAAGGCTTCCGGCACAGCCGAATCGTCGGTAAGCCGCCCCTTCACCCTGGAGTGCTCGGCCAGGTCGAGCACGAAGCCGGTCACCCCGCGGGTCGCCAGCTCGGCGACGACCGTATAGCGCGCGCCGGCCTCGCCGATTTCGGTGCGGCTGGTCACCGCATGAAGACCGAGCGAGCCGAATGCCTCATAGCGCATCGCGATCCGGTCGGCCGGGGAAGGAGACTGCGCCAAGGCGTCGCCAATCAGGAGCAGCGTCCCGCCAATCAGCGGTAGCGAACACCATCGTCCATGAAGCATTTCAAGATGCTGTCATGCGGGGCGGGCGGCGTCCAGGCCCTCGGATCGGCGGCTTCCGGCGCTCACTGCATCAGCGTGAGATCGACACCCTGGCCGTGCAGCTCGGCCAGATAACCTACGACCACGCCGAGCTGCGTATCCATTTCCATCCGCACCGGGACCAATAGATCGCCGGGCACCAGCGAGGCGTACCAGATCGTTCCTTCCCGGGCCCCCTCGTCCTGCTCCGGATCCGCGATGCCCGGTGGATAACGGCGCGTCATGTGGCAGGCGATGGCGTTGCCCGAGAAATGCTGGCCGCCGGACGGCGACAGCACCTGGCGTCCGGCGTCGGTGAACACCAGATCGTAGGCATGGCGGCCGTCGAAGACGCGTGCGGTCGACGCGCAGCTTCCGGTGCGGGCGAGCTGGCGCTCGAGCCGGAAGTAGGCGGTCAGGTTGTCGACGGTGCCGCGCATTTCGGCCATCGGAAGCGGCTGCGGCAAGGCCGGTGTCGCCGCGCCGTCAACCGCCCCGTCGGGACGGTAGTCGACGTGACTGCGGCGTTCCGTGCCGTTGCGGCGGCTGTCGTTGCGGAACCACTCGGGCTGTGCCGAGCCCGGGATAAGCCGGCCGCGAGCCTCGGCGTGGGTCGTCAGGTTTACGAACACGCTGGCGAGGCCCTTGGTCGCGTAATCGGTGGTGACTGTGTAGTGCTCGCCGCTCTCTTCGGTGCGGTTCTGCAGCGTCAGGACGTTCATCCCGGCGAAGCCGAATACCTCGAACCGCGTGGCGACGCGCTGGTCCGCGAGCCCCGGCGTCGAAAACGCCACGAGCGCGAGAAGCCCCACCCAAGCGCCGCGAGGCGGCAGCGGACCGATCGCAGAAATCATCGTCCAATCGTCTCAGAGCGGGCGGCTTTCGTCCAGCACCTCACCTTGACACGCCTCTAGGCCGCCTCCTAAATGCGGGCCAAGCCGGGTAAACCCAGGCGGGCGCGTAGCTCAGCGGGAGAGCACACCCTTCACACGGGTGGGGTCACAGGTTCAATCCCTGTCGCGCCCACCATGATCTCGGTTCGTCGCACGGTATCACCGGCCGTGATGTTCCGACGGAGGCGGTAATGCCCGAGGGCTTGCAAATTATCGAACGCGACCGGGATCCCTACGCCTGGACGCTGGCGCAGGGCGCCTTGCTGCGGCGCGGCGCGGCCGGGTTGAAAAGCGTCGATGCTGCGGAACTCAGCGAATTCCTCGAGGAATGGGCCGACGAGATGCTATCCGCGGTGCTCAGCCAGATGGTCAACCTGATGGCTCATGCCGCCAAGGCAGCAATGTCGCGCAATCCCGAAATCGTCGGCCACGGGCGCAGCGAGTGCATTGAGTTCCACGATCGCCTCGTCGACGCTTATCGCCCATCGATGCTCGCCAAGATCGATTTGGCAAGCCTATGGCGCCGCGCGTGCCGCAAGGTCAATGCCAGCTTCGATGATCACGGCGAGCCGAGACCGCAATTGCCGGCGCGCTGCCCATTTACCTTGGATCAATTGGTCGACCCGGACCTCGACCTCGATCAGCGATTCGCGACGATCGCCGGTCGGGAACCAGTGTCCACCAAGCATCGTCGGGGGACGCTTCGGCCCCGACACAAATGAATCCGGTCGCGTTGTATCGGACGAAGATCACGTAAGGAGGACCCCATGCGCCGCGCCGTCATCGTCTCCACCGCACGCACACCGATCGGCCGGGCCTATCGCGGCGCCTTCAACGACACCCAGCCGCAGGCGCTCATCGGGCACGCCATCGCGGAAGCAGTGAGGCGCGCCGGCGTCGCGCCCCCCGAGATCGACGACGTCATCATCGGCGCGGCGATCCAGCAGGGCGCGCAGGGCTTCAACATCGCCCGCCAGGGCGCGTTGCGCGCCGGGCTGCCCGAGAGCGTCCCCGCGATGTCGATCGACCGGCAATGTTCGTCGGGGATGATGGCGATCGCTACCGCCGCGAAGGAGATCATCGACGACGGCATGACGATCGCGGTCGGCGGCGGCGTCGAATCCGTGTCGCTCGTGCAGAACGATAAGATGGTGCGCACCCGCGGCGACGACCCCGAGCTCGTCGCCCGCATCCCGGCCCTCTACATGACGATGATCGAGACCGCCGAGATCGTCGCCGACCGCTACAAGATCTCGCGCGAAGTGCAGGACGAATACGCGCTGCGCTCGCAGCAACGTACCGCCGCCGCGCAGCAGGCCGGGCGCTTCGACGACGAGATCGTGGCCCTCCCCTCGGTGATGATCGCCACCGACCGCGCGACCGGCGAGACCTCGAACAAGCCCGTCACCCTCGACAGGGACGAGGGAAACCGCCCCGACACCTCGCTCGAGGGTCTCGCCAATCTAAAGCCGGTGTTCAAGGACGGACAGCGGATCAAGGAAGGCCGCTTCATCACCGCCGGTAACGCTTCCCAGCTGTCCGACGGGGCGTCCGCCTGCGTCTTGATGGAAGAGAGCGAGGCCGAGCGCCGCGGCCTCTCGCCGCTCGGCATCTATCGCGGCATCGCGGTCGCCGGCTGCGCCCCCGACGAGATGGGCATCGGCCCGGTCTTCGCCGTGCCCAAACTATTGGCGCAGCACGGCCTCACGATCGACGACATCGACCTCTGGGAATTGAACGAGGCCTTCGCGTGCCAGGTGGTTTATTGCCGCGACCGCCTCCAAATCCCGCATGACAAGCTCAACGTCAACGGCGGGGCGATCTCGATCGGCCATCCCTATGGCATGTCGGGGTCGCGGATGGTCGGCCACGCGCTGATCGAGGGCAAGCGGCGGGGCGCCAAGCTCGTCGTTTGCACGATGTGCATCGGCGGCGGGATGGGCGCCGCCGGCCTCTTCGAGGTGGCCTAGGAAGAAAAACGCTTTTAACGCGGAAAACGCCGAGGGGCTCGCGGCGGGCGCAAAGCCGGGCATTCGACGATCATGTTGCGGCGCATTGGCGCGGCGGGCATAATTAACCATCTATTTGCGTGTAAGTTACAATAAATGCGGTCAAGTATTTGACTTACTCAACTGAAGAACATTGGTGAACTTTCGTGTCCCACTTCGATGATTCCCTGGCGCCGCTGTCTTCCCCGATCGCCGAATTCGCCGCCGATCCGGAGGCCCAGCGCTGGGCGCGCGATTGCGCGTGGATCCCCGGCACCGGGCACTGCCGCAATCGCGCGTGCAGCACGGCTTGCCTGTTTCGCCCCCAGCGCATGGCGGAGGCAAGGCGCGTGATACGCTGGCGCCAGATGCGGCGGCCGACCCGGCGCGGCTCTGATGCCGGATTGTGTCGCCCCGCTAGCCCTGTCCGCAATATGGAAGCGCCGACCCTTTACCCTCTCCCGCGGGCTTGACCCGCGGGTCCAGGTCTTTGTCGGCGCGAAGACGTGGGTAGCCGGGTCAAGCCCGGCCAAGGGGACAGGCAAACCGATTCAACCATAGCGGACGACGCTCTAGCACCTATGGCTCGCCCTCCTCCGGCTTTTCTTCGGGCGGCTCGTCAGTGGCGACGCGGTAGCTTTCCTTGAGCCAGCGGCCGAGATCGATGTCGGCGCAGCGCGCCGAGCAGAACGGCTGATGGCGCGGCGCGACCGGCTTGCCGCACAGCGGGCAGCGCCGCCGCCCGGCGGGCAGCTTGGTTACGGGTTGAGGGGTGCCGGTGTTCGCCACGACCCCCGATATCCTCTCATACCTTCTGGATGTCAAAAGGACTGATATCGCGGCCGCCCCCGACCACGAATTCGACCCTGCGGCCAAGCCGGGTTTCGAGCCCGCGCAGCGCGTCTGCTGCAGGGCCGTGGAGCGCTGCTGCAACGGCGGGGGCAACGACCAGCCGCCAATTCGCCGCCGGAGCGGCGCGGGCTTCGCGGGTGAGCGCGCGCAATGCCTCGAAGGCCAGCGCGGCGGCGCTTTTCCGCATGCCTTCTGGTTCGAGCATCGCTTCGCTGAGCGGACGGCCGCGGCGCGGGCGCACGATTTCGAGATGGCCGAGCCGGGTCCAGCCGAGCACCTGCGGCTGCGCCGGGTCGCCGGCGAGAGCGCCAACCATTGCCTGGCGCACCCGCTCCTTCGGCCGGCTGCCGTCGAGCCCGACAAAATCGACGATGATCCCGCCGCCGAGCTGACGCAGCCGCAACTGGCGCGCGATCGCCTGCGCGGCGGCCCGGTTTACCGCCAGCGCGGCGCGTGCAGCCGATCCCGCCTCCGGGGTCCCGCTATCGACGTCGATCAGCACCGCGGCGCGGCTTTCCTCGATGTGGAGGCTGCCGCCGCCAGGCACCGCGAGGGTCGAAGCTAGCGCGGCGTCGAAGAGAGCATCGAGGTCGATCGGCCATTCCGCGACGCTGCGGTGGGCAATCTCGGCCACCGGGAAGGTCTTGCGCAATTCGCGGAGAACTCCGGGGTCGTCGGCAAGGATGTGTTCGGGATTCCCCGGCAGGCGCAGGGCCAGCGTGGCCGCGAAGCCCGGCGCCGGATCGAGCTGCGCCGGCGGCACGCTTCCCGCCGCAAGCGCGGCGAGCCGGCCCGGATCGGCTAGACCATCGGCTAGACCATCGGCTAGACCATCGGCTAGACCATCGCCCACGCCGTCGCCGGGGCCGTCGCGCGGGACGATGCGGGCCGACAATAAGGCGCCCTTGCCGCGCTGCGCCTCGCGGCGGATCTGCACGAGGATGCGTGCGCCCTCGTGGAGGTCCGCCGCCACAGCGCCGCGCAGTGGCAGAAACCCGGGACGCTCGGCGCCGATGTCGACGAGCGCCGCAGCGAGCCCGGCGACCAGCCGCACAACTCGGCCGAGATGGATGCCGCCCGCCGGCTGCGTGTCGCCGCGCTCGACATGGAGCTCGACGGCGGCGCCGTCTTCGAGCCAAGCGGCGCGCCATTCGCCGGGCCCGGCGCTGATCAGGAGCTCGCGGCGCAACGGGGGCGATACCCGCGGCCGGCCAAGAGCTGCGCCGTTTCGAACAGCGGCAGGCCGACGATATTCGAGTAGGAGCCGGCGAGCCACGGAATGAAGGCGGCGGCGCAGCCCTGGATCGCATACCCGCCGGCCTTGCCGCGCCACTCGCCGCTCTCGAGGTAGAGCTCGAGCTGCGCCTCGCTCAGACGCTTGACGGCGACCTGGCTGACGACCCGGCGGATCGCCATGTCGCCCGAAGGGGTCATCAGGGCGACTCCCCCATAAACCCGGTGGCGGCGTCCGGACAACAGTGTGAGGCAGGCTCGGGCGGTCGCCTCGTCCTCGGCTTTGGGGAGGATTCGGCGACCGCAGGCGACGATCGTGTCGGCGGCCAGGATGAAGGCGCCGGGATTGCGCGGCTCAACCGCGCGGGCCTTCGCCTCGGCCAGCCGCACGACATGGGAAGCCGGAAGTTCGCCCGGCGCCGGCGTCTCGTCGATATCGGCCGGGTCGATCCGGTCGGGGACGATCCCGACCTGACGCAACAATTGAAGCCGGCGCGGCGACGCGGAGGCGAGCACGAGGACCGTCATCGGCTTAGAACCCAGCCCGGGTGCAGCAGTCCCACCAGATGACAAGTTTATTACGTGCCGCCATCCGGGACTTTCTGGTGGTTTCGGCCCATCACGCGCGCAGGTGGAGCACGCAGATCAGCGTGAACAGCCGGCGTGCGGTGGCGTGATCGATTGCCACCTTGCCGGCGAGCCGCTCGATCAAGAGCGCCGATCCCTCGTCATGCAGCGACCGACGGCCGACATCGATCGCCTCGACCTGCGCCAGGCTCTTGCCGCGAACCGCCTCGTAATAGTTCTCGCAGACCAGGAAATAGTCCTTGACGATGCGGCCGAACGGCGCCAGCGCCAGCGTGATCGTCTCGCTCGACCCGCCCTCTGGCTCATCCCCCAGCGCGCGGATCTCCATCGCCAACCGGTTTTCCGCGATCGCGAGGTTGAGATGAAACGGCCCGGCGCGGCCGGATTCCGGGGCGAAGCGATTGTCCTTCAGGAGATCGGTGATCGCCGCCTCACGCTCGTGCTCGATCGCCGGGCTGCGTCGCAAGACGGTGCGTTCGTCGAGCGTGATCGCGGCGACCCGCTGCGGTTGCGCCGCGGGGCCGTCATTCCCAGGGACTTCATTCATGGCCGAGCCTCAGGGCCAGTGACAGAGCGTGCGCATCGAGGCCTTCGGCTTCGGCCAGCCGGATCGCGGCCGGAGCGAGGGCAGAGAGGCTCTTCGCATCGCAGCCGACAAAGGTCGTGCGCTTCATGAAGTCGAGGACGCCGAGCCCTGAAGCAAAGCGCGCGCTGCGCGCCGTCGGCAGCACATGATTGGGGCCGGCGACGTAGTCGCCGATCGCCTCGGGCGTGTGGCGCCCGAGAAAGATCGCCCCGGCGTGGCGCACAAGCGGCATCACCGCCTCGGCGTCCGCGATCGCCAGTTCGAGGTGCTCGGGGGCGATGCGGTCGATCAGCGCCACCGCCTCCTCCCAATCGGCGACCAGGATGATCGCGCCATTCTCTTGCCAGCTCGCGCCCGCGATTTCGGCGCGCGGCAAGCGCTGGAGATGGCGGGCAATTTCGCGGTCGACCGCGCCGGCAAAATCGGCGTCGTCGGTGATGAGGATGGCCTGGGCAGCAGTATCGTGCTCGGCCTGCGACAGGAGATCGGCGGCGATCCAGCCCGGATCGTTGTGGCGGTCGGCGAGGACGAGGATCTCGGAGGGGCCGGCGATCATGTCGATCCCGACCCGGCCGAAGACGCGCCGCTTCGCCGCCGCGACATAGGCGTTGCCCGGCCCGACGATCTTGTCGACCGCCGGAATCGTCGCGGTGCCGTACGCCAGCGCGGCCACCGCCTGCGCCCCGCCGATGCGATAGATCTCGGCGATCCCGAGCATCCCGGCGGCGGCAAGGACGAGCGGGTTGAGGATCCCGTCCGGCGCCGGCACCGTCATGACCAGCCGCTCGACCCCGGCGACCTTGGCCGGGATCGCGTTCATCAGCACCGAGGAAGGGTAAGACGCCGTGCCGCCCGGGACATAAAGCCCTACCGCGGCAATCGGCCGCCAGCGCTGGCCGAGCCGCACGCCGGCCGCATCGACGTAATCGATGTCCGCCGGCACTTGCCTGCGGTGAAAGCTTTCGATCCGTTCGGCAGCAAGCTGCAACGCCGCCACGGTCTCGGGCGCCGCCAGGGCGGCGCCAGCGGTGATCTCGTCGGAGGACAGGCGCAGACGCTCGGGTGTCAGCCGCACCCGGTCGAATCGGTTGGTGTACTCGACGAGCGCCGCATCGCCCTGCGCGGCGACGGCGTCGATGATCGCCGCGACCGCATCCTCGACATCGGCCGCGCTTTCGTGCGTCCTGGCGAGCAGAGCGCGGAACGCCGCCTCGAAGCCGCGATCTCGGGTGCTGAGGGTACGGGGCATCGGGGTATTATGCGCGATCCGCCGCCACGGTTCGACCTGTTATAAGCGGGAACGGCGCGCCGTATCGAACGCCAGCCGCACCGCCCGCTGCCGACTGCTTCACGACCGGCGCACTCGGGGCGATCCACCGTGCACCCCGAAGTATCCGCGGCTGCCCGGTTCCACGGGGCACGGCATCGATCGCTTTTTGGTCGAATGCGATCCAATCGGATTCGATCACCTCCAAAAAAATCGCCCTCCCGCGGGCTCGACCCGCGGGTCCACGTCTTTGCCGGCACGAAGACGTGGATGGCCGGGTCAAGCCCGGCCAAGGGGTAGAGAATGACCCCATCTGAGTGGATGATGCTCTAAAGCCTTTTGATCAAATACGAGATTTACGCGATCTGATAAAATTCTACGCTAAATCTCTTTTATCAAATTCCAGACTTAAGTTGAGCGCCAGAAATAATTAATTAACTCGATCCGACCACGATGCATTGCGGACAATGCAGCTTTAGGCGAATTACCATGGGCGCGATCTTGCTGGCGATTGCAGTATGGCAGGCAGTTTGTTTGGGTTGGGCAGCGCTCCCAACTAAATCATCGCCGATGTTCTGACCCCTCCTTCAATGCCTCGCTGCGGCGCTCGGGTGATGCGCTATCCGGCCGCGGCGGCCGGGTGTCCGGTGGCGAGAGTGGCGCCGCGCAACCGCTCGATCCAGTTTCCGATCTCCTCCGGGCGGGTCTTCAGCGCCGGGCGGTTGACGATGAGGCGCGAGCTGACATCGGCGATATGCTCGATCTCGACGAGGCCGTTGGCCTTGAGGGTCGCCCCGGTCTGCACCAGATCGACGATATGCCGGCACAGCCCCAGGAGCGGGGCCAGCTCGATTGCGCCGTTCAATTTGATGCACTCGGCCTGGACGCCGCGCGCCGCGAAGTGGCGGCGCGTGATCTCGGGATATTTGGTGGCGATCCGCAGATGGCTCCAGCTGCGCGGGTCCTCCTGGCCGGCCCGATCCGCCGAGGCGGCAACGGCCATATGGCAATGCCCGATATCGAGATCGAGCGGGGCGTAGATCTCCGAATAATCGAATTCCATCAGTACATCATTGCCGGCAACGCCGAGTTGAGCCGCGCCAAAGGCCACGAAGGTCGCCACATCGAAGCTGCGGACGCGGATCAGATCGAGCCCCGGATCGGACGTGGCAAACCGCAGCTGGCGGCTCGCCGGGTCGGCGAAGGCGGGTTCCGGCTCGATGCCGATCCGGTGCAACAACCGCATTACCTCGCCGAGGACCCGGCCATTCGGCAACGCCATGACCAAGGCTTCGGCGTTGGCGCCGCGAAGGGAGCTGCCAGGGGAGCTGACCGGTTGCCGGCGCGGCCTCATCCCGATGGGTCCAGCGGATGGCCGGGCTGCCAGACGGTCGGCCAGGGCTCGCCGAAGTCGCGGACGCGGCAGCGGATCGCGCCGGCGGTCAGCCGGATCGTCGTGTCGCCGGCAAATTCGAGATCGATCGTCGCGCCGGTCGAGCCCTTTCCTGGGCCGCGCGTCGGGCGAATCGCCAACAGGGACAGAATGCGGTCCTCCTCGCTGCGGTGAAAGCCACGGTAAACCACGCCGTCGATCTCGTCGAAGGACACCCCGCAAAGGGTCCGCTCGAACGGCCTGCCAGCCCCCTCCCCGATAGCGCCGCCCTCCCAGCGAAAGCGGTTGGCAACAGCCACGAAAATTCGCGCGTCGCGATCGTAGGCGAGGTCGCGCACCGAGACGAGGGCGTCCTGCAGACAGGCGGAAATTACCGCCAGGTCTTCGGCATCCTCGGCGCGCAGCCGTAGTTCCGCCTGAGGCGGCCCCCGGTGAGATTTAATTGCGCAGCCTCTCGATCCGCGCGCCGCAGGCGGCGAGCTTTTCCTCGATCCGTTCAAAGCCGCGGTCGAGGTGGTAGACGCGGTTGACCACGGTCTCGCCCGCCGCGACGAGGCCGGCAAGCACCAGCGACATCGAGGCGCGCAAATCGGTCGCCATCACCGGCGCACCGGTCAGCCGCTTCACGCCGCGCACCAGGGCGGAGGCACCGTGGACGGTGATCTTCGCACCCATCCGAGCCAGCTCGGGGACATGCATGAAGCGGTTTTCAAAGATCGTCTCGGTGATCATCGAGGCACCCTCGGCGATCGCCATCAGCGCCATGATCTGCGCCTGCAGATCGGTCGGGAAGCCGGGATAGGGCTCGGTCATCACATCGACCCCGGCGAGGCGGCCGTTGCGCCGGCGCACCAGGATCGCGTCGCCGGCATCGCTCACGCACACTTCGGCGCCCTCGAGGATCCGCCGGACCGCCTCGACATGGTCGAGCCGGGCGCCCACGAGCCGCACCTCGCCGCCGGTCGCGGCCGCCGCCATCATATAGGTGCCGGTTTCGATGCGGTCGGGGATGACCGTGTGCCGAGCGCCGTGCAAGCGGGCGACGCCACGGACCAGGAGCCGGTCGCTGCCGATCCCGTCAATCTGGGCGCCCATCGCGGTGAGGCAATGGGCGAGGTCGGTGATTTCGGGCTCGCGCGCGGCGTTGATCAGCAGCGTCTCGCCCTCGGCAAGGGTGGCGGCCATCAGCAGGTTCTCGGTGGCGCCGAC
>Ga0210394_10003341_pt1 | contig 20341 bp, 16 predicted proteins | sample IncBWC12MmetaG_FD_160121 | JGI IMG/M metagenome (GOLD analysis project Ga0210394, IMG submission 160121) | Forest soil microbial communities from Barre Woods Harvard Forest LTER site, Petersham, Massachusetts, United States - Inc-BW-C-12-M | ecosystem: Environmental > Terrestrial > Soil >...
ATACAAAGCCTGGAGCGGGCGCTTGGCAATTTACAGCGGCATACGTCCAGTCTATCCTAGCCCTCGGATTGAAACCGCGTAACAACGCGATCACGTTCAGCAAGGACACCTTCACGATCGGACCGGCCCGCACGCTCCGGGCGGTCACGACATATCAAGCGTTCGTCCCGACCCTAGATAGTGGCGACCAAGTCCGCAAGGACAACATGATCGTTGACTGGACGAACAACTTGGCTTTTGTGGAGAGCCTGACCAACAGCCGGCTGCGTAAGTTCAGCATCCTCACCGCGACCGAACTTGCCGATACACAGTGGTCGGTTATTAGTGGCGCCGCTGCTCCGCTCAATTGGGTGGCGGCCTCTAACAACCTTACAGTGATAGCGAGCAATTCTGCCCTACAGAAAGGTAATGCGCTCTACACCGGGAGCGACAGCGGAAACTACAGCGCTGTCGTCAAGGTCAACGAGAATAACGATCTCGCGACTTACGTGGCCGGCGTGAGCAGCACATTCGGCCCGACGCTCAATGGCTCCAACAACATTGACAATCCGGGGATGATCAATCCCACGTCCATGGACGTTGCCACCTTGAAGCAGGATTGGCTGGTCACGATCGGCACGGGCGGCTCGACTCGGAACATCACGCTCAACTATGGCAAGGATGGCTCCTTCATCGCCGGCAATGGTCAGCCGCTTCAGTACCAGGGGATCTCGCCCGCACCTTGGCTCATGTCTCCTGGTGGGGCGCTGGGAGCCAACGTGGCTGCCGGCGGCGGCATGGCGAACACCAAGGTTACAAACGCGGACGGTACGAATACCTTCACCCCAACGGAAGTACCGTTCTTCATCACGGCCGGGGATACCACTCATGTCACGATCTATGTGGTGACGGTGGCAGAAGGGCAGCAGGCGATCATCAACCTACTAAAATCTGGCTTCTTCTCGGGAGATGTTCTCTACGCCTGTCAGAACATCTGGGGCGGCCCACATGTTGTCGTACCAATTTGGATTATTCCTGGGCCGGCCGGCGTTGTTGGCCCCTTCTTCGGCAAGGTTGGCACTCTGACGCCACAGCAGATTGATCCGACCTGGACCGGGATAACCGGGGTTACGGGCGCGCTTGTAGACAAGATCGACAATAACCTGATGTTCATTGTTCAGAACACGAACGCTGCGGGCAATCAGCAATACCTGGTCAAGATATCCACGTTCCCCTATAACGTGGACGGTTTCAACAATGGGTCCAACTCCAAGCCTGTGATCCCCTTTGGCGTGATCTGGCAGATACCGCTCAGCAATTCCAACATCGCCGACCTTGGCGACATGATGGCGCGCGGCTCGTGTCGCTTCGGCCTCTTCTGCTTCCTGGCCGAACAGACCGCCTCGAACAATCATATCGGCAAGTTGTACCGGATCGACACGACCACGGGCTTGTACTGCATCTTCGCCGTACCGGGAGTGTACCATGATATCAGCGGGCACACGTTTATCCAGGCTTATGATGATGCTTCTAACAGTCTCATCTTCTATGGCGCCACTGATCATACTGTTGCTAGCGCTGTCGCTCGTGTCAACGGATCTGGCGATGTTAGTGGGACTTGGTGCCAGCTATTCATCGGCACGGATTTGGTGAAGATCGGCGGCAACGCTCCGATCTGTCCGACCGGATACACTATTACTCACGACGTAACTACAGCGGGGTTCTCATGTGTGATCGGGTCTACATTCACTTCCCAAGGTCAGCTTCTACGCCCCGCACTGGCTCAGGATACCGGAGTCCATATGGGTTTAGGGTTCGCCAAGACCAAGCGGACAAACCGGTTCGGCCTTCAGGTGACCAATTCGAACGGGATCCAGGTGGGGACGGACTTCGGCGCGACCCTCAACCCGGTGTACTTCAGGGACCTGGGCCAGAACCAGATCCTACCGCCAGTGCTGTTCAGTGGCATAGTGCGCGACAGTTTGGCAGACGGGTATGACTTCGACAGCATGTTGTCGTGGCAAATCCTTCGCCCGTACCCAGCCTCGATCGTAGCGTACGGCGGGTTCATTACGACAACGGACGTGTAGCATGAACCCTCTCTCAGGTCTTGGAAGTCTGATCGGCAATGTCGGTTCGTTTCTGTCGTCTCAATCGACAGCAGCGGCCTCTGAGCTATTGGCCCAAGGCGATCAGACGGCGGCAGCCAGCTACAACAAGGCGGCTGACATTGCGGTTCAGAACGTCGGCATTGAAGGCATGTCTACCGCGATCCAGCAGGCCCAGTTGAACCGGAAGATTTACCAGACCGTCAGCACTCAGCAGGCGGCCTCGGACGCGAACAATCTCCGCGGCGGCAGTGCCGGTGACCTTATGCGGGAAAGCTTCCAGCAGGGCGCGCTGGCGCAGACGCTAGTGACCACGCAGGGCGATATTCAGAAGAACGCCTTTGAAGAGCAAGCTACGGCTTACCAGGGCATGGCGGGATCGGCTAACGCGGCTGCGGCTGCGGCAGTCCAGCAGGCCAATGCCCAGAAGCAGTCTGGCTTGTTCGGACTCGTCGGCGGCCTTGTGAGCTTCATCGGAGGGCTATTCTAGTGCCTACTATCAAGACCTACGAGGCTGGCCCCGGCGAACTGAAGCCGAATGAGATTGGCAGCGCGGCTGAGGTGAGGGCCGGCACGGTCGCACGCGAGTACACGGATCAGACCGCGCGGCTCATGCGCGAGAGCGGTGCTATCATTGATCGGTCCTTCCATGAAATCGGGTCGTCTGTTACCTCTTTCGTAGAGAAGGCTCAGGCCAACACCGATGCCCAGGCTCTCCTGGAGGCCAATAAGGATAGCGCCAACCTCGATCTTGCCTACAACGACAAGATCGGGGAGATGGGCAAGCCGACCAAGGACGACCAGGGCAATACGGTCTTTCCCTCCTTGGCCGACACTAAGACTGCTGCTGCCCAGCAGCTGAAAGATTATGACGAAGCCCAGCAGGTAATCCGCGACAAGATGGTGGCGGCTGGGGCCAGTCAGAAGGCGCTCAATGCTCATGACGAGCGGGCGCTTGAACACAAGACGATGATCACTCACAAGACGGCCGCCGAGGTTCATGCCATGGCGGGCGTGGAGGCGACAGCCAATGCCGAGAAGCTCACGAACTCCGCAGCCGAATATGCATCCAGCAATCCAGGCGATCTCGACGTTATCCTCAAGGGACTTGATAAAGATTGGGGGAACACTTTTGGTGCTCCAGGCGTGCTCGGATCCGAAGCTCAGAAGGCTATGGCTGGAGAGTTGGACAAAGCTAAACGGCACGTTATCACGCAAGCTGCCGAAGGGATGGCACGAGCAGGTGGAGATCTCAACGATCCTAATACCGGGCTCGGACAAGCAAATCGACTTATTCACGATCCGAAGTACACCCCGTACATAGGGTCAAACACCAATGCAATGACGCAGCGCTTGCTCACGGTCCAGCGTGAGGAGATGGCCGAGCGTCGCCTGCAATCACAGGAGCAAGATCGTGCTGAGAAGAAGGCTGCGGATAATCGATTTGCTCAGGCCACGACAGACGGTAAAGTATTTGACCCGCGGAAGGATCCTTATTACCAGAAGAACCCCGAGTGGGGTCACACAGTTGAAGGGATGGTGCAGGCGAACCGGGAGTTCGATCTTCACATCAATCAGCCTGATCCTGTTGTCTCTGACAAGGCGCGCGATCAGCTTTTCAATCAGCTTGTGGTCTCTGGCCGTGCTAGCGTCGATCCTGATGCTGCTCAGCATCGGGTGGATGTTGCTTTCGGTGTTGAGCATTCGATTTCGCGCCCGCAGTACGATCAGCTGACCCATGACATTGCAGGCGCCGCTCGTCCGGAGAACAAGCAATTCAACGATGATATGCGGCAGTTCATGAATGACTACAAGGCCACGATCACCGGCAATCTCGACCCGATGAAGCTGTCGATCGCTGGTGGCCAAGCCGAGTATAAAGTCCGCAAGCTGATCCAGGACGAAGCCGAGAAGGTCCGGCAAGGGCTGAACCCGAATACGAAAGACCCTCGCGATCTCCTCAATCCGGATAGCAAGGCGTTCATCGGCAACACCCAGAAGTTCAAGGATAGCTTGGTGACGCGGGAGCAGGTTCGCCAGCAGCGCACCGAAGCGCGCACACGCGGGGAGCCGGGTACCTCGGCGGCCAATCCGGTCACGGTTCCGCAGGGTCAGGACTTCGGTAAGTGGGTTGGCGGACAGAAGCCCGGCACGTATTTCATGTATAACGGGAAGCTTCGGCAAGTGCCGCAGCCCGAGGCTACGCCGGCCGCTTCGCAGAAGGGCCTTCTCGACAGTCTTATGGGTCGGTAAATGGCAATCAATTTCAAACCGATCACGGCTGGCGGCAGGGCTATCTGGTCTCCGAATGGGTTCGTCGGCAATGCCGACCCGATCAATTTCGGCCCCGCCAGATACGTGACCGGTAGCAATAAGCCGGCCAACATGGTTTCCGGATCATCTGGCGATCAGGCCGGAATATCGCAAGCAATTGAGGGAATGAATGCTCTAAATCAGGTGAACCAGTCGTTCTCTCAGTTCGACCAGTTTACTCAAAATTTCAACTCCTCAACTCCTACTGAGCAAATCACCCAGTCCTCGCCGGCTAAGGTGTCGTGGACGCCGAACGGATTTGGGCCGAGCAACTCGGTTTACCAGCCGGCCACGGAAAGTGTGTCGCAGTCAGGAGCTTTCTACAATACGCCCCAGGCTGACGTTGGGTTCTACAAGCAGACCTTCGGAGGGGGAAACTACGACTCTCCCATGGGGCCTAGCCTTAACTTCCAGCCAGATGCTTATAATCCGACAATCCCGGAGTTCGGCCAGGCTCCCTCGGTATTTGGTGACACGCGGGTCCAGATAGGTGGGGGAGGCGAAGCCACGACCGTAGCGGAGCCGGCTCCTTCTCAGCCTCCTGGTTTTGGCCCTTACGATTCGGGAACGTCCACCCCGTTTGAGCCGAACGCTCAGCCGACTACAACCTCTTACGATCAGCCGTCCCAATCTGATTTTGTTCCTACGCCGAGCCAAGACCTTCAGTCGGTCATGCAGATCAGCCCGGATCAGTACAATCCGGAGACGGGCCAATGGCTGATCCCTGCTATGCAGGATCCCAATGCGCCGCCCCCACCACCTCCGGACGCAACGGTCCCTCAAGGCCAGCCGAACGAAGGATGGCCGGTACTGCCGCCGCTGGAGAACAACTTCCAACCCCTTCAGCCAACTGTCACTGACGAGAGCCCGCCAGAGGATACTACTTGGGTCGGGCCGAGCGGTACGCTCTACAATTCCGATGGCACTCTGGCCGATCAATCGAACGCGCCGAAGATGGATACGGGGCCGATTGGCGTATGGTCTACAGATGCTCAGGTACAGCAGGCGCTAGACAACGCCAGAGGCGCACAAGGCGCGGCCCCGCCGACTCTCGGCCGCCTGCCGCCGATCAACCCCTGGACGCAGACAAGCGCGCAGCAAGACCTTGGCCAAGTGTTGGCTCCGGAGGCCGCCCCTCCACCTCCAGCACCGCTCGAACCACAAGGCGCACCAAGCGAGGGCTGGCCGACTATCGATGGGCAGCCTAGCCCGATCGTTACGCCTCCGGTAGAGTTCGGCTCGGTGCAGCCGAGTACGGATCCAACCGAGCCGATCTTCACGCCTACCCAAACCGTAGATCCGGTGTTCGGCACAGCTACGCCAAGCACGGAGCCGACCGAGCCGCTATTCACTCCGGACAACAATACGTTGCCACCTCCTCGGCCGCCTGAGAACATCCCTATTGAGAACCCTCCGCTGCCCACGCCTCGGCCAGCGGACGCTACTCAGACGGTCATGGGTCCGGCTGTACAGAACCCCCGCTACTTGGCCGGCGCTCCGCAGGGAGCAGACAATACTGTGCCTACGCCCAACTTCGGTATCTTTACTCCGAAGTCCGATATCGTCGCGTGGGTGCAACAGCAGACGCCGGGAAGTTGGGTCAATACTCCTATGGGGCCTATGCAGATCCCACAGGCGGGAGATCCATTGATATTCCAAGGACAGCAGTACGGGACGATGCCGGCCGCTCCGCAGGTCGCTAGCCAGCAATCGATACCGGGCTTCGCTCGCGTGCCATCGAATTTGGATACGAGCGTGGCCGGCGATCAGCCGACGCCGATTACACCGCTGAGTACAACGGACTACCCATATCTGAATAGCGCATCGTCGCAAGCCGTCTCCGAACAGTTCCAGCCGCTTACCCCACAACAGGAGCAGGCTGCTACGGAGGTAGCCAACGGTAAGGCTGGCGCCAACTTCGATCCTGGCAATCCGCCCGGCCTCATGTCTGGCCAAGTACCGCTGCCGCCATCCCGGCCGTTCTCAGGGGAGCCTGGAGCGGAGCCGGAAGACAACAACCCGATGACCGTTGGCCAGGGGCAGCCATATGCTACTCCCGAGCAGCTAGCGTCTGGTGCGGGTGTTCCACAGGCGATTGCGTCTCAGGCGGCATCTTTAGTTCGGGCAGGAGCTTATGTAGGAGACATTCAACGCTTTATGGCCGATCAAGGGTACCCTCGTGCCGGAAATTGGTGTGGTGAATTTGTGGGCGCGGTCGTGACAGCAGCCGGCGGCCAAGCGCTGCCTTATGATCAGGCCATGGTGGCTTCTAATTGGATGCGTTGGGGTCAGGCAGTCAACGGTCTTCCACAACCAGGTGACATTGCGGTGGCAGCCTTTCAGACACATGGGCCTGGACGTGGACAACCAATTCAGATAGGGAACACCGGCAGCCATGTGACGATTGTTGAGAGTGTTAACCCCAATGGCACATTTAATTCGGCGGGGGGCAATCAACGCAATTCAACTGCCACCATGCCCATGGCCAACTATGTCTTCCGTAGGAGCTTCTGATGGCGGTCAACCCGCAAGACGCAGGAAACGATCAAGGCTTTCCGGAAGACCCGCGGCAAGAGCCGCATTCTATGCAGCCTCCGATCGACCCCAATGCGCCGGCTGGCCGGGATCCCTACGCACACTCTCAGACCGATCTGGCCAACTGGGGGTGGGGCGCGAAGGAGGGCCAGGAGCCTACCGCTGTCTCGTCCTTGCCTACCGATCCGATGGACAAGGCTTTCGACCCGAAGCCGGCCGCGAATGATCCCATGGACCCGCGGTTCGATCCCAAGCCGAACATGGGCGATATCGAGCCGGTCTCGCGGATCGAAAGCCAGAACCGGGAGACAAGCTGGTACAAGAACGTCGTCACCAAGTTCGCTGATGATCTCTACACGCGCTTCATCTCAAAGGAAGGCGAGGGGGAGTTCTCCAGGCAGCTACGCGAGATCGAAGTCCTGTCGGGCTACGAACCGGGCGTCCTCAAGGATCGCCCGCTGGCCGACGCCCTCCACAAGACCATACAGGATATCGCATATGCCGGTGCTCGTACCCTTGAGGGCTATCTTGGTCTTGCTTCAGATGCTATCCGCGGTACGGTTTCAACTGGTGTCGGTCTGGTGGCCGGCAAGGAGATCGGGGAAGCTGCCGGCGAAGCCGTCATGGATCCTGGTATCCAGGCTACGATTGAGGGGATTGGCCCACCTGGAGCTATGGCGGCAGCAGGGCTGCACCTGATCAGCCGCTTCGGCACGCTTGGAAAAGTGAAGGTAACAGGAGGTTTCGGTGATGCAACAAATCTTGACCGCGCGAGAGATATGGGAATTATCGGACCAACATTACAAGAAGTTCATGTCAAAGCTGACGGCTCGGCGATGTCAGCTAGGGAAATCGCTGAGGCGCAAATTAGGCCGCCATCTGCGGCTTTCCCTTCGAACCGGAACTACGATGGCCTCTTAACGGATATCAGCGGATCGGTGAAGCTGCCGGACTGGCTAACAGGAGCAGCGGAGAAGATCAAAGAGAAGCAGGGCGGCATTTCCACAGTCGGCATCAATGATTTGATTGAGACTTCAGGTAAGACGAAGGAGGAGGTACACGAGGCCCTGGCCAAAGGGGCTCGCGAAGGCGATATCAGCTTGGCCCGTACTTCCGTGTCCGATCAGAAGAACATCCCAGAAGTCAAGAACAATACAGTCTTAAAGATCGGAGACGAAGAGTTCCATACTGCCACGTTTAAGACTGAGTCCCGCGAAGCTCCCGCGGCTGGGATGTTCGTCAAGACTGAGCCGCCTACTCTACGCCAGCGCGTCGAGCAAACAATCCAGGAGATCGGCACCAAAGACAAATACCCATACGTGCCGATTGCCAAGGTTAAGGCAGCCCTCCCTGATGTGTCCCTGGCCGATCTCCACAAAGAGATCAAGGAAAATCCAAAGTTGGAGGCATACCGGGAAGACAACCAGAGTAAGCTGACCCCGGCCGACCGAGATGCAGCCATGCAGGTTGGTGCGGAGCCTCGACACAAGGTCTTCCTGACGGAACCTCCAGAGCCGGTCGGAGATAAGGTTCGGGTTCACACCGACCACGAAGCCACCATGCTGGATGCCAATCAGTCTCTATACACCCTCGCGAAAAATAACCCGGCTATGCGGCCTATCATCCGAGGTGGGCTTAAAGACCTGATGGGCGTTCTCTACAATGATACCATGACTGGGCAAGAAGCTTACACGATGTTGGCCAAGAAGCTCGGGTCGCCCGAGGACGCTTCGAAGGCTCTCCATGCCGTGGGCGTCCAGGGGATCAAGGTCGAAGGCGGCCATGTGGTCTTCGATAGCAGGCTCGTGGAGCCGCTCCAGGAAAAGGGGGCGCCTGTGCCGCCTCCACCGCCTCCACCGCCTCGGGCTCCTCCAGCGCCTCCGCAGCGTGCCCACAACGGAGTTGCGACCGATAGGCTCGGGAACATCCGCTCGGACGTGTGGAAAGGCATCCATGACGAGGGCGACGTGCGCGCCCTAGTTGATCAGGTTAACGAGGACAACGGTGGGTTCGCTACTGCTCGGGCTGGGGAGATGCCGGCCGAGCATGTCCTGACAATCAGTCAGGCTACCGGGATACCGGCTCACGAGCTTGTGACTGACGGCATCGGGATCAAGTTCAATAATGACAGCAAGGTCAGGGCTGGTATGCAAGCCCTGCATGACACGGCCCATCAATGGCATAGTGCGGCCCAGCAGGCCGTGTCCGGCAATGATGTACAAAGTTTAATCAAGTACCAAGAGCAGGAGCTTCTTCATGGCGTTATCCAAGAGTTCGTCACCGGCAAGCTGGCTGAAGCTGGGCGAAGCCTTGCTGTTACTCAGGAGTTCTATGAAGGACGCGGAACCCAACGCCCTCTGGCCAAGGAGCCAGCAAAGCCCAAGCCCCGAGCCGAAGGAGCAGAGCCCGAGAAGCCTACCTTCTCCAAGTCCGACGGACTGAAAGAGTTCCGCGAAAAGGTAAAAGATAAGGAGACGCTTGATGCCTTTAACAAAGCAAGAGGTGAAAGTACTGAAGAAGTCCGATCGCGGGCCAAGAGGGTCTCGGAACTGAACCCGGCTACCAATGCGGTCGTGCGCGAGGGCGCTAAGCTGAAGAAAGCCAAAGAGATAGAGGACAGCCCATGGTACGAAAAACTCTACCGCGAAAGCCTAGTGAGCGGCCCCTTCAGCCACTTCCGATATGCTGTAGCTGGAGTTATCAGGAACGGGTTAGGCTCAACTGTAGTCCCCTTTTTCAATGCTACTCTCCACACTGTCGAAGCCGCTTTTGGGAAACAATTCCAACCCGGAGAGCGAGCACGGTTCGGCGAGATCGGCATGGGACTGATGACGGGACACACCGAAGCTTTTCAAGCGATGCTGGAGAGCACAAGAACGGGGTTCCGGCCGCCGCTACCCGGAGAGGTTCGCTATGACAAAGCAGGAAATCCCATCCCAGGTTGGCCCTCGGGTGGAGGCCCGTTTATGCGAGCTGTTGCGGGCATCCACGTCTACCATAGCTTCATCGGCTACGCGCGAGAAATCAAGGTCCAAGCTTATCGCCGAGCTATCGAGGCGGGGTTTGATCCTCGCTCTTCAACCTTTGGACAAAAGTTGTCAGATTATGTTGCGAACCCCACGCCCGCGGCGGTCAAAAGCGCGCTCGACGTAGCGCAGAATATGAGCATCACGACCCCGTTGGGTAAGATCATGGGGCCGGCATCCGTCGCATTTCGCAATCACCCGCTCGGGTTCCTCGCTTGGCCTTTCACTCACGTCCCGGTAAACGTGGCCAAGAAGGGGATGGAGTATAGCCCAGTCCTGCAATTCCTGTCCAAGAATGTGAGAGATGATCTATTCGGAGCGAATGGGGCAACCAAGCAGGCTGCGGCTTTCGGTAAGGTCATGGTCGGCTGGGGCGTTTATGGCACCTTCGCGGCGCTCGGAGAAGACTACATCACTGGGGCCGGTCCGACCGATCCGGACCAGCGGGAGGAGTGGAATCTGACCAACCAGCCCTACAGCTTCCGCAATTCAAAAGATGGAGAATGGCACAGCTATGAAGGATGGGGGCCAATGTCGATCGCCTTGGGATGGAGTGCTGACATGGGGGCAATGGGCCGAGCGCTCCACAATAGCCTCACTGGCCCGAAGGTCACAGACGTTGACTACAGCAACCGCCAGCGGGAGATGGCCGAAGGCGGCTGGCTCGTGGCCCATGCGATCGGCCACCTTGCCGACGAAGCTGGGCTTACGACCGTCATGGATATCGCCAACCTGATCAGCGGCAACTCCCGCGGAGGCGCCAGAGAAGATCAGCGATTGGGTTCTAGCCTACAGCCGATTTCCCTCCTTGGCCAAGCCGCTACTGCCCGCGATCCCTGGTCTCGCCAGATTGACGGATGGATGGATGCCTTCCGGGCCAGGATCCCCGGCAAAGCGTGGGGCTTCGGCCGTGAGAGCCTGGCGCAAAAGCTAGACTGGCTTGGGAATCCAATCGCCAATCCGCGTCAGGGCTTCAACATCCTGATGCCTACCAAGGCTGCTGTTGATCCGCAGTTGCAGGAAGTCTATAAGGAAGTCCAGCGGCTCGATATCAAGCCGGCCATGATGGAGAAGACGGTCGATGGCCTCACGCTCACGCCCGAAGAGTGGCGAGATCTCACCCACACTTTTGGAGATTACGCCCAACCATTGCTCAAAGGGCTTCTCCAGGAACCAGGATACCGGTCGCAACCAGATGCAGATCGTGCGCGAGACATTCGAGAAGTTATACAAGAAGCACGAAAAAATGCTATTGACGAAATGAGGCAAAACAACCCGATCCGCTTCATCGACCAGATCCAGGACAACAAAATGGATCTGATGGAGAAGGTCAAGCCGAGCCCGAACCTGTACAAGAGGCCGGAATGACCAGCCCTCCTGACAAAACCATCAGAGGTGTCCGCGACACTATCCCGCCCGGATATGTGATTGGCCGCCTTGGCCTGAGTGCAGGGCCGGCCCGACTGATTTCGCTCAAGGAGCTTGCGGCAGCTTTGGTTCAAACCGGGATCGTTGGACCGGGCCCGGGACCAGTGCCGACAGGCGATGGTATTTGGTTTGATGGAAATGGGGTGCCCAATGATGTCCTTGGCACTGACGGCAATTACTTCTTGGATATTACGGATGGTGTGATCTACCAGCGACAATATGGCCAGTGGGGTAGACCGGGAAGCATAGGGGTGGGAGGCCCAAGTGGCCCAACCGCGCTCACCGGGCCCGTGACTTGGTTCAGCGGTAATGGCCTGCCATCTGATCTCGTGGGCAACAACAATGATCTCTACCTTGACTTAACAACCTCGATTGCTTATGAAAAACTAGCCGGAACGTGGAGTTGACATGCCTATCATTGCATATCTGAAGGGTCAGCAAGGCCCACCCATTCCAGGGGATGACGGACAAGATGGAGAAGTTATTCCTGGCGGGCCGGGACCACAAGGTATTCCTGGTGTACCAGGCAATGATGGTGATGCAGGAATTCCTGGAGACGATGGCCAGGATGGAGAGATAATTCCTGGGTCTCAGGTTCAGCCTATTTATCAGCCGACTGGAGTTTCGATTATTCAAGGAGTTCAGTCAACCTCTGATCCTACCGTCAACAATGACAGCACACAAGGCTATGCGGCTGGATGGCATTGGCTTAACTCGAATACTGGCCGGGTTTTCTTTTGTCGTTCTGCGGCCGTCGGAGCCGCGGTTTGGAATCCACTTCGGCAAGGAGGAAAGATATCTCACGTTGTCAATAATTGGTATTGCCCGTCTTTTACTTGGAGATCTGGTTCTGTCATTCTTAACAGCAATACCACACTATATTGTAACCCTGTGATATTTGAAGAACGAATTACAATAAGCACTTTAGGCAGTTGGCTTGTAACAGGCGTGGCCGCTTCTAATTGTCAATTCGCTATTTATGGAAGTAATTCTACAGGAGTTCAGCCTTCTGGAACGGCACTTAATAGTACTCCAAATGTTGCTACAACTGCATCAGGGTCAGCCGTCAATGGCATACTAACCGGCAATGTGCAAGTCGAACCTGGATTGGTATATTGGTTAGCCATAATGAGCAGCACTACAACCAGTGCTTTCGTCAACAAAGATAACAGAAGTTCGGATCATGCATGGCGGATAGGTAATTCTACTCAAAGTAATATATCTACGGCTACTGGTTCCATAATTGGGTTCACTGTAACAGGACAAGTATTCAATACTTGGCCTGATCTAACTTCAGCTTCTTTTGTGGCTGGTTTTTTCACTCCTGGAATTGACTACAAAGTAGCAAGTGTGCCATGACCCAACAAACCAACTTAGATGGAACTGTTTTGTTCATATCTGATGCCGATCCGGCTGTAACGCAGCTTGAGGCAGCAGGAAAAACTCCTGACCAACTCGAAGTAGATTATATTATTTTCAAAAGAACTTGGCCTTTAGCTTGGTGCAAAACTTGCCAACTGGCAGCACTCTTGGCATATCTACAGAATTATCTGAATTTGTCCAATTTCGTCGATGGGGGCACGGCTACCAATGTAACGGGAACAGGAGTGGGGACTTTCCTTGCAGATCTGACTAACAATTACCGAACCAAAAAGCAAGCCATTCAGAACGCTACCACATCTGCTCAAGTCTGGGCTGTAGACTTCCAGACAGGATGGCCTTCCAACCCTTGACTTGAAGGGTCCACTCGGGCATAGTGCGGGGTCTTTCTTAGGAGGATGATCCTATGGCACTTGCTGGCCAAATCAAGCGCACGGTCGGTCCGATCGCGCTTACCACGACCCTCACAACGAACGTCTACAATCAGAGTTCAGCCCTGATCTATGACGTGATTAAGTGGATCTATGTGGCGAACAAGACCACATCGGCCGCCACCTTCAGCCTATGGCTTGGCGCCACGGGGGCCAATGCGGCTGGCACCGAATTGTTTAATGCCGTTAACGTGCCAGCAAACACTACCTTCGTCCAGTACATGGGCAACCTGAAGATGCTCTCGACCGACTTCCTGGTTGGCGGGTCCGGAACCGCGACTGCCTTGACCATTACAATCACTGGCGAACAGTGCGTGGTGTAACATGGCAGCTAGCCCTGTCATCTCCATGGCGGCAGCCATTGCCGGCCTCAATGCCATCACGGCGCTTCTGAACACCGGGGGAGCCGGGCACATCAACATCTACAGCGGCAATGCGCCAGCCGGGGGCACCCTGGTCGCGGCCACTGGGACGCTCTTGTCCTCGGGATGCACACTGAGTGCCACGGCCTTCCCGACCGCTGTAGATGGCGTTTCTACGGGGCTGGCGACCGCAACGGCCAATGCTGTGGGAACAGACAACAACTGCGCAGCCACCGGCACAGCTGGCTACTTCCGAGCCCTAAACGGGGCTGGCACGGTAATCATCCAGGGGACGGTGGGTACTGTTTCGGCCGACATGATCCTAAACACGGTCTCGATCGTACAGGGATCCTCGGTCGCCATCACATCCTGGGTGATCACCCTGCCAGACGGAACCTCGTCGGATTAGTATCATGGGGGAGTGGTTGCACGATCATTCCACCAGGTGGATGGGAGACCTCGCGGCTGCGGGCGCGATCTTCAGCACGTTTTTGAACGTGCTTCCACCCCTGGCCGCAATCCTCGGCATCATCTGGTACGTGATTATGATCTGGGAAAGCCACACCGTTCGGGAGTGGCGTTTCCACCGTAAGGCTAGAAAGGCAGGTCGCCGGGCTGGCGATAAAGCTCGTCGTGAATATGATCCTCATGAGGAGAAGCTACTGGCCGAGGCTGTGCCTCTAATTCAAGCTGTAGCTGCGCAAGTGCCCGCCACGCCACCTTTGTCGAGTGAAGCACACCATCCGTATCCGGCTTCCCCCGGTCAACCATGTGACGGATGATACAGTCGGCATGATCGGTACTCTTCTCCCTAGACCAGTGCATCGGTTGGCCAGGGTTATGCTGCTCGTTCCCAATTCGCGATAGCTCTGCCACAGCTGCCAGAGCGTCAGGGAAGTAGTCGAGCAGGCCGCGGGCCATAGGCGTCGCCTTCCGCTCTTTTGCATCGGTCTTCATCAGGAGCCTCCAGGCAAGGCGTAGCAGAACACGTAATTGCCACTGCCAGACATGAACACCCAGCCGTGTCCGGTCCGGTTCGTCGGAGTGTGGGGCGGCAGAATCTTTTCCGGCGGGATCAATATCCGTGTACCAGGTGCACGATACGTCCGCCCTTGGACTTCGGGGCAAACACCATTTTCATCCTCTTCACTGCATGTTAGAATAGCATACAGATTACCTTCCTCTGTCTCAAAGTCGTCAGCCTCGTAGGCATCAGCTTCTCCGCAACAAGGGCTTTCCAGCTTGCCCTCTTTGCTCACGAGATCAGGTCGCATAGCCTTCTTGAAAAACTCCTGCCGCTCAGGACTGGCCTGAGCCCACTTATCGGCCGGCCGCGCATAAGCTGGAACTTGACAAGAAGACAGGAGAAATAAAAGCGACAACCACCTAAACATTTTTCCCTCCATTGTAACCGCCGAGGATCCCGATACACACGTCGATCGCCTCGTCCAGGGTTGAGAGTTTCCAGTCCACCGCGGCATCCAAGACAGGATGTTCCAGCAGCTTGTGGTCGGTCGTGACCATGATCACCTGCTTGCCATAGGCGTCAGCCCAAAAAATCTCGCCGAGCGTACCCAGCGACAAAGGCTGATCCTCGGGCATGTAGGCCAGGATGATGTTGGCCGCCCGCACATCGAAGCGGTTCTTGGCCCCGATCGCCCGCGGCGTGCCGAACAGGGGATCATGGCTGACGCCATACCGCTCCCCCTCCAGCGGCTCACAGCGGAGTGGCGATATGCCTACGATGCCCTGGTCGGCTAATGCCCAAGCCACGTCTTTCCGCCAATCGTTGGCCTCGGATTTGGTTCGACCCATGATCGGGCCGGCAAGGTAGACATATCGCTGCGTCATTGTTCGCTCCATGTTACCCAGCGCTTATCGTCAAGAAACTGCCGCTGACCGTCCAGATAAATCGGCCAAGCGGCCGTGACACCGTGCTTTGCGTGCATGAACCACAAAGCCTGGCAAGGGCGGGAGTACGGCACGCGAAGTTGGAGGCGTGCATACTCGTTGTAGCCAATCAGGGATCCGTTCGCTACCACCGGAACTGCGTCTCCACCGTGGAAATAGGTGTGGTAATGCCCGATCAGGAGGGTCTTGAACGCGCGGCCGATCTGGGCTTCCGATCGGCCAAGCTTCGTTGCACCGCGAGCGATAGGCCCAATAACACCAATGATTCCGTCGCCCCCTTTGACCCCAAGAGTGTCGCCATGAGTGAGGGTGAAAGTGTGCCCCTGGACAGAGAAGTGGTAATCCGTTTCGTTCGGAATTTTGAATTCAATACGCTTATCGTTCTTGAAGTGACGTTCGAGGTGGTGATATAGGCCCCACTCAAACGATTGTTTGGGACGATTTTTAAACCTTGGTTTGATCGTATCGCGTCCGTGGTTTCCGATAACACAGGGAACGAACACCCGGCCGAAAGCATCGGCCATAGCTGTGAGCGCTGCAATGAGGCTATCTTCGACAGCGAAAAGTGCATCCTGTACAGTACCGTCATTTGTAGCTGCCAACTCGTCATGAATGGCGCCCGTGATCATGTCACCCCCGAGGCAGACCACTACTCCAGGATACTCCGGGTTGACCATGTGGTTCAAGCACAGGTCAATAGTCGTGTCAACCAAGCGCTTCACCCGCTGTTGGCCAATGCGCAGATTGAACTCGTTCACTCCTCCGACCTGTTCCTTAAAGACTTGCTCGCCGAAATGCCAGTCAGACCAAATCGTCATCGGGACGCCGGGTAGTTTCGGGCTACGCTTCTGCGTCAGCCACTTGGGCGGATCGGGGATGTACTCTGACAGCCGGAATATCTCCTCCCTGATCTTGGCCTCAGAGTCGTTGTGTTTCTGAATCTCCTTCACCTGTTTCTCAAGGTGCTGAATGCGCTGAAGCTTCTGCCGAATTATCTCGTCGGCATCGGAGAGGCGCTCTTTATCTGTTTTCTGTAACATTGGCGTTTCCACTCCCTCCGAGTTGCAGTAGCTTTACGGCGCCGATTACCTTCTATCCCTAAAGGGCTTCGATCATACCTGCGCTTACGTTCCCGTCCTTTAGGTGATTTGTTGTATATGTCATCCTTGGCCGCCATTGAGCACCAGCCGCATTAGGTCTTCAATTGGCATGATAGCTAACCAGTCGTGGTGCTTGGCTCGGTGTGCCACTATCCTGAGCTTGCCGGGTCCCGCGTCACGAATAGCCTGCTGTATCCAGGTGTACGGTTCGAGCGACGCTTTGCAGTTTTTGACTTCAAAATGGATGTGAGGAAGATCGGGGCACGCAACATCTGGGCTATCGTTACCTCCCCTGAACTGTTGGCCTCGATACGCAGCAAGTCCATGAGATCTAAGGTACCCAGCAAACGCCCTCTCTCCTCTGGCACCCTTTTGTCGAGAGTTGACTTTCGGCTTCTTGGGAGTGACTTTCGTGCCATCGGCAAGTTCCTTCCGATATACTTTAGGCTTATTTCCGGTACCGGTCACCGACCCAACCCTCCACCGCAATCGGAACCTGGATAGAGCGCACCCAGTCATCAGTGTCAAGCATAATCTGATGGAACGCCTTCTCGTCAGCATCCTTGGCTAGGGGCTCGACAACTACCTCGTCGTGTACTTCAAGTACTACAGGCAGGCCGTTAGCCTCACAGGTCAGTTGCGCCTTGGTCATGATATCCCGTTCCATGCCCATGATGACATTTTCCGTCAACTGACCCCCGAAGGCGTCAATCGTCTTGAACTGTCCGAGCTTGGTGGCCTGGTAGGTGAAACCGTTCTTGAGTTCCTTGGGATCCCATGGCGCTTGGCGGCGGGTAGGCTGCGGGTTGTAGTACCACATCAGCCGACCCGAGGGTAGCCTGGCAGTAAGCCATTGGTCCTTGATGGCGTAGAGTATACCGTAGGCTTCGTGCGGTCGCCCTGTGTGCACCGTAGCCGCAGCCGCGTCCTCCAAGCCATACCAGAGGTAAGGCACCTTGGGTGCCCATTCCTTGCGGAAGGACTGAACTACCCCATGGCAGAACTCTAGCGACCTATCGCGCGCGAACTTTTCCTGAAAGGCCGCTCCACCGATCTGGAAGTTACATCCAAAGACAGCGTTCTTCCCAATCCCCCTCTCGATTGGATCATCATCTTTGTTGATAGGTCGCTTGAAGATGACGGCGGCCATATCGCTGTGAACATCTAGACCGTCTTCCATCATCTTCAGCTTGTCCATCTGGCCGGCGACTGCGAGGGCCAAACGGGCTTGGATACCAGCATAATCGGCAGACATAAACACCCGTCCAGGATCGGGCACTAAAGCATGTCGGAGCCCGGCAGCGACACACTCGATCGCCGGCTTCCCTATCACGTCCTCCACCCATTGCGGGTCTCCTGTCATCAAGGCATCGACGAGAGCATTCATCTCATATTTAAAAGTCGGCTTAGGAAGATTATGAGGTTGCCATAGACGACCTGCTGAACGGCCAGGACCAGTACCGTGATACTGGAGAAGCCCGCGAGAGCGCCCGTCAGCAGAAACACAATCCACCATCCGTTGGAGTTTCTTGATGCTCTCGTGGCCGATCGTTTGACGTATTTCCAGGGCTTCACGCACCGGCCCCGGAAAGTCCATACCACCGGTAAATAGCGTACCAGGTATCGCCTCATCATCACTCAACGCCTCCGTCAGTGGCCCTTTGGCTAAGCTGTCTAGTCCCTCTACGCCTTGGGCTCGGATCCAGACTTTGAATTTCTCGCCTTGGCTTGGGCGAAGAGAAGTAAGCTCCTGAAATCTCTTGACCAAAGGTATGGATGCTCTTTCAACAACTTCTTGGCAACGAGCAATGTATCCACGGTCAAGACAAATTCCTCGTTCGTTGACCCGCTGGTTGAGGAGCCAGACGCGGCGCTCTCCTTTGGAGAGCCATCCAAGTCGCTCATGTCCTTCTACCTCCGCTCGGATATCCTGCTTGCAGTACGAATAGCATTTCTCTCGCATCTCTGGGGTGAGCAAGCTCTGGCCGGTCTTCCAGTTGAACTTGCTCATGTCTTGTGCGCGAAAATCACCCTTTTGATGGTAAAATCCCAACACGCCAGCAAGCTTGTCCAACGACTGGGGCACAACCTTCATGGCCGCTACGGCCTGCACATCATGCCAGCGCTCGTTAGGCACGTCATGGAAGCCGAACTGCGGCACCATGATATGGCGCCAAATAGCCTTCTCAAACTGAACGTTGAAGGCTATGAAGGTGACTGAGGAGTTGTCGGCCAGGGCGTCAAGGTATGCGCCCCCACTGTCAGGGGTCCACAGTTCTGGCCGGCCGCCTTCCTCACTGTAGGCGCAGCAGACAATCTCGGTGCTGGGATCCTCGACGTATCTCCAGGCCCCAACGTCAGTCACGTCGAGCCCGGAGACAGTTTCGAAATCGAGGACGACCCAAGAGAGTGCCATTGCCCCTCCAAATAGTCTCCCCGCCTGGTGTCGCAACGGCGGGGAGACGACGTGCTACCCTTTATAAGCCGAAGCTCTTGGGTCTTACGCACGCATCAGAACGGGATCTCGTCATCAAGACCCTGGGTCGGGTCTTCATCGCTGGCGTGCCCGACGTAGGCCGAGAAGGTCTCAGAACCGGGTGCCCCGCCGACCAGGCGCTTTCCCTTGCCGGTCACGTAGACCTTCTGGAGGTAGGCCGTAACGCCGTCTTTGGCCTCCGAGTTCACCTTGTCGTAGGCCGACAGGTTGATCTCGACAAGGGCTTCGGCACCAAAGTAGAACTTGCTGCCGTGCTTTGCCTTACTCTCGTCGTCAAGGTCAACCCACTTCTTGACCTTGCTGTCCCAGTAGCCAAGCTGGGGCGGGTACTTCTTGGTCGAAGCCTTGAGCACCAGAGCGCCCGACATGAAATCGTTTTCGCCCTTGTACTCCTTGTTTTTCGCCTTGAGATCAGCCTGCCTCTTGGCAACCAGAGTGTCGCCCTTCTGGAAGGGCAGCATGACTTCGCGGGCGGCCACCGCTGCGGCCAAGTCTCGGCCCGGCCACTTCTCCTTAGCCACCGCGACAATGGATGCCTTGAGGGCTGCAATCGCCGGGTGGTCGGCCTTGAGCACGAAACTAGCGCTATAGGCTTCCGAGCCGGCACGGTTCTTGTAGGCTTTTGGGGTGATGACTGCTGGGAAGATCATCGTCACCGGCACATCGATCTTCACGAGCGAGGTAGGCTTTTCCATGTTACTCTCCTGTGTACTGCTTGAATGCTGTCGAGCCCGGCTCGACTTTCTGCGCCACCCTCTTATCCGAAGCCAACGCTACTGTCAACCCCGTGACTGGGGTGTAGGCCCACTCGGCTACGAGTTTCTTGGCCAGGGGGCCAAGGTCTTCCATCTGGGCTGGCGAGCGAAGCTCAGGCTTAGTGTAGGCATCCATGTCAAACGCTTCGCGGAAGAAATCTTCCGCTCCAGCCTTGTATATCCGATTGGCCTTCTTGTTCACGAGTTTCGTACCTGGCACCTCATCGCCAGCCATCAGCCGGCGTAGTGTCTCCTCCTCAAGAGCCTTGAGGTAAGACTTGACGGCGGCCGTGTACTGGTACGATCGGCCAAGGCTCTGGGTATCGAGCCGGACTACCAGCTTCGGGTCTGCCGTACAGGCAGCGCCGAAGAGGCTAACCATCAAGGGGCAAACCAGCTTCGCGGGACAGAACCGGCACCACGGACCAGCATCGAGCGAGCCATCTTCTTCCGTCCGTGCCATGGCTGGTCGGAGATCATCAAGTGCCCATCTGCGTAATTCCTCCGCAGATACGG
>Ga0210394_10003342_pt1 | contig 20332 bp, 17 predicted proteins | sample IncBWC12MmetaG_FD_160121 | JGI IMG/M metagenome (GOLD analysis project Ga0210394, IMG submission 160121) | Forest soil microbial communities from Barre Woods Harvard Forest LTER site, Petersham, Massachusetts, United States - Inc-BW-C-12-M | ecosystem: Environmental > Terrestrial > Soil >...
GGAGATATCTTCCCCGTCGCCATCCCGAACGTCGCCGAGCAGTGGGCCAGCATCTGTGCCGGATTCATCTTGCCCCACTGCCTCTCGCTATCCGTACTCAGCTGCGCCATTCGCCCTTTCAGTTCTGCCACTTCGGCCGCTTCAAAGAGATTTTTCATGCGAAAAGACCTCCCCCGGTCACCCCGCCACAATCAAGTGCTTTTAAGCATTTTATGGTCATCGTCAGTGGCACTTTCTCTTCCTCTACCGGTATGTCGAACGACGGGCAGCTAGATCGACAGGTTTAGTCTCTTTTTTTGGAAGTATTTGTTCAGGGGCGAAGAAGTTTGATATTCGCCATCTGTCTTTCTTTCTTTTTGGGGGAATATGTTTCTAACCTCACGCTGTTTTCATTCTGAATCGCCGCCGGGTTTGATGAATCCAATTACTCAGGCAACAGTCAGTCCTTTCGTAGGCTGAGGGATTTGCCGCCCGCATTCGGATAGATGCCGGCTCCGCCCTACTGTAAGCTCAAATCCGAGGGCAATAATATGGCTGCCATCACTGATCCATTTCTACAGTCACAACTCGCGGAGCGCAAACGTCGTCTCGAGGGTGCGCTCGTGGGGAATCCTGAGAACCATTCCTTGTCTCAGCTCCTTGAGGAGGTGGACTTGGCGCTCAACCGTATGGAGCAAGGCGCATACGGCATCTGTGAGGAGTGCCACGACTCTATCGAGAGCGATCGCCTGCTTGCCGATCCGCTCGTGCGGCTCTGCCTCGATCACCTCACCGCCCCTCAGCGGCGTCGACTGGAAGAGGATCTTGAATTAGCTTCACGCGTCCAACGGAGGCTTCTGCCGCCTCGGCCTCTTAGAGCGCACGGCTGGCGGGCGCATTATCACTATGAACCCCTCGGTGTGGTCAGCGGCGATTACTGCGATCTGATTGCCTCGGAAAGTGGCGCGGAAGGGCTTCTATTCTTACTCGGAGACGTTTCCGGAAAGGGCGTCGCCGCCTCTTTGCTCATGACCCATCTCCACGCGATGTTTCGAAGCTTGGCCACCGTCGGTCTGCCCCTTGCAGAAATGATGGGGCGGGCGAACCGACTCCTGTGTGAGAGCACGACCGCCGGGCAGTTTGCGACGCTGGCCTGCGGACGGGCGACCTGCTCAGGCGAGGTCGAGATTAGCGGCGCGGGCCACTGTCCCGTTCTGGTCCTCCGCGATGGCGAGGTTGCGCGCTTTGAATCGACGGGTATGCCCCTGGGAATGTTTGGTGACGGCGAGTATCCTGCACATCGGACTAAGCTGGAAGTTGGCGATTCTCTTTTCCTCTTCACGGACGGCGCATCTGAGGCTCGCGACGCCTCAGGCAGCGAATATGGCGTGGACCGCCTGGCCAAGCTCGTCGGCTGCCAGCGCACGCTCGCTCCTGAAGCTTTGTCGGCCGCGTGCTTGAAAGAACTGCGCGATTTCTCTTCGGGCGCACCGAAAACCGATGACCTCTCCCTCCTGGTCCTGCGCCGCGAGAACTAACTAGAACCCTCGCGCGGTCGTCATCTCGGCCACGCGGGCGAAATTGTCTCCGAGTGACTGCGCATTCCGGAACTGGTCCATTACCCGCCTTCTTTCGTTGTAAGTGTGCGCCAGTTTTGTCCTATACTGGTGTTTTCCACCCACCATCGGATGATCGGGAGCCCATGAGACAATCACTCCGTATCGCACTGTTAGGAGACTTCGATCCCCAGAAACATTCCCATTGGGCCACCGAGGCCGCACTGTTCCACGCCGCATCCTGGCTCGGCTTCGATGTTGAACCGCGCTGGTTTTCCACGGAAGCGCTGGAAAGCAGGGATGCACAAGACTTCCTGGCTCACTTCGATGGGCTTTGGGGTGCGCCCGGCAGTCCTTTCCGCAGTTCGAACGGCATGTTGCGCGGCATTGAGTTCGCTCGCCAGCGTGATTTGCCTTACCTCGGAACTTGTGCCGGATTCCAATATGCGCTGATCGAATTCACCCGAAATGTGCTGGGTTTGCGCGATGCGGATACCGCCGAGAACAATTCCGCTTCTCAGAATATCGTGGTCACGCCCGTCGCCTGCCCGATGCCTCAGCGCGCGGCCGACGGACCCCGGACGAACAATCCGAAGATGTATGGCGAAGACGCCGTCCGTCCGGTCAAAGGAACGCTCGTGCATGAATTGTGCCGATCGGATGCCGTGCAGGGCCAGTATTTCTGTAATTTCGAAACAAATCCGGAATACGTTGCCCGCTGGGAAGCCGCCGGGTTGCGGGTTGCCGCCCGAGGCCCTCGCAACGAAATGCGTGCGTTCGACCTCCCCGACCGGCGTTTCTTCCTGGCTACTCTATTTCAGCCACAGCTATCGTCCCGCGCAGAACAGCCGCATCCTCTTGTCCTCGGATATCTCCGTGCTTGCGCCGAATTCGGAGCGAGCAAAAAAGCCGCGATGGCCCGCAGCGTCTGACGCCAACAGGCCCTTTACTCGTGCGGTAAAATACTTCAGGCTGAAAAATAGTGCGCTAGAAGTCGCCTCGGCGGTACATACCGCTCAAGCTCGATTATCTTAGTGCCTGATGGGGGATCGTTGCTGATAATTGTCATAGATTCATATCGTTGCACAAAGTTTGCCCGTAAACCATTTAGAATGATATTCTTTCAGAAAAAGGTAGGGGGGCAGGGGTAGCATTTCTGAAGCATTACTTTAGAATCTGCCGCATTTTGGGCCTTTCACTGACTGTGGCGGCTGTCCTAAAGAGAACACAAAATGCAGCGCATTTATCTCGATCACAATGCCACGACGCCTATGTACCCTGTTGTGTTGGAGGCGATGCTGCCTTATTTGGGGTCGGAATTTGGTAACCCCAGTTCTGCTCACTACTTTGGTCAGCGAGCAAGGCAAGCCATCGAAGGGGCGCGCGAAGCCGTCGCCGCGTTGATTGGAGCCCGCCCCGCTGAAATCGTATTCACCAGCGGTGGAACCGAGGCTGATAACGCCGCGATTCTTGGCGTCGTGGGTCATGCGCAGCGTACCCGGAAACAATCCGGTCAGTCGCCCCTGCACGTGATCACTACCGCCATCGAACATGATGCCGTTCTGAACGCCTGCGGCGCCCTCGAAGCGCGTGGCGTTTCGGTCACTTATGTCCCGGCTGGGCGCGACGGGATTGTCAGCCCGGACGCCCTTCGCTCTGCTATACGCCCGGAAACGGCCTTGATGTCGGTCATGCATGCGAACAATGAAATCGGCACCCTGCAGCCCATTGAGGAGATTGGGCAAATCGCGGCGGAAGCGGACATCCCTTTTCACACAGACGCCGTACAGTCCGCCGGCAAAATCCCGATCGACGTGAACCGGTTTGGAGTGGATATGCTCTCTCTCTCCGCCCACAAATTTTATGGACCGAAAGGAGTCGGCGCTCTTTTCGTCAGAAAGGGCGTGGAAATCGATCCTTTGCTCTATGGTGGGGGAAACGAACGCGGGCGGCGCGCTGGCACTGAAAATGTCGCCGCAATCGCGGGTTTCGGCAAAGCGTGCGAACTGGCGCGGAGCGATATGGCCGAAGCATCGGCCCATCTCTGCGAATTGCGCAATCGACTCGAAGAGGGGCTACTCGCGCGTATTCCTGGTGCTCGCGTTAATGGTGATCCCGCGCGGCGCGCGCCCAATACCTTGAGCCTTATGCTGCCAGGCGTGGATAGCGAATCCTTGGTTATTGCGCTTGATTTGGCGGGCTTGGCTTGCTCGGCGGGCGCGGCCTGTTCCTCTGGCGCGGTGGATCCCTCCCATGTGCTTACCGCGATTGGGCTGGTCCCGGCGGAAGCGCGAGCCAGCCTGCGTTTCAGTGTCGGACGCGCGAATACACGCGAAGAGATCGACAAGGCTCTCGAATTAATTCCTGCAGCGGTTGCGCATCAGCGCGACGCCGCGGCGAAGCGAGAAACGGCTACAGCATGACAACCGCTGAAACGCATTCTCGCGAACTGACTGTCGTGGCTATGAGCGGCGGCGTGGATAGCTCAACTGTGGCGGCGATGCTGCACGAATCGGGCGCTCCGGTGGTCGGGCTGACCATGCAGCTTTGGGATCAGCGCCGGTTTCCAGAACTCGTTCCGGGCGAAGCCGCGCCGCAGCGTTGCTGTTCGCTCGACGATGTCTATGACGCCCGCCGTGTCGCGGAGCATATTGGTATTCCCCATTACGTCGTCAATTTCGAGCGTCGATTTGAAGAGACCGTGGTGCGCCCCTTTGTCGAGGACTATCTCGCGGGCCGTACGCCGATTCCTTGCGCCGCGTGCAACAACCACGTGAAGTTCGATCAATTGCTCGTCACCGCGCGGCAGATCGGCGCATCGCGCATCGCCAGTGGCCACTACGCGCGCGTCGTGCAAAATGCCCAGACCGGCCGCTGGAATCTCTTGCGTGCATTGGATCTTTCCAAGGATCAGTCTTATTTTCTGTTTGGATTGACCCAGGAGCAGTTGGCCCACGCGGAGTTTCCGTTAGGAAATCTCTCAAAGCAGGCTGTCCGTGAAATTGCGCGCCGATCGCGTCTACCCGTGGCGGAAAAGCCGGAGAGCCAGGAGATCTGTTTTGTACCTTCGGGAAACTATACGAACTTTATCGAAGCTTACCGGCGCGAGCAGCGCAAAGCGAACGAGAGCGAGCCGGTACCGCCAATCCAAAAGGACGGCGAAGTGGGCGAACTCGTCACCACATCAGGTCAGGTCGTAGGCACGCATTCCGGCGTTCAGCATTTTACTGTGGGCCAACGCCGCGGCTTGGGCATCGCCTCATCGCGGCCGCTCTACGTCTTGCAAATCGACGCCGATGCAAAGCGTGTCACGGTCGGAGAAGAAAAGAACCTATGGCGCGATACCCTCGAGGTTCGCGATGTTAACTGGATTTCCTGGCCGGAATTGCATCAGCCCATCGAAGCGACGGTAAAAATACGTTACCGCCACGATCCCGCCCCCGCTCGAATCGAGCCGGCTGGCCCTGCGAACGTGCGGGTACGCTTACTCGCGCCCCAGCGCGCGATCACACCTGGGCAAGCGGCTGTTTTTTATGACCGAGACGAAGTCCTCGGAGGCGGCTGGATCCGTTGACGCAATTTAGCTAGAAGAACCCCAAGCGAAATTCAAAACAGCAGTTGACTGAAGAAGCGCGGCTAGATGAAAAGTTCTTCGTCTTGCTCTTGGTTAGGTCCGCCAGCCTGACGGCGGCGTCCGCGGTAAAACTCCAAACCCGTTTGAATTCCGCGCACTAGCGCACTGAAGGACTGCACTGGCCGCCACACGGAACTGCGGATGCGCGAACCAGTTTCTTCCACGGTCTCCATTGCTCCGGTGAGGATTTGGTCGGCATGGACAAGCTGCATGCGCAGACGATCGACCGCTTCGGTAACCATGCGATCCACCCGCTGCACCTGGCTGCGCGCGACGTGTGTGATCTCAGCTGCATCCGAAATCATGTTGGAGATACGCGGCTGAGCCTCTTCCACAAGCATCTGCAGCCGGGAAATTACCGGGATCACACGCTTTTGCAGATCGTCAGCAAGGTCTTCCATGCGCTTGCTGACGCGCCGGATCGTGATGAACATCGCGCCAAAAATCAGCATTTGGACGAATAGAGAGACTGCCGCGACGATCACAAACAGAGGTATGACCCAGCTTGCCATTAAAACCGGCCTACATTTCCTTGGATTTTTCGCGCTGATAAGCGTCGCGGCCGGCGTCTACCGCGGCGGAGATGGACTCTTTCTGCTTGGCGGCAACCTGCTTGCCGCGCTCTACAAGATCGTCAGCCCTTTCGCGCAGCTCACGAGCTTTGCGCTGAGCGTATTCCCGGCCTTCTTCGGCCCGTTGGCTCAGATATTCGCGGGTTTCCTCGCCAGATTTGGGAGCAAAGAGAATGCCCACAAGGGCGCCGATTCCGAGGCCTACCATGAAGTAACTGACTTTGGATCCACTGCTATCGCCCATTTGACTAACCCCCGAGTGGCTCAACGTAGCACACCCGCTATTTCGATGCAAGAAAGCGTCGCCAAGGACACATTATGCCGTGGAATCTGGTTTCGGAGCGGCGCCGGCGAGTTGATTCCCGTGAAGATGCTCGACAATGCGCGCTGCAACCGGCCGCGATACCACGCGGGAGAGATCTTCGGCACTGGCCAGCCGCACGCGAGCGGCGCTTCCGAATTCGCGCAGCAATTTCTGTACCGTTCGGGATCCGACGCCGGGAATTTCGTCGAGGTCCGTTTTCAATGTTCTCTTAGAGCGGCGTTGGCGGTGAAAGCCGACGGCGAATCGGTGCGTTTCGTCGCGAATCTGCTGGATCAAGTGCAGCAAGGGCGAATGTCTTTCGAGGCGAATCGGTTCGTCTTCCTGGCCGAGAACGAAAAGGACTTCTTCCTGTTTGGCGATGGCCACTACGGGCTGATTAATGATTTCCAGCTTTTCCAGGGCTTGCGCAGCGGCGTGCAGTTGTCCGAGTCCACCATCGATCAGAATCAGGCCGGGCATCTCTTTCTGTTCGCTCTGCACCCGGCGATAACGGCGTTCCACTGCTTCGCGCATACTTGCGAAATCGTCATTGCCCCATTCGCCGCGAATGATGAATTTGCGGTAATCGGATTTGCGCATGCGCCCGTTTTCCCAGACGACCATCGAGGCCACCGTGTCGGTTCCCTGAAGATGGGAGATATCGAAGCTCTCGATGCGCTTGGGAGGAGCGGGAAGATTCAGCGTGGACTCGAGCGCCTCGGCAATCGCTTTGGAGTTTGGTTTCAAGACGCGGAATCGCTGCTCGAAAGAATGGCGCGCATTCTTTTCCACCAAGTCCAGGAACGCGTGCTTCGGACCGCGCTGCGGTACCGCGATCTCCACTCGGCGATAGGGCAGATTCAGCTTTTCGGCGCGCTCCGAAAGGATGTCTTCGAGCAGCTTGCGATCCTCGAAATCGCGCATGACGTGAATGGCTCGCGGCAAATAGGCCGCATCGAGATAAAGCTGCTTGAGCACCGACGGAAGAAATTCGTCGGGATCGAACTCCTCGAGGTCTTCCCAATAAAAATCACGGCGATCGACCACCCGGCCGGCGCGAATGTGAAAGAGATTCACGGCCACCTGCGGAGGCTCGGCGTACCAGGCGAGCACGTCTGTGTCGTCGCCGGCAGCAGCGGCAATTTTCTGCCGTTCTTCGATCTCTTCGAGAGTATGCAGGAGGTCGCGGTAGCCGGCGGCCTGCTCATAGCGCTGGTTCTCCGATGCCTGCATCATGCGGTCGCGAAGGCTGGCCAGCAGGTCGTGACGGCGGCCTTCCAGAAACGTACGCGAGTCGCGGGCCGCCTCGGCGTATTTCTCGTCCGACACAAGACCGGCGACACAAGGACCCCAGCAGCGGTGAATGTAATACTGCAAGCAGGGGCGCGGATGCAGCCTCGTCAGGTCCACGGTGCAGGAAGGAATGCGGAAGTGTTTGTGGATCAAATGAACGATACGGTAGGCGAGGCTGTGCGGAAAAAAGGGCCCAAAATAGATCGAGCCATCTTTGCGCAGGCGACGCGTTACGTAAACACGCGGATACTTTTCAAACGCCGTGAAGCGGATGTAAGGGTAGGTTTTGTCATCCCGCAGCAGGACGTTGAATTTCGGCTGATACTGTTTGATGAGGTTGTTTTCGAGCGCCAGGGCTTCGCGTTCATTGTCGACGACGATGTAATCCACATCGGCGATTTCTCGCACGAGAGAACCGGTTTTTGCATCCGCCCATCGCGTTTCGAGGAAGTAGGAGCGCACGCGAGAGCGTAAAGAACCGGCCTTGCCGACGTACAAGGTTGTCCCCAGCGCGTCTTTGAACAGATAGACACCGGCATCGCGGGGGAGATTGGCGACTTTTTCCCTGAGTTCCATGGGCGGAGTTACAATTGTCGGCAGGGGAGTGCCCGATGGGCGGGACTCTCATGCCGCAGGCAACATTCATGATAACAAAGCGAATCACACCTGCGAAAACCATGCGAAACGCGGGCAAGGCGGCACGTTTCCTGAGGGCCACTTTCGTCTTATTTGCGGCGGTTTTTGTTTCTTTCTCGGCCGCCCAGCCGGCCACGGCTCAAGAATCCACTTTGGACAAGGGGCCCGCTCCGCCTTACGTGGAGCCGGAGCCTCCCCCGACTCCCGTCGAGCCTACTTACGATCCGCTACGCGCGAACAAGAGTGTGGAGATTGGCAGCTTCTACCTGAAGCGCGGAAATTACGACGCGGCGATCGAGCGATTTCAGGATGCCACGCACTTCCAGCCCAAGCTGGCGCGGCCCTATTCGCTGCTGGGAGAAGCTTACGAACGAAAAGGGGACGTGGACAGCGCGCTAGCCGCGTACAGAAAATACCTGTCCGTTTATCGCAACGCGCCCGACCGCGAGAAAATCCTCAAGCGCATCGAAAAGCTGGAAAGCGAATCCGGGCACGCGGCTTCAAAACAGAAGTCAGGGTAAGCGGTCGAGAAATTTCCTGGCGCGCTCGTAATTGACATACCGTTTTTCTTCCAATCTAAATTTAAGCGAATGGGCTTCGATGCCGCAGCGCGCCGCGCGCAGCGGATGTTTCACGTGCAGCATTTCGTGGAAGAGGACATATTCGACGACGTAACGCGGCACGCAGGGCCGGTCCAGCCAGCGATTCATGACGATCTGATCCAGCGCCGGATCGAAGCAGCCGAATTGCGCGCGCCAAGTCCGGCTGCTCCAGCCAAGCCGGGGGCGATGCAAACGCCCGCTGAAATACCTGCGGTTCAGGCGAGAGAACATCGGGGCCAGATCGTAAACCGATCCGCGAGGACCCGTTTGCACACGGCGGCCTCGCGCGCCACGAAGCGCCGCCACGCGCCGGCGAGTCCGCGGCGAGAGTACGAACTGGCGATAAGCGCCAAGGATTTCACCGGGCGCGCGACGGCGATAAATGCGGGACAAGAGAATCGCCGCCGCGGACTCCAACACCGCGAGCGACGCGCCTCGCAGGGCGTCCGACAGGCGCACGCAAGCGGTCTCTTCACGGATCCGGATGGTGTGCAGCAGGTTGGCGTAAGGATAAAACTCCACTTCAAAACGCGGCGGCCGTCCGTGGCAGCCCAAACGCGTATACAGCCGCTGGAAAATCGCAGCGCCTCCGGGAACTGGGCTGGGACGTTCGCGTTTCATTGCGGCCGACGGCGCACCGGAGGCGGCGCATTCTCCTTAAGGGCGTCCGCAGCGTCTCTGATGGCGTCATTCGTGGCGTCGATGGCATCATCGAGATTGTCTTTGAATTGCTCGACGGAGCGGCCTTTCGCGGACAATTCTTTCAAATAAGCGAGAAATTCAGGCGCGCGGCTTTGCATCTCCTTGATGGCATCGCGGATGTCCTGCTGCTTTTCGGCGCCGAGTTGAATCAGATCGGAGCCGTCGTCTATGCAGCCAGAATAAGCGTTGATGAGCATGTTAATCCGCTCGTCGCGGTGCAATTCACCAGGATGGGCGAATTCGAATTGCAGCTTCTTGATGCGATCGGCAGCGAAAGAGATGAACAGCTTGATCCTATCGGAAGTGGTGTCCGCGTCGCGGATTTTGTCGGCTTCCGCATCGGACAGGTAATCCTTTTTTTGGGCGAACGCCGGGGATGAGACTGCCGTAATCCCAGCGGCGCAAAGAAACGCCGCAAGCACGAATGGCAGGCGGCGCATGGAGAGCTTCATCATGTATCTCCTCTCTTCGATCGCTTCCCGCCTAGAGAAGGAAAAAGTGCCTCGATAAGCAAGTTGTGGGAATTGGCCAAATCCGAGCGCACCGACTGAAACCAGGGCCTCTTATCCAGCGGGAGTTGGAGGATCAATTCATCGATGTGACGCAGCGTTTCGCGAAGACTGATTTGGAGCTCCTTGAAGCCGGCGGGGTGCTGCTCGGCATTCACGCCGGTAGCAGAAAGCGCATGCACCGTGCCTTCAACCTGGTCGCGGTAGTGCTCGAGATCAGCGAGAGATTGCTCTTCTTTATCCGCCTTTAAGTCCGCGCGAGCCTCATCGATCTCGAAGCGCCCCAATTTGGCGAGTATTTTAGCCTTGGCCACCGGGTCGCGCTCCAATTGAAATTGCGCCTCATACTTCTCGCGCGACTCTTGTTCGGCAGCACTCATACCAAGACAGGCACAAAGAGCCACGGCTGTCACGATCAGAGCGGGAGCCGAGATTCTACAGTGATGATTGCAACGTCGAGCCACTTTTTTCGCGCCAAAGCGCCACTTTGATACATTGTGAAGCCGCTCATTATGCCTGGCCGAAAAGCGCATCGTGATCGTCATCCAACGGCGAAAGCTCATCCTCTGTCAGACTTGCGCCGCGCGATAGGACTTTTGCGATTGCGATGGGCAGCTCCGCGGCGAAGAAGGTGGCTGCCGCCTCCAACTATTTTTTAGAACCCTTTCCTAATTCGCGCAGGAGAAGTGTCAGCCGCGCTTGCGCCTGGAATTCCTGATCGGGACGCTCGCCTCGATCCAATTCGAGAAACTTTTGGTAAGCGGCCGCCGCTTCGGGTTTCCGCCCTAGTTTATCGCACGAGAGGGCGCGGAAAAACCAGCTAAGCGGGCTCAGAGTTTCATGCTGAGCGAGAAGATCCAAAGTGGAAAGCGTTTTTTCGTATTGACCGGACAAGTAGTAGACGCCAACCAACTCTCGCAAGGCGTCGGAATTGCCTGGAGCCAGTTCGAGAGAGCGCCGCAATTCTTTTTCGGCCGCACTGTAATCGCGCAGCTCCATTTTCGTTTGGCCCGCCCACAGATGCAGTTGCGCATCGGCCGGGGATACGGCTAGCGCTTTCTGAAACGACGCATCAGCCTCGGTCCATTTCTTCTGCTGCAGATAGATGCTGCCGCGAAGCTTGAGAGAATCGGCAGTTGGGGCCGCGCTCTTATCGAGCTGATCAAGCTCATGCAGGGAATCGTCGAAGCGGTTCAGGTCCTGCAAGGCGGCTGCTCGCTCGAAACGGGCGTGGCTGTCGTCTGGAGTCTTCTGCAGGTAATCGCCGAAAGCATCGACGGCTTCGGCGGTTTTTTGCTGAGAGAGCAAAGATTCAGCCAGGCCTAGTTGCCCCGGCGCGGAATCAGGCTTCGCCGAAAGTAATTGACGAAAGCCGGATTCGGCGGCGGAGTTTTGGCCGTCCGCTAAAAGGGCGCGAGCTAGTGCAAAAAGAATAGCGTCGTCCTTAGGCGCGAGCGCAGCCGCAGCGCGATATTGTGTTATGGCTTCCGAGCGTTTGCCGCTTCGTTCGAGGGCCTCTCCCAAGAGATAGACCGGCCGCGCCTGTCCTGGCAGGAAATCCACGGCGCGCCGGAACGATTCCGCGGCGCCCGTGGCGTCGGAATCGAGCAACGATATTCCCAGGTTCAAATGCGCCGGGGCGAGTTTTGGATCGAGAGAGATGGCCTGACGATACTGTGCTATAGCCTCTGGATTTCTATTCAGCCCGGAGTACGCAAATCCGAGCTCAAAGTGAGGCATCGCTTCGGTGGGTGTCGCTGCCGAGATTTTTTCGAGCAAAGGAATAGCGGCGGCGAAGTCTCTGCGGTCGAGCGCATCCTGGGCCTGAGCGAGGAGCGAGGCAAGAGGGTCGGAGCTGGAAGGAGAAGTTTGCTGGGGCTTTGATTGTGAATTCGACGGTGTCCGAGAAGGTGTTTGCGGAAACAGCACTGATGGAAATATAGGCGCGAGAAACGCGATCAGGACGAACGCGGCGAGATGTCGATGGGCTCGAATTGGAGGAAGCCTCACGGTGCCTCGTCGGAAGTGAACATTATATGAGAGATTCTTCGACTGCGTGGCCGCGCCGGCCCGAAACGGGCCGGGGAAAACCAGCGCGCGGCCACTTCGCTCAGAATGACACGCTGTCGCCTACAGCTTTGCGCTCGAGAAGCGCCGCGGGACGCCCGGGCCTGGGTCCACAGCGCAGCGCGCCTCGCGTCTTTCGCCTAGAAGCACATCAAAACGAAGACAAGGTTGCCGCGCTGAAGGCCGCGGCTCTACGTTTAAACCTTATTTCCGTAGTCAGCCCTTCGCGACGGTACCGCTCCTGGAAGAAGCTCGCGGCTCGCCGCGGCCATTACTACTTTTGAGGGCGCGGGCGAGATATTTGCCGGTGTAGGAGTGCGGATTGTGCGCGACCTGCTCGGGAGTTCCCGAAGCCACGATGGTGCCGCCCTGCGTGCCGCCTTCAGGACCCAAATCGATAACCCAATCGGCCGATTTGATGACGTCCAGATTGTGTTCGATGACGATGATCGAAGCCCCGCCCTCCAGGAGCTTGCGAAAAGCGATCAGAAGCTTCTGGATATCGTCGAAATGCAAGCCTGTGGTCGGTTCATCGAAAATGTAAAGAACGCCGGGATTCGCGGTGTGAATCAGGTGCGCGGCGAGCTTCAGCCGCTGCGCTTCGCCTCCGGAAAGCGTGGTTGCGGATTGACCCAGGCGCAGATACCCGAGACCTACCTCCTCGAGAACCTTGAGTTTGGAAATCACGCGCGGCACGCCGAAGAAAAATTGCAGGGCTTCACGAACGGTCAGGCCGAGAACTTCGTGAATGTTCTTGTCGCGATAGCGGACTTCGAGCACGGAGCTCTTGAAGCGAGTGCCGCGGCATTCCTCGCAGATGAGTTCGACGTCTGCAAGAAACTGCATCTCGACTGTCACGGTGCCGTCGCCCTGGCAGGCTTCGCAGCGGCCGCCGGGAATATTGAAGGAAAAGTGTCCGGCCGAGAGACCTCGGCGCTTGGCATCCGGGGTCGAGGCGAAGACATCGCGTATAGAGTCGAACGCTTTCAAATACGTAGCGGGATTGGAGCGTGGAGTGCGGCCGATGGGAGATTGATCGACGAGGACGACCTGGTCGAGCTGCGTATCGCCCTCGATACGATCGCAGAGTTCCTTGAAACTAACGCCGGCGCGCTTGGCTTCGAGAGCTTTGTAGAGCACATCGTGAATTAGCGTGGATTTGCCGGAACCCGAGACGCCGGTCACGGCGACCATGGTGCCGAGCGGGAACATCACGTCGATATTGCGCAGGTTGTGCGCGTGCGCACCAAAGATGCGCAAAAACCGGCGAGAAGGCTTGTGGCGAAGCGACGGCACGGGAATACGCAGTTCGCCATTGAGGTAACGGGCGGTGAGGGAGTCCGGTGAATCCAGGAGATGTTCGCGAGGGCCGCAAAAAAGGAGCTTACCGCCCAGCTCGCCTGCGCCCGGTCCGAGATCGAGGACATAGTCGGACGCGGCGATGGTCTCGGCGTCGTGCTCGACCACGAGGATGGTATTTCCCAAATCGCGCAGGCTTTTGAGAATTTCGATCAGCCGGTGCGTGTCACGCGGATGCAGGCCGACCGACGGCTCATCAAGGACGTAGAGCGCGCCGACCAATTGGGATCCCAGGGACGTGGCAAGCTGGATGCGTTGGGCTTCGCCGCCGGAAAGCGTCGAGGTGAGGCGATCGAGCGTGAGATATTCGAGCCCCACTTGATCCAAGAAGCGGAGCCGCTGTTGAATCTCCTGCAGGATTCTGTCGGCGATGGCAGCCGCTTCCGGCGCCAATTCGAGCGAGTCGAAAAATTGGCGGGCCTCGGCAACGGTCAGCTTGCAGACTTCGGTAATCGATTTTCCCTGGATGCGCACGGCGCGAGCTTCGGCGCGCAGCCGCGTGCCACCACAATCGGGGCAAGTAGCATATCCGCGATACCTGCTAAGGAAAACGCGTACGTGCAGCTTGTATTTCTTTCGTTCGAGCCAGGCGAAAAAGCCATTGACGCCCGTAAAGTCGTCGTCAGGGTCGCCCTCGATGATGAGGTCTCTTTGCTCGGCAGTGAGCTGCCGAAAAGGAACGTCGACAGGAATGCCGTGAGCGCGAGCGAATCGCTTCAAATCCTGCCAAAGAGAACGATAACGCGGCTTCGTCCAGGGCTGAATGACACCTTCGTTGATGGACTTGCTGCGGTCGGGAATCACCAGATCGATATCGAAATCGATCGTGTTGCCGAAGCCCTGACACCGGGGGCAGGCGCCGTAGGGATTGTTAAAGGAAAACAAGCGCGGCTCGGGCTCCTGATACTCGAGACCGCACTTCTTGCACTCGAAACGATCGCTGAAGACGATGCGCTCGGTCTCAGGATGCGTCTCTGAAGGCGGGAATTCGAGGATGGCCTCGCCTTTGCCTTCACGATAGCAGATCTCGACCGAATCGGCGAGACGCGAACGAATTTCCGGAGCCACGGCGAGACGATCGACTACGACATAGATGACCTGCGAGAAATCCAATTCCAGGAGAGTTTCCGGTGAAGAGAATTCGTGGAGTTGCCCCGCCTGATAAAGGCGGTTGAAGCCACGCTTTTGCAAATCGACCAAGGCTTGGCGCACACTTTCGGCGTTTGGCTTCGCTGATTTGCGCGAGCCCGGCTTCTTGGCGGGCTCAGGAATCGAAAGGCGGAAGAGCACGTAGAATCTGCGGCCCGGTTCGAGCGCGAGCACACGCGCTGTAATCGAGTCGATGGTGTCGCGCTGGACTTCGCTGCCGCAACGCATGCAGAAAGTGCGGCCGGCGCGCGCGTAGAGCAGGCGCAGATAATCGTAAATTTCGGTGGCGGTGGCTACAGTCGAACGCGGGTTGCGCGTGGCGTTCTTTTGCTTGATGGCGATCGCCGGAGCGATGCCGGAGATTTCGTCGACGTCGGGCTTTTCGATGCGTTCGAGGAATTGCCGGGCATAGGCGGAAAGCGATTCGATATAGCGCCGTTGGCCTTCGGCGTAAATGGTGTCGAAGGCAAGGCTGGATTTTCCCGATCCCGAGACGCCGGTGACCACGGTTATGGCATTGTGGGGAATCTCGAAGCTGATGTTCTTGAGGTTGTGTACACGAGCGCCGGTAACCACGATGGACGCGGGCTCGTCAAGGATTGCAGGCTTATCGATGATTTGGGGCTTATCGCTCACGGAAGTTCACACGCGCTCACAGAGCGCCACAGAGTCCTGCACAGCCGGAATTTCGGGGGCAGTCTAAACGAAAAATTATACGTCGCGGGGGCGAGGGCGGCAAATGATGCTTGCCACACACTAAGCCGTGAAAAACAGATTCCTCGTCAAGCAAATTCCACACCCGCTCGGAATGACAGCCGCTTGGGCACGGTGCCCCGCGAAAGCACGATTTGGCTGCTTCAAAAGGGATTCCGTCATACTAAACGAGAGCAGATGTGGTGCAGAGGGCCGAGATGGCGTTTTTGCGAATTTTGTGGGTGGTGCTGGATAGCGTTGGCATCGGCGCGCTGCCGGACGCCGACCAATATGGTGACGTCGGCCGCAATACGCTGGGTCACATCGCGCAGTCTCGGCCGCTCGCGATCCCTAATCTCGTTCAGCTGGGACTGGCGAATATTGAGCCGCTGTCGCATTTATCGCCGGCCAACAAGCCCAAAGGCTGTTTCGGAAAAGGCGCGACGCGCTCGCCGGGGAAAGATACAACTACGGGGCACTGGGAAATGGCCGGAATCTGGCTGGAACACGCTTTTCCGGTCTATCCCCACGGCTTTCCGCCCGAAGTGATGCAGCCATTCGAGCGCGCGATCGGACGAAAAACGCTTGGCAATAAACCGGCGAGCGGCACGGAGATTCTCAAGGAACTGGGCGCTGAACATGTGCGCACTGGCTATCCGATCGTGTATACGTCCGGCGACAGCGTCTTTCAGATCGCGGCACACGAGGATGTCATCCTTGTGGCGGAGCTTTATCGCTATTGCGAAATTGCTCGAAAGATTCTGGATGGGCCGCACCGCGTGGGCCGTGTGATCGCCAGACCTTTTACTGGCGCGCCTGGGAATTTTCGCCGCACGGAGCGGCGTCACGACTACGCGGTAGAGCCGCCGCGGCCTATGCTGATGGACGTGCTCGCGGAGCGCGGCGTGCCTGTTCTGGGGATTGGGAAGATTCACGACATCTACAACGGCAGAGGGCTTGGGAACTACCTGACTACGAAGAGCAATGCGGACGGAATGGAGAAGCTACGTTCCGCATTGGACCGGCAGCGCAAGGGGTTGATCTTCGCCAATCTCGTGGATTTCGACATGCTGTACGGCCACCGGAAAGACGTGGAAGGCTTCGCGAGATCGCTGGAGGAGTTTGATCTGCTGCTGGGCCCGCTGGTGACCAGCTTAGAAAAAACGGATCTGCTCCTGATCACGGCAGATCACGGCTGCGATCCCGATCCGGCTTGGCCTACGACCGACCATTCCCGGGAATATGTTCCGATTTTGGCCTACAGCCCCGCAGGACAGCATGGCACGAACTTGGGCGTGCGCGCGACGCTGGCGGATATGGGGCAGACGGTGGCGCAGAATTTTGGCGGAGAGATTCCGCACGGAGAGAGCTTTCTGGCAGAGGTTGACGCCGCCTGAAGGTCTGAAAAGCCGAAGAGGGATTCTTTGGTTCCGTGGCCGCGCGGTCCGAAGACGGACCGCTGGTAAAAGCGCGGCCACTGACGCTCAGAATAACGCCGCTGTGTCGTTGTTCAATTGCCGGCGCCGGCGCTGGTGGAGAGAGCGGGGCCGCGAGCGTAGTAGCCTGTGCGGGTGCGCACTTGAAGCTTACCGGCGCCCTTCTGCGGAAGGATGCTGATCTGCACTGTCCGATAGGTGCCGTCACGCGCCGCGTTTGTGGGGTAATAGGCTACGGTGTACTGATTCCGGATATCCTTAGCAATCTGTGTGCAGATGGATTGAGTGTCTGAGACGTTTTCGGGGAAGAAAGCCAGTCCGCCAGTTGATGTAGCCAATTCGGTAAGCGCGCGGCGCGCCTTTTTCATGTCGCCACGGTTGTGCTTGATATCGTCATCGCTGAAGATTCCCACGGCATAAATCAAGGCGTCGGAACGCTGGGCTTCTTGCACTGCATTAGCCAGCGTGCGGCGGCTGGCGTTATCCACGCCATCGGTCACGACCAGAAGCACCTTCTTGTCTTTTGCGCCCTTTTTCAGATGGTCAAGCGATCCGATCACCGCGTCGTAAAGCGCGGTACTGCCGCGCGCATCGATACGATCCAAGGCGTCCTTCATTTCACTGATATCGTTGGTGAAGTCGTGAATCGTGTCGAGGTAAAAATCGTCGTTGAAGTTGACGACAAAGGCTTCGTCCTGGGGGTTGCTGGTTTTGACCAGCGTTAAAGCGGCGGCATTTACCTGAGGCCGCTTCTCACGCATGCTGCCGCTATTGTCGACCACCAGGCCCATGCTTACGGGCACGTCTTCCTGGCTGAAAACCGAGATCTTTTGATCGGCCTTATCTTCCAGGACGTGGAAATCTGCCTGCTTCAAGCCAGGGACGAACTGCCCGCGATCATTCACGACCGAAACGTGCAGGACAACGAGATTTACATCCTTCTTGATGGAGTAATCCGGTCCCTCCAGTGGAGCAGAAGGAGCTGTAGGAGCAGAGGGCTGCTGGGGACGCTGCGCATGAACAAAGGGAGCGGCAAAAATCGCCAGGATCGCGGCCGCAAAAATCGGGGTTAACGCAGACAGCTTATTGGGCCGGCGCGTAGTAGCCCGTCTTGGCGTAAACGTTGAGAGGTGGAAGCCCTTTGGGAGCGAGCAGCTTAACTTTGATTTTTCTCCAGGCCCCATTGTGACGCACATCGCTTGGTTTATATCCGAGGACATATTGGTTACGCAGCTCCATTCCAATTTTGGCGGCGATGTCGGGTAAATCGCCCAGGCTGGAGACTGGGAATACGCGACCACCCGTCATTTCAGCGAGTTCGGAAAGCAGACTGGGTCCGTAGCGCTCCTCGGTTGTTCGGCCCATATCGTTGACATCAAAAATCCCCATGGCGTAAAGCTGGCAGTCTGCTTCCTTAAGGAAATTCCGAATGTCCGCCTCGTTGTAGCGACTATGATTATCGCCTCCGTCGGAGATGATGAGCAAGGCCCGCTTGCCGTTCTTGGCACCCCTCATTTGGCTAAGGCCAAGGTAAATAGCATCGAGTAGCGCCGTGCGGCCCTTGGCGACGGTGAACATCATGCGGCTTTCGAGTTCCTCAATGCTGGAGGTGAAACGGCTGGTCAGCTCTGCACGATCGTTGAAGCTGACGAGGAAGAATTCGTCGCGCGGATTGGCCGTACGCATGAACTGAATGGCGGCTTGCCTGGCTTTATCGACCTTATCCGCCATGCTGCCGCTCATGTCGAAGACCAAGCCAATGGAAATGGGAACGTCCTCGCTCGAGAAGGCGGAGATCTCCTGTTCGATGCCGTCTTCGAAGACCTTAAAGTTTTCCTTGTCGAGGCCGGTGACCAGCCGACTATAAGGATCGGTGACGGTCACGTTGACCAAAGCCATCTCGACGTTCAGCTTGATGCCGGAGGATTTCTTGATGTCGGGTTCGTAAGATTGTTTCGGAAGCTCGGGGCCCGTGACCTGCGCCATGGCGGGTGCTGCGAACACAACAAGAGCGAGGAGAGCTATGTACGGCAGCCGCTGTCGTTTACCTGTTGCCATTACAAACCCCCTCCCGGACCTGGGCCGGGCGGCTGCGGGGAAATCCCGGCCATTCTAGCACTAGATTCGGCCGATGCAAGACTGCGTTGCTGTAGACGGCGCTAACTGTTGCTGTAGCCTTAACGGCGCCAGAATGTGGCCAAGACGGCTGATTGCGCGTCCGAACCCCGGCCTCTCGAGGTCTTATGCTAGCATCGTGCCGATGAGCTTCAACAGGTGAGATGAAATAAGGACAAAATAGAGACAAATTCGAGATAGGACGAAAATCTCTCGCAAGCTGGTTCATCATGAACATTCTGGCCGTCATTCCTGCACGTTATGCGTCGACTCGCCTTCCCGGCAAGCCCCTCGTTTCGATCGCAGGAAAGCCGATGATCGAAAGGGTGTGGGAGCGGGCGCGGCGAGCCAGCCTGGTTTCGAAAGTGATCGTGGCGACCGACGACGAACGGATCGCTCAGAAGGTGAAGTCATTTGGCGGCGAAGCCGTGCTTACGCGTCCCGATCATCGCTCCGGCACCGAGCGAGTGGCTGAGGTGGCTGCCTCTCATCCTGATGCTGAGATTCTGGTGAACGTGCAGGGTGACATGCCTATCATCGAACCTGGCGCGATCGACGCTGCGATCGAGGCCGTCCGCGACGATGAGGAGGTCAGAGTAGGGACCCTGGCCGTGCCCATCACCAATCCCGCGGAGATCATGGATCCGAACATCGTAAAGACAGTTCTCGATTTCGATAACAATGCCCTCTATTTTTCGCGTGCACCCATACCGTGGGTAAGGGATCGCGAAGGTTCCGTTCACGCCAGACATTTAAAGCACATCGGACTTTATGTATTTCGCCGCGAGGCCCTGCTGGAATTCGCGACTTTTCCACAGGGTGATCTAGAGCGAATCGAGCAGCTCGAGCAGCTTCGCTGGCTCGAGAACGGCTATCGCATTCGCGTTGCGGAAACGGAGTACAAAACCGTTGAAGTCGATACGCCGGAAGACGTGAAAAGGGTGGAGCAGGCTTTGGCCAGCAGTGCAGGGGCGCGTTGACACACTGCCGCAGTTCTCCGTAAAATGCGTTGTACACCTACTTTCCCAGGAGGAAAAAGACAGTTTAGCGCCCGGCGTGTAACTTTAGCGGGGCGTAACCTGTGCGGATGGGACCAAAGTATATATTTGTAACCGGCGGTGTGGTTTCCTCCCTCGGCAAAGGCGTGGCCGCAGCATCGATCGGCTGCCTGCTGGAAAGCCGGGGCCTTCGAGTCACTCTTCAGAAGTGCGATCCGTACCTGAACGTCGATCCCGGGACCATGAGTCCGTACCAGCACGGGGAGGTATACGTCACCGACGACGGTGCGGAAACCGATCTGGACCTGGGACACTACGAACGGTTTACTTCAGCCAAACTCTCGCGCGATAACAACTGGACGACAGGCCGCATTTACGAATCGATTCTTTCGAAGGAGCGTCGCGGCGATTTTCTGGGGAAGACGGTGCAAGTAATTCCTCACGTCACCGACGAGATCAAAGCGGCATTTCGCAAGATCGCGCACGACGTGGATGTGGTGATCATCGAGATTGGCGGTACGGTGGGAGATATCGAGTCGCTGCCGTTTCTGGAAGCGATTCGCCAGATGCGCCTGGAACTGGGGCAGGAAAACGCAATTTTCGTACACGTCACGCTGGTGCCCTTCATCCCCACGGCGGGTGAACTAAAGACCAAACCGACGCAGCACAGCGTAAAAGAGATGCTGAGCATCGGAATTCAGCCGGATCTTTTGCTGTGCCGCAGCGAT
>Ga0210394_10003343_pt1 | contig 20330 bp, 21 predicted proteins | sample IncBWC12MmetaG_FD_160121 | JGI IMG/M metagenome (GOLD analysis project Ga0210394, IMG submission 160121) | Forest soil microbial communities from Barre Woods Harvard Forest LTER site, Petersham, Massachusetts, United States - Inc-BW-C-12-M | ecosystem: Environmental > Terrestrial > Soil >...
CCGGGCAGCTTTTTCAGCAGATTTCGTATTCGCCAAGCGAGGGACTCCTTGAAAAACAAGGGCCCCAATAGGACCCTAAAACAGCCGCGTAGCTTGCCGGCTGCCTCCGTGCTTGTCAATCGAAATGCCGGGCCGCGCCCCTTCGCTTGCTATAGTGGGCGCCACTGAATCGCTGGAAACCTGAGTATAATCACGGCCTTTCGCCATGGAACTAGTTCGCGGTCTATATAACATCTCGCAGCGCCACCGAGGCTGTGTTCTGACCGTGGGCAACTACGACGGCGTGCATCTAGGTCACCAGCAGATGATCGGCGCACTCAAGGCGCGCGCCGCCCAATTGTGTGCGGCGGCAACGGTGTTGGTATTTGAGCCGAGTTCGAAGGAATTCATCGATCCCGAGGGCGCTCCGCCGCGCCTGACCCGCTGGCGCGAGAAATTTCTGGCACTGGCGGCGCTGGGAGTGGATCGCTTGGTGACTTTGCGTTTCGACGAATGCATGCGTGCCATGACGCCGCGCTTTTTTGTCGATGAATTGATCGTCGGGAAGTTAGGCACGCGGCATATGGTCGTCGGCGATGACTTTCGCTATGGCAGCAATGCCGGCGGCACCATCGATAGTCTGCGCGCCGCGGGCCAGTCGCACGGGTTTGGCGTCGATCAGATGGCGCCGTTCGTGGTGGACGGCGTGCGGGTGAGCAGTACGGCGGTGCGCGAGCGGCTGGAGCTTGGCGATTTCGCCGGCGCGGCGCGCTTGCTGGGCCGCCCGTACCGCATGTTGGGCCACGTGGTTGAGGGGCGGCGGCTGGGGCGCACGCTCGGATTTCCGACGGCGAATCTGCGATTGATGCGCCGCAAGCCGCCGCTATGGGGCATATTGGCGGTCTGGGTGCACGGGATCGATTCGCGTCCGCTGCCCGGTGTCGCGAGTCTCGGTACGCGGCCCACGGTCAACGGCACCGAGCCCTTGCTCGAAGCGCATGTGTTCGATTTCTCCGGCGACCTGTACGGCCGCCAGCTCGAAATCGAGTTCGTCGCCAAGCTGCGCGATGAGGTCAAGTTCGATTCCTTGGAGGCGATGACGGTGCAAATGCAGATCGATGCCGCGCGGGCGCGTGATCTTTTGTCGAAGGTGCAGAGTGGCTGATTACAAAAATACGATTAACCTGCCGAACACGGGTTTCCCGATGAAGGCGGATCTGGCGCATCGCGAGCCGGCCATGCTGGCGGCGTGGGAGCGCGCCGGCTTGTACGAAAAGCTGCGCCGTACCGCCAAGGGCCGGCCGGCGTTCGTGCTCACCGACGGGCCGCCGTATGCGAACGGTGCGATTCACTTGGGACACGCCGTCAATAAAATCCTCAAGGACATCATCGTCAAGTCGCGCACCCTGGACGGCTACGATGCACCCTATGTGCCGGGTTGGGACTGCCACGGGTTGCCCATCGAGATGCAGGTCGAAAAAACCCACGGCCGCGTCGGACAGAAAATCGACGCCAAGTCCTTTCGTGCGGCGTGCCGCGAGTATGCCGCCAAGCAGGTCGACGCACAGCGGCACGATTTCAAACGCCTGGGCGTACTCGGCGATTGGGATCATCCCTATCTGACCATGGCTTCGCGCTTCGAGGCTGAACAGCTGCGCGCCTTTGCGCTCATCATTAAGAACGGCCATTTATACAAGGGATTCAAGCCCGTGCACTGGTGCTTGAACTGCCGCTCGGCGCTGGCGGAGGCGGAAGTCGAGTACGAAGACAAGACAAGCCCAAGCATCTATGTGCGCTTCCCGGTGGTCGATGCCGCGGATTTGGCGCAACGCTTCGCCATCGAGCCGCCCGAGGTCGATGCCCCCGACCTGGACGATGAGGATGTGCCCACAGCGCTCGCCATTTGGACCACGACGCCCTGGACCCTGCCGGCGAATCGTGCGGTGGCCGTGCATCCGCAATTCGATTATTCGTTGGTGGAATTCGATTTGGGAGGCGGCTACGAGCGCTTGGTGGTGGCGAGCGAGTTGGTCGACCGCGTCATGAAGACCCTGGGCGTTGCCGATTGGACCCTGATCTCGGCTGCCAATGGCGCTGCGCTCGAATTGCTGCTCCTGCAACACCCTTTCTACGAGCGGCAGGTACCCGTGATCCTGGGCGACCACGTCACGCTCGATACCGGTACCGGTGCCGTGCATACGGCTCCGGGGCACGGCTTGGATGACTATGTCGTGGGACGGCGCTACGGCCTCGAAGTGGATAATCCGGTAGGCGGCGACGGCCGGTTCCTGCCGTCGACGCCGCTGTTTGCCGGCGAACAGGTGTTCGACGCCAATGCCCACGTGATCAAAGTGCTGCACGACAACGGCCGTTTGTTGAAAGACGAGCCGTATCATCATTCCTATCCGCACTGCTGGCGTCACAAAACGCCGGTGATTTTTCGCGCGACGCCGCAGTGGTTCATCAGTATGGAACAGGCGGGCCTGCGCAAGGGCGCCCTGGAAGCGATTTCGCACGTCGATTGGATGCCGGCATGGGGCGAACAGCGCATCAGCAGCATGATCGCCGCCCGTCCTGATTGGTGCGTGTCGCGGCAGCGTACCTGGGGAGTCCCGATCCCGCTGTTCGTCGACAAGGTATCCGGCGAGCTGCACCCCCGCACCGACGCCTTGATCGAAGAAGTCGCCAAGCTCGTCGAGCAGGGCGGCATCGATGCCTGGTTCGACCTGAACCCCGCGGCGCTGTTGGGAGCCGACGCGAGTCAGTACGACAAGGCAACCGACGTGATGGACGTGTGGTTCGATTCCGGGGTGGTGCATCACTGCCTCGCGCAGATGCGCCCCGAGATCACTTCCCCGGCGGATCTGTATTTGGAAGGTTCGGATCAACACCGCGGCTGGTTCCACAGTTCGCTGCTCACGTCGGTCGCCATGCATGGCCGCGCGCCCTATCGCGGCGTGCTGACGCACGGTTTCACCGTCGATGAGAAAGGCCGCAAGATGTCGAAGTCCATCGGCAACACCTTGGTGCCGCAGAAATTGACGAATTCGCTCGGTGCGGACGTGGTGCGCCTGTGGGTGGCGGCGACCGACTACGCCAACGAGATGAGCGTGTCGGATGAAATCTTGAAGCGCATGGCGGACTCCTATCGCCGCATGCGCAATACGCTGCGCTTCCTGCTCGGCAATCTGCATGGCTTCAATCCCACCGAGCAGGCGGTGGCGTTCGATGACCTGGTGGCGATCGATCAATGGGCGACGGCCAAGGCATTTGCCCTGCAAACCCTCGTGGTCACCGCGTATCGCAATTACGAATTTCACGACATCTATCAGAAGATTCACAATTTTTGCGTGGTCGAGCTCGGCGGCTTCTATTTGGACATCATCAAGGATCGGCTCTACACCACGGGCGCGGACAGCGCACCGCGCCGGTCGGCGCAAACGACTCTCTACCATGTCGCTCAGGCGATGGTGCGTTGGCTCGCACCGATCTTGAGTTTCACCGCCGAGGAGGTGTGGGGATTCCTGCCGGGGGTGCGTAACGAATCGGTGTTCCTGAATACCTGGCATCAGTTCCCCGCCGGCGCCGAGCGCGTACCCACTATCGATTGGCCGGCGTTGATCGCGCTCAAAGCGGATGTCGCGCGCGATCTGGAGCGGTTGCGAGCCGCCGGCGCGATTGGATCCTCGCTCGAGGCGGAGGTGGTGGTCTACGCGCCGGCCGCGCAGCTGGCACGCTTCGAGGCGCTGCGCGACGAATTGCGATTCTTGTTGATCACCAGCTACGCCCGCGTCGTTGCGACCGACGCGCCGCCCGCGTCGACCGTTCCGGCGAGCGAACCCGGCGTGTGGATCGAGGTCAAACCCAGTGAACACCCCAAATGTGTGCGTTGCTATCAATTGCGCGGCGACGTTGGCAGCGATCCGCGGCACCCGGAACTTTGCGCGCGCTGTGTCGTCAACGTCGAGGGGCCCGGTGAGGAGCGCCAGTTCGCATGACCACTGAAGAAAATCGCGGCCGGGCTGCGTCCTGGCTGCTGTTATCGGCCCTGGTGGTCGTGGCGGATCAGCTTTCCAAGGCCTATATCAGCCGGCATTTCCAGGAATTCGAATTCACGCGCATCCTGGCCGTCCTCGATATCACATGCATGCACAACGTCGGCGCCGCGTTCAGTTTTCTCGCCTCGGCGTCCGGCTGGCAGCGCTGGGTGTTCATCGGCCTCGCCATCGTGGTCAGCATCGGCATCACCATCTGGCTCATCCGGCTGCCGCGCGGCGTGCACGCCCTGCTCGCGGGCGGCCTCGCGCTGGTGCTCGGCGGCGCGCTCGGCAACGTCATCGATCGCATACGTCTGGGGTATGTCATCGATTTCATACACTTTCACTGGGATCGGGCGTATTTTCCTGCATTCAACGTGGCGGATTCGGCGATTACGGTCGGCGCGGCGTGCCTGTTGTTGGATGCCTTATTCGAAGCAAGGCGGAAAAACTGATGCAAATCTATTTAGCCAATCCGCGCGGATTCTGCGCCGGCGTCGATCGGGCGATCGACATCGTCGAACGCGCGATCGTGCTGTTCGGGGCGCCGATTTACGTGCGGCATGAAGTCGTTCACAACAAGTATGTGGTGGACCGTCTCCGCATCATCGGCGCGGTGTTCGTCGATGAATTGCACGAAGTGCCCGATGGCGCCACCGTGATCTTCAGCGCCCATGGCGTGCCTCGCGTGGTGCAGCTGGAGGCGCAGCGCCGCATGTTGAACGTCTTCGACGCCACGTGTCCGCTGGTGACGAAGGTGCACATGGAAATCACGCGCTACGCCCGCGAGGCGCGCGAGGTGTTCTTGATCGGCCACGCCGGACATCCGGAGGTGGAGGGCACCATCGGCCAATTCGATGCGACCCAGGGCGGCTCGATCTATCTGATCCAGACGGTCGAGGACGTGGATCGCGTCGTGGTCCGCAACCCCGAGCATCTGGCCTTCGTCACCCAGACCACCCTGTCGGTCGACGACACGGCATCGATTGTCGCGGCGCTGCGGGCCCGCTTCCCGGGGCTCAAGGCGCCCGTCAAAGAGGACATCTGCTACGCCACCCAAAATCGCCAGGACGCGGTCAAAGATCTAATCGTGCGCTGCGAGGTGCTGGTGGTGGTGGGTTCGAAATCCAGCTCGAATTCCAATCGGCTGCGTGAAATGGCGGGCAAGAACGACAAAGCAGGATACCTGGTTGACGGACCCGAGGATCTACATCGCGAATGGTTCGACGGGGTCAAGACCGTCGGAGTCACGGCCGGCGCCTCGGCGCCCGAAATCCTCGTCCAGGGGGTCATCGCGAAGCTGCGCGAATGGGGCGGGGAGGTGGCCGAAGAGCTGCAGGGGCGCAAGGAACACGTGATCTTCGCCCTGCCCAAAACCTTGCGCCAGGTCGTCAAGGACGGGGGCAGTCTTTCGTCGGTGGGCCCCACGGGTTAGAATGCGGCCCCTTTCGGTTGCAACGCCGCAATAGCTCAGTTGGTAGAGCAACGCATTCGTAATGCGTGGGTCAGGGGTTCGAATCCTCTTTGCGGCACCATCATCGATTTCCAAGAACGTCCACAGACGTCCATCCAACAAGCAAAAACCCCTATAAATCAAGGTTTATATCGTCCAATAATGTCCAATTTCGCAACTTGACGACCTGACCGGAGTCGGGTCATAAGTGGGGGCATCGTCACCCGCCGAAAGGTCCATGCCCCCAAATGCTGACCGACACCGCCATACGCGCCGCCAAACCGCGCGAGAAATCCTACAAGCTGTTCGATGCGCTGGGTCTATACCTCGAGGTAGCCCCGACGGGGAGCAAGCTGTGGCGCCTCAAGTACCGCCACGACGGCCGCGAGAACCGCCTCGCCCTGGGCGCTCATCCCGACACCTCATTGAAACAAGCGCGTGAGCGCCGCGACGCGGCGCGCCGGCAACTCGCTGCCGGCGTAGATCCGAGCAGCCAGCGGCAGGCCGAGAAGCTGGCGACCGCAAATACGTTCGAGGCGGTCGCGCGCGAATGGCTGGCCCTGCAGGAGAAGAAACTGGCGCCGTCCACGTTCGCGAAGGCCGGATGGACGTTTGAAACACTGGTGTTCCCGTACATCGGTTCGCGTCCCATCGCCAAGCTCGGCGCGGTGGATGTACTCAAGGTTCTGAAGCGCATCGAAGGCCGAGGGATTCACGAGACCGCCCATCGCACCCGCCAACGCTGCGCGCAAGTGTTTCGCTATGCCGTGCAAACCTCCCGCGCCGAACGCGATCCAACCGCGGACCTCAAAGGCGCGCTGGCGCCCGTGGTCAAGGAACACCACGCGGCGATCACGGAACCGGTACGCATCGGTGAGTTGCTGCGGGCCATTGATGGTTACGCCGGCCATGTGGTCACGGCGTATGCCTTGAAGCTGGCGCCACTGCTGTTCGTGCGCCCCGGCGAGTTGCGTCACGCGGAGTGGACCGAGTTCGATCTCGACGGTGACGAGCCACTGTGGCGCATTCGGCCTGAAAAAATGAAGATGCGTCAGCAACATGTCGTGCCTTTGGCCAAGCAAGCGCTGGTGCTGCTGCGCGAGTTACATTCGGTAACCGGGCGCGGCCAGTATGTATTTCCGTCGCTGCGCAGCGGCTCGCGGCCGATGAGTGAGAACACGGTGAACGCTGCACTGCGTCGCATGGGCTACACGACGGAGGAAATGACCGGCCACGGATTCCGATCTCTCGCGTCCACCTGCTTGAACGAGCAAGGCTATCACCCCGACCTGATCGAATTGCAGCTTGCGCATGCCGAGCGCAATCAGGTGCGAGCGGCTTACAACAAGGCGCAGCGCCTGCCTGACCGCCGAAAGATGATGCAGGCGTGGGGTGATTTCCTCGATGGGCTACGCGCGGGCGGGAACGTGGTGCCCTTAAAGCGCATGGGTGGTTGATTCGTGACATCCGGCACTACCCCAACCAGTAGCTTTTAGGCTACAATGGCTACATTAGAGGTCCGTGAGTACCAGACTGCCGAGGGCAAGACCCCGCTGACTGAATGGTTGCGCGGATTACGCGATGGCCCTACCAGCGACCGCATCGTGGCTCGACTGGATCGGCTCAAGGCGGGCCTGCTCGGTGACTGGAAGAACGTGGGTGGCGGTATCTGTGAATTGCGGATCGATCACGGCCCCGGTTACCGGGTGTACTACGCGCAGGAAGGTAGGACGCTGATCTTGCTGTTTTGCGGCGGCGACAAGAGCACTCAAGCCAAGGATATCGAGACAGCCCATGCGTACTGGAAAGACTACAAAACCCGCCTCCCCAAGCCGCCCGTTCAGAGCGGCGGACCACCTCCGAACCGAGGCCGACGTCGCCGTATACATTGAGGCGATGCTCGCGGATGGTGATGCGCGCGCGGTTCCCGTTGCGCTGCGAACCATTGTCGACGCCGTGGGCGGTATGGCCGCACTCGCCGCCAAGACCGGACTCTCGCGTGAGACCCTATACCGGACACTTTCCAAGCGCGGCAATCCGCGCCTCGATACCCTCGCGGTGATCCTGGCGGCGTTTGGATTACGCCTGACGGTACAGCCGGCGCAGAAGTCCCGTGCGCGCCGTAGTGAGGCACGCCCCGCACTTGCGTGAACGTCGATACGGACGGGCGGCTTCGTAGGCGTCGGATGGCTCGTCGCAGGCAAGGCTATGACGAGCGTCTACAGGAGTGCCCCGAGCCAGTGTTCGTCAGCCAGAATATCTCAGCGCATCACGAAATAAGGTGAAAGCGGGTGAGGTCTGGCGCCTGCTCGGATAGTAAAGATGGTACCCCGAGAACGGTTCGCACCAATCGGCAAGCACGCGAATCAACTGCCCCTCTGCGAGATGTGTTTGTACGAGATCTTCGGGCATGTAGGCTAGCCCGAGCCCTTTGAGCGCGGCATCCAGGCGCATCGCGATGTTGTTGAACACCAATTGGCCTTCGACGCGCACCTTCAGTTCCTTTTTCTTTTTCTCGAATTCCCACGCGAAGAGGCCGCCGTAGGTCGGCAGGCGGGTGGCAATGCAGTTCTGCTGCGTCAGATCGCGCGGGGTTTTCGGGCGCGGATGTCGGGCGAAGTAGTCGGGAGAGCCAACAACCGCCATCCGTAGGTCTGGGCCAACGCGCACCGCAATCATGTCCTTGGCGACCTGCTCCCCCAGCCGGACACCGGCGTCGAAGTTTTGCGCCACGATATCGGTTAAGCCGTAATCCACGATGATTTCGATGTTGATATCGGGGTGATCGGGCAGGAGCTTTGCGAGCACGGGCTGAAGGACGGTGATCGCCGCGTGTTCGCCTGCCGTGATGCGCAGGCTCCCCGCAGGCTTGGTGCGGAACTCGCTGAGCAAGGCCAACTCGTGGTTGATTTCCTCGAACCTAGGGGTCACCACCTTGAGCAGATGTTCCCCCGCTTTCGTGGGCAAGACGCTGCGGGTCGTCCGTGCCAAGAGCCTGACGCCCAAGCGTTCTTCCAGCTGGCGCATGCTTCGGCTCAAGGCGGGCTGCGACAGGCCGAGTTTGGCCGCGGCGCGGGTAAAGCTGCGCTCGCGCGCGACTACGGAGAAGACGGCAATTTGGTCGTAACTCTCCTTGGTCATTTATGCGCCCCGGTTATTAACCATATCCGATTATGCCATCTAGTGTCGGCAATGGTTCGGGCATAGATTACTCGCATGACATCACCGCGTGACCCTCTACGTCGAACGCTTATGACAACACTTACTGCACTTCCCTTAAGTGGAATTGCAGCACCCGCGGGTGCCGGTGGCGAGTTGCGAGGCGTGGGATCGCGAACACTCGTGGCTTACTTTTCCCGCTCTGGGAATACGCGCGTGGTTGCCGGCCTGATACATCGCGCGCTCCACACCGATCTGTTTGAGATTCGGCCTGCCACGCCGTACCCAGAGGATTACCTCGAGACTGTTGAGGAGGCTCGGCAGGAGCGCGACAGCGGTCGTGAGCGGAGGCTCGAAACCAAAGTCTCCAACATCGCGGGCTACGACACGGTGTTCCTGGGATTCCCGATCTGGGGAGAGACCACGCCACCGATCATCCGTGCCTTCCTCTCCGGGCACGACCTGTCTGACAAGACCTTAATTCCCTTCGTCACCCATGGTGGCTATGGCCTGGGGAACAGTAATTCCATACTCGCCCGCCACGCACCGAAAGCGCGATTGCACGCAGGATTTGTGATGGAGGCCGATCAGGAGCGGCGGACAATGGATCAGGTCAACCTTTGGCTGCGCGACATCAACACCAAGACCTAGTCCCGTTTACACGAACTCACCACCTGTACCAACTCTGATGACTGGATAGCACCATGAAAACTCGCAAGCTCGGAAATAACCTCGAAGTCTCAGCTCTCGGTCTCGGTTGCATGAGCATGAGTGCCATGTACGGGCCACCGGCCGACACGCAGGAAATGATCAGGCTCATCCGTGCGGCGCACGACCGCGGCATCACGCTGTTCGATACGGCCGAATCCTATGGCCCCTTCGCCAACGAGAAGCTCGTCGGCGAAGCCCTTGAGCCCATCCGTGATCAGGTCGTCATCGCGACTAAGTTCGGCTTTGATATTGACCTCGCGACCGGAGAACGTCGCGGCGGCGTCAACAGCCGGCCCGAGCACATCAAGGCCGCAATCGAAGGGTGCCTGAAGCGCCTGCGCACCGATCACCGATAGGCGGTCCGACGGTCCCCTCTACTCCTAGCAAAACTGGGTGACCTCGTCAGATATGAGTATAATGACGTCTAGACGTCTAGACGCACGAGGAGTGACCATGGATGAGCCAGTAAGGTGGACCGTCAGAGTTTCCAAGGACACGGATGTGGCCGTTCGCACGTTCCTAGCTCAGCGCGGCATGAAGAAGGGTGATCTTGCCAAGTTCATCGAGGAAGCTGTGCGTTGGCGCGTCCTCGATCGGACGGTCGCAGAGACCAAGGCGCGTAACACTAAAGCATCCGTGGCCGAAATCGAGTCCGCAATCGATGAGGCGCTCAAGACGGTGCGCGCCGAGCGCTTCGCTCAGCGCCGATGAGGGTCATCCTCGACACCAACATACTCTGTAGCGCGTTGCTCGCCCCCGGCGGCCCGACGGATAAGCTCTACCGAGCCTGGCGTGAAGGGCGCTTCGTGCTGCTCACCAGCGAACAGCAGCTCGAGGAATTCCGGCGCGTGACGCGCTATCCGCGCCTGCGACGCTTCATCGAGGCCGCCGCTGCGGGTGCGATGCATAACGAGCTGCGGCGCCTCGCGGTGTTAATCGAGAAGCTTCCCGCTGTCGATGCGTCTTCAGATCCCGCCGACAATTTTCTCCTTTCGATGGCGCAGGCAGGGGAGGCGAACCTTCTCGTTACGGGAGACAAGCACGATCTGCTCGGGCTGGGTACCTTCCAGCGCACCCGGATCGTTACCGCGCGACGGCTGCTTGAACTACTCGGCGAGAAGAAAAAGCGCAAACCCAAGCGGGCGGTGAAGGCGACGCGCCGCGCAACGCGGAAAGGCCGGCGGTAAGGCTGGTGACCCACGGCCCTGCACTAATTTAAAGGCAAACAGATACCTGACGCTACTGTTCTCGCACGTGATTTCACTGTAGCCACTTTCGTGCCCGCACATGCGTGGGTCGCGACTGCGAGCCTCGGTAACCTCCGGCAGATAGCGCGAGCGATAGTCGGTGACTTCGGCATCAGAGCCGAATGGAACTGTCCGGTTTTAACTGTCGCCGGCCAGGACGTTCTTATCGCCAATGCTCCATTGGCATTCCCGCAACCGGAGACCGCAACACCTGCACCGCGCCAATACCCAGTCCGCCCAAATAGAGCGTCTTCAGGTCCGGTCCGCCGAAGGCAACGCTGGACAGGTTTGACACACAAGACCCATGGCTTTGCACGATTTGGTCCCAGGTTAGGCAACCCTTGGCGTGTGCCGAGGCTATTGTCTCGAGCGCGCCGGGCGCGATGTCTTCGAATACGACGGTCCAGGTCAGATCCGGTGCGACGCGGATCAGGCGATTGGACACGACGCAGATGATCCACAGCGCGCCCTCCGCATCGAAGGCCATGCCATCGGGGAAGGTGCCTCCTGGGTAGGTGAGACGGACCGGATTGGTCAAGACACCGTCTGCCGACACGTCGTACCGGGTGGTACGGCAGGCAAACGTTTCATTGACGAAAAGATACTTGCCGTCGGGTGAGATCCGAAGTTCGTTCGTCCAGTTCAGCCCGTCTGCCGCAACCGTGACGTTGCCATCCTGCACCAAGAGGATCTGGCCGGTCTTTTCTTCAGCGGTAAAGTGCTCGTGCTTGCCCGTCGACGCACTGATAGTGATCCAGACTCGGTCGCGGTCTACCAGCACAAAATTGGTGGGCGGAATCGGACGGCCTGCAACCTCTGTCGCAAAGGGGTGGACCTCACCACGCCGGCCGACCAGCCAGACGCCACCCGCCTTTTTGCTTAGATTGGCGAACAAAAAGTTGCCATCCGCCGTCAGCGCTATGCCGTTTGGCCGGAAGCCCTGCGCAATTAGATCTGCCTCGACAGCGGGGCCGGTGGTCCCGTCGGGTGCGATACGCGCGATGCCTAACGTCCAATCGCCGGTGTAAAGCGATCCGTCTCGTGCCGCTAGAACGCATTCCGGGCGGTTCAGACCACTACCAACCTGCGCGAGACTCGTCGGCAGGAACGTCTCAATCTTGGTTAGCGTCATTGCCGATCACAGCGCCAGGTAACCGCCATCGATGGGGATCGTGACCCCCGTCACATAGGACGACATGTCGGAGGCAAGGAACACGGCGGGACCGGCAATCTCATGGGTCTCGCCAACACGACCCAGCGGTACCCGTTGAAGGAATTTTTCGCCCGCCTCACCCGTGACCGTCATCAAGTCACTCTTCATTCGACCCGGTGCCAGTGCGTTGACCCGGCCACCCAGCGGCCCAAGCAAGCGGGCGAAATACTGGACCAGCGAACGGACGCCCGTCTTGGACGCACCATAGGCGGCGCTTGATCTCGGCGCCGTGAATCCGGCAATCGACGAGACGAATATCACGCTTGCGCCAGCGTGCTTCAGCGTGGGCAAAAGGGCAACGGTGATGCTCCACTGTGCGGTGAGGTTCACGTTGATGACCTGATCCCACATTTGCATCAGATTGGGATCGTCAAGCTTGATGCGGGGCGCGATGCCCGCATTGTTCACCAGAACGTCGATCTGTCCGTATTGCTCCAACATGCGACCGCCAAACGCCATGACGGCGTCGCGGTCGCTGATGTCCAGGGTCTCAGCAGAGGCTGAACCACCGGAGGCCTTGATTTGTGAAACGATGTCATCGGCCGCTTCCCTGTTCCTGTCAACCACCAGGACATGCGCCCCTTCGGCTGCCATACCAATCGCGATGGCAGAACCCAAGCCGCGTCCGCCTCCGGTCACCACCGCTCTCTTACCAGCAAGTCGAGTCATCAGTTTTGCTCCCTCTTGTTTGAATCACGCAGCCCGCAGTCGCCTCGCTACGAGAGCGGAGACCCTGCAGGATCAAGACAGGATGAACCCCTTGTAATCGTGCGCGCGCACATCGTCACAGTACTCCCGGAACCTGGGATTGCCGCCGACGAACAACAACACCTCGCGCTTGTCGCGACCCACGATGTTCTTGTTGATTCCAGTGAACCAAGAGTTGGTCTGACCCAACAGCAGCTTACCCATCAGCTTGGAGCAATAAAGCGTCCAATTTTCGGCCGCGGCGGTTTCGGGTTCGATGCGATGAATGCCGGCATCTTTGGCATGAGCCATCATCTCGCTCAGCCAGTCAACCGCAAGTGCGGAACAGCGCGGAATGTTGCAGAAGGTGGCGCCACTCTGCGGGCCGACCAACAAGAAGAAATTGGGGAATCCGGGGCACTGCATGCCCATGTAGGTCTTCACGCCTTTAGCCCATTCGTCTTTGAGCGCAACGCCGCCCGCGCCGCGAATGTCGATGCGGCTCCATGATCCCTTGACCGCGTCAAAGCCAGTGGCGTAAATGATGACGTCGAATTCGCGCAGGGCATCAGTGGTCCTCACACCGTCAGGGGTGATTCGGGTAATCGGCGTCGTGTTCAGATCGACAACCGAGACATTCTCCTGGTTGTAGACCTCGTAATATTTGGTCTCGAGCGGAACTCGCTTCAACCCGAAACCGTGGTCCTTGGGTATCAGCAGTTCAGCGATACGGGGATCCTTGACCCGTTCGCGAATTTTCCGTGCCACGAAATCCGAGACGTATCTATTTGCTGCTGGGTCTGACAGGACATCCTGAAACGCCCCGAGCCACAGCGAGAAGCCCGGCCCTTTGTACAGTTCCTCCAGGTTGGCGTCGCGTTCCGCCTGCGCGACATCGAACAGGTTCTTCGGAATGAATTCGTGCGGGAAGCCAGCGATGGACGAATCGCATTTGGCGGTGAACTCGTTGTAGTGCGATTTGATATAAGCCATCCGTTCGGGTTCCATGGGCCCGTTGCCCAGCGGTGTGCACCAGTTCGGCGAGCGCAAGAAAACCGTCAGGTGTCCGGCCTGCTTGCCCATTTCCTGAATCACCTGCACGCCGGTCGACCCTACACCAATCACCGCCACTCTCTTGTTGGAAAAATCCAGCTTGACCGGACCAAAGCCGTTCGGGTCGCGCGGCCAAGTTGCCGTGTGATAACTCTCGCCCTTGAAGGTGTTGATACCGGGCACGTTGGGCATCTGAGGCGCTGACAAGGGCCCGAGTGCCGAGAAGACGAAGCGTGCCGTCACGGGCGCACGGTCAGGTTCCTGGAATTCAAGTGTCCAGAAGTTGGACTCTTCCTCGTACACTGCCGTTTGAACCCTGGCATTGAAGATGTAATCCTTGCGGATGTCCATGATCTCGGCCGCCCGATGAATATATTCTAGGATTTCGGGTTGAGCGGAAAAGCGTTCGGTCCAGTTCCACTCCTGCTTCAGTCGTTCGTTCCAGAAGTATCCATAAACTTCGCTCTCCGAATCGATTCGACAGCCTGGATAGCGGTTGTGATGCCACACACCGCCAATGTTGTCTGACCCTTCAACCCCGAGCACCCGGTAACCCATCTCGCGCAGCCGATAGGTCTGATACAGGCCAGTCAATCCCGCACCAATCACTACTGCGTCGAAGTCTGCTTCTTTCGTCATTTCAGCTTTCCTTTCATTTTGGCTTGGCGACCGGTTGACGCCGAAGGTTATCGACGCCGCGCGCGAGGTGAAGAACCGCAGGTCGCACATCGTCCAGACGTAACCAGTGCAATGTCATGACAGAATTGGATTCAAAGGGCGGTATATCCGCCGTCGATCGTGATTTCTGTACCGGTGATGAACGACGACTCATCGCTCGCCAGAAATACCGCAAGATGTGCAACTTCTACCGGCTCGGCGATCCGCTTGACCGGATTGGCGTTGATGATTGCCTTGATGTACTCCGGAGGCAGTGCAGCGGTGATCGCGGTTTTGATCGTTCCCGGGCAGATCGCGTTCGCGCGTATACCTTTGTCCGCGTATTCCACCGCCGCGGTCTTCGTCAGCTGCTTCACGCCACCCTTGGCGGCGCAATAGGCAGCCATGTTTGGAAAAGCCACCATCGCCGCCATGGAGGCGGTATTGACGATCGAGCCGCCGCCGGATTTCAGCATCAGCGCAATTCCGTAGCGCATGCCCAGAAAGACACTGCGCAGGTTGATTGCCATCACTTTTTCCCACTCGTCTTCCGGATATTCGCCGACCGGAGCCATGTGGCCTTCGATGGCGGCGTTGTTGCAAAGTATGTGCAAGCCGCCAAATTTGGCCACAGCAGTCGCCAGCATGGCTTGAACATCCGACGACTTGGACACGTCCGCGTGAAACGGGACGCAATTCGGCCCCAGCCTTTCTGCGACGGCATTCTGATTCCCCGAAATATCGACCGCGACGACTTTGGCGCCTTCGGCAACGAATCGTTCGGTGATCGCCTTGCCGATGCCTGAACCGGCGCCCGTCACCACTGCCGCCTTGTCTTGTAATCGTCCTGTCATGACAGTTCCCCCGTGTTCGAAGTGCGCTTCACCGGGCATCAGCGTTTCGGACAAGACCACATTGACCGAGAGGTACCGCCATAGCCAGCATGTCTCTCACCCGAGTGATCTTCTCTCTCGGCTTGCCTACGACCTCACCACGTCGCTGCTCTTCAGCATCGATGCGCTGCCAGTCGTCATAACTCAATACCTGGGCGTTGTGATGAGCCAACGTTGCCTTGAGACCCTCCGCGCCCGATTTGGGGCGCGAATCCAAATACGGCAGGTCCGCCAACAAGCTCTGCACGGTAGCCACCGCATCGGCGCGATTCGTGCCGATTAATCCTGACGGCCCGCGCTTGATCCAACCTGCCGCATATAGACCGCGCATGCCGTCAATACGGCCGACCGTACTGGGAAACACTCCCCTGGCCGGCTCGAACGGCACCCCAGGCAGCGGTATGCCGCGGTACCCGATGCTCCGGAATAACAGCCCGCAGTCGAGATCAATCATCTCTCCGGTGCCTTGTGCCAGTTGCCCAAGAGCCGGTCCCGTGAGGCGATTCCGCTCGAGGGTAATTCGTTCGAGCCGGCCAGTCCCCGCTATAGCTACCGGGCTCCGCATGAAATGGAACCAGATACGCTTGCCGGCGGCGGTGGCTCGGTGCGTTGTCCAACTTTGCAGTATCTCGACGTTCTTGGCCGCGTTGAAGTTGTTCTTGTCCTCGAGCTCAGCAAGGCTCGCCGAATTCAGATGCAAATCGCTCTCTGAGACTAGGGCCGCGCAGCCACCCAAGTCGCCGAGCTCCCGCAACTCCTTGAACGTGAAACTCGCTTGCGCGGGGCCACGACGCCCGATGATGTGAATGTCGCGTACGCGACTACCGGCCAACGCAGCCAGTGCGTGCTCGGCCATGTCGGTACCGCGGAGTTCGTCGATCGGTTTGGCAAGTATTCTTGCCACATCGATGGCCACATTACCCTGGCCAATGACGACGGCCACTTCTTGGCTAAGGTCGAACGATCGATCACGGTAATCTGGGTGGCCGTTGTACCAGCCGACGAATTCAGTCGCGGTGTGGCTTCCGGGGAGATCCTCATTGGGCAACCCTAGGCGCCGGTCGGATTCCGCTCCGCAGGCGAACAGTATCGCGTGGTGCGTGGCCCGCAATTGCTCCACATCGACATCGCGTCCCACCGTGACATTTCCGAGGAACGTGAAGGCGGGGGACTGCGCAATCTTGTCGAATATCATCGTCGGTTGTTTGAGTTTCGGATGATCGGGGGCGACACCGTAGCGAACCAACCCAAACGGCGCCGGCAAACGCTCGAGCATGTCGACCCGGACCGAGAGGGGCGACTTGAAGAGAGCCTCTGCTGCGTAGAAGCCGCTCGGGCCGCTGCCGATGATGGCGACTCGTAATGGATTGCCGCTCGTCCCCAGTCTGGCGGTATCAATACCCGAGTTCACGCTTGCGCGCCTCGGCCGTGGGCAATGGTATCTGCTTGTCGGTGATAACGGGCAACGCGGGCGCGCGCTGCGCATTGATGGTGAGCCATTCCAGTTTGTCCGGCGGCAGTTCCGTCTGTTCGTAAATCGCGTGGACGGGACAAGCTGGAACGCAGGCTCCGCAGTCCACGCATTGTATGTTGTCGATGTACAGCATCTGATCGTCGCCGTGGAAGCAGGCGACGGGGCAAGTGGTCACGCAGTCGGTGAATCTGCAATGCTGGCATTTGTCGGTGACGATGTGGGGCATGGGGTTCTATGAAGCCGGCAGGACCTGTTGAAAGTGTTCCATCGCCGGTCGCTCCGCGAAAAATGGGCCGACAAGGTCCCTAAAGGCTTGAAACTCCGGAGTCTTGGTGAATGTTTGATGGTCCGCAATCGAATTCCATTCGATATGCAGGGCAAAGCGAGATGGCCTTTCAATGCAGCGCAGCAGCGATACCGCTGCGCACCCGGCCGCGCCGGCGAGCAAGGCGCGCCCGCGCGCCATGATTGTCTCGAATTCGCTTTCGCGGCCGGAGATCACTGCAATGTCGGCACGTTCGATCACCATGGTCGTTAAGGCTCCTCCTCAGTTTGCGGGGCGAGTGGGGTCTCTGGAGTCGAGGGACAGTCGCGCCTTTACTAGCTCCGCAAGTTTGAACTTTTGCGCTCTCCCGGTGGCTGTCAACGGCACCTCATCGGCCGAAACAAAAACTATATGCCGCGGCACTTTGAAGCGGGCGAGCCGAGAGGCGCAAAGATCGATGAGTTCCTGCGGATCGGGCCGGGTGGGTCCTGCGGATACGATGCAGGCACACCCGACTTCGCCCATCTTCATGTCGGGAAGGCCTACGACGAGGGCTTGCGCAACCAGCGGATGCTCGTTGAGCAGTTCCTCAATTTCCCGGGGCATCACCATCTCGCCGCCGCATCGGTACGTCTCCTTCAGCCGGCCGGTTAATGTCAGATATCCATCGGCCGTTATCTCGCCGACGTCCCCGGTGTGAAGCCAACCGTCCGCATTGAAGGTCACGCGGGTCTCCTCATCCTTCTTGTAATAGCCTGTGGTCACGATGGGACCTCGCACGACGAGTTCGCCGGGCGTCCCTGGTGGCAGGTCGCTCCCGGTTACGGGATCGATGGACTTGTATTGGGCGAGGATGCCGCCCAGCCCGGGATCTCCCGCCACACCGGCAGATTTGAGGCGGCCGTTGGTCGAGAGCAGGAACTCATCTGAGCCCTCAGGCAGTGTGCACGTCGTCGAGGCAGTCGTCTCCGTCATGCCGTAGGCGGTTAGGATCTCGCGCGCACCGAGCAGTTCGCGAATGTCCCGCCAAATAGTAGGAGGCGAAGCGCCACCCGAATTGAACATGGCTAGCAAGTAGGAGCCGTCGAAGCCCTCTCGACCTGCGACTTCCAGCAGCTTGAGCGTCATCATCGGTACGCACACGATCTCCGTGGCGCGGTGAGATTGCGCGGCCTCGAGCATTTTCCGCGCATCAAAGACTATGTGCGGGATGATGGCCCCGCCGACGAAGGTGCTCGCGATCAAGCACTCGACGAAGCCAAAGACGTGGTACATGGGCAGCGAGAAAAGGATACGCCGGCCGTCCTCGAAGGCGCGCGTGTAGGCAGAGGCATAGGCCGCGCGCAGGATCATGTCGTGAGTCAGCATCACGCCCTTGGGTAATCCGGTGGTACCCGAGGTGTAGATGACATCAGACCGGAAATGCGGATCCGCCTGTGACTCGCGTCGGGTCAGTTCGACCGCGCTGGTTGGAGTCCCCATGGTGGCGAGCATCGAAAGTGTAATTGCTGCGCCGCGTGGTTTGCCTCCGGTCGTATGCACGAAAATCCGTCGTAGCTGTGGCCATCGCTCGCCACCGCCGGCGTGCTCCCATCCCGCCATGAGCGCATCGAGGTCCTCTAGGTAGTTGCGATCGCGCAGGTAGTCCATGATGATCAGGGTCGTGCTATCAGATTGCTCGAGGATGTAACTGAGTTCCTGACGTCTCAATGCAAAGTTCACCGGCACCGCGACCGCGCCGACGCGGGCGATTGCATACTTGACGGCGACATACTCGGGAAAATTAGCGAGTACCACCGCAACGTGATCGCCGATCTGCACACCGGATTCGATCAGTCCCGCCGCCAGCGCTCGCGACCAATTCTGTATGTCGCGATAGGTGTAGGCGCACGAATCGGTGATTACCAGCGGCCGCTCGGCGAATTCAATCGCTTCAATGTCCAGGGCCTGCGCGATCGTGCGCGGGCGCCATGCGGTATGACGCGCCTCGAGTGCCACTCGGCGTTGGTCAGGTGTCAGCATTGGCGACAGGGCGTGTTGGGCATTGGAGAACGGTGAATCATTGACTAGAACAAACATTTGTTTTATTTTAGTCGCACATTCTTGGCAGTGTCAACCACGGTCATAAACCGCCAGCAAAAAGAGCATGATTGCGGCGTCCGCATGACATTCTAGTCGGATCACCGAGAGGATCTATGGATTTCCAATTCACGCACGAACAGCGCCTGTGGGGCGACACGGTCCATGCCTTCATGGACAAGGAGGTCGGTCGCGAGTACACGCGCGAGCATGACGCGAACCGGGAATTTCCCGAGGAAGTGTTCAAGAAGATGGCGCGGCAGGGTTGGCTTGGATTGCTGGTGGATGAGCAGGATGGCGGCAGCGCAGCCGATCCCATCATGTTCGCCTTGTTCTGCGAGGCGATTGGCAAGTTCAGTCTTGATACGGCGGCATGCATCATGACCTCGATGTTCACTGCGACCAACATCTCGCGGCACGGCACCGCGGAGCAGAAGAAACGCTACTTGTTGCCGTTTCTGGCCGGAGAAGCAAAGTTCTCGATTTCAATCAGTGAGCCGCAGGCGGGCTCCGATGCGGCAGCCGCTCGCTCCACTGCGGTGCTCGAGGGTGAACATTGGGTGCTCAATGGCAACAAGGTGTGGTGCTCCGGGGCGCACTTGCCGAATGCGACGATCGCGATCCTCGCGCGCACCGGCCCCGGACGTCACGACGGGTTCAGCGTGTTCCTGGTACCCAATACCACGGCGGGTCTCAAGATCAAGAAGATGAACACCATCGTTCGCAGGAGCCTGGGCACGACCGAGTTCTTCATGGACGACCTGCGGATACCGAAGGATGCGCTCCTCGGAGAGGTGGGCAAGGGATGGCAATACATTGGCGAACATCTCGAATATGAGCGGCTGAGTATTGCCGCGTCGCAGGTCGGCAACGCCCGAACCGCGCTCGACGATACGATTCGCTACACCAAGGATCGCAAGCAATTCGGAGTTCCGCTGGCCTCCTTTCAGGTGCTCAAGCACCGCATGGCCGAGAACGAAACGGAGCTCGAAGCGGCGCGTCTGCTGGTGTACTCGGCGGCCTGCAAGATGGCTCGCGGCGAGCGTGCGGTCAAAGAGGTGTCGATGGCGAAACTGTTCTGCTCGCAGGTTCTGTTTAGAATCGCCTTCAACGGAATGCAGGCGCTGGGGGGCTACGCACAGCTTCCTGAGTACGATATGGAGCGCTACTTCCGCGAAGCGAAGCACGGCATGGTGGGCGGCGGTACCAACGAGATTCAGCGCACCATCATCGCGAAGGAGATGGGGATCAGATGACACACAGAGCCCCGGGAGAGCGGGTCCCCCGGCCGTGATACGTGCAACTCAATCCCCGTTCCGCGGCGCCGCATACGCTTCGCGCCGAGCGTTTCGTCGGGCCTCATCTCGCCAAAAGTACCGCACGCGCATTTTTTTAACTGACTAAATCTCCGTTCGGCCGAGTT
>Ga0210394_10003344_pt1 | contig 20321 bp, 21 predicted proteins | sample IncBWC12MmetaG_FD_160121 | JGI IMG/M metagenome (GOLD analysis project Ga0210394, IMG submission 160121) | Forest soil microbial communities from Barre Woods Harvard Forest LTER site, Petersham, Massachusetts, United States - Inc-BW-C-12-M | ecosystem: Environmental > Terrestrial > Soil >...
GACGTCGTCTGCAGCGCGGTCGCCGTCGACGCGGTGGATCGCTTCCAGGTATCGGGACCGCCTCTGTGCCAGCAGCGCCTCGAGCTCATCGCGAGTCCTGCCCGCCAGCAGCGGCCTGTCGGTGGTGTCCTTGATCCTTGCCCAGATGGTGTCGAAGTCGCAGTCGATGAACACGGTGGTCGAGCGCTCGACGATGATCTTCCAGTTCGCCTCATCGATCGGCGCCCCACCGCCCAGAGAGACGACCGCTCCCGGTTTCAGCAGGTCCGCAAGCAGGCGCGATTCCATGGCTCGAAATGCGACCTCGCCTTGGGTCTTGAAGATTTCGCTGATCGACATCCCCGCCTCACCCTCGATCTCCAGGTCGAGGTCGTGGAACGGTGCCCCTGCGCGTTGCGCGACAAGGACGCCGACCACGGATTTACCGCAGCCCATGAAACCGATGATCGCCAGTGGTGGCTTCAGACGCCGCTGGTGTGTTGCTGGACAGTGGGTCCACCGGTGCGACGCCGTTCCGACTGGACGAAGACCTGGTCGCGAAAGATCCCGGGGTTGGGCAGGTGGTCGAGCACCTCCGCGCCCTGGGCACCGGCGGCGTCAATCTCGACGCGGCCATAACCCAGCATCCTGCCGAGGATCGATTGCTTGGTACTGCAGTCCTGGACCCGATCGATCGGGATCATCTTGGACTGGCGGCTGAACACGCCGGTCTCGATCTTTATGCGCTGGTCGGTCAGCGTGTAGGACGTCGACCGCCAGCGGATCCAAACCACTATCAGCCACAGCCCCGAGATTGCGAGCGCGCCCAGGGTGACGATGAGCCGCAGGTGCGGGACTCCCGTGTTGGTGGCGGTGAAATCGACGACCACGGCAACGATCAGCAGGACGATCGGCGCCGCCAAGGACTTGATGACGAATATCCAATGCGGGTGATCCTTGAGGACGAGGGTCTCGCCGGGGAGGAGCTGGCTACTCATAGGCGCCTATTGTCAGGCAACCCAGTAGTCGCCACCGGATCCGCGTCATGGGAGCAGGTACAGGACGATCGTGGCGCCGGCCGCCAGGTACGGGCCGTAAGCCAGGGTGCCCTTCAGCGAACGCCGCCACACGATCATCCCGACCGAGGCGACGCCGGCCAGGAACACGCCATAAAACAGGGCCTGGACGGTGGGCAGCGGGCCGAGCAGCAGGCCCATGAACGCGGCTAGCTTGACGTCGCCAAAGCCGAGCGCTTCGGCCTTGAAGATGGCGGACCCCGCGAGCGCCAGGAGCAAGAACAAGAGGCCGGCGCCGAGGCCCGTCGCTATGCCCGCCCACCAGGGATTGCCGAAGAGGCTCACCAGGAGGGCCAGGGCCATGGCGGGAAAGATCACCCGGTCGAGAATCAGCCGGTGCTCGAAGTCAAAGAAGATGACCTGGACCAGCACGAGGACGAAGACGCTCCGGATCAAGAGCGTCGAGGTGGCACCGAAGTGGAACGCGAAAACTCCAAACAGGATCGCGGCGAGCACCGGCGGGCTGAAGACCTGCCAGCGGCGGTGGCCCGGCTCCAAACCCTCCACGCTGGCCAGACGTACCGAACCCCAGCGGACCAACCAGCCCGCGGCCGCGCCGACCAGCGCCCAACCGATTGTCAGCAGGATGGGGTTCACGGCGCCAAAGTCTGGCGCATGGCGGCCAAAGGCGCGGGTTTGCCGGTCCACAACTCGAAGGACGCAGCGCCTTGCGCCAGCAGGACGCCCCAGCCATCGGCGGTTCGCAGCCCTAGGGATCGCGCCTTGCGGACCAATGGCGTCCCCCCGCTCACGTAAACGAGGTCGATCACCGCGCCGTCCTTGGGCAGGCCTGCGGGTCGGATCGGCATCTCCTCTTTCCGACCCAACGGGGTCGCGTTCAAGAGGAGGTCGGCGGACCGCGTCAGGCCGGCCAGGGCGGGGTCGCCCCACCCGATCACCGTACCGGGCAGGTCGTCATCGTCTGGATGCCTGGAGACGAACGTGAGGTGAGCGCCGGCAAGCGCCACCGCGGCCGCGCGAGCCGATCCCCCTGCGCCCAGGATGACAACCTTCGCACCGCCGGGGACGAACCCAACCTCTGACATCGCGGCGTGCACACCGGCGACGTCGGTGTTGGACCCCACAAGGCGCTCCCCATCTCTAACGATGGTGTTTACGGCATGCGCCCGCATCGCGTCCGGGTCGATGCCATCGAGGAGCGCCATCACCGACTGCTTGTGCGGGATCGTCACGTTGGCTCCGGCGGTGTCGGGTGCCCTGAGCTTCAGAACGGCGCCTGCCAGGCCGGTCGGGCTCACGTCCAGGAGCTCATAGGTCCAATCCATGCCGAGGGTTTCGAAAGCCGCGTTGTGCATCCCCGGGCTCCGCGAATAGGCAATCTCGTGACCGAGGAGAAAGACTTTCAGCTTCCGCTCAGACCGTAGGTCGCGATGTCCCGGTTGAAGTCCGACTGGTTGGTCTCGAAATGTGTCACGCCTTTGCGATCGGTGAAGTAGTAGAGGAAGTTGGTTTTCGGCGGGTTGATGCAGGCGAGGATCGCGGCCTCGCCCGGGTTGCTGATCGGGCCTGGCGGCAAGCCGACGTGCTTGCGCGTGTTGTAGGGCGAGTTGAGCTGGAGCTCCGCAAACGTCGGCTCTGGCGTCAAGCGCCCCAGTGCGTAGAGCAGAGTGGCGTCGACGCCGAGGGGAATCCCCTGGCGGAGGCGGTTGTAGTACACGCTGCACACTTTGCCGCGGTCACTGCTCGTGTTGGCCTCGCGGTCCACCATCGACGCCAGGATGACTATCGACTCCACGGTCTCCGCCGGCCGGCTCGAAGTGGCATTGGCGATCTCGGCGCGTAGCGTCGGGCTGAACACGATGCCGAACTGGGTCAGCTGCGCCTGGATGAGTCCGCGGACGTCGCCGGCATCAACCGAATACGTGTCGGGGAACAGGTAGCCCTCCAGTGGGGGCTTGGCGTTGGCCGGCCGAGACGAGAGAAAGTCGAACGACGCCGACCACGTGGGGTCGGCCGCGATCGCTATGTAATCGGCGGCAGTGCCTAAGCCGGATTTCGCGACGTCCTTGGCCAGCTCTCTGAGCGGGAACCCCTCGCGCAGAGTGATTGAAACCTGCGCCGACTTGCCATGTTGAAGGGCATCGACGATCTGCACCATGCTCATGTTCCGATTGAGCTGAAAATCTCCGAACTGAAAGTTGGCCCCGGCCCCGGTGAACCTTAAGTACAGGTCGAAGGCGTTGCGATCCCTGATCAGACCCTGGGTGGTCAGGTCATCGCCCACCTGGCTCGGGAGCTCGCCGGGGTCGATGTGGAACAGCACCGGCTGGCTGGCCGAGGACACGGGAGTGTTCACGTTGTAGTTCCACCAGTCGTATCCGCGCGAAGCACCAAACCCCAAGACGGCGACCATGACGACCGCTGCGATCAGCCTCTTCACTCGACCTGGTCCTTCTCGAGCGCGGCGATCACCTGCTGGAACTCATCGCCTTCGACCGTCTCCAGCGCCCCGTCCGCCTCGCGCAGCAGCAGGACCTGCGAGGGGTCGTCGATGTTTTCGACCAGGTAATAGACGCCGCCCTGGTGGTCGAAGGCGTCGTGCAGCTGAAACTGGCGCTCGCGCCCCGCCTCGTCGATAAGGGTTATCGGCTTGGCGGTCTCAGGCTCGGACGCACCCCCCTCAGCCGGCACGTCGGCGGTCCAGGTGGGCTTGAAGCATCAGGGTGGCGGCGACACGGTCCACGCTCGAGCGCCGCTTCTCGCGACGGACGCCGTCCGCGATCAGCGAGCGCTCGGCCGCCACCGTGGTCAACCGCTCGTCGACCAGCTCGACCGGGAGTCCCGATTCCGCCCGGATGGCGTCGGCCAGCGACTGCGCCGCCTTGGCCTCGGGTCCACGCGAGCCGTCCATTCGTTTGGGTAGGCCGACCACGATCCTGGCCGCCTCGTTTTCGCGAGCCAGCCGAGCGATGCGGCTGGGCAGGGTGGCGGCCGGCTCGGCGGGGATCGTCGTCAGCGCCTGAGCGATGGTGGCGGTGGGGTCGCTCAACGCTACCCCGACACGCTTCGACCCTGGATCAATCGCTAGAATCCGCACCCTTTCCGGATCAGCCCGTTGGCGGCAGCGTCGGCTGCGCGGCCGGATCGATGTTGTAGTGAATCGAGATGCGCGAAGACAAGAGGGGCATCAGCGGCAGCGGCAGCGGCTGTTCCTTGATGGTCACCGACCTGACGTTCAAGCTCTGCAGGTAGAACCTGGCTTGCGCCACCTGCCGGCCGACGATCTGGGACCGGATCGTGTTCATATCGAGCTTCGGGGCGATGAACGCGGCAGCATCGCCGAGGAACACGAGCTGGCCGCCCGCGGTCGCGTTGAGGACTCGGTAGTCGACCTGGATGGGCGCGTCCGTGAGCAGCTGCTGGTTGTTGGGAACGCGCTGGGCGAGGTAGGTCTCATAGGCCTTCTTGACATCGGCGTCAAAGTAAAAGTCCCCTTCACCCTGCAGAGACATGGTGGCGTTGAATGACGCGACCTTGTCGGTGGGCTGGTGGTCGGTGCTGAATACAGGCGTCCCGTAGATGAGCGTGTCGCTCAGGGTCTCGCCACTTTTCTTCGAGGCCGCGATCTGCTCGGCGATCGACTGGCGCAGCTCCGACTCCAGCACTGTGCGAGCGGCGCCGAAGTCGGCGATGGTCTCCTGCGGTGTGTTCGAGGCGTCGGACCCACCACCCGTGGCCTGCGTATTGGTCACCGTGACGTTGAAGCTCTGGTTCAGGTCCTCGATCGTGTTGATGGTGCCGGAGCCGACGTTGCCGGCGGCACCGCGGGTGGTTGCGATCACGTTGGCAAAGGCAGTGCCGTGCCATGGCACCATGACGCCCCTGGTGGTCTGGGCAAACTCGATGCCGTTGGTGTTCATCAAGCGCTGACCCGAGCTGAAGATGTAGCCGGGCGAATTGCAATACTGTCCCGGACATGGCGGCGGGTCGTCGTTGTTGGAGTAGATGACCTGCCCAAACGCGGCGGCCAGCAGGACGCGGATCGAGCCTGTCGTCTTGAATCCCTGGGACACCGAGCGTGTGAGGATGACGGCACGCACGCGAATGGGAGGCTTGCCGGGCGAAGCCTGGATCTCGACCGCTTTCTGCGAGAAGGGCTGCGCTGAAGCGAGCAGGGTCACGGATGCCGACGGCACGTAAACCGCGGCCGCGATCACGCCCATGAGCAGCAGGAAGGCGGCGGCGAGATTGAGAATGAACCGGCCGGGCCGAAGCTCGGTCGCTCGCCTTGTGATCAACTTGGTCGGCTGCGCGATGCCGATGTGGGTCGCCGCTTCGGCGTGGTCACGCTGCCACCAATGCGGTATGGGGGGATCCTCAACCGGCGCGGACGGGATGCCCTCGCCCTGGGCTCCGACGGTTCCGAACACAGCAAAGCCGCTCTCCGAGGCCATCTTCTGGACCGCCGGGTCATCGCAGACGACAGTGACCCGCTTGCCCATACCGGCGGCGTAGTTGCGCAGCAGCTGGAAGTTGAACCGGCTCTGACCGATGCGCGACCGAGTCGGCAGAACGAGCATCGTGTCCTCGCCGTGGTAGCGGCGCAGGCGTTCGACGAGCTCCGGAATCTCTTCTTCTGTTTCAACGTAAATGGGGTTTGCTGCCATGGCGTCAATCAGTCTCCTGGAGAGGTCCGCTCAAACCTTTATAGCGCTTAGGACCCGGCGCATGACTGTGTTCACGTTGTCACGCTCCTCCGCCTCAGTCCGCAGCGCATGGTTCGCGAGCCCCATCGGGGCAATGTCCTGTGGGCTCGAAAGCTGCCCCGTCGAGTCGGTCACATTGCGGACGTCCGGCGGCACGAGGTGCCTGATGCGTGGCTCCTTCGGGAACGGCAGCCCGGCAGCCCAATTGTTCTTGACCATCTCCAGCGTCAGCTCAGGCAGCAGGCTGCCACCGCCGCACAGGTAGATGCTCGTGGGCAGGCGCTCGCCGCGCGAGAGCTCTTTGACGCTGAGGGCGAGACCCTGCAGCAGGACCTCCGCATCGGCGCTCAACAGTTCGGAGACCTGGCGATGCTGTTCGGCCGACAGAAGGCCTTCGGAGTGGCGCAGCTTCCGCGCCTCGGCCTCCTCATAGCTGAGGCCGAAAGCCAGGGCGAGGCGGCGAGTGAACGCGCGCCCGCCGAGGTTGAACATGCGAGTTCCTTCGACGCCGCCATCGCGGATGAGCGCCACATCGGTGGTGCCGCCGCCGATGTCGATGAAGATCCCACCCTCTGCCCACGTCTCCTCGCTGGCGCACGCTCTGGCGAGCGCGTATGGCTGGGCCACTGCTCCCGCCAGCTCGAGGTCGAGCTCGCGCACCACCGTGTCGATGGCGTTGATGTGCGTCATGGGCGCAAACGTGTTGAAGACGGTGACCTCGAGGTTCTTTCCGGTGAAACCGACCGGGTTGGTTACCGGGTAACCGTCGACGCGCACATTGGTGATCGACGAATGCACGAGGCGAGCCTCGAGCTGCCCGTAGCTGCGCTCCAGCTCGAGCAGGTGCTGCGCCTCGCGCAGCGCCCGTCGCTGCACCATCTGCAGCATGGTCGAGATCTCTGCCGACCTGACCCGCGACTTGGAGTTCTCCCGCGGGTAGGCGATGGTCGAGGAGAAACCCTTGATCAGCTCGCCGGCGATGCCGACGATGACCTGTCCAGGCACCGTCTTGGCCATGTCCTCGGCAGCTTCGAGCGCGCGGTTTGAAGACTGGATCACCGACTCCAGGTCCGCGATGGCGCCTCCGGACATGGCGGCCGGCGCCTGCGGCTCTCGGCCGACGCCCAAGACTTCGCCGTCGGGGCCGTCGCGCCGGACCACCAGGACCTTGATGAGGTCGGTGCCAATGTCGAGCACCGTGAAGTGCCGGTAGTAGTCGCTGCGCTTGCGCAGGAACTTGAACTTGGTCACCGCAGGGCCTCTTCGAGGCGCGAAAAGGCCTCGTCCGGCGGGACTGTCAGCTTCCCGCTGACCAGCTGCGGCCGCCCTCCACCCGTCCCAAAAAGGGACTTGAGCGAGTTGGCGTCGTATTGGGAGACAAGGTCATTGGACACCTTGATCACAAACATGCCGCCGCCGACAACGGTTACGATGCCGGACTTCACGATTTCCAGATACCGGTCTGCGTAGGCTTTCAACTCGTCAAGGTTAGAGGCGTCGACGGTTTGGGTCACGAAGTCGACCCGGCCATGCTTGACGGTGGCCCCGGCGCCCGCGCCGTCGCCGCCGACCCTGGCGCTTCGAACCTGGCCTCGAAGCTTGTCGCGCTCCTTTTCAGTCTCTTTGAGCTGGGAGCGGATCGCCTTGATGCGCTCGGGCAGCTGCTCAGCGGACGCGTTGAACACGCGCGCGAGCTCCGCCAGGAGTTCGCGGTCTCTGCGCACCAGCTGGTCGGCGGCCTCGCCGACCACCATGTCGATGCGTCGAAGCCCAGAGCCGATGCTGGTCTCGGAGACGATCACCGCCGTGCCCACGTCGGCGCTGTTCCTCACGTGCGTGCCGCCGCAGAGCTCGCAGGTCCAGTCGCCGAAACACACCACTCGCACGATGTCGCCGTACTTCTCCTCGAACAGGTGCATCGCGCCCTCTGCAACAGCTTCTTTGTACGGGAGCTGCTGCTCTTCAAACGGGAGCGCTTCACGCACTTTTTCCATGACGCGCCGGTTGATGCGGGCCAGCTCATCTTTGGTGATCGCCCGGTTGAGCGGGATGTCGAACGTCGTGTGGTCCGGCCCGACCCACGAGCCCTTCTGCACCACCTGCTCGCCAATCGTCTCGCGAAGCGCCTTGTGCAGCAGATGCGTCGCGGAATGGTGGCGCGCGATCTGACGCCGCCGAACAGCATCGACGGCGGCGGCTGCGGTCTCGCCCACCCGGACCTCGCCCGTGACCACCGTGCCGATGTGCGCGATGACCCCCTCCGCCGGCTTCTGGGTGTCCTCGATACGCACGAGCCCGGACGGAGTGGTGAGGGTACCGGTGTCACCAACCTGCCCACCAGACTCCGCATAGAAAGGAGTGCGCCGCAAGAAGACCTCGACCACGTCGCCTTCGCTCGCGGCGTCCGCGGCTGCGCCCTCCCTTCGCATGGCCGCGATCTCGGTCTCGGTCGTGAGCTCGCGATAGCCGGTGAACTCCGACTTCGGCAGATCCTTGGCCGATGCCAGGTGCCGCGTGCCCTTCGCGCGAGAGCGCTCGCGCTGTTCGGTCATCGCGGCGCGGAACCCATCCTCATCAACCCGGATGCCGCGCTCGTGGGCGAGCTCGCGCGTCAGGTCGATGGGAACGCCAAAGGTGTCGTGGAGCTTGAACGCCTCGCCGCCGGGGATCGAGGTGCCGTGCTTGGCCGCGATCCGCTCAAACATCTCCAGGCCTTGCTCGAGCGTCCGCTGAAATCTCTCCTCTTCGGTGTTGATGCCGTCAATCAGAAGCGCCGCCCGCTCACGCAGCTCCGGGTACCCGTCGCCCATCGTCTTGACCACATCGGGGACGAGCCCGCTGAGTTTTGAGCTCATGTTCAATCGTCGCGCGTGGACGGTGGCTCGGCGGATCAACCGTCGCAGCACGTAGCCACGGCCCTCGTTGCTCGGCGTGATCTTCTCGAGCATCACAAAACACGCCGCGCGAACGTGGTCCGCAACGACGCGCTCGGAGAGGGTCAGCTGCTTGTCCGCAAGCTCGCGGATGCGGTCGATGATCGGGGCCAGCAGGTCGGTTTCGAATACGTTTGTCTTTCCCTGGAGGATGTAGCTGATGCGCTCGAGGCCCATGCCGGTATCGATCGCAGGGTGCTCCAGCGGAACCAGGCTCCCGTCGTCCTGCTGATCGAATTGGGGGAACACCAGGTTCCAGAATTCCGTGAACCTCTCGCAATGGTCGGGGACGCAATCCTTTTGGCCGCAACCAACATCCGGACCGCGATCCCACCAGATCTCGGAATCGGGACCGCACGGTCCGCGACCGAGCCCCCACCAGTTGTCCTCGAGCCGCGTGATGTGCGCGGCCGGGACGCCAGTCTTGATCCAGATCTCATTGGCCTCGTCGTCGGTCGGGTGAATGGTGACGCGAAGGCGATCGGCCGGCATCGCGAATCCACCGGTGACCAGCTCCCAGGCAAGAGGGATCGCGGTCTCCTTGAAGTAGTCACCGGTCGGCGCAAAGTTACCGAGCATCTCGAAGAAGGTGTTGTGGCGATCGGTCTTGCCCACCTCGTCGATGTCCCCGGTGCGCAGGCATTTCTGGCAGCTGGCAAGCCTGGGCGCGGGTGGCCGGCTAAAGCCCTGGTAATAAGGCTGAAGCGGTTGCATTCCGGCCGAAATGAAGAGCGTGCTCGGGTCCCCTCTCGGCACCAGCGGTGCGCTCGGTAGGACCAGATGCTCCCGGCTCGCGAAATGCTCTAGAAAACGCTTGCGGATCTCGTTCCCGGTCATGTCGGGGCGGATCTAGCTTACGGTGCCAGCCGCTCTATCCGCCAAGCGCCGCCCGGGAGGCGAACGTAACGGAGCCTGTCGTGAAGCCGGTCCTCGCGGTTTTCCCAGAACTCGATCCATGCGGGTCGAAGCGCGTACCCGCCCCAGTCGGCCGGAATTGGCACCGCTGCCGGGTATCGCTGGTCGAGCTCCGCCACCGCCTCCTCGAGCACGCCGCGCGAGGCGACGACCCGGCTCTGCCGAGAAGCCAGCGCCGACAGTTGCGCGCCGCGCGGGCGGCGGTGAAAGTAATCGAGCGAGGCCGCGCGGCTGACCCGTCGCACCGTGCCTGAGACCCTCACCTGGTGCCGGGTGACCGACCAGTAAAAGACAAGGGCGGCCTTTCGATTTGCCGCGAGGTCGCGGCCCTTGCGGCTTTCGTAATTCGAATAAAAAAGGAAGGCGCCGTCATCGAGGCCTTTGAACAGCACCATGCGAGCCGAGGGCGCGCCATCCGGACCGGCCGTCGCCAGCGTCATCGCGTCGGGCTGCAGCGCGCCGGCCCGCTCGGCCTGTCGCAACCAGCGGCGGAACAGCGCGATCGGCTCGGATGACTCGCGCGAATCGATCAGTGGCACGTCGTTCTAGGACACTTCTTGTGGCACGTACTTCCGCAGCTGCTCCAGCGCGGCGCGCTGCAGGCGGGATACGTGCATCTGGCTGATTCCGAGGCGCCGGGCAATCTCCGATTGCGACATCTGTTCATAAAAGCGCATGGCCATGATCGACCGCTCTCGGGGCGTCAGGTGCACCATCGCGCGGTCGAGCAGGTCGCGCATCTCGACGCGATCGAGCTCCGGATCGGGGGTCCCGATCTGCTCGGCGATGGCACGGCCCTCCTGGCCGTCCGCCGACCCGATCGGCTGGTCGAGCGAAAGCGGCATGTAAGCGGGCCCGATCTCCATCGCCTCCGTGACGTCTTCGGGAGGTACGCCCAGTCGCTCGGCCACCTCCGACACTGTCGGCTCGCGCCCCAGCTGGTTCTTCATCTCCTCGTTCACACGCACCACCGATTGATGAAGCTCCTGGAGGCGGCGGGGAAATCGAATCGCGGTGCCCTTGTCGCGAAAGTGGCGCTTGATCTCGCCGGCGACGGTCAGGGTGGCAAAGGTGGTGAATTCGAAGCCGAGGTCCGGATCGAAGCGTTCGATGGCCTTGATCAGGCCAAGGTAGCCGACCTGGACGATGTCGTCGAGAGGCTCGCCGCGGTTCTGGAACTTGCGGGCGAGGAAGTACACGAAGTCGTGGTACGCATCGACCAGCTGGGCGCGGATGCGATCGCGCTCTGCTGGGTCCTTCGTGTCCTTGTAGCGACGATGAAGGGCCCGCAGCTCCTCGCGGGAAGGCCGAACCTTAGAAGACACTATTGATTAATCAAACAGGTGGCGTAGAGGCCGAATTCATTTCGGCCGTCACCCAAGCGTCGCAGCTTCAAAACGCCTCCCAGCGTTGCAGTAAACCGGTGGGTTCCGCGGGGGAGGCCTGCTGCCCCCGCGCCTTTATGCGATGTACTTGACCATCCGGAAGCGAACGTGCCCCGTCCGGGGCTCGACGAGCGGGCGGAAGTCGTCGACGAAGCAGCGGATCATCTCGTACGCGAGGCGCTGCAGCTCCGCATCCTCTTCAGGGTGCGGCCGAGGCGCAGGTAGGACCTGGCCGGCCGTGGGCACGAGGTCCACATCGACGACGAGGGCCCGGTTGGTGGCGAAGTACGTCAGCTTGAGGTCCGCATGACCATCGAGGTCTTTGGCTGCCTCGATGGCGCTGTCGCAGGCCTGGGTCAGCGCGATGGTCAGCTCGTCGAGGTCGACGAGGCTCAGCCCAAGCTGGCTCCCCAGCGTCGTCGCCACCCGTTTGGCTACGGGTATGAAGTCCGACGACGCAGGGATCTTGAGCTCAGCGAGATCGCGCTTGGCCATTACGCTTCGGATCCACCTTTCTTGGCGTCTTCGCCGTTGATCGTCGCGTCGATCTTGCGGGCGGCGGCGGCCTCCAGCTCTTCGCGGCGCCGCTTGGCGGCGGCCACGCCATCCTGGATCGCCTTGCCGACCGGGTTGCCAGGGTCGGTCACCGCCACGCGTGCGCGCTGGGCGGCCTGCTTGGCCCGCTGGGCCGGCGCGCTCGAGCTGAGCTCGATCGTCTTGCTTCGAATGCTGTCCACGTGCCCTCGCCCAGGCCCTGACGCGATGTAAGCACCGGCTGCGAGCCCGACGATTCCACCGAGGATGAACCAGCCGAAACCGCCGCCGCCGCCGCTGCCGCCACTCTTCTCATCCGCCATCGCCTAACCTCCTAATACAGTCCGAACAAGACTCTGACCCGCCACCCTCACGCCATGCGCAGCGGCTCTGACGCCATGCCCAACCGAAGACGCCCCACTGCCTGCCGCGCGCAGCCCGACGTTGACACCTGCTGTGATGTCGTTCACGTTGCCGATCGTCTGTCGCACCTCGGGCAGGGTCTCCTTCAACTCTTCGTTGGTCGTATCGAGCAGCTCTTCAACGGCTCCCAGCGTCCCGCGTAGCCGAAACAGCACGGCGGCGAGGGCGAGCGCCACCACGAGGGCGGCGACCCCGAACGCGATCCACATGAACTGCAAGTGGTGAATACCCCCTTACCTAGGCCGGCAAACAGACGACGCCAATACTAAGTGTCGCGGCCCCGGGATCGGCGCGGTGGAGAACTCGGTCGGCCCGTACCACCACATCTGCCGCCACCTCCGCCATGCCGGCGTCGGAAAGCCTACATGTCCTCCGTCGGCTCCGGCTCCTTCGGACTTTTGGGTTCCTTCGGTTCGCGGCTCGGGCGTGGCACGAAGCGGGCGAGCGGCTGCAACAGCACGGCAAACGCGATGGCCGGGAGCAGGTTCGCCTGGCCCAGGCGAAAAGAAGGCAGCCCGAGGAAATCCCAGAGCTGGCCGAGCGCGAAGCCTGCCGCGGTCATGATCAGGATCGGGACGTAGGCGCGGCGCCGGTACGGCAGCAGCGCATAGAACGCCAGAGAGAAGATGAGAACCGCGAGGACCGCGACGATCAGGCCCGGCGGGATCAGGCTGACTAAGGCCAAAGCGCTCCCTCCGGGCCACGAGGGTGGGTTGTCCTGAGCGAGCTCAGGTGGGTCCCCTGCCTTGGCTCTCCAAGTCCCGTCAAGCGGGCTTTTGGTCGGCGACCGGACTCCGAGGTCCCTAAATGCTGTCTATTGGGCAACGCGCACTTCGCCCGCAACCCATCGGGAGCCAACCAATACTACGTGGAGGGATTGGGGGGTGGTTCGACTCGAATGCGCAGCTCCTCCAGCTGCGAAGGGTCGACCTCGGAGGGCGCGCCGAGCATCAGGTCCGACATCGATTGCGTCTTCGGGAACGCAACGACGTCGCGGATGTTGTCGGTGCCGCCGAGCATCATCACGATGCGGTCGATGCCGGGCGCGATTCCCCCATGGGGCGGCACGCCGTAGGTGAATGCGCGAAGCAGCGTTCCGAACCGTTCACGGATCATCTCCAGGGGCATGCCCAGGAGCTGGAACACCCTCTCCTGCATCCCCGGGTCATAGATGCGAAGGCTCCCGCCTCCGAGCTCGTAACCGTTCAACACGATGTCGTAGGCGTGCGCCCTCACGTCGTAGGGACGCTTTTCGACGAACCCCATGTCCTCCTCGAACGGGCGAGTGAACGGATGGTGCGCGTACGTCAGCTTGCCCTGGTCGTCCTCATCAAATAGATAGGTGGGGTTGATCCACAGGAACTTCCACTCGTCCTCGCGGATGAGCTTGCGGCGCCGCGCCACCTCCTGCCGGATCAGGCCGAGCACCGTCTCTGCCTTGCGGCGGCGATCCGCCACCAAGAGGACCAGGTCGTCTTCGCCTGCGCCCGTTGCGTGCTTGATGTCCGCGAGCTCTTGCGCGGTGAGGAACTTGTCGATCGAGCTGCCGGGCAGCCACGCCAGGCCCTTGCCACCGGCGCCCTTGGCCACGGTCACGAGATCATCGAGGTCCCGGCGAGCCATGTCGCGGCCGCCAGGCACTCGCATGCCGCGAACCACGCCGCCAGCATCAAGCGCGCTGCGGAAGATCTGGGCCTTGGTCCCGGCCAGGACCGCTCCCAGGTCGGCGATCTCGAGGTCGTGCCGAAGATCCGGCTTGTCGCTCCCAAACCTCAGCAGGGCTTCCTTTATATCCATGCGCCGAAAAGGAGTCTTCAACTGGACGCCTAAAACCTCGCGCCAGAGCTCGCTGAACAGACCCTCGATCAGTGCGAAGACGTCTTCTTCGTCGCAGAAGGACATCTCAAGGTCGAGCTGCGTGAACTCCGGCTGCCGGTCGGCTCGCAGGTTCTCATCACGGAAGCACCGAGCGATCTGGTAGTACCGCTGCACTCCTGACACCATCAACAGCTGCTTGAGCATCTGCGGCGCTTGCGGCAGCGCGTAGAAGGCACCGGGGTGCAGGCGCGAGGGAACCAGGAAGTCGCGCGCGCCTGAAGGCGAGCTGCGGGTCAGGATCGGGGTCTCGACTTCGATGAATTCGTGGCGGTCCATGTAGTCCCGGATGATCTTGTTGACGCGGCTTCGCAGCTCCAGCATTCGCGTCATGCGCGGCCGCCGCAGGTCCAGATATCGATACTCCAACCGGGTCTTCTCGTCGGGCTCGTCCTGGTCTTCGATCGGGAACGGTGTCGTCTCGGAGACGTTGACGACCTCGAGCTCCGACGCGCTCACCTCGACCTCCCCGGTCGCCATGCGCGGATTCTCAGAACCCGCCGGACGCTTTCCGACCAAGCCTCGGACACGCACCACATACTCCGCTCGCAGCTCTGATGCGGCGGCGTGCGCGCCGGGCGCTTTCGTCGGGTTGAAAACCACCTGCACGGCGCCCCATCGATCGCGTAGGTCAATGAAGATGAGGCCGCCGTGGTCGCGCCGGCGAGCCACCCAGCCGTAGAGCTCGATCTCTTTGCCATCGTCCGCGACACGGATCGAGCCGCAATGCGGCGCTGTGAATCCGCTCATGCCAGGCCCTCCGCGAGCTCCTTCCACGGGACCTCCACCTGCTCGCCGCTGGCCATGTCTTTCAGCTGCGCCACGTGGCGCTGCGCCTCGCTCGCTCCGAGCAGCACCACCCAGCGCGCGCCCAGCTTGTTGGCCGATCGCATCTTGGCGCGCAGGCTTCTCGGCTCGTAGTCGACGGCCACCGTCCGCGCGGCGCGGCACAATCGCGCCACCTCAGCCGCCGCCAGCTCCAGGCCGGGATCGGCCAGGACGACCACCTCGGCCGGCGGTTCCGGGATCACCTCCGCCCCACTCGCCGCCACCACCTCGGTGACCCGGTCCAGCCCCCCGGCGAAGCCGACCCCCGGCGTCGGCGGCCAGCCTTCCGCTTCGGCCAGCCCGTCGTAACGACCGCCGGCGACGAGCGCATCCTGCTGCCCCGACGCGCCCCCCGGGTAAAACTCGAAAACTGTGCGCGTGTAGTAGTCAAGACCGCGCACGAGGTATGGGTTCAATCGGTACTCGATACGTGCGGCGTCCAGCACCTGCCTCACCAGCACCCATGCTGCGGCGCACTCGTCGCACAGGTGGTCGGTGATGCGCGGAGCTTTGATTTTGAAGGGCTGGCACTGCGGCACCTTGCAGTCGAGCAGGCGGAGCGGACTGGTCTCCAGGCGCCGTTGGCAGTCGCCGTGCAACTTGTCCTTCAGCGGCCGGTAGTACTGGCGCAGCAGCTCCAAGTAGGCGGGCCTGCACTTGAAGTCGCCGATCGTGTTCAGCTCCAGCGCGAGGTCGCTCAGGCCGACCTCGTGGAGCCACGTGGCGGCGAGCTCGATGATCTCCGCGTCCAGCGCCGGGCTGTCGGCGCCGATCGCTTCGATGTCGAACTGAAAGAACTGGCGGTAGCGGCCCTTCTGCGGGCGGTCGTACCGAAACATCGGGCCGATGAGAAAAAGCCGGGCGGGCTGCGGGCCCTGGTTGAGCCGTCCCTCGAAGTAGGCGCGCACGATTCCCGCCGTCGCCTCCGGTCGCAGCGCCAGGTTGCGGCCGCCGCGATCCACGAATCTATAGAGCTCTTTCGCGACCGCGTCGGTTTCGGTGCCGACGCGCTCGATGAGTTCGGTGTGCTCAAGGATCGGCGTCACCAACTCCTGGTATCCAAAGCTCCTCGCGACGCGCGCCGCCGCCTTCTCCACAGCGCGCCACAACGCGCGCTCTGCGGGCATGAGGTCGCGCATTCCGCGGACGGCTCTGATGGGTTCGGTGCGAGGCATCGGAGTGACGATTGTAAGAAGCTGAACTCAATGAGACCGGCGCGCGCCGGTTAGTATCTGCCCGAATGCGACTGCAGACGAACCATGCGGGGGTCACCCAGCGCCTGTGACCATCGCCGTGATTCAGCTCATCACCCTCATCTTCGCCGGCCTCGCTCTGCTGGTCGGCGCGTACCTGCTGATCATCGGCCGGCGGCCGTGGCGTGTGGACGACGAGACCCACGTGGCGCCGCGTGTTCGCCTGCTCGGCCTCAGCTACATCCTCGTGTTCGGCTCCGCGATGGTCCAGATCATCGCCCAGCCGCGCGGTGTGAACGCCGAGATACTCGGCGGCCTCATGGTGCTGGGTGGACTCATCGTCATCGTCGTGGTCTACCTCGAAGCCCGCGCATCGCGACGCTCGATCGCAAGGGGCCGGCTGGGCGACTAGCGGCCTTCCTGGCTACGGGTTGGTGCGCCACCCTGCCGCCACCTTGAAAGCCTCCTTCAGCTGTTCGAGGTGGACCGGTTTGATCATGTAATCGTCGAAACCCGCCTTCAGGCAGCGGTCCTGGTCGCCCGGGCCGGCGAGCGCAGTCAGAGCGATGAGACGGGGGCGGGTCCCCTTGGTCCACCGGCGGCAGATCGCCTCGGCCGCCTCGAGCCCATCCATCTCCGGCATCAGGACGTCCATGAGAACCGCGTCGTAGGGCGTCTGCGCGACCGCCGCCACAGCCTCGCGGCCGTTGGAGACGACGTCGACATTGTGGCCGAGCTTGACGACAAGTCGGCGCAGGAGATTCTGATTGAGGGCGTTGTCGTCGGCGACCAGGATCTTCAGCGCGCCCGGGGCGACCCTCTCGACGGCAGCGGTAGCGATCGGGACGGCCGGCCGAGCCCCGACCTGGATCATCACCTCGTGCAGCTTGCGGGGGGCCACCGGCTTGGTGAGCGTCGCCTGAACCAATCCACTGTCGGCGGCGCCGGCTTCCTCGGCCGTCGCCGCGGCGGCCGCGATCAGCACGATCGGGAGCTGCTCGGGGCTGCGAAGCGAGCGGATCGATGCTGAAAGCGCAAGTCCGTCGATCTCCGGAGGGCGGTGTTCGATCAAGGCGATGTCAAACGGGTGGCCTTCGTGGAGCAGGGCGGCTGCCTCTTCGAGGGTCGCCGCCGTGGCGACCGCCCCCCAGGTCTCCGTCTGCAGGGCCATGACGCGCCTTTCGGTCGCGTCGGCACTCACCACCAGCACCTTCATCCCGTCAAGGGTCATCGGAGTGGTGGCCACCTGGGCCGGCATCGACTCGGCCAGGATCGTGAACTCGAACAGCGTGCCCGCGTCAGGCCCTGCCTCGACGCCGCCCTGCTCGACGCGAAGCTCCCCGTCCATCATCTCGACCAGCTGCTTGCACGTCGCCAGGTTGAGCACGGTCAGGCGGTCGCCCGGCTCGAGCTTGGCACCGCCGATCTCGCCCACACCGCTCCGAAGGATCCGCGCCGGGACGCCCCGCCCGGTGTCGCGCACGCTGAACTTCAGCCGCGTCAGCTCACCCTCCGACGAACACCCCAACTCGACTCCCACCCCGCCCCGCTGCGTCCTTTCCAGCCCACCGCTGAGCAGCGTCAGGAGGATCTGCTCGACGCGTCTCGAGTCGCCCACGATCACGCTCGGGAAATCCAGTTCGGCGCGGAACGAGAGATCTAGCCCTTTGGCGCCGGCCGTCTCGGCCACCAGCCCGATGCAGCTTTCCACGCTCGAGCGGACGTTGAACGGGTGCAGCGCAAGCTCGAAGTCGCCGCTCTGAATCATTGCCGCGTCGAGCACTTCCTCGACGAGCCTCGCCACCTGTTCGGCGCCAACCTCGACTATCGACGCCAGCTCGCGCTCTTCGGTGGACGACGCGGCCATTGCCAACAGGCCCGCGGCGCCGAGGATGGCGTTCAGCTGGTTGCGAAGTTGGTGACCGAAATCGGCCAGCAACTCGGCGTCGAGGACGTCGACCCTCTTGTTATCGATCAACTCAGGCCCACTGCCCGGTGCCCGGAGGCACGGTGCTTGGCTGGAACATGGAATCGGGCAGCTCGACGCTGTTGGAGCGGAAATGCTTCAGGAAAGCGGAGCGAACTCCGGTGGCAGTGTGGTAGCCCACGGCGCGCCCTTCGGCCGTGACCCCTGTTTGGTTGAAGACAAAGAGCTCCTGCATGGTGATGTCGCCGTCGGCGATACCCGTGACCTCGGCGACGCTGACCACCTTGCGCGCTCCGCCCCGCAGCCGCTCGGTTTGAACCACAACGTTGACTGCCGACGCGATCTGGCTGCGGATGGCGCGCGACGGCAGCTCGGTGCCCGCGAGCAGCACCAGGGTCTCGAGCCGGTTCAGCGCGTCGCGAGGATTGTTCGAGTGAAGAGTGCTCATGGAGCCGTCATGCCCGGTGTTCATCGCCTGGAGCATGTCGAGCGCTTCAGCTCCGCGGCACTCGCCGACGACGATGCGGTCGGGCCGCATGCGCAAGCAGTTGCGCACCAGGTCGCGAATCGAGATGGCGCCACGGCCCTCCACGTTTTGCGGCTTCGACTCGAGGCTGATCACGTGAACCTGGCGCAGCCGAAGCTCGGCCGCGTCCTCGCAGGTGACGATTCGCTCGGTCGCCGGGATGAAGCCCGACAGCACATTCAGGAACGTTGTCTTGCCCGACCCGGTGCCGCCTGAGACGATGATGTTGAGACGCGTTTTGACCGCCGCGTCGAGGTACATCATCATCGCCGGCGTCGCCCCTCCGAGGCTGACTATCTGCTCTGGGCTCAGCACCTCGCGCCCGAACTTTCGAATCGTCAGACAGGGCCCGTAGATCGCCACCGGCGGGATCACGACGTTGACTCGCGACCCGTCCTTCAAGCGCGCATCGCACATCGGCTCCGACTCGTCGACGCGACGGCCGATCGACGACACGATCCTGTCGATGACTCGGCGTAGGCTCGCCTCGTCCTCGAACGCCAGGTTCGTCAGCTCGATCTTGCCGCGACGCTCGACGAATATCTGCTCGGGCCGATTCACCATCACCTCGCTGACGTCCGGGTCCCGAAGCAAGGCTTCGAGCGGGCCCAGACCGACGACCTCGTCGAAGAGCACCTCGACGAGGCGCTCGCGATCGGCGGCGGTGACCAGGGTGATAGGCGGCTTCGCCCGAAAGTGCTCCTCCGTGAGCTGGAGGAGGAGCCGGCGGATGCCGGCGGGATTGTTGATGTCGATCTGGGCCGTGTGATGGGCCAGGAGCTGGGCGTGGATCTCCGCCTTGGCGGCCGCCAGCGATGGCGTCAGCTTGGTTGACGATTCCGTGACCAGGGCCAGGGGCACCTCATGGACCGGGCTCGGCGTGGTCGGCTGGATCGGAATGGCGGTGGGCGGAGGCGGCGCCGGCGCGGTCGCCACCGGTCCGTTGGCCGAAGGCGCCGCGGGCACGACAGGAGGCGCCAACGGGGTCTGCTGATACCGCCGATCAAAGCGTTCCGAGAGCTTCATGTCCCGGGACCCTCGCGCGCGCTCTTCAGCCGCCGTTGCGCGTCGATCGCCGCACCTCTGATCGCGGCATCGGGCTCGCCGGTCAGCGCGCCCAGCGCACCCGACGTGGAGCTGTCGCCGATCATGCCCAGCGCCCGGCACGCGGCGACACGGACCCGGGCCGGCCAGCGCCGATCTCGGGCGATGGCCGAGAGCGGACCCACCCTCAAGGTGTCATGCCTCAAGCCACAAGCCAGGACGGTCACCACAGCTGCCTGCACACTGGCAGGCTCACGCATCAGCGCCTCGATGTCCATATCCGAAGCAGCGCGGGCAAGCTCGATCGCCAGTCGATGCTGGGGGATGCTGCCGGCGGCGGCCATCAGCACGTCCACCGCGCGGTGACCGCCAAGCTCGCCGAGAGCGCGGATGGCGGCCTCTTTGACCCTCGGTTTGGGGTCGTTGACCATGTCCGCCAGCCAGGGCAGGGAGTCGGTGAGGCGAAGGGCTCCGCACAACCGCGCGGCGGCAATTCGGACGTCGGGATCAGGGCTCACCAGCGCGTTCACCAGGTCGTCGATCACACCGGCGGTTCGAAGGGTCAGTTGCAGTCGCAACTGCGGCGACAGTCCAGGGCCGGCGCGGGCGAGAGCCTCGCTGATCGCGGGGGCCACCGCTCCCGCGTCCGCCAGCAGCTCCGAGGCCTTGACGTTGAGGGTGACGTGGCGGTCGCCACCGAGCGCGGCGGCGAGGATGCGTTCGACGCGAGTCGCCAGTTTCGAGCGTGAAATGCCCGCTTTTGGGCTTCCCTGGCGCTTCGGAAGGCGTTCAGATTCGAGGTCGGACACTTGCCTGTTACCTGAGCCGTTGCTGCGATGAGGAAAGTCGAGTTGGGGGGACGTTGCTACATTATCGGCTTAGTTGAGTTCCCGCGAGGCTCGAGAAAGCCCGGGACTGCGGGAGGAGGGATTGGATCGTATGGCCGCAAATGCGGGATCAGCGGCCGACCAGGCACCTTCCGCGCTGCAGTTGCGTGTGCGGATGCTCGAGATGTC
>Ga0210394_10003346_pt1 | contig 20307 bp, 15 predicted proteins | sample IncBWC12MmetaG_FD_160121 | JGI IMG/M metagenome (GOLD analysis project Ga0210394, IMG submission 160121) | Forest soil microbial communities from Barre Woods Harvard Forest LTER site, Petersham, Massachusetts, United States - Inc-BW-C-12-M | ecosystem: Environmental > Terrestrial > Soil >...
TGCACTTTCCCGAGGATGCGGTGCCGCCGGAACACGTCGTTCAGCTTGCTGCGCATCCATTCCCGCGTACTTTGCAGGATGCCGCCCGCGCGCCGTACCGGAGGCCTCACCTGTTCGCGGTATAGCCGGTCCAGCTCCGCGTCAAAATTATCCGCCAGCAGCCCTTTCTGCGGGCTCAGTTGCAGTACGTTCGAAAGATTCTGTTCCAGTTTTTGCAGGTACGCGGCCACTTCCGCGCCCGGCCCGCGCAGCCCCGCGTCGCATTCCGTGGAAAGCGAGCGTAGCAGGTCTTCGTCCGCATCGGGATGCACGCGCCGCACGCGCGCGAATTCCCATGGCTCTTCGATCAAACGCAGGGCCTGCCGCGCCCCGGAGGCTTCCTCCAGCAGCACGCCGATATTCACCCACTCGTCGCGCGCGAGGTTCGGCAAGTAGCGCAGAATGCGATATTGGAACATGTTTCTCGGTTCTTGGTCCGCAGTTCCCGGTGCCACGGCTTACCTCCTTGCCGAAAAGACCCATGCCGCAAACTTCGCGCCACGTCCATGCCCAGATTTGTCGGGCGCCGCAAAAAAAATTCAGCGAGCTCGAACGCGCAACGCCGCGCGAGCAAACTCATGGCGCGATCATCGCCAGACCTACTTCCAATTCGGAAACGGCCGCGCCGAAGATTTCCCGGCCGACACAATCAACTCCCGCACCAGCCTCCACGGCCGCAAAAGTTGTTCCAGCATTTTCTCCAAAGCATCGGCATCGCCGTCGTACCACTCCGGCGGAACCTGTCCGTAGATGTCCTCGAGCGCGCTCTCTGCAATCTGCTCCACCCGCGCGATCCAGTCCTCGAACGAATCCATCCCGCGCACCGTTTCGTACACGCGGTGCCGCGCAGACAAGCCGCGCAACGGAGCGTCCGGAAAATTCCATTCCCCTGCGTTGAAGCAAGATCCGTTATCAATCATGCGCGCGCAGTAACGCGCCGCCGTGCGCACCCCGCGTCCGGCCGCGTGCGGCTCGCGAAAAAATATCGCCTGCCGCCCGTTGCTGTTGCAGGTCCACTTGTCGAACACCAGCATCCCGCAGAATTCCGCGATGTTGGTCACTTCGCGCAGCTGCTCATCCGGAAGAAAATCGTACACCGCCACGCCCGCCAGTTTTCCGGGATACCGCGAACCAAATTGCTTTCCCGCTTTGCAGGGCGCGCGCTCGCGCCCGAGCTGAATCACCAGGTCCTCGGTATGGGCGATCAGCTCCGCCCGCACCTCCACCACTTCCGGCTCCGCCACGGACAACCCCAGCCTCGCCGCCAACCTTGTTCCCAGCAATTCGTTCGCCAGGATCCGCAACCCCTGCGGGTTGTTCTGGAATTTCACCACGTAATACGCCTGATTCGAGCAGCGCAGCAAATGCGATTGCGCCCCGCCACGCATTCGTCGCACCTGTTCGATCGCCAGCGCCATCCGGCGCCCATGCTAACGGCCAATAAACCCGCCGGGCGAGGGAATTATTTTCAAACTGGGAACGTACCGCAAAGGTGCACTGCCGCGGCAAGGCGCGCGGCGTGTTTCGATTCAGCGCAGGCACGACGTTTCACTCCAGGCGGGACGACGGGAAGCGACGAAACAGAGAAGCAGGAAAACAGGAAACAGCAGGCGGCGAAGCAGGGAACGAAACTCCGCGATCCGGGCAGCGCCACGAAATCCGGTACCGCGCCAATAAAAACGCGGAACCACAACGCCCTGACGGCGCGCGCGGTCCCGCGTTATGATCTTTCACAGAAAGGACTCTAGCGTTTCTTGCGCTTAGCCGCCTTCTTCGCCTTGCCCTTCTTCGCTGTTTTTTTCTTGGGCTTGGCTTTTTTCTTCGTGGCCGCCTTCTTCTTGGGAGCGCTCTTCTTCGCTGCCTTTTTCTTCGGCGCCTTCGCCTTGGGAGCAGCCGCCGGCGCTTCCTCCCCGTCCGGCTCTTCCTCGACGATAATCTCCTCCACTTCCTCTACAATATCTCCGTGAGGGAGTTCCGCGCCTTCTTCCCCCTCTTCCTCTTCGTAGCGGGGTAGCTCGTCATCTTCCTCATCATGCTGTTTGGCGTGAAACATTGATCCCTCCCTGAATTTCCGACTTGCTAAGAACCGTATTAGGCCCTGCGCGCTTATAAACGGAGTGCCGGAAGTTTGTCAAGATGCAAGGCGCCGAAAACCGCGCGCGGCAAAGAATATTTGAGGAAATCGCCAGAATGGCATGGTAACAAAAGGTTACATTAGCGTATAAGCCGTTTACTATTGCTGGTTTACGGGTGCTCAAGAATGTGGCCCGCTCAACGCTGAATGGTCAGCACATCTCCAGCCCGCAAAGGCCGTTCGCCGAGAAATGAATTTGCCTGTCGAATATTTTCCACGCTGGTCTTGTAGGCGTGGGCAATCGAGTAGAGCGTTTCGCCCTGCTTCACAAGATGTTCGACGCTTGCCGGCTTATCGCCGGCGCTTGTGGCTGTCGCCGAAATTTTGCGCACCTCGACCGTCGCACTCGCGTTCCCCGCAGGATGCACTGGGGATTTCCCAGCAGAGGAGGGGCGCGGGGAATCCTCCGGCGATCCCCCCGCATAAATTTTCAATCGCGAACCGCGCGGCACGCTCACCCCATGAATATTGTTCCAGCGTTTCAATTGCGCGACGCTCACATCAAAGCGCTCGGCAATTCCTTCCAGAGTGTCGCCGCGCACCACGCGGTAATGCACCAGGCGCACCGCCGGCGGCGCGGCCGGCACATTCAACATGAATCCCGCCGGCACCACCGCGTGCGCTTCCAGATGATTCGCAGACTCGATTGCCGGCACGGTCACACGATAGCGCCGCGCAATGTCGGAAAGCGTTTCGCCCTGCTCCACCGTGTGCAACCGCCAGCTCGTCCACTTGTCCGCCGGAACCTGGCTGATCACATTCAACAGTTTTTCGCCATATCCCGCAGGCAGCTTCAACTCGAAATTCGGATCATTGGGTGTCACGCTGCGCAGCATCTCCGGATTCAACTCGCGCAGATCGTCCAGGTCCGCTCCAGTCGCGTCGGCCACCAGCCGCAGGTCAATCGCGTGAGCTGGATGAATCACGTCCACCGGCGCCGGTTTCTCCGGTTCCACCTGCACGCCGTAGAGCGACGGGTCTTTCGCCACCAATGCCAGCGCAATGATAATGGGCACGTAATTCTGCGTCTGCTTTGGCAAAGCGTGGCGCTTCTGCAGTTCCCAGAAATCCGCGTAGCCGGTGCGCTCGACCGCCTTCACCACGTTCATCGGTCCCGAGTTGTAAGCCGCCATCACCAGGTACCAGTCGCCGAACATGTCGTACAAGTCGCGCATGTGCCGCGCCGCCGCGCGCGTGGCCTTTTCCGGATCGCTGCGCTCATCGACGTAATAGGTGCGGTCCAGATCGTATTCCTCGCCGCGGAACGGCATAAACTGCCACAATCCGCGCGCCCCCGCACGCGATACCGCAGTCGGCTGAAATGCCGATTCCGCCTGCGCCAAGTACATCAAATCCTGCGGCACACCTTCTTCTTTCAGCACGCGCCGGATCATGTCGTTGTAACGCCCGGAACGGTCCAAACCATGTTCCACCGTCGCGCGCCCGCGCTCGGTCGAAAAGTAACTTAGATATTGCAGCACCGAATCGTTCACAGTCAGCGGCAGATCGTGCGGTACGCGCATTAATTCTTTTTCCGCCTGCGCTGCCAGGCGCGGATCGCCCTTCGGCAAGGTCATTTCCGCCAGCGCGTCGATCGGCGCGGGCGTCCCTGTGCCCTCTTCCTCTTCATCGGCATCTTCGAGCGCGCTGCGTTCGTAGGAGTGCAGGGTCTCACCGATCTGATCGAACAAATCCGAAAGTCGCGGGTCGGAATCCACCTGAAACCCGCTCGCCAGCATTAATGCCACGGCGCGATCGTAATCCGCGTGCGCTTTATCGAAATCCCCGGATTTGTATTCCTTCTGGGCGGTGTTGAAGATCACCTGCACTTTGTCGATCAGTACGTCCATGCTGGGTCGGGTGTCGTACAAGGAAGCGAGCGATACGGTGTGTTCTGGAAAGGGCAGCGGTTCGTGAACGAACGCAGGGACTGGCGCAGGCGTCGCAGCTGGCGGCCGCGCCTTCGCCTGCTTGCTCGAGACAGTGTCATTGCAGGCGGCGAGCGACAGAATTCCCGCCGCTGCGATTGCCGCCCAGCCCAACCAGCGCACACGGCCCGTCAAGCGAGTGACCCTCAGCTTCATGGTCTTCGTCCGTCCTTGCGACGCGCGATACCTATCCGCAGGATTCTACGAAGCAACTTCGGGTCCGTAGCGTGCTTCATCCAACGCGGCGCCGCGTCGATCACCCCCTTTCGGGGGTAACGGGAATCTTACGAACTACCTACGCCCCGGTCAATGGCCTTGCCTTACCAGCCATTGTCATTATCGGGACATTCCAATCCGGGCCCATTTCGCGCTCACCTAAAGACCATCGGCAAAAAACAGGCTTGTATCACCGCACGCCCGCGATGGCCAGTCAAAAAAGCCGATCGAATCGATTTTTCAGCGCCGTTCCAAAATTCATACGCTGTCCGGCACCCCGCTTCCAGCGTTCGTACGAACTCATTTACACTCGCGCCCCGCGCTCACGATATTCTCTTTGTAATCATGCAGTTAAGGTGATGACAAGCTTTTGACAAGCACTGGTTACCCAGCTGCAATTGACGACGTTTATTGAATCGCTCGTGCGGGCGGCCTGGCGTCTTGGGGCACGGCCCTGCAGCGAAAGGGGATGAGCATGAATTTAAGGCGGGGTGTATTCGGTGGCATCGGCACTTTCTTGATCAGCCTAGCAATGCTGGCTGCGCCTTCGGTCTTGCCGGCGCAAACGGCCATCGTCACCGGAACCGCGTTCGATCCCTCCGGCGCTGCAGTGACGGGCGCGACGGTTGCAGCGACGAACCAGGACACCGCTACCGATCGCACCACAGTGACGAATGAAACGGGCGCATACACGCTGTCAAGCTTGGCTCCGGGTGTCTACACATTCACCTTCGCCAAAGCTGGCTTTAAGACCGTAAAATTCGAAGGCCTGAAGCTCACCGTTGGCCAAACTCTGGCCCTCAATGCCAAATTCGAAGTCGGCGCGGTCTCCTCTACTGTCGAAGTCGCTGCCAGCGCGGTCAGCCAGATCGATACCGAGACCGCCACCCTCAGCAACGTCGTCGAACACAAACAGATGACCGAATTGCCGCTGATCCTCCGCGATCCCTACCAGCTGGTGCTGCTGGGTCCCGGAGTCACGCAATCCGACAGCGGCGGAGGTGGACAAAGCGGCGGCGTTTCAGTGAACGGGGGACGAGAAACGAACAACAATTTTCTGTTGGACGGCGCGGACAACAACGATGCCCAAGTTCCCTTCATCCTCGGCGGCCTAACCGCTCAGAATCCGGATTCGACCGAGGAATTCCGTGTTCTGACGAATAATTTTGCGCCGGAATACGGCCGCAACAATGGCGCCATCATCGACGTGATCACCCGCAGTGGCACCAACGCCTTTCATGGCGACGTTTTCTACTTTGGCCGCTGGGACGCCCTGGGCGCCCGCGACTACTTTAATCACAACACGGACCCGGTTACGGGTGAAGTCGAGGCCAAAAACCCCTACGTTCGCAACCTCTACGGTTTCTCGATTGGCGGCCCCATTAAGAAGGACAGGACCTTTTTCTTTCTCAACTACCAGGGCGACCGCTTCATCACCACTTTGACCAATGCCTCGACGGTTCCCACAACGGCCTTCAAAACCGGGATATTCACCTATGTGGTGCCGGGCACCACGACGCCCATCCCCATTAACGTCACCGTCCCCAACGCCGGCAATAACGTCACGAATCTCGGCCTGGACCCCGTCATGCAAAAGATTTTCGCGCTCTATCCCGCGCCGACTGTCAATAACCCCGACGGCGCTACCGGCACGCTGTTCTTTCCCAGCGAATCGCGCGAAAAGGATGAAGACGCGATTATCAAGATCGATCAGAAAATCAATGGTTCCAACAGTCTTTCCGTGCGCTACAACTTCAATTACTTCGCGGATCCCAACCAGGGTCATTTCGATTTCCTTCCCGGCGGGCTGGGCGCCGTGGATACGCACGAAAGAATCCAGGGCCTTTCGATCAGTTTAACTACCACTCCCGGTTCCACTTTTATTAACGAGTTTCGCTTGGGCGCGAATCGCATCAACTCGACGTTCGATTGCACCGGGTCGAGCGTCTTCGATAGCTTCGGCTTCGGCGATATCAACGGTCGCGGCGCGGACTTTACCTTGCCCATCTTCTCCGGTTTTGGATGCCAGACGCTCGGCGACTCCAACGGCCAGAGCGGCAAGGAAGGCACCTACCAGTTGTACGACGCCATGAGTAAAGTCGTGAAGGCGCACACCTTGAAATGGGGAGCGGAAGCGCGCTATCCGTATTCCAACAATTTCAATGATTTTTCCTCTCGCGCGCTATTTACCTTCAACGTCTTCACCGGTTCTGGTGGTGCCATACCCACCGTGGTGGATAACTCTGGCAACGTGCTGCCCAATGCCATTGAGGACGAAGTGGGTGCGTTGCTCGGTGTCGTGAATTCCCAGGGTCAAACCCAGTTTTACAACAAAGCAGCGATCAGCCGCCCCACCGATGAGCTCAATTTTCGCCAGCACGAGGTGGGCGCTTTCATCCAGGATGGTTGGAAGCTAACCGCAAACCTCACCATCACCTATGGCCTCCGCTGGGAATGGTACGGCGTTCCCTACGACGCTCACGGCAACTTGGCTAACATTTTTACCGATACCAGTGCTGTCGCTTCGTCCTTTGCCTTCACGACCGTCGGCCCCGGCACCGGGCACCAGCTTTACGACGACTACTTCCGCAATTTCGAACCGCGCTTCGGGTTTGCCTGGGATCCGTTCAAGACCGGCCGGACCTCGGTCCGCGGCGGCATCGGCGTCTTCAGCGACCGCGTTTATGGCAATCTTTCAGGCGATGTGCGCAGCAATCCGCCTCTCCAACAGAGTATCTTTCTCCAGCCCGCACTCGCCTCGCTGGACGCGCACGGGGAACCGACGGCTTCAGCACAACTTCAGAATCAGACGCCCCCCGGGCTGCTGCCTTTCACCAATATTGTTCCCAACGGTGCAGGGATTTTTCCAGATGTTTTTGATGCGCACATTCGCCCGCCGCTGGTCGTTACCTGGAATTTGGGCGTGCAGCGCGAGCTCACTCATGACTTGACCGTTGACGTGAATTATGTCGGCAACCACGGAACCAGGATTCTTCGCGTCATCGACGGCAATCCTCCTCAACCGGCCCTGGTCGCCGCAGCGCTGGCCGCCGGTGTTCCCACCCAGGACCTGCAATTTGGCACCCTGTACTTCGGCGCGCCCGGCATCGCTCCGGTGGTGAACAACAATGCCTTTTTCGATACCTTCACCGACCAGACCTCAGGGCATTCCTGGTACGACGGCCTCCAAGTACAGGTGAACGAGCATCTTTATCACGGTTTGCAAATCGGCGGTTCCTATACCTACGCGCACGCGCTCGATGATTCCTCCGACCCGCTGAACCCCACGTTCCGCAACAGTAATTTCCCAGTGGACTCCTTCGACTTGCGTCGCGAAAAGGGCAATTCTGGCTTTGATACTCGCCAGCGCGGCGTTATCAACTTCGTCTACCAGCCAAATATCGGTCGCGGACGCGCGCACCTTGCGGATGGCGTCGCCGGCCGTGCGCTGGAGGGCTGGCAGGTGAGCGGCATTGCTACCTGGCAGACGGGACTTCCGTACGATATTTTTGGTTTTGTCGACACTCTGCACACGAACTTCCCTGACCGTGCTACGGTGACCGACCCCTCCTTGCTGAGGGTTGTGCCGGCTACTGGCAAATTGCTTGTGAGCGGTGGCAATACGGCCGGGGTATTCACCGGATTCAATCTCGCCGGGTTCAACAACGATATTACCGCGCCCCCCTTCGACGTTCCCTCGAACGTCGGGCGCAATCACTGGTATGGTCCGGGCATCAACAATTGGAACGTCAACCTATCGAAGACCACGCGGATCAAGGAAAAGGCCGACTTCCAGCTCCGCTTCGAGTTCTATAACCTGTTCAACCGGACTCAGTTCACCAAGCCGGATGCGAATATCGGGGATTCGACTTTCGGGTACTCCACCTCGACGGTTGGCCAGAACGATGGCACCACCGGCGCGCGCCAAGTTCAAATCGGCGCAAAACTAAACTTCTGACCAAGCCGGCTTGAAGCGAGGGGAAGAGTTGGGGGGAGCGATTGTAGCGGCGGTTTCAGACCGCCATCGACGTCGCGGATACTGTCGATCGCGCCGCGAACCGCCGCTACCAACCGCTTTCTCCACACGCTGCGCATCTCTGCGGTAAATCCTTTGCTCTTCTGCGAACAATCCCACTCGACTCAGGCAAGCGCCTGCCGTAAATCCGCAATCAAATCCCCGGCATCCTCCAGCCCGATCGAAACCCGCACCGTCCCGGGTTCCACTCCCGCCGCCCGCAACTCTGCGACCGACATCCGATAATGCGAAGAATACATCGGCAGCACCACCAAGGATTGCGCGCCCCCCAAACTCACCGCCAGCAAGAAAACCCGCGTCCGATCGCAAAACCGCCGCGCTGCCGCCAACCCGCCCTTCAGATCGAAAGCCATCATCGCCCCGAATCCCTTCATCTGCCGCTTCGCCAGCAAATGGTCCGGATGCGAAGACAGTCCCGGATAATGCACCCGCGCCACTTTCGGATGTTTCCCGAGAAATCGCGCGACGGTCAAAGCGGTCTCGCACTGTCGCCGCATGCGCAGCTCCAAAGTTTTCATCCCGCGAATCAGCAAAAACGCCGCCTCCGGATCCATGGACCCGCCCAAATTAATAATCATGTCGCGAATCTTCTCGATCAAAGCGTGGCTTCCCGCCGCCACCCCCGCGATTACGTCGGAATGTCCCGCCAGATATTTCGTCGCGCTATGCATCACCAAATTGAAACCCAATCCGATCGGCTTCTGCAGTACCGGGCTGGCAAAGGTATTATCAATCAGCGAAAGCAAATCCCATTCTTTCGCGAAAGCGATCGCCTTTTGCAGATCCACCAAGCGCAGCGTGGGATTGGTAGGCGTTTCGATGTACAGCACCTTCGTGCGCGGGTTCACCAGCCGCTCGATCCCCGCCAGATCCGTTTCCACGTGCCGCACCACAATCCCCATCCGCGGAAACACGTCGCGCATCAGCCGGTAGGTTCCGCCATACAACGCGCGCGTGGCAATCACTTCGTCCCCGGTCTTCAGCACCGCAAGCAGCGCGCTGGAAATCGCCGCCATCCCCGAAGCCGTCACGATCGCTGCCTCCGCTCCTTCCAGCGCCGCGATTTTTTCCTCCGCCACAGACAGTGTCGGGTTTCCATAACGCGTGTAAATGTACGCCGGCCTTTTCCCCTCGGCCCACAGCTTCAATTCCTCCGTATTCGCAAACGTAAAATTCGCCGTCCGCGCAATCGCGGTTCCCACCTGAGCGCTCAGATGGAATTTCTCTTCCCCTGCGTGGATGGCAATCGTAGTGTCCGCCCATCGGCGGCTCTGCACAGGTTTTTTCATGGCGAGCCAGCTTGCCGCAGCAGCAAGAAGCATCGCAAGCTCCAATTTGGCGGAGCCGAAATATGCTGCCGAATCTCCGCCACGACGCGGTTGGCAAAGCAGCCAGAGTGAGTAACAATGTCGCGCGCAGTCGAGCGCAAAACAGCGCCGCGCGGTTGGTGGCGCGCGCAGAATCGCGCACGAACGGCCTCGCCCGTTCGCCGACTCAGGTTTCCGGAGCCCACGCCGATGGATGTAACGCCCTCAGAAGTTGTTTACGCTTCCTGGATCCTGTTCGCGCTCTACTGGCTCCTCGCCGCCATCGGCGTAAAGAAAACCGCCAAGCGCCAGAATCCCGCCGAACGCATGCTCTACGTCGTCTTTATGGCCGCCGGTTTCTTCCTGCTCTGCCAGGAAAATCCGAATTGGGGCCCGCTCAATCGCCGCTTTCTGCCCGACCACCCCTGGCTCGCCTGGCTCGGCAGCGCCCTGTGCGCGGCAGGAGTCCTGTTCGCCACCTGGGCCCGCCGCACCATCGGCAAAGACTGGAGCGCCGAAGTGCAAATCAAGGCAGGCCACCAGCTCATCCGCTCCGGTCCCTACGCCCACATTCGCCATCCGATCTACACCGGGCTCCTACTTGCAACGCTCGGCACCGCGCTGCTTATCGGCGAATACCGCGGCCTGCTCGCCGTCGCCTTGTTTCTGGTCGGATTCACTCGCAAGGCCCGCAAGGAAGAGTCCTTCCTGGCAGAGGAATTCGGCCCGGCCTTCGAAGAACACCGCCGCCACACGGGGTTCTTTCTACCCCGGTTTTCCTGAAGAATCGCAGTTTCCCCGGGCCGGCTCCACAGGTTTCGCCTTCTATTTGCTGATGTTTTCGCCTACACCTTCGCTGGAATTCCGCGCGCGGCCACGTTTCCGTGCCATCCTTAGGCTATAGCTTTCGCCCCTTTCGTTGCGCCTTTTCGGTTTTCGTGAGAGGAAACGATGAGCAACAAGCTCAGCGCTGTGCTGATTCTGTGCATGTCAACCATGTGCCTGTCGGGCTGCGACTTGCTGCGAGTCACAGGACCATGTTACGGCGTAGGCTGCCCAGGAGGCACCCCAGGCCGCAACGGCCAGTACAAACAAGGCGAAAGCCCCAAAGCCCAAAACGCGCCAGCCCCAGCGAATTCCGCAAGCGCAGCAGCGCAAACCGCAGCGGCGCAACCCAAGCCCGTTCCAACTAACGCGCCCGCGCAATCCGAGTCTGCGTCCACCTCGACGCAGGCCGCCGCGACGCCATCGCCGGCAGCCGTAACTGCTTCGGCGCAACCCACGGCCGGCCGACCCTCCGACGCACAAACAGCCGCGCAGCCCGCAGCCACCGAAGCGAAGCCCTCGCCGCTGCATTCCATCGGCGAATTTTTCGCGCGCCTGATTCCGCACCACAACACCGGCGCAAAATCCGGCGCCTCCGACTAAGCCGAAGCCGACCGCCCATTTTCCTCGCCCACATCATCTCCACCGTGATGCGGCTTATGCGCCGCGATCACTTTCTCCGCGATCTCATTCGGCACATAATCATAATGCGAAAATTCCATCGCATAACTTCCGCGTCCCTGCGTTAGAGAAATCAATTCATTCGCATAACTCAGCATCTCGGAAAACGGCACCAGCGCTTTGATCACCACATTCCCCGCACGCGCTTCGCTGCCGCTGATCTTTCCCCGCCGCCCGCTCAGATGTCCCATCAAATCGCCCGAATACTGATCGGGCGCATACACCTCCACTTGCATGATGGGTTCTAGCAACGCCGGCCGCGCCTGCTTCATCGCCTCCTTAAACGCCAGCGACCCGGCGATCTTGAAAGCCATATCACTGGAATCCACGTCGTGATATTTCCCGTCATACAAACTCACGCGGAAATCCACCACCGGAAATCCCGCCAGGTAGCCGCGCTCCGCGGAATCCCGCACGCCCTTTTCCACCGACGGAATCCAGTTCTTCGGAATCGCTCCGCCGAAAACATCATCCACGAATTCAATCCCCTTGCCGCGCGGCAGCGGTTCCAGCTTGATCCGGCACAGCCCGAACTGCCCGTGCCCGCCGGTCTGTTTTTTGTGTTTGCCTTCCGCGTCGGCCTTTGCGCGAATCGTTTCGCGGTAGGGAACTTTCGGCGGATGAATCATCAATTCCACGTGATAGCGCTTGCGCAGCTTCGCCACCACCACTTCAATGTGCTGCTGTCCCGCGCCGCTCAGCAAGAATTCCTTCGTCTGTGGATCGCGCCCAAATCGCAGCGCCAGGTCCTCCTCCAGAATCTTGTGAATCGCAACGCCAATGCGATCCTCATCCGCGCGTGTCTTCGGTTCCACTGCAAATGTAATGGACGGCTCCGGAATCCGCGCGGGAGCGCAAAATATCTGCGCGTTCTTGTCGCCCAGCGTCTCGCCGGTAGTGCTCTCCTTCAATTTCGCGATCGACCCGATATCCCCCGCGTGCAGCTCACCCACCTCGGTGCCCGTCTTTCCCTGCATCACCTGGATGTGCTGAAATCTTTCCTGCGTGCCGCGATTGAAGTTCGTCAGCGTTGCGTCATTCTTCAGCACCCCAGACATCACTTTGAAATACGTTATCCGCCCGGCAAAAGGATCCGCCAGCGTCTTGAATACAAAAACCGAGAGTGGCCCGGAATCGCTGATAACGCGCTCGACCGTCTCGCCTTTGTGATCCGCGGTCTTGTGGCACACAATCATCCCGCGCGCTGCGGGCGATGGAAAAATCGCCACCATCAGATTCAGCACCGCGTCGCTACCAATATTGTGCAGCGCGGAGCTGAGCAGCACCGGGAACAGCCGCTTCGCCAGCACCGCTTCGCGCAGACCCATCACCAGGTCGTGCACCGGCAGCGTGCCCTGATCGAAAAATTCCTGCAGCAACGCGTCGTTGCCTTCGGCCACCATTTCCACCAGCGTCTCGTGCCCCAGCTTCGCTTCGTCCGCCAGCGCCTGCGGAATTTCCTCGATCTTGGCGATCCCGTTTCCGTCCGGCGTGTAGAGCAGCGCCTTCATGGTGATCAGGTCCACCACGCCGCGAAACCCTTTTTCCCAGCCGATCGGCAATTGAATCGGCACCACGCCGCGCCCGAAAACCTGCTGCACGGAATCCAGCGCCCGCTCGAAGCTCGCGAGGTCCCGATCCATCCAATTCAGCAGAAACGCGCGCGGCAAGTCGTACTCCGTCGCGTAGTCCCAGACTTTTTCCGTGACCACCTGCACCCCGGCGGCCGCGTCCACCAGTAGCAGCGCCGCGTCGGCAGCAATCAGCGAGGATTTTGTTTCGTTGATGAACGTCGAATAGCCGGGAGTATCCAGCAGATTGATTTTGGTCTTTTCAGGTTGCGCCGGCGCTTGCCATTCCGCGTACGCGACGCCCGTGTTGATCGAAATCTTCCGCGCGACCTCTTCTTCATCCCAATCCGTGGTTGTCGATCCTTCGCTGACTTTTCCCAGCCGCGGCGTCATCCCCGCCGTGTGCAGTAACGACGACACCAGCTGGGTTTTCCCCGTGTCGCCGTGGCCGACAATGCCAACGTTGCGAATCCATTCAGTGTTGTAGTTTTTCATTTTTCACCTCGGAAGAATTGAAAGCAGGAAATGGAAAAGCGAGATCGGAAAAGGGGAATGCGCTGGGCGCGCGTGACTTAACCCGGGGATGGATCGGAATAGGCATTTCGTAAGGGGATGGAACGGACTTGCCATTCGAGATGTGAGGCGAGGCGAACATCATCACGGCGCCGCCCCCCGGCGGTTGCGCGCATGACCCTGCGGAAAGCCGGATGCTAGCACAGGCGTGGACGGGGATACAACAGGTGCGGGGCAGTTTGCGGGGAGCAGCGGCGGGGATTGCGCGCCGAAAACCCGGCAAAAAACTAGCGATTGAAATGGGTTGCTGGTGATGGTTTCCATGCGCTTGCGGTGGTATTCGATTTTGTTTCGCTAGCGATGGAGTGGGGCGCTGATGAGCAAGGGGCGATAAATGATGAAAGAAAGGGCGGCGTGCGAGCAGGCGCTGCGAGGCGCGGGCGGAGGTCCGGTTCTGCGGCTGCTCGAGCATGTTGCGTCCTTTGGGGGCTTAGAGAGTGCCCCGACTGACGCTAACATCACTCGAGCCTTGGCGATATTCCTTGGAAATACGGAGGGTGGCCGGAAGAAAGTCAAAGTTGAAGTCAACTGCGCCCGCCTAAAAAGCAGGCGGCCGCGAGCAACTCAAAAGCAGGCGCACGGGCGCAGGCAACAGTGCCTATGCCACGCTACGGCGCTTCGCCTTCCGCCGTGCCGCCATGCCACGGAGTGAGGCGCGGAATCCAGCGCGGGACGTTGGCCGAGAAGGATTCGTATTCGGCGCCGAAAGTCTTGCGCAACGTCGGCTCCTCGTAGCTGACTACGAACAAGTGCGCGACCAGCCACGCGAACAGGGCGAATTGCAAAACGCGAATGTCGCCGAACAGCAGGGCTTGGCCGAGAATCGCTGCGACGACCGCGACGTACATGGGATTGCGCACGTAACGATAGCCGCCCTGGACCACCAGGTGCCGTGTAGGAAAGACGGGCGCCGGCGTCCCCAGCCCTTGCAGCGCGAAACGCGCGAAAGAATCGAGCACCACAAATGTGCCAGCGGCAATCAGCACCGCGCCGCTGATCCGCAATGGCGCGTAGGTTGGAAACGGTGTGCGGAATTGCCAGCGCGAAATCCACCAGGGCACGAGTCCGGCGACGCAGCCCGGGGCGAGCACGAGAAACAGCCCAGTTCCCAGCAGCGCGAAAGCGCGCCGGCGGCGATCATTTGCCTGCGATTGACATTCAGCGGTCATTTCCTTTGCCGGCCAAGTGTGGCGCATTTTAACAGTAGCGCGCAAATCACCTACGGAGGGTTGGCTGGCGAAAGCTGTGTGCCGGGAGTTGCGCGTCCGGAGCCGCGCGTCAAAAGTTGCGATATACTGCGCGGCACTATGAGCGTGATTATCTCCATGCTGCGCGGCGTGAACGTGGGGGGCCACAACAAGATCAAGATGGACGAATTGCGCGCGGTGTACGAGTCGCTGGGATTCCGCGACGCGCAGACTTACATCCAGAGCGGAAACGTAGTGTGCCGCGCGGACGGACGGGACCTCGCGGCGGTCTGCAAGCGGATCGAGAAGGGCATCGAGCGGAACTTCGGATTTCGTCCCGGCGTAATCGTGCGCACTGCGCCCGAGTTGCGTGAGGTGATGGTGCGCAATCCGTTCGCGAAGCGGTCGGGCATTGACGCGAGCAGATTGCTGGTGGCGTTTCTTGCGAGCAGCCCTGCGGCGGATGCGCTCGACAAAGTTCTGAAGATCAAGTGCCAGCCGCAAGAATTGCGCGTGAGCGGCCGCGAGCTTTTTATTTATTTTCCGAACGGCATGGCGCGGCCCACATTGTCAATGGCGACGGTCGAACGCACGCTAAAGATTTCCTCGACCGGGAGAAATTGGAACACGGTGCGGAAGTTGCTGGAAATGGCCGAGGCGCTGGAAGCAGCGGGGTAGGGAAGCAGGGAGGCAAGGAAGCCAGCAGGCACCGGGACGCTGAAGCAGAGGGCCGAGAAACCGAAAAAGCATGCCCGCTTCGTCCCGAAAAAGCCGGGACGAAGCGGCCGCTACAGATACAAGTCAAAACCGCGCTTACAGTTTGCCTTCGTCGGCGGAGGGGCCGTAAACGGACGGGACTGGGACATTATTCATGCGCAGATAGACACCGAGCTGCGCGCGATGATGGATCACGTGATTCATGACGAAGCTGCGCAGGAAAGCGATGCGCGGCATGACCATGATGGTTTGACCGCCGCCGAGAAGCTTCCAGTTCTTCAGGAGATGTTCGTCGCTCGCACCGCTTAGCGCGGTGCGAGCTTCGGCGACTTTCTTGTCGAATGTTTCCAGAAGTTGCTGACGCGACGTCATCACCAGCGGCTGCGTCGGCGGCGCGCCCGGCGGACGAAAATCCAATTCCTCTTGATTAATAATGGTGGCGCCCCAACCGGAAAGTTCGGCGAGGTGTCCGGCGAGGCGGCCCATCTTCATGGATTTCTCGTGCGGAGCCCAGTCGGGTTTGCCTTCGGGGACGCGTTCCAGAGTTTGGCGAGTGCTGATCATTTCGTGGTCGAATTCGGCAAGCAGTGCATCGCGTATGGCCATGGTTTTCTCCTTAGGTTCGATTCGTTTTAGCACAGATTGCCCCATGGGGGAATTGGATGACTCGAACGGCGGCGGGATGCGAGGGAAGGGCGGGAAAATGCGGGAGAGGTCGTTCGCCCGCTTTGCGCCGAAAAGCACGCGACGAAGCGGGCGGTACACGTTCAACGGCAACGGCGCCCAGCCAAGGCTGGCCGCTACAAAATCAAAATCAAACCAAAATCAAAGCAAAATCAAGGTCAACCGCAAAAGCAAAAGAGCCGGTGGGACGCTGGCGCTAGAAAGGCAACTGCAAGGGCACGGCCAAGAGCGCGGCTGCGCCACAAGAACCAGGCTAGGGGGCGATGCGGAATTTGCCGGATTCTTCCACGTAGCCGTAGGCCATGCGCGGAGTATTGAACGCCGCAGCGGGGCGGCCCTGACGATCGAGGAGGATCAGTCCGCCGGTGGTGTGCACGCGATGCGCGAGCTTGCGCACGCAGGCGTCCGCGACGGCTTGCGCGAGCGAAAGCGGGCCGGCCTTCTTGCGATGCGAGAGCAGAACGCGCTGATCGTGCAAAAGATCGGTGGCCATTTTGGCCATCACAATTTTCATAATGCCTTCGCCGTGGCCGGTGCAGGAGACTCCGCCGGCTTCCGAGTCGGCGTAGCAGCCGCAGCCGATGAGCGGCGAATCGCCGACGCGGCCGGGAAGTTTGCAGCAGGTGCCGCCGGTGGAAGTTCCGGCGAAAAGATGTCCGTGCTCGTCGAGCGCCACAGCGCCGACGGTGCCGGATTCGTGGCCCAGATGATGTTCGGCGGCGTGCGAATCGCTGAGGCAGCGGCGCCAGGCGATGCGTTCGCGTTCGTGGATCAGGTCTTCGGGCGGGCAGAGCGCGAAGCCGTGTTCCTCGGCGAATTTTTCCGCGCCGGCAGCGACGAGCATCATGTGCTCGCTGTGTTCGAGCACGCTGCGCGCGAGGCGGATGGGATTGTGGATGTGTTCTACGGCGGCGACGGCGCCCGCTTTCAGCGTCGCGCCGTCCATGAGGATCGCGTCGAGCTGGACCTGGCCGTCGGTATTAAGATGCGAGCCGAAGCCCGCGTCGAAAGTGGGATCGTCTTCCAGAATTACGATGCTGGATTCGACGGCGTCAATCGCGGCGCCGCCGGTCGAGAGAATTTTCCATCCGGCTTCGAGCGCGCGTTGCATGCCGGCGCGGCAGTCTTCGACGGATTCGTCGGGGATGTTCCAAGCGCCGCCGTGAATGATCAGGGAAGGCTTCAAAGGTCGCGCGAAATGGTTCGCAAGCCATGATAACGCAGGGCGTGGCGCGAGCGACGAGTAAGGCGAGGTGCGGTGCGGATGGGTGAACAGCGAATAACCGGGAGCAGGAGGCGGGAACCGCGGCACGAGTCACGGCGGGTTTGCAGAGTCTAGCTGTCCGGCGGAAAAGCGGAGCTTCAGCGGCTGGGGCCGCACTGCAAATCCGGAGCTTCGGTCGTGGCCAAAGCCGCGACCCCCAAAATTCCCGGGTTGTCTGCGACCGCCGAGCACCGCCCAGAGTGTGGCTGTGCCGCGAAAACTAGTGCGCGACGGCTTTTTCTGCGCCCAGGCCGGTGTTGGCGCGGACTTGCAGTTCGGCGAATTTTTCTTCACCTGCTGGATCGCGTTGACTGCACAGCGTACCGAGAATTGCGCCGATGAATCCGAGCGGGATGCTGAGGATGCCGGGATTTTCCAGCGGAAAAATCGGCGCGTGCTGGATTATGTGACGCGCGGCGGGCGCTACCGTGGGAGCATCCACGGTCATGATGCTGGGACCGAGGAAGATCAGCACAATCGAGGCCAGCAGGCCGGTAGCGAGACCCGCGACGGCGCCCGCGGTGTTGAAACGTTTCCAGAAAATCGAGAACAGGATCACCGGAAGATTGGCGGAAGCCGCTACGGCGAAAGCCAGCGCGACCAGGAACGCGACGTTCGCCGTGGGTCCGAGCACGATCGCGATGGCGATGGAAATTGCGCCGACGACGAACGCGGCGATGCGCGCGACACGGCGCTCCTCTCCGGGATTGTGTTCCTGGCCGTGGCGGATGATATTGCTCCAAACGTCGTGCGCGAAAGACGTGGAGGCGCTGATGGTGAGTCCGGCGACGACGGCGAGAATGGTGGCGAAGGCGATGGCGGAAATAAACGCGAAGAAGATGCTGCCGCCGAGAGCTTGGGCCAGTAGCGGCGCGCTCATATTGTTGCCACCGTTTTTCGCGATGAAGTCGCGCCCCACGATGGTGGCAGCGCCCCAACCGAGAAAAGTGGTGAGGATGTAGAAGATGCCAATGAGCCACATGGCCCAGACCACGGAGAAGCGTGCGGTCTTTGCATCGGGCACGGTGTAGAAGCGGACGAGAATGTGCGGCAATCCGGCGGTGCCGAAAATCAAGGCGATGCCAAGCGAGAGAAGATCGAGCGCGCCGTAGGGAGGTTTGTAGCGCAGGCCGGGCGTGAGGAAATCCTTCACGACCTCGGTGCCATCGGGCGCGTGGTAGTGAACCTGGCTGACAGCGGTGAAGAATGCGCCGAGGCTGAAGCCAAAATGCGCGAGGACCATGAAGCTGAGAAGAATGGTGCCGGAGATCAGCAGAATGGCTTTGATAATTTGCACCCAGGTAGTGGCGATCATGCCGCCGAAGACGACGTAAACGATCATCAGAATTCCCACGCCGGTGACCGCGAGGCGGAAGCTTATGCCCGAACCTTTCAGCAGCAGCGCGACCAGCGCTCCGGCGCCCACCATCTGCGCAATCATATAGAAGGTGCTGACGGTGATGGTGCTGAGCGAAGCCATGGCGCGCACCGGGCGAGGATGCAGGCGGTAGGCCAGGACGTCCGCCATGGTGTATTTCCCGGTGTTGCGCAACGGTTCGGCTACGACGAGCAAGACGGTGAGGTAGGCGACCAGAAAACCGACCGAGTACATGAAGCCGTCATAGCCGAAGAAAGCGATGAGGCCGGCGATGCCAAGAAACGATGCTGCGGACATGTAATCACCGGCGACGGCGACGCCATTTTGCCAGGCGCTGACGCGGCGGTTGGCCGCGAAATAGGAAGCGGAGGAGCCGGAAAGTCGCGAAGCCCAGGCAGTGATTCCCAGAGTGACGGCGATGAACGCGAGAAAGAGAATGAGCGTGGTATTCATCGGTTAGTTTCCCTTGGCCTCGAGGTTGCCGAGATCTTTGATGACCGCTGCGGCGCGGATATCGAATTCGCGGGCGGCGCGCACATAGAGATAGGCGATGAGCCAGGCCACCAGAAATTGCGAGAGGGCGAACAGATAGGCGATGTTTACCGGGCCCCAGACTTTGCGTTGCATCAATGCGGGGAAATAGCCGACCGAAACCGGGAGGGCGAAGTAGTAGAGGATGAAGAAAATTGTGGCGGGGACGACGAAGGCCTTTTTAGCGGCGAGGAGTTTTTTGAAGTCGTCGGTTTGGGCGACGCGGTTCCAGACCGACGCGTTGGCGGACGGCGTGCGGGGTTCCGGCTTAGGCGGTGTGGGCATTTTTCCTCCTCGCCCTGATTTCCGGGCGTGACGGCAGTGCGCGAGTTCGGTGCGTGTGCTTTGTTCAGGAGATTCCGTACTTCTGTGCTCGACTTATATCATGAACGCGGCGCGGAGGCGCAAACCGCGGTGGACCATATCTCAGGAATGTGAATGGCAGGTTAACAGATTCGAACTGCGTCGGCGGGAGGAAAAGGAGTTAGGGCGTGTTGCAGGGTCGCGTCTGTTTGGGAAGGCAGAGGATTTGCCACAGAGGCACGAAGAGAGACAGACGAAGAGTGCGGCTCAAGGGCGGAAAGATTTAACGCAGAAGGCGCAGAGGCCGGAACGCGGAGGGCGCAGAGAAAACCCGAGGCAAAATCGTTGCGGTGGATGCGGCCGAAGCGGTTTGGGCGAAAAGCAGATCCCTCGCTGCGTCCCGCGGCGGGAGAAACAGAAGCGCGGGACTGCGTTCGGGACGACACGTCGTCTTTTTCAGAAACATGGCGCCGCGAGCGAAAGATCCTATAGCGCTTGCGCGGGCTCAGAGGTGCGGAAAGAAAATCAGGGTGATGCCGATGGCAATCAGCAGCGGGCCGAGCAGGAAAACGAAGCTTACGCCGAGGAGGAAGCGCACGGCGCCTTGGCGTTTCTGGGCGGCCTCGTTCGAGGGGAAGACGGGCGGGGCGGAATCGCGGTTATGCAGTAGGGCGCGGAAAAAAGTGAGGTACGCGACCATCCAAAATTTGATTTCGTGGCGCGACTGCCAGAGCAAATCAATCCCGGCGCAGATGACCAGCAGCCCGATGATACCCAGAAGCTTGGGCACGATTAACCTCCGCGGCGGGCTGTGCGAGTGAGCAGCGGCGAAGATTCGCGGACGTCGCCTGGAATATTGGCTTGCAGTGAAGCGGGTGAACCAGCCGGCAAACCGGACGGTTGTGTACCGGGCCGTGCAGGCGTGCGTTGCAG
>Ga0210394_10003349_pt1 | contig 20299 bp, 11 predicted proteins | sample IncBWC12MmetaG_FD_160121 | JGI IMG/M metagenome (GOLD analysis project Ga0210394, IMG submission 160121) | Forest soil microbial communities from Barre Woods Harvard Forest LTER site, Petersham, Massachusetts, United States - Inc-BW-C-12-M | ecosystem: Environmental > Terrestrial > Soil >...
ACTTTCTCTTTCACTCTTCCAATTCAGGCGCGTTCCTCATGAACTCCGACAATCCAATTGTCTTCGTGGTGGATGACGACCATCGTGTTCGGGAAGCGCTATCCAGCCTCATTTCCTCGGCAGGACTTCGAGTGGCTGTCTTCAGCTCCGCTGCTGAATTTCTGGAATCGAAAAGGCCGGATGCGCCCGCATGCCTTGTCCTAGACTTGCAGCTTCCGGGTATCAGCGGACTGGAACTCCAGCAGCAGTTGTCAGCCGGCGATACTCCGCCGATTGTCTTCATCTCAGGGCACGGCGATATCCCCTCATCCGTGCGCGCCATCAAGGCCGGAGCGGTCGAATTCCTTCCGAAGCCATTCGACGATCAGGAGCTGCTTCGGGCGATAGACGCCGCCATCGATCAGGATCGAACCGAGCGGCAGAAGAGAACGGAACTGGCCGAGTTGCAAAGCCGCTATAACCTTCTCACACGTCGCGAACGGGAAGTCCTTCCCTTCGTGGTAGCCGGTTACGCAAACAAACTGACGGCAGCTGACCTGGGTATCGCCGAGATCACTATCGGGGTCCACCGCGGACAGATCATGCGGAAAATGGCCGCGAAATCGCTGGCTGATCTTGTGAGAATGGCTGACAGACTCGGAATCGCCCGAACGGCCGGAGCTGCCTAAATAAACATATAATAGCCATCCCGCGATGTTGCCCGTATGGTGGTGGAACGGGGATGATGGGCATAATGACAAAAGAAGTAATACCGATCATAGCGGCGGTCGATGACGATTTTAGAATTCGGGAATCGATAGCGAGCCTGCTGGAATCAGCCGGATATGCACCTCTGGTGTTCTCGTCTGCCGAGGAGTTCCTGCAGTCGGGATCGTTGACTACTGCCACGTGCGTCATAACCGACGTTCGGATGTCAGGAATGGATGGCGTTGAATTACAGCGCCGTATTAAGCTCGAACGTCCCACGCTGCCTGTGATCCTTATATCTGCTCACCATGATGCCGCCGTCCGGCAGACAGCTATCGACGAAGGGGCCGTTGATGTTTTATATAAGCCCTTCGATGGCGGTAACCTGCTCGCGATAATACAGTCGGTGCTGCTTACCAACTCTCGGTAGAAATCGTATTCCCTTAAAGCAGCCTCGATACTCGATCCGCCCGTGCTATAGTCTTCTGGGTGTCTATATCGCTTCCCCCGAACTGAGTTAGGCCCACTAAGATCCCACTCCTCTCAGGACCTCTCAAACTAATCTGCATCACTTGTCGCTAGGTAAAGAAACCTATAATTGTCCGCTTAAGTTCTTGCCAATATCCTAAAGCTTCTGGTGGGGAGCTGTTCCAGTATTCCAGGCGTCGAAAGGCATTTCGTGGGCTGCCGTCATGCTTCGGTCCGGCACGCAGCGATCTTGCATTCATAGAGAGGTGACTTATGACTACAGACTTGATCGGATCCAGTCAGGGGTTCCGGGTATTACTGACGGACTTGGCAACCGTTGTACCAGTGGACTCCGCTGTCCTGATCCATGGCGAAATGGGCACCGGAACAGAACGGATCGAGAGGGCCATTCATGAAACCTGCCCTCGCCACCAGAATTGCTTTATAGTCCCGATCGGGGGTATATTCTCGAAGCGAATTAGCTTGGCTTCGGCCACCGTCAACACTCAAGACGAACTCGTTGGGCCGGGCTTTGACGGTGGTTCTCGCCGAACGCTTGTTGTTCGACAAAGGGGAGTTTTCAGTTCAATAGGTCTCGCGTTAGCTTTGGTCTTGTCGTCTCTCGTTGGCGCAATACCGGCAGCGTATGCGCAGGCACAAACCGCCGGCGATATTACCGGACAAGTGTTAGATCCATCCAAGGCCGCCATTTCCAATGCTGCCATTACGGCCACGAACAACGCGACCGGCGCCGTTCGCAAGGCACAAACCGATAGCCAAGGACACTACACATTAACGAACCTTCCCGTAGGGACGTACAGCGTCAGTGTGGAACACGAAGGCTTCCAGCAGTTAAAGCAAACGGGCGTCATGTTGAACGTGGCGGCGCTCGTCACGTTGAACTTAACGCTTTCGGTAGGCTCCGTGAAGCAGGAGGTGGTCGTTAGGTCCGAGACCCCCATCATTGACAAAGCTGACGCCAGCACCGGCACGGTCCTCGACAATCAGGAAGTCAGCGAGCTGCCGATCAACGGACGCGACTACGCCCGTTTCAGCTTGCTTACTCCTGGAGCCATTTTCCGCAGCAACTTCATCGCGGACCTCACCTTCGACGGCCTACACTCCGTTCACAACCAGTTCTCGATCGACGGCATTGACGCCTCGCGCATTGACCAGCCGTACATGGCGAACGGTTACGAGCGTGGCGCGCGCTTGCTCACCGGGAGCCTGGATACGATCGAGCAATTCAACGTGCAGACCAGCAACTACGGCGCGGAATACGGACGCGCGGCGGGATCCTACATCAATATCGCGACCAAATCCGGAACCAACGTGTTCCACGGAACCGCGTACGACTACTTCCGCAACAACATTCTCGACGCGCGGAACTTCTTCGCAACCGCCGGCCCGGCGCCGGAATTCCGCTTTAATGATTTTGGCGGGAACATAGGCGGCCCAATCCGCAAGGACAAGACCTTCTTCTTCTTAAACTACGAAGGATCGCGCCAACGCATCGGCATCACTGGCTCGGGCACGGTTCCGAGCGCGCTCGAGCGTAGCGAAGTCGAGGCCACTTCTCCGCAACTCGCGCCGATTCTGAATATGTTTCCCATCGGCACCTCCGCTGGTCCCGATCAGTTCACCGACAACTACACAACCACGCAGTTGTTGGATGTTCGTGAAGACACCGCCTCTATCCGCCTCGATCAGGTGTTGGGCGCTCATGATTCCGCATTCGTGCGCGTCAATGTGAACGACTCCGACGTCCATGGGCCGCTCTTTGGAGTTAGTCCGTCTTCCCTGGGCGTGGACGACCACCAGATCGTTCCGGTGCGCACAACGAATGTTGCCATTCACGAGCAGCACGTCTTCAGCGGGAGCATGGTGAATGACTTTCTTGCCGGCATGCAGCGCTGGGGCAGCCAGATCGATCAGGCGGAACCGTCGCCACTGACCACCGTGGTCGGGTACAGCGTCATCCCCGGAACGCGGGGCAAATCCCTTGCGAACAACACGAGCTTCCAGTTCGGCGATACGATGAGCAAAGTGAAAGGCCGCCATGTCCTGGCTTGGGGTGGGACCGTCTACCGCATCTGGGTCAACGTCAACCGCACTGCCAGTCCAACGATGCAGTTCAACTCACCGCAAGATTTGGTCAACGACCAGCTTTCTACCGTCACAATCGTGAACGCCACTCCCGGCAACGGCGTGCGCGCGACCCAGATCGGCCTTTTCGTCAACGACAAGTTCCAGATGCTGCCGACTCTGTCCGTGGACCTCGGTCTCCGCTACGACATTGAAACCGTTCCTCACGACTCGCGCTACGCCACGCGGCCCTACAACACGCGCACCGGCACGCTCGGGCCCTCAGGAGATCCGTACTTCGCGATCGACAATAAAGATTTCGGTCCGCGTTTGGGCATCGCCTGGTCCCCAACTCAACGCCTCGTAATCCGCAGCGGCTACGGAATTTACTTTCAGGATTATCCCGTGGGGTTCGGCTCGTACTATGTTCCCGGAAACACCGTGCCGGGCAACGTCACGCTTTTACAGCAGCAGATTCCGAACCTTTCCTATCCCTATGCCCCATTCCTCTCGCAGGCACCCACGCCTCCGCCGCCGAACGTGAACGGCTTCCCGTGGCATAACCCCGACGTCTACTCGAATCAGTGGAACCTGAGTGTCGCAAATCAGCTCTCGCAGAATATATCATTCCAGGTCGCCTATGTAGGCAATCATGGGGTGAATCTGTCGCGCGAAGAGGGCATCAACTACTTCGATCCAACGATCGGTGCTCGTCCGAACCCGAACTTCGGCAACATCGCACTCCAGACGGACTCGGGCTTCAGCTCTTATAATGCTCTACAGCTCTCTTTCATTCGCCGTGCGGGCAAGGCTGGTTTGAGCTTCCAGGCAAACTACACCTTCGGCCACGCGATGGACGATGTGGAAGATACGGCGGTTTCCGCTTCCGACCCCCAGAACCTGAACAACACAAGAGCCGACAAAGGCAACGGTTCCGGCGATGTCCGGCAGAACTTTACCTTCAACCTCCTGTATGAGCTGCCGCTCGGTGAGGGCCATCGGTTCCTTAGCTCGGGCTTCGGCAGCAAGCTGTTCTCGGGCTGGAGGGTTTCGACGCTCGGAATCTTGCGCACGGGCGTCGCCGATACCGTCTACATCGGGACGAACACCTTCGGAAACGGCGATTTCATCAACCAGCGTCCGGATTGCGTGGCTGGCATTAACCCCTATGCCAACCCACAGACCATTACCGACTGGCTCAACCCGGCGGCGTTCTCCAGGCCGTCGGCGGGGACGTTTGGCAATTGCGGCCGCAATACCATTTACGGGCCGAATTTTCGTAATGTAGATTTCTCAGTGCTGAAGGAGACAAAACTCGGCGGATCGCGTAACATCGAATTCCGCGCCGAATTCTTCAATATCTTCAACCATCCGGCCTTCGCTCAGCCGGACACCACGTTCGGCACCCCGGGCTTCGGAGAAATCTTCAACACTCTCGGAAGGACTTTGGGTGCCGGCACTTCACGCCAGATTCAGATTGCGCTGAGGTTCAGCTTCTGATTCGGAATTATGCCAGCGAACGACAAAGCACGGGTTAAGATCGCTGCTGTCGCCGTCGGTGCGTTAAGCCTGCTTCTCTTGTGCCCTTCCGCGCTTGCGTTAGACCCTTCACTCGACGTGAGTCAATACGCTCACACGGCGTGGAACGTTCGCGAAGGTTTCACGCAAGGCTACATCAGATCAATTACGCAGACGCCGGACGGCTACATATGGCTGGGAACCGGCTTCGGGTTGTTTCGGTTCGACGGTCTCCGCGCCGAGCATTGGCAACCTCCGTTGAATGGTGCACAACTTCCCAGCAATTTTATTGTGCGCCTCCATGTCGCCCGCGACGGCACTTTCTGGATCGGCACAATGGAGGGCCTGGCGAGCTGGAGAGATGGCAAACTGACGCGATACCCGGACCTTTCTGGCTTGGTTATCTCTTCGATTCTCGAGGATCGCAAGGGAACCGTTTGGGTCGGCACCTACTCATTCGCGCCGCCTGGAAAGCTCTGCGCGATCGATGGAAGAAATGTTCACTGCTATGGATCGGACGGTGCCCTCGGTAACGGTGTAACTGGCCTGTATGAAGATAGCCACGACGCACTCTGGGTTGTGAAAAGTGACGGAGTTTTGCGATGGATGCCCGGCCCTCCCAGGTTTTTCCACATGCCATTTGGAACGTCCGTAGTACAAGATCTGGGTGAGACCGGCGATGGAGCCCTTTTGATTCCTTTGCCGGGACGGCTCGCTCGATTCGGGGGCGGGAGACTGGAAACCCAGCACCCATACCCCGGTCCCGCACGCGAGGTCACTGGGATAATACTTCTCCAGGACCGAGATGGCGGCGTCTGGATTGGAACCCCGGATGCCGGTGTCGTGCATTTCCATCAGGGACGCGCCGACGTATTTTCGCAGGTTGATGGACTCTCCGGCGATCTCGTTACCTCGATCTTCGAAGATCGCGAAGGTGATGTTTGGGTCGCCACCTTGGGCGGGCTCGATCGTTTTCGCAACTACGCGGTCGCGACCTACGCCGAACACGAAGGCTTGGGAACCACTCCCGGGTGGGGTTCCGTGGTGGCAGGCAGAGATGGGAGCATATGGATCGGCACTCAAGATGGTTTGAGGATGTGGAATCACGGAGAAGTGACGATTTACGGTAGAGCCGACGATCACAAATCACAATCAAGGACTGTGTGGCCACCCATGCGGTATGTGGCCGATCGTGGGTTGCCAGATCATGTACCCGTGTTTGTTTTTGCGGACAATGCCGGCCGAATCTTAGTATCGACGCCACACGCGTTCGGCTTCATGGAGAATGGCCGGTTTGTATCGATAAGAGGCGTTCCGGGGGGAATTGTATCTTCCGTTGCTCAGGACAGACAAGGGAATCTCTGGATCGCGAACCAAGACCAAGGTTTGCTGCGGGTATCAAAGGACGGAACTGGTCAGAGAACCTCGTGGGCCAGCATCGGGCACAACAAGGGCGCGCAGTCTTTAGCGGCTGATCGCTCGACTAGTGGGCTGTGGCTTGGATTTAATGACGGTGGAGTCGCGCATTTCAGCGACGGGCGGATCAAGGAGACATACGGACGCGCGGAAGGGCTCGGCAGTGGCAGGGTCGGCGCGCTGCGCATCGAGACCGATGATACCGTTTGGGCGGCAACTGAGGGTGGCTTAAGCCGGATCAAGAATAGCCAGGTTCTGACACTGACCAACAGGAATGGCCTGCCCTGCGACGGGATTCGTTGGATCACGCAAGACGAGAACCACTCGTTCTGGCTCCACATGACCTGCGGTTTCGTTCGTATAGGGCGCACCGAGTTGGATGCGTGGGCCACCGATTCTCAACGGAAGGTCAAAATGACAATTTTCGACAGCTCCGACGGAGTGCCGAATGAACCCATCGCCTTTCGTGCAGGCTCCCCCGTGACCTGGTCCTCAGACGGGAAAATGTGGTTCCAAGGAGTGGGGGGCACAAGCGTAATTGATCCGCAGCATCTCCCGAGTAACGAGATTACGCCACCAGTACACATCGAGCGAATCACCGCGAATGGTAAAACCTACGATGCGTCGAACGGATTACGCCTCCCACCCCGAATCCGCGATCTTAAAATTGATTACACTGCCCTCAGTTTTGTTGCGCCGGAAAAAGTTCAGTTCCGCTACCAACTCGGAGGGCAGGATCGCGACTGGCGGGAGGTCGCCAACGGCCGCGATGCGCAATATTCAAACCTGCCGCCGGGAGATTACGTCTTTCGCGTGACCACAGCCGCCAACAGCGGCGTGTGGAACGAGGCCGGCGCAACTCTGAAGTTCAGCGTCGCCCCAGCCTGGTTTCAAACTGAGTGGTTTTACGCTTCGTGTGTTTTGGCAGGTCTCCTGATGGCGTGGACGATCTACCGGATCCGGATGCGCCAAGTTGCCGGCAGCCTACGTGCACGTTTCGATGAGCGGCTGTCGGAGCGTACGCGCATCGCCCGTGACTTGCATGATACGCTGCTGCAGAGCTTTCAAGCTTCCCTGATCCAAATGCAAAGGGCTCGCAACCACTTTTCCCGGAGCACCGAAGAAGCGATCCGAACTCTCGATAACGCGATCGGCAGCGCCGAACAGGCCATTGTTGAGGGTCGGGATGCGATTCAGGATCTCCGGCTGACTGTCACTCCTCAGCGTGATTTGGAGCATCTGCTCACCGTCGCCGGTCGTGAACTGGCAAAGGCGGAGGATGCCAATGGAACTCCGCCAATATTCCGTGTGACGGTAGAAGGACCGCACCGGAGTTTGTCGCCTATCCTTCAAGACGAGGTCTACAGGATCGGGCGCGAGGTGCTGCGAAATGCCTTCCAGCACTCGAAAGCGAGCCACATTGAAGCCGAAATCCGGTACGATAAGCGGAAGCTTCGCTTGAGGATTCGCGATGATGGAAAAGGCATCGATCAGAAGATTATGGCGGAAGGCGCGAGGGCCGGGCATTGGGGCTTGCCTGGAGCCCGCGAGCGCGCGACACGGATCGGAGCGCGATTGGATTTCTGGAGTGAAGCTGGGGCGGGTACGGAAGTCGAGTTGACGGTGCCGGCCTCAATGGCGTATGCGAAAGCTCAGGCTCAGCGGCGATTCGGATTTTTCCGAAAGAAGGACGTTCTGTGAGCAATTCCGGGCTGATTCGAATCCTTACCGCGGACGATCATGCGCTGCTGCGGAACGGCATCGCTGGGCTGGTCAATGATGAACCGGACATGAAGATGGTCGCGGAGGCCGCGACGGGAGTCGAGGCAATCAAGCAATTCAAGCACTATCATCCGGACATTACATTGATGGACCTCCAAATGCCAGAGATGAGTGGCATTGAGGCTATTATCGAAATTCGCAGCGAGTTTCCCGAGGCTCGAATCATAGTCCTCACCACGTATACGGGTGATATCCAGGTGGCCCGGGCTCTGAAAGCTGGCGTGCGGGGCTACCTGCTAAAGGCTCGGGTCAATCGCGACTTGGTCGATGTCATCCGGGCGGTTCACTCGGGACAGAAGCGAATTCCACCGGAGATAGCGGCGGAACTGGCCGATCATGCTGGGGAGGGAGATCTGAGCGCGCGGGAACTTGAGGTTCTAGGACTCATCGCACGCGGAAACGCCAATAAAGAAATCGCTGCCCAGCTGGCCATAACCGAAGAGACCGTGAAGAGCCATATAAGGAGAATCCTGGACAAGCTCGGAGCGAACGACCGGACGCACGCGGTTACGATCGCGCTGAAGCGCGGGATCATCGACTTCTATCCCTCAAAAGGCTAACCGCGAAATCCCTCTGTTGAACGTTTCGTTTCCGTTGCAGTTTTCTTAGGCTGGTTAGTGGAATACTGTGCAACGACTGTTTTCGACCTTCGCCGACGGCTGGCCAGGCGGAGGTCTTTTCACACAGCGGCTACTGTTAGGAGCTGCGCTGCTTTATTCTTGCGTCGGCTGCCTGAGTGCAAAGCCGGTTTGCGGGACTCTAGTGCCCCAAAGTATAGGAGCGCTGGCCGGAGTTTTACTGGTGGCAGGTTTATGGACCCCGGTGACCGGAGTTCTAACGGCGATAGTGGAGGCGTGGATTGCGTTTTCGGTCCCGAACAGCGCCGCTTTTCCGGCCATCCTCGGGGTCCTCGGCGCAACCCTAGCGATGATCGGCCCTGGCGCCTGGTCGTTGGATGCCTGGCTCTTCGGCAGAAAGCATATCGAGCCTCCGGAGCTTTAGAGCTGTACCTCAAAAGGCGCAATCCAAACTCGGTCCATCAAGGCCATCTTCTATACCCCTATTTCGGGTTTCGAGAAAACGCAACCGGGAGCAGAATCAGTTTCAGATTGAGAGCGAAATGAAAAGAGCCACCGTAATAGATTTCGGTTCGGTTTCGAGTTTTCGGAGCGTCGAGCACGCCCGCTCATCCCTTGGATCGTACGTAGGCCTCGACGAGCAACTCGAAATCTTCTGGCGGGAGGGGTGTTGCGACGGCTTTGAGGGCATTATAGGGTCAACCTGTTCAATGCGTTTAGTGTTGGATCACGTCCTGACTGTCGGCCCTACCACCTGCACAGTTCTCATCCAGGGCGAAACAGGAACGGGCAAGGAACTGATCGCGCGCGCGATCCACATGCAAAGTGAACGCCGGACCCGCCCATTCGTTAAGCTGAACTGCGCCGCGATTCCAGTAGACCTGCTGGAAAGCGAACTCTTTGGCCATGAGAGAGGCGCGTTCACCGGTGCCGTAATTCAGCGGATAGGACGATTCGAGGCGGCGGACGGAGGCACGCTGTTTCTGGACGAAATCGGCGACATGCCCCTCGGCCTACAGGCGAAACTGCTGCGAGTGTTGCAAGAGCACGAGTTCGAACGCCTGGGCAGCACCCGAACTCATCGCGTGGATGTCCGCGTAGTGGCTGCCACTAATCAGGATCTCGCTGCCATGGTCGCCGAGAAAGAGTTCCGAATGGACTTATATTACAGGCTGAATGTGTTTCCCATCGCCATTCCACCACTACGCTCGCGTTTGGACGACATTCCCCTGCTTGTAGCGCATTTCGTTCAGAAGTTCGCCCAACAAATGTCCAAACAGATCTCGAAGATTCCCATGCATGCGATGGAGACCTTAGTGCAGTACCCGTGGCCCGGAAATATTCGGGAATTGCAGAATCTTATCGAACGAGCAGTGATTCTCACCAGGGGCGACATGCTTCAGGTTCCCTCCCTCCCATCGGTCACGCCGATTCAGGCCGAGCCTCTAACACTAGCCGAAGCGGATCGTGATCACATCCTGAAAGTACTCGGAGAGAGTAATTGGGTTATGGGTGGCAGCTCTGGTGCTGCTGCGCGTCTCGGCGTCAAACGAACGACGTTAATCGCCAAAATGAAAAAGCTTGGGGTTTCGCGTGAAATGGCTCGGAGTCGATTTGCAGGCTAGAACGGCGGCCACTGGGATCGGCATTATCGCCTCACAGGTCCGGATTGGCGACTCCTGGCCGACACATGGGTTGCCATTTGAAATACCTCAATATCTGATGTCCAGCCATGAGGTTGGAGGATGTTCGTCGTGGAACCTTCGAATCTCGAGCCTATCCGTAAGGATGAGGAATTCATTCTGTATCGGGGCCGGCAATCCAATGGCCCCGGTTCGCGGGCAGTGCTCCTGCTGGTTCCTGCTTCCACCCGGCCAGCGCTTGAAACACTGAAAAAGATAGAGCGCGAGTATTCGTTAAGAGATGAGCTGGGTTCGGCTTGGGCGGTTCGGCCCCTGGCTGTCTCTCAGCACCGCGGGCGGACAGCGCTCGTGTTCGAAGATCCGGGCGGCGAAACTCTCGATCAATTCCTTCCAGGGCCGCTGGAGATGACGCGATTCCTGCGCGTCGCCGTTGGTCTTGCAACGGCACTCAGCCGGGTACACCAGAGCGGGCTGATTCACAAGGACGTCAAGCCGGCCAATGTTCTGGTTAATTCCACAACCGGTGAGGTCCGGCTGATGGGGTTTGGGATTGCTTCGCGCCTTCCCCGTGAACGCCAGACGCCGGAACTGCCCGAGTTCATCGCCGGAACGCTCCCCTACATGGCCCCGGAACAAACCGGGCGGATGAATCGCTCGATCGATTCGCGGAGCGACCTCTATGCACTCGGCGTAACACTTTACGAGATGCTGACCGGGAGCCTCCCCTTTTCCGCTACCGATCCCATGGAGTTGGTGCACTGCCATATCGCGCGACAGCCGGTGCCGCCAGGTGCGCGGTTGATTGGTATTCCGAGCGCGGTTTCGGACATCGTCATGAAGTTGCTCGCAAAGACGGCTGAGGAGCGCTATCAGACAGCGACCGGTGCTGCGAGCGATCTTCGGCGCTGTCTTGATGAATGGGAAACGAGGGGCTGGATTGATGAGTTTCCGTTTGGCGAACAGGACATACCAGACCGGCTGCTGATTCCCGAAAAGCTGTATGGGCGCGAGCGCGAGGTTGACGCTTTGCTCGCAGCCTTCGATCGGGTCGTGACGCAGGGTAGGCCAGAGTTCGTGCTTGTGTCCGGTTATTCTGGCGTCGGCAAATCCTCTTTGGTGAACGAGCTGCACAAGGTGCTTGTTCCGCCGCGCGGGCTTTTCGCGGCGGGCAAATTCGACCAGTACAAGCGCGATATTCCCTACGCGACCCTTGCACAGGCTTTCGAGACGCTGGTCCGTCAGATTCTCGTTAAGCGCGATGCGGAGCTGGGTTATTGGCGCGACGCCCTAGAGGAAGCGCTGGGTTCCAATGGCCAGCTCATCATCAATCTCGTCCCAGAGGTGGAATTCCTTATCGGGAAACAGCCACCCGCTCCAGAACTGCCTCCGCAAGACGCGCAGCGTCGCTTCCAACTTGTCTTCCGGCGATTCGTCGGCGCCTTCGCCCGCCCGGAGCATCCACTGGCCTTGTTCCTGGATGATCTGCAATGGCTGGACCCGGCAACTCTGGAACTGCTTGAGCGGCTGATGACCGATCCGGACTTACGATACCTGATGCTGGTCGGAGCCTACCGCGACAATGAGGTCACTTCGTCTCACCCGCTCACGCAAACGCTGGACGCGATTCGCCAGGCCAGAGCCATAATGCAGGAGATCGTTCTGGTGCCTCTCCGGGTTGATGATGTCGACCGGCTGGTTGCCGATGCGCTGCACAGTGAGCGAAACGCCGCCCGGCCTCTAGCGCAACTGGTACACGAGAAGACCAGCGGCAATCCGTTCTTTGCGATCCAGTTTCTCACGGCGTTGGCCGACGAAGGACTGCTCAGGTTCGACCCGGACGCTGCGGCCTGGATTTGGGACTTGGCTCGAATTCGCGCGAGGCGCTACACCGATAACGTGGTGGATCTCATGGCCGGAAAACTGAAGCGGCTCTCTGCTACGACTCAGGAAGCCCTGAAGCAGCTCGCCTGCCTGGGCAATGTCGCCGAGGTCACCACCCTAGCCTTGGTTCGCGGGGAAAAAGAGGAGGCGATCCACACAGCACTCTGGGAGGCCGTCCGCGCCGGGCTCATCTTCCAGGAGGAGAGTACCTACAAATTTCTGCACGACCGCATTCAGGAGGCGGCCTATGCGCTTATCCCAGAGAGCGAGCGCGCAACGGCACACGTTCGGATTGGCCGAGTGCTGGTGGCGCGCATGACGGACGGCCTCGCCGAGCATCTGTTCGATGTCGCCAACCAGTTCAATCGAGGTGCTGCACTGGTGATCGATCGTGACGAGAAAGCGCGTGTGGCCTCAATCGACCTGAGAGCGGGGCGTAAGGCCAAGGCGGCCGCGGCGTATGCGTCCGCGCGGGCGTATTTTGCGGCCGGCATGGCGCTGTTGGACGAAAGCGACTGGAGCAGTCAATACGAGTTGACGTTTAGACTGTGGCTCGAACGCGCCGAGTGCGAGTTTTTGACAGGTCACTTCGACGAGGCTGAGCAGCTGATTGGGGAGCTATTGCAGCGTGCCGCAGCCAAAGTCGACCAGGCCGACGCCTACCGCCTGAGGGTTCAACTGCATCTCATGAAGTCGGAAAACCAGGAAGCCGTAACCGCCGCGCTCACGTGCCTGAGAGGGTTTGGCATCGACATGCCAGAGCATCCGACCCAGGAGGAAGTTCAGGCCGAATACGAGGCGTTCTGCCAAACCCTCAATGGCCGCTCGATCGAGAGTCTAATCGATCTGCCGCTGATGACCGATCCAGAACGACGGGCTGCTATGCAGGTGCTCGCGGTCCTTTTAGTTCCCGCCTACTCTACCGACCGCCGTTTGCATTGCTTGCATCTGTGCCGCATGGTGAACCTCAGCATGCAGCACGGGACGAGCGGCGATTCACCGCATGGCTATGGCTATTGGGGGATTGTGCTCGGCCCCGTGTTTCATCGTTACGGTGAAGGTCATCGTTTCGCCAAGCTTGCGTGCGATCTGGTCGAGAAGCACGGCTTCGTCGCAAGCCAGGGGGAAGCTTTCGCTTCGGCGGCACTGGCTGGTGCCTGGACGCAAGCGATCGCTATTGCGATCGATTTCGATCGGAAAGCCATTCGCGCCGCGATTGAGGCGGGTGATCTGACCGTCGCTTGCTTAGGAATGTACCGATCTATTACCGACATGCTCGTGCGGAACGACGCACTCGATTCTGTGTGGCGAGAGTCGGAGATGGCGCTGGATTTTGTCCGGCGGGCCAAGTATCGCGACGTTGAGGACATTGTCCGGAGCCAGCAGCGCTTCATCGCGGCCATGCAAGGAAGGACCGTGACCTTCTCTACATTCAACAACGCGCTGTTCGACGAAGCAATATTCGAGGCGCAGTTGACCGAGGACCGGATGCCCTTGATGATCGACTTGTATTGGATCCTCAAACTGAAGGCGCGGTTCCTGTCAGGCGATTACGCCGAATCACTGGAAGCAGCCGGCAAGGCGAAGCAGTTTCTTGGAGCCTCAGCCGACCAGATCGATCAACTCGACTATTTCTTTTATACCGCGCTAACAGTGTCGGCGCTCTATGAGACCGCGTCGACCGATCGGCAGGAGACATGGCGCGAACTCCTGACGGCGCACCGGGAACAACTGGGCGAGTGGGCCGAAAACAATCCAACGACGTTCGCCGACAAGCACGCGCTGGTATTGGCCGAGATCGCTCGCCTCGAAGGCCGGGACCTCGAAGCCATGCGCCACTACGAGCAGGCCATACTGTTGGCGGGCGAACACGGCTTCGTACAGAATGAGGCGCTTGCGAACGAGATTGCTGCTCGCTTCTACGGGGCACGCGGTTTCGACAAGATCTCCGACATGTATCTGCGGGACGCCCGCTACCTCTATGCTCGTTGGGGAGCGGACGGCAAAGTAAAGCAGCTTGATCAGCTATATCCGCTCATTAAAGAGTACAAATTGGCTCTCGGGCCAACGAACTCGATCATAGCGCCGAGCGAACATCTGGATCTAGCTACGGTTATCAAAGTCTCGCAAGCAGCCTCGGGCGACATGGTTCTCGAAACACTCATCGATAAGCTGATGCGCGCGGCGGTCGAGCAGGCAGGCGCCGATCGCGGTCTCTTGATTGTTTCGCGGCGCGATGAGCTGCAGATTGAGGCGGAAGCCAATACCAGCGGAGACGAACTGATCGTACATCTGCGAGATGGCTCCACGGCCGCAGCCGTGATGCCGGAGTCGCTTGTGCACTATGTAATGCGCACTCGAGAGACCGTGATTCTCGAGGACGCATTATCTCAGAATCCGTTCTCTGCCGATCCGTACATCATTCAGCGTCGCCCCCGCTCCATTCTCACACTGCCACTGATCAACCAGGGCAAACTGATCAGCATTCTCCACCTTGAAAATAATCTAACCCCTCACGTTTTCACTCGTGACCGACTCACCGTATTGAAGGTGCTTGCGTTCCAGGCAGCGATATCCCTTGAGAACACGGGACTCTATCGCGATATTGAGGATCGTGAACGGAGAATCCGGCGCCTGGTCGATGCCAACATTCTTGGGATTTTCATCTGGGATCTGGAAGGTGCAATCGTGGAGGCAAACGAGGCATTCATGGAAATGCTTCAATACGGTCATGAAGATGTCGTTTCAACTCGCGTGCGCTGGACGGAACTGACGCCACTCGAATGGCATGAGCGCGACGAGCGCGCCCTGGCAGAATTGAAGGCAACCGGGACGGTTCATCCCTACGAGAAGGAGTACTTCCGGAAAGATGGCAGCCGCGTGCCTGTGCTCGTTGGAGCCGCATTGTTTCAGGGAGTCGGGAACGACGGCGTCGCGTTCGTCCTCGATTTGAGCGAGCAAAAGCGGGCGGACGCGGAGATTAAGGCGCTTAAAGATCAGCTCTACAAAGAGAACCTAGCTCTTCGGGACGAAGTCGTCCGAGCTTCGATGTTCGAAGAGATTGTAGGCGCGTCGCCGGCGCTGCAATCGGTACTTGCGCGAGTTGCACGAGTTGGCCCGACCGAGTCCACAGTTTTGATCACGGGAGAGACAGGCACCGGAAAAGAACTCATCGCGCGCGCCATCCACAAGCGCTCTCCGAGATCCGGACGCGCCTTCGTCAGCGTGAACTGTGCTGCGCTGGCGCCGTCGCTGATTTCTTCGGAGTTGTTCGGTCATGAAAAGGGAGCGTTCACAGGAGCGGTACAGCGCCGCCTGGGCCGTTTCGAGATGGCGGACGGCGGAACGATCTTCCTGGACGAGGTGGGCGACCTTCCAATCGAGACGCAGGTCGCGCTCTTGAGAGTTCTGCAGGAGAGGGAATTCGAGCGAGTCGGAGGCGGGCAACCGATCCACGTCGACGTTCGTGTCGTCGCCGCCACGAATCGTGATTTGAAAGTAGCCATTGCCAATGGAGCCTTTCGCCAGGACCTGTTTTATCGGCTGAATGTGTTTCCCATCGAGGTGCCCTCTCTGCGAGAGCGGAAGGACGACATCCTGATGCTGGTCGAATACTTCGTGCGGCGGTACGCCAGCCGAGCGGGCAAGAACATCCGATCGATCGACAAGAAAACCCTGGACCTGTTGCAGTCGTATGACTGGCCGGGCAACATCCGCGAGTTGCAGAACGTCATTGAGAGGTCCGTGATTCTTAGCGCTGGTGAAGTGTTTTCGGTTGACGAATTGTGGCTTCCCAAGGAACTTTCTCAGTCAGCGCCTCGGGCTGAAACATTGGCGCCTTTCAAAGCTGACGGTGAGCGGCGAAGCGAGCGGGAGATTATCCAGGCGGCGCTGGCCGAGAGCAGGGGCCGGGTTTCCGGTCCATCAGGGGCTGCGGCAAAGCTTGGAATTCCACCCTCAACTCTTGACCACAGGATTAAAGCCTTAAAAATCATTAAGAACCAGTTCAAATTCCGCTAACGCGCGCGATCAGAGTCACCAGATTCACCAAACTCACCAAATTCCCCCAAATTCACCTCATTTCGCGATTTCGCGATCGCCTGTGCATCTACTCCCTCTTTGTTCTCAAGGGGTTGTCAGTGGCGAAAGGCTTGCTTTTCACCGTTACTGGCGGAGATAAGACAACCGGTGTCCGCCGGAAGAAGCACAAATGAACGCTATGAAGTGCAGAATCAAAAAACACGCATTGATCGCAGGGACGGTGCACTTTGTCTATACCGGAACGCCACCACAGAGCCCGGGCGCCACAGCGAGACAACAAAGAGGCTCCTACAAATGAGCTGCAGAATCGATCGGGTCGTTGGCGCAGACAACCTGATCGTGTTGTACATAAGTGGGACGATTTCAGGGCAACATGTGGACACGCTCCGAAATTTGCTGCGACAGGAAGCGGGCGCACTGGCTATCGATCTCAAGAACGTTTCTCTCGTCGACCGTGAAGCGGTGCAACTCCTTGTCCTAACCGAGGACAGTGGAATGGAGCTGAGGAATTGTCCCGCCTATATCCGTGAATGGGTGACGCGAGAGAGGGCCGATAAGGACTCGGACGGGTCGGGCCAGCGGACAGGACGAAGGGAGGGTGTCGATGACGTTTGAGCGGAATCACAACGGCTCAGGCAATTCGGGGATGGAGGGAAAGATGGCGCTCTCCGAGCTCATTGGATCCAGCCCCAATTTCATGGCAGTTCTCGAAGATGTGAGAACAGTTGCGCCAGCGGATTGCGCCGTGCTGGTCCGAGGCGAAACGGGTACCGGCAAGGAGGTAATCGCACGAGCCATTCACGATGCCAGCCCGCGCAGGCAACACCGGTTTGTGGCGATCAACTGCGCAGCCATTCCTGCCGCGCTCCTGGAGAGCGATCTCTTCGGGCATGAACGAGGCGCTTTCACCGGAGCCTGTACCCAGAGAATAGGGCGATTTCAGGCTGCCAATCACGGCACGCTATTCCTCGATGAAATTGGTGAATTGCCGATTGAACTTCAGCCCAAGCTATTACGCGCGCTTCAAGAGCAGGAATTCGAGCGACTCGGGAGTTCGCAAACCACTCGAGTCGATGTGCGGATAGTGGCAGCAACAAACCAAATTCTCGAACAGATGGTCAGTGAACGAAAATTCCGAATGGATTTATACTACCGCTTGAACGTCTTTCCAATCACCATCCCGCCGCTGCGCGAACGCCCAGAAGACATCCCGCTGCTTGTAGCTCACTTCGTTCGGCTATTCGCTCAGCGTCACGGCAGGTCAATCAAAGTCATCCCCGACGATGTGATGGCCGTGATTGAGCGTCATAATTGGCCCGGCAACATCAGGGAATTGCAGAATTTCATCGAGCGCTCCGTGGTCCTGACGCCCGGCGCGGAGATGCGGGCGCCTGTCGAGGAGCTCACGAACCGTGAGCTACCAGAGAGTAGCGCGCGTACCCTGGCAGATGCGGAGAGGGCGCACATCATCGCGACTCTTCGCGAAACCAAATGGGTCGTTGGCGGCCGGAATGGCGCTGCGACGAGGTTGGGAGTGAACAGGACAACACTTATTGCCAAAATGCAGAAACTTGGCATCTTCCGAGACACAGCCGAACAGTGTATCGTGAATCTGGATTCGAAAGTACGGGCGGCGACGGTGAGCTGATCGTGTGTCTCGGCGTTTTAGAATCCCGGGTAACTGCCGGGAAACCGGGACTTCTGAAAGCGGCACGTCGCGAGACAACGCTGAATGCGTTCCCGCAGATCCAGGACAATCTCTACCCGCTTCGCAGTCTCGAAAACGAGTAGAAGCAGCAGCACAATACCACGCTTGCCGCGGTACACTAGCATGCGGCATGACTGCCTGCGGTGTAATGGTGCTCTTTGTTTCTGAAGCTATAGTCAGGCGTTACAGGTCCGCTTCAATCCTTCTTTACGGATGCTACGTCTTGTAGATTCGCATAGGACTCGCGCGCAGATTCCACTCTAAGTAAATCCTGCCTCAACAAATAGAAGGATGCGGCCAGCAATACGAGATCCTTCATGAGGAACGCAGTGCCTTCAGTCATTGCAGGAAAACCTCCCGCAGACGGCTCCCAGCCGTTGGGGAAAAACGGAAGAGTCGTGAAGGTCGCGATGAAGGAAAAACAGGAACCGATGGCCCCTATGATCCCGAGCTGTTTATTCCAGAACCCCAGCAACAACAGCAGCCCAAAGATCCACTCAGCAGCGCCCAAGAACAATGTGGCTCCCCGAATGCCGAAGACGGGGTACATCCAAAAGATCAAAGGCCCGTGCGTTATGAAAGGAATCAGAGCTTGTGCCTCATAGTTGAACCATTTCTGATAGCCAAAAAACGCAAAAATGATCACCATCGACCCGCGCACAAAATGGTAATCGATATCATCCCTGAGAATACCGAGTCGCAACAGTGTTCTGTTAATGAGATTCATGAGTCGCTCCTGAGAGGGGTGTGTACCCGCTTTCCGTAAGCACGAAAGCAGCCAAAGGAAAAGAACGGCTTATGTTGGCCTGCGCGGGTTATCAGGGGCGACATTTTAACAGCGCGTCATCTATTGGACACCAGGTTGCCGAGTGGAGCCCTGCGTGTGCGGTCGATAGTTTCTCAAATCCACGTGAAAGCGCACTTGTCCATCTTGGCCCGGCGCGTGCAAATGGGGTGAGTGGTGAATATTCATAACGGAACAAGGAGACCACAGCTCATCTCTACGCGGATTGAACTGATCGGCCTTGGAAGAATGGGCGGAGGTGGTGCGGTGCCTTCTCAGGGCGGTCATGAGATGAGGTGCCATTTCCAATTCGTTTCGCACACCGAAAGCTTTCAGAACTCTAGCCAACAACTCTAAGGAGATCAAGTTATGTCCCGTGTATCCGCCCCAACGAAAGAAGAAGTGTCAAGTAAAGAAAGATTGCAAGACTCAACACAGTCGTCGACAACCGTAATTGAGCACGTCCTATCGAGACTTAAGGACATCGGAATATCCAAAGTATTCGGCGTTGCCGGAGACTTTGCTTTCCCAATAGAGGACGCCATCGGGCGTGACCCGGGAATCGAGTGGGTAGGATGCTCCAACGAACTCAATGCAGCGTACGCAGCCGACGGATACGGTCGCATTCACGGGGTCGCTGCCCTAAACACGACTTATGGCGTCGGCGAGTTGGGTGCAATCGGTGGAATCGGCGGAGCCTATGCCGAGCACGTACCGGTCTTCCATCTGGTCGGGATGCCAAATCTGCCGACACAAGCCGCGCGAGCGATCGTGCACCACACGCTGGGAAACGGGGAGTTCGATTTGTTTCGCAAAATGGCCGAACCAGTCGTTTGTGGCAGCGCAATAATGACGCCGCAAAACGTGGCTTACGAAACGGAACGACTGATTGCGGAGGCATTTTATCATCGCAGACCCGTCTATATGGCGTTCCCGACAGATGTCGCGAATCAGCCTAAAGTGAGCAATTCAGCGCCGCTCGATCCACCTAAAAGCGACCCTGCATCGCTTGAAAGAGCGGTGGCTGAAATCATCGAAGCTCTCCGAGCAGCCAGTACCGCGTGCATTCTGCCAGGGTTCTTGGCGAATCGTGCGGGGTTGGAAGACGCCGTCCAGGCGTTCGTGGACGCTTCCGGACTCCCCTTCGCAACCATGTTTGGGGACAAAACCGCACTTGAAGAGCAACAGCCAGCATACATTGGCATGTACGACGGAAAGCTCATGAACGAAGCAGTTCGTGGGTTCGTTGAATCGTGCGACACGGTTGTTCTGATCGGGTCCATTTTTTCCGACTTCAATACGGGCGCCTTTACGTTCTACCTTGACCCGGAAAAGACCATCGATATTCGTCACCATCGTACTCACGTAGGAAAAAAGGTGTACCCGAACGTCGAAATGAAAGCCGTCCTCGCCGAACTCACGCGGCGCGTTACCAAACGAAATCAAAAACCACCGCTTCACGCAGGGTCGTTGGGACCGGTAAAGGGCGCCGGCAGCGATCCGATTACCGCAGACGCGCTTTATCCTCGCTGGGCGCAATTCATCAAACCGGACGACATCGTTGTAACTGAGACCGGGACTTCTTCGATGGGAATGGCTTTTGCACGCATGCCGAAGGGCGCAAAGTTTTACAACCAGAGTTTGTGGGGTGCGATTGGATGGGCGACGCCCGCGGCTTTTGGGGCAGCAGTTGCGGCACCTCACCGTC
>Ga0210394_10003350_pt1 | contig 20293 bp, 19 predicted proteins | sample IncBWC12MmetaG_FD_160121 | JGI IMG/M metagenome (GOLD analysis project Ga0210394, IMG submission 160121) | Forest soil microbial communities from Barre Woods Harvard Forest LTER site, Petersham, Massachusetts, United States - Inc-BW-C-12-M | ecosystem: Environmental > Terrestrial > Soil >...
GTGCTGTTCAGGCTGCTTTGGGTTTGATTCAGCGCGTTTTCTGCTGAAAGTGATGGGATGTTATTAAGAACGCCTAGAGACATTGTACTGCTCCTTCAAACAACTACTATTGTCCATCGTGGGTCGAGAGCCTTTCTCACCGGCGGGTTGCCCCTCGTGCCGAAGGCTGCTCGTCCATCGAACGGATGATTTCTTTGTCCTCACTGACCTAATCGGCGCTTGTTCAGAGAACTTTAATGTTTCGGTGAACAACTAACCTGTGCAGTTGCCTCATCTAGTTCTGTTTCAATACTGCACAGGTTCGCTCGCAGAGCTTCCGACCCCGGAAAAGCCGCCAATCCCTCGCGTAGGACGTCTGCGGCCTTCTGCCACTCCTCCATGCGTGCGCGGATGCTCGCAGCACGCTGGTAATCCTCCGGCTTTGGCTGCACCGCCTGCAGCTTCCTTCCAGCGGCTTCTGCCGCCCCGCTCAGGTTGTTCAGCCATACCTCCACTAGAATGAGCCGATCGTACAGTTCAGGATTGGCGGGCTGGCTTTCAATAGCTTTGTGGATTCTGCGCAGTCCAGCGCGCGGATTTCCGCCACGCGCTTCGGCGAGGCCCAGCTTGCTCTGCAGCGTCGCACTGGCTGGCTCGCGCTTCAGCGCGCGGCGATAGCGGGTTTCCGCCGCCTGGTAGTCGCCGAGGTTGTAACAGGCATCGCCCGCCATTTCGGCAGTCCACGCGGTGGCTTGGCCCGTGCGCTCCGCATGCTGGAAGCACGCCAGCGCTGCCGGGAAATCCCCCAGGCGAAAATGACACACCCCGGCAAAAAACCAGGCCACTCCAAATTGCGGATTCAGCTCGCAGGATCGTTGAATCGCAGCCAGAGCCTCCTGAATGTTGCCGAAGTTTTCCAGCTCCGAAACGCCCAATTCAAAATGCGCCTGGCTGTTCTCCGGCATGTCCCGCACTTTTTGCCGACCCAATTCGCGGTAGAACATCAGCTTGCGCGCGCGCTCTTCGGCATCGCGCAGCATGCCCAGGTGATGAACGATCAATTGCGAATGGCCGAGCGTGCGCCGGGTGCTGATGATGCGCCAGCCCACGGTTTCATGCACGCGCCCGGTGAAATAAACCTCCGGATCGCGGCGGAATAGCCGCACATTCTCGTGGTCAATATAGCCGGGGCAATCGCGCGCCGGGGCGTAAGCAGAATCGTTGGCCTTCGCTGGACGGTCCCATATTTTCGTGTCCAGGCTGTTCACGTAGTTCCGGATGATCACCTGGTACCCGGCCATGTTGCGGTTTGCCAGCAGCGGTGGCAGCACGTTCGCGGCTTGCGGGTCCAGGCGCTCGTCCGCATCGAGCATCAGCACCCAATCCGCCGTGACCTGCGCGAGAGACAGATTGCGCGCCGCGGCAAAATCATCCGCCCAGGGAGTTGAAAAAACCCTCGCGCCCGCGCTGCGCGCGATTTCGATCGAGCCGTCGGTCGAACCGGTGTCTGCCACCACGATTTCAGACACAACACCAGCCACGCTCGCCAGGCACTCCGCCAGGTCGCGTTCGCCGTTCTTCACGATCATGGAAAGCGCCAGATTCAGCCTGGGCATTACCCGCGCACCATCTGCGCTTCGTTCGTTGCCGCGCCATCACAGCTCGACAAGAGGTTCCTACCTTTCACCGGTCGTTCGGACCGGCACGCCAATGAACACTGCAAGACGGCACGCGCACATGGGATGCCAAAGAATTCGCATCTGAGCGTGCGCGCGAGAGCGCGCGCGCTGGAATCTACGGCAAATCTGCGCCAACGCGGCACACTGCCCGTAACCCAAGCACTCTGCCTGCCGCCGTTACGGGTGTGGCACGCTGCGTGCCCGTTGTTAAAGGTGCGGACCCGTCGCTCGCGATTAGGAAATCCTAATGATCCATCTCACTCGCCTCAACAATCGGCCGCTGGTCGTGAACGCCGATTTGATTAAGTTCATCGAAAATGCTCCGGACACTGTGATCACTCTGCTCACCGGCGAAAAACTAGTCGTTCGCGAATCGCTGGAAGAAGTCCTCGAGCGTGTCCACGAATTTCACATTCGTTGCCATCGGCGAATTGCTCCCGGTAGCGCGGCCGACTTCGGCACACCCGACGTGGATTCAGCCGCGTCGGAGAATCCGCCGAAGCTTCCTCCCGCGGAAAAAGAGAAGCCGTGAAATGAAACGCGGCCTCGACAAAAGCAGCTTCGGCGGCGTGATCATCGCGGCGGGGGGAATTATTCTCGGCCTCACTCTCGAGGGCGGGAAGCTCATGCAAGTCATACAGCCCACTGCCGCGCTCATCGTTTTGGGTGGCACGCTCGGCGCGGTCATGCTGCAGTTCCCGCTGTCTATCGTCCTGACGGCGTTCGGATCTCTCGCCACGGTATTCTTTGAGCGCGACGACAATCCGCTTCAAGTCGTCAAGGAAATGGTGGGCTATGCGCAGAAGGCGCGCCGCGATGGAATCGTCTCACTCGACCGCGAAGTCCAGACCATCGAGGATCCGTTCCTCAAAAAATGCATCATGCTGGCAGTGGATGGCACCGAACCCAATGAGCTGCGCGCCATTATGCAGCTGGAACTCGACAACCGTGGTGAGCGCGACGACAACATTCCCCGCGTATTCGAATCCGCAGGTGGCTTTTCGCCCACCGTGGGAATCATCGGCGCCGTGCTCGGTTTGATCCAGGTGATGCAGCATCTGGATGACATCGGTGAAGTAGGGCGAGGGATCGCCGTCGCCTTCGTAGCCACCATCTATGGCGTCGGGCTCGCCAACCTGTTTTTTCTTCCCGCCGCCGGCAAACTCAAGATCCGTTTCCGCGAAGAAGAACTGCGCCACGAAATCATCCTCGAAGGAGTGATCTCGCTCCTGGAAGGAATGAACCCGCGTATGCTGGAAACCAAACTGCTCGGCTTTATCTCTGACAAGGATGCGCAGCCAGTCAAATGACCCGCCGCAAACGGAGAAGGCGCCGAACCGAGGACCGCACCAGCCACGAGCGCTGGCTGGTTTCCTATGCCGATTTCATCACTCTGATGTTTGCATTTTTTGTCGTCCTGTATTCCTCGGCGCAGATTGATAAACGCAAGGCCGGCCAACTAGCCGAGGCCATCCAGGTCGCTTTTCAGCAGATGGGCGTCTTCGATGCTTCCAGCTCCAGGGTTGCACTCGCCAACGAGCAACCCCTGCCTGTCGCGGACGTGCAGATTATCGAAAGCGTCAAACGTCTGCAGACCATGGGCCGCCTGTCCACTTCGCCGCAAGGCTCTTTCCCCGGCTCGGTGGATCGCCCCAAGATGGACGAATTGCAGAGGAAACTTGAAAACGCGCTCGCACTGCAAATTGACAATCGCATTATTTCAGTAACACCTAACAAGGAAGGCATCGTCGTAAGTCTGCGCGAAGCCGGGTTTTTTCAGAGCGGCTCCACCCAGCTTGGTCCGCAGACGCTCCCCGTGTTGGCCGCCATCGTGAAAATCGTCGGTCCGGAAAAGATGGACATCCGCATCGAGGGCCACACCGATAACGTCCCCATTCACAACGACAAATACGATTCGAACTGGGAATTGTCCACGGCCCGCGCGACGGAAATCATCAAACTCTTCATCACAAAATTCTCCATCGCTGCCAATCGCCTCTCTGCTTCCGGTTACGCCGAGTACTTTCCGACCGCCTCGAACGACACCGCCGAAGGCCGGGCTACGAATCGGCGCGTTGATCTGGTGATTCTGAATTCGATTTCAGACGCGGGTGTGCCCACGCCATCGGTTGTTGCGCCGGAAGCGATACCCTCCGCGAGCGCGCCACAGTGACGCGGGGACGGCAATCGGCATAAACGGCTGCCCCAGATATCTAACTTCGGTCGACGGGGTTCATTGCGAAAGAAGTGCGCCCAAAAGACCAGCGCACCGGCAAAGAGTCTCGCTCGTGTCAGTTTGGTTGCGTGCTGACAGGCGGGACGGACGCGGGGGTTGCCGGAGCCGGCGTCGCGGCGTTCGAGGCAATTTCCTTCACCACTTGCGCGGCAAGTTTCTTGCTAACAGGGCAGGAAGTGTCATTAATCCGGCATTGCGCCAAAGTCAACGTGCAGCCGCAGTCGCAGCTCTCGGAATTCATGCGTTTCAGCGCGGCTTTCTTCTGCTCGGGATTCAGGCCGGTAAAATCAACGCTGGGAAGCTCGGTGGCTAATACCGCATTCTTCAGGAATATTTGTCCGGTATCTTCGAACGTCTCGATCGTCGCGTCCACCGGCAATCCCAGCAGCAGCCGCACTTCGGCCTCATACAGCGCATTGGAATAAAGCCCTTCGTGTTTCTGCACCACATTGCCGTCGGGATTCACGACAAACAGCGTGGGCAACGCCGCCACGCCGCCATATTCCGCCACGATTGCGCGGTCGGCCATCACAATCGGATAGTTGATTCCTGCCTGTTTGGCAAATTGCTTCACGTCGGCCGGGTCGCCGTCGTCCACCGACACGCCCACAATCTGCAAACGATCCTTGTAACGATTCGCCAAATCAATCAGCACGGGAATTTCCGCGCGGCAAGGCGGGCACCACGTGGCCCAGAAGTTTACGAATACAACTTTGCCTTTCCAGGCCGCGGTCGAAACCGGATTGCCATCGAGGTCGTTCACCAGAAACGCAGGCATCGGCTGCGGATGGCTCGCAAATCTTACGACGTGCCCTTGCGGTGTATTTGTTGCGGATGTTGCTTTGCTTGCGGCCAGTACGGATGCTGCGGGGGACGCTCGCGACGCCATCGTTTTCATTACGCGCGGCTGCTCCGTACGGCTCGCAGCAAGCCCGATGGCCAACCCTGCCAGTCCAGCCAGCATCGCGAGCACCAGAATAAACGATCGTTTCATTCGCCGCCCTGCACCCAACTCTATTATGCGGCACAGAGATTCGGCGGGCAAGCTGCCAAGCAATCGCCGTTGCGCAATAACGATCAAGAGATGAAAAGGAGAGCGGATTCAAACCGGGACCCCAATTCCCAAATCGGCGCGACTCTTCGATATTGGTTTCACATGCGAAAGTTAAGTGATTGAAAATACGTTGCGTCTGATTCGCTCGCCGGCTCGTACTTGGGCACTCCACTTGCATTAGGTAGGGCGTGGGTCGCGTTCCAACACGATCCGCATCGTCCAGCAAATGGGGAGGAAGGGGCCCACTTGCCGGATGGTATGGGTCGTTCCCACCTGCCTCTGAGAGGGAAGCTGGATGGATGACCCCATGATTCGGTCACGCCTAGGCCGGATCACCGGAACGCGACCTTTGGGGCTCCCGATCCCAAGCGGGGGCCCCTCTTTTTTTCTGCACTCCCTTGCTTTCTCGTTGCTCGCCGCCCTCCCGCTTCAATTTTCCGCCCATTTCGTGATAGTTTCTCGCCATGAACACGTCACTGATCCTGTGCCTGGCCTTCGCAATTGGCGTGATTGCCGGTCTCCGTTCGCTCACAGCGCCCGCCGTCGTGTGCTGGGCCGCGCATCTGGGCTGGATCAACCTGCACGGTTCGCATCTGGCATTGCTGGGCTCCACAGTCACGGTCGTCGTCGTCACCCTGCTCGCGATCTTCGAGTTGATTAATGACAAGCTCCCCGCGACGCCAAGTCGCACCACTCCCGGCCCGTTGGGCGCGCGTATCGTGATGGGCGCGCTCTGCGGCGCGGCGCTTGTAATCGGGGGAGGGCAGGGCGTAGCGCTAGGCGCAATCGCAGGGATCGTGGGGGCAGTCGTGGGAACGTTTGGAGGCTACCAGGCGCGCCACCAGATCGTCACGAAGTTAAAGGTGAAAGACATCGGCGTGGCGCTGATGGAGGATTTGATCGCAATCGGCGGCGCGTTGCTAATTGTTACTCGGTTCTAGTTTGCGCAGCACCGGAATCCTGGCCTCCCGCAGCACGTGCTCCACGATGTTTTCGCGCAAGCGCGAAGCGTCATAATCAATGTGCAGGTAGTTGGTCTTTTCATCGAGCCGAAAGCCTTTCAGGCCATAAGTATTCGCAAAGGTACCCAGCGCGCGGAATTGTTCGGGCTTCAGGTGTCCTTGCAGTTCGTAGGTGACGGTCATCTGGGTCATGAGCGCGATTATAACAGGTGAGGCGCGGCGCGCTCACAACTTGATCCGCCGCAGGCGTAGCGCATTGCTGATCACTGAGACGGAACTGAACGTCATGGCCGCGCTTGCGAGAATCGGGCTCAGCAACAATCCGAAAAATGGGTATAGCACGCCGGAGGCAATGGGCACGCCCATAGCGTTATAAGCAAACGCGAAGAAAAGGTTCTGGCGGATGTTGCGCATCGTCGCGCGGCTCAGGGTGCGAGCGCGCGCGAGGCCGCGCAAATCTCCTTGCAACAGCGTGATTCCCGCGCTCTCGATCGCGACGTCCGTGCCCGTGCCCATCGCGATTCCCACGTCAGCTTGCGACAGTGCTGGCGCGTCGTTCACGCCGTCGCCAGCCATCGCCACGATATGCCCTGCGGCCTGCAGTCTCTTCACGATTTCGTTTTTCTGCTCCGGCAGCACGCTCGCGAAGATTTTTTCGATGCCCAGTTTGTGCGCGACTACCTCGGCAGTCGCGCGACTGTCGCCCGTGAGCATCACGATGTGGATACCATCCCGCTGCAGCTGCGCGATCGCTGCCGCCGTCGTCGATTTGATGGGATCGGCGACGGTAATCAATCCCGCAGCTTTCCCGCCGATGGCTACGAACATTACGGTCTCGCCACCGGCTTCCCTTTCCCGCGCTCTTTCCTCCAACGCATCCAGCGATATTTTCAATTCCGCGAAGAGCGCGCGATTTCCCAGGGCAGCGACTTGTGCGTCTACTTTCGCCAGCACGCCTTGGCCCGTGCGCGATTGGAAATCGCTGCTCTCGCCCGGCCCGATCCCGCGCACTTTCGCGCGCGCAAGAATCGCCGCCGCTAGCGGATGCTCGCTCGCGCGCTCCAGCGTCGCCGCAATTCGTAATACCGTCGCTTCGTCGAATCCCGGCGCGGCGCTGACGGCCACCACCTGCGGCCGGCCCTCGGTGAGTGTTCCGGTCTTATCCACCACAATCGTGTCCACTTTCTCCAGCGTCTCGAGCGCTTCCGCATTCTTCACCAGGATGCCGGCCAGCGCACCGCGTCCCGTCCCCACCATGATGGCCATCGGCGTCGCCAGTCCCAGCGCGCAAGGGCAGGCGATGATCAGCACCGCGACGGCGTTCAGCAGAGCATGGGCCATGCGCGGCTGCGGCCCCGCAGCCGCCCATACGACAAACGTCAGGATCGCGATCAGCACCACCGCGGGCACAAAATATCCCGCCACGCGATCGGCAAGTTTTTGCACCGGCGCGCGGCTGCGTTGCGCTTCGCTCACCATCCGCACAATCTGCGCCAGCAGAGTTTCGCTGCCCACGCGCTCGGCACGCATCACCAGAGTGCCTGTTCCATTAATCGTCCCGCCGATTACCCGGCCTCCGGGGCCTTTCTCCACCGGAATGGGCTCGCCGGTCATCAGCGATTCGTCCACCGAACTTTCTCCATCCGTGACGACTCCGTCCACCGGCACTTTTTCGCCCGGTCGGACGCGCAGCATGTCTCCTACTTGTATATGCTCGAGCGGCACATCCAGCTCCGTGCCATCGGCGCGAACCAGCCGCGCACTTTTTGGCGAAAGCCGCAGCAGGGAACGAATCGCCGCGGATGTCCGGCTGCGCGCGCGCAACTCCAGAACTTGTCCCAGCAGCACCAAAGTCGTGATCGCCGCGGCAGCTTCAAAATAAACCGGCACCTCGCCGCTCGCGCCGCGAAACGTACTGGGAAAAATCTGCGGGAAAAGCACCGCGATCACGCTGTACAGAAATGCCGTGCCGGTTCCCAGCGCGATCAGCGTGAACATATTCAGGCTGCGATTCACCACGGATGCCCAGCCGCGTGCGAAAAATGGCCAGCCGCCCCACAACACGACGGGCGTCGCCAGCGCCAACTCGATGAAACCCAGCGCGTGCCCAGAGAGCAGGTGCTGAATTGCGTGGCCCGGAAGCAAGTCGGACATTCCCAGCGCGAGCACGGGAATCGTCAGCGCGACGCTCGCCCAGAATCTGCGCGACATCGAAACCAGTTCCGGATTCGCCGGTTCATCCGCGATCACCGTGCGCGGCTCCAGCGCCATGCCGCAGATCGGGCATGCACCCGGTCCAGCCCGCACGATTTGCGGGTGCATCGGGCAGGTGTATCTAAGGCGCGTCGTCGGAGCGAGCGGCAGCGAGGGCTCCAGCGCCATGCCACATTTCGGGCACGCCCCCGGGTAGTCCTCGCGAACTTCCGGGTCCATCGGGCAAACGTAAACATCGGCTGTCGCGGGCTTGCGCACAGGACTTTCGGTTCCGGGAATATCTTCGTGAGAGACCGCTAAGGCGGGAGCCGCGGCAGCACTGTGCGCGCGCCTGAATCGCAGCGCAGAGCTGTCGCGCTCGATCGCAGCCGGCGCATTCGCGTTTGAATATTTCGCAGGCTCGGCGCGAAACTTGCTTGCGCATCCCGCGCAGCAAAAATAGTAAGTCTCGCCGGCGTGTTTCACCTGCGCAGCCGCCCGTGCCGGGTCCAGCGTCATTCCGCAAATTGGGTCGCGTTCCATCATTTCACCGTGTCTTGCGCTGCCCCGCGCCGCATCACCGCGCGTGCGTGTAGATCAACTTCATCAGTTCGTCGTAAGTCGCTTCCGCCCGCGCCGGGTTTCCTTGGCGGATCGCCTGCGAGGCGCAATGCCGAAGGTGGTTGCGCATCAGCCCGCGCCCCACGGCTCGCAAAGCCTCCTGCACCGAAGAAATCTGCACCATGATGTCCGGGCAATAGCGGTCCTGTTCGACCATGCGCGCGAGCCCCCGCACCTGGCCCTCGATGCGCTTCAACCGCTTCAAATTCGCTGATTTGATCTCCGGACTAACGCCCGCCGCCTGGCGCGCGCCGCCCTGCACGTCGCAAGCGCAAGCTGCGGGGCGCGTATCCGGTGTGCCGCTTCGCGTCATCGTCATATACCCCCAGGGGGTATTATGCCTTGCGCACGCGGAATTGTCAACCGAACCGAAAATGCCGGCGATTGTTAGGGAGGCGTAGACAGCCGAGCGACGTCTCGCGCAGCGCGTTTCACGGCCCACGCGCCTAAACCGCTTGGGGGAAAAGCCCGTTTTTAGGAGGTCGGAGCTTTGGCTCCGACCATGAGTGCTTGGCTTGCAGCGGGCTTCAGACGCTGAGGAAACGGTTGGGACCGTTCTTTCCGACACTGTAAAACCGCTGTGTGGCGGAGTGGTCTACTTCGCGTCCAGCAGCGAATCCAAGTAAACAGTCATCTCCGAGCTGGTCCAATCCTGCGGCCCCACGATCTTGCGGTCCAGCTTTCCATTGCGCCCGATCACGTAGGTGTCCGGGTACATCGAAGTGCCGTACTGCGCGGGAATCTGCTTCGAGGTATCGCGAAAGGTCGGAAAGCGAATCTGATACGTCTTGAGGAATTGCTCGTAGGCCTGCTGATCGTCGTCCTCGCTGATGCCCAGCACCATCCCGCCGCGCGACGCGATGCGCCGCTGCAGCTCGTTCAGCGACGGCGTCTCGTCAATGCACGGTGGACACCATGTCGCCCAGAAATTCACCAGCACAACCGTCCCGCGCAGATCAGAAAGCTTGCTGGGTTTGCCGTCCAGCGGGAACGAAAAATCCTTAGGCGTCGAACCGCGCAAACTCGGCTCGCCCTGGCGATAATCCGGATGCGCAAATAGCACCAGCAGCCCCGCGATGAACGCGAGCACGAGCCCTGTATTCAGTTTCCGTTTCAGTCCTTTGTCCAAGCGTCCTATAATAGCGGTTTCGGCGAATCGAATGCGAGCGATTTGCCACTCCCCTAAATCGGCCTGGTCGCGCGACTGCAAGCCGGAGGTTGCACTGTGAACGCCGGAACGAAGACCGAAGTCACAACTACGGCTAACGTGCGACAGGCCGTGCCCTTTTTTCGAGTGAAGAGTATCGCGGAGTCCCTCCGTTACTACGTGGACGGCCTCGGCTTCCAGCTGGCCCATAAATGGATGGACGAAGGCAAACTCCGCTGGTGCTGGCTCGAGCTGGGAGGAGCGGCCCTGATGCTGCAAGAGTTTCGCAAAGAAGGGCACAATTCCTGGTTGCCCGCAGGGAAAGTCGGCGAGGGCGTTTCGATTTCCTTCCAGTGCCAGGACGCCCTGGAAATCTATCGCGACGTCACCGCCCGCGGGATTCAGACTGCCGAACCGTTCGTTGGCAACAACATGTGGGTAGTCGCCCTGGTAGACCGGGACGGCTACAAAATCGAATTTGAAAGTCCCACGAACGTGCCGGAAGACACCAAGTTTTCGGAGTGGCAGTCAGCCCGTGATCGTTAGCGTGCGGAGCGGCCCCGCCACAGCGGCTAGCAGAACAAAATTATGATTTCCGCCATCATTCCGGCACGCGACGAAGAAGCCTCGATCGCGCGCGCGGTCGAATCCGTCGCTGCGCAGCCTGAAATCGCCGAGATCATTGTTGTGGATGACCAGTCCACCGACCGCACCACCGCTATCCTCAGCGAACTCGCCGCACGCATACCCAAAGTAAAAATCCTGCACACCCGCGTACTGCCGCCCGGCTGGGTCGGCAAGAATTACGCCGTCGCGCTCGGCGCCGATGCCGCGCAGGGAGACTGGCTGCTCTTTAGCGACGCCGACACCTGCCACATGCCTGGCTCGATGCGCCGAGCGCTAGCGGACGCTGCGGACCACAACGCCGTGCTGGTTTCTTATTCACCCGAGCAGGAGCTAGGCTCCTTCTGGGAGCGCGCCCTCATCCCCTTCGTCTATTGCCGCCTCTCCGCGAAATTTTCCTACGCACGCGTCAATAACCCGAAGCTTCCGGACGCCGCCGCCAACGGCCAGTTCCTGATGGTCCTTCGCGACGCCTATCGGAAGGTCGGCGGCCATGCCGCGCTCGCGGGAGAAGTTCTGGAAGACGTAGCTCTCGCCCGCCGTGTGAAGCAAGCCGGCTATCGGATTTATTTCACGGCGCCCATCGGAATCGTCCGCACGCGTATGTATCGCAGCTTCCCGGCGCTCTGGCAAGGATGGACGAAAAATCTCTACCCACTGATGGGCGGCACGACGAGGCAAATGTTCTCTGAATGGGTCGAAGTTTTTCCCGCTGTGGAGATCATCCTGCTCACCTTGTTCTGGGCTCTGCTGCGGGGGACGTATCGGCCCCCGCTCTGGCTGATCGCGGCTCTGCTGTTGCTCGCGATTTCCCGGAGGTGTGCGCGCTACGGCCAGGCGCTTTACCGGAATCTCTACCCGGTCTCCTACATCCAATACTACGTCCCCGGAATGTGTCTTTATAGCATCGCGCTCATCGCCTCTTGGTGGAAAAATACCCGCGGCTCGGTGGTATGGAAGGGCCGGAGCTACCCGGCTGGCGCTCAGCCCGCAGCGCAGAAACCGCTGCCGCAAAGGACGCAATGATCCGCATCACACGCAAAGTCGAGTTCTCAGCGTCGCACTTCTATAACAATCCGAATTTTTCGCCGGACGAGAATCGTCGCATCTTCGGCAAATGCAACAACCCGCACGGGCACGGGCACAATTACACACTGGAAGTCACCGTCGCGGGTGATCCGGACCCCAACACCGGAATGGTTCTCGATCTGAAAGAACTGAAAGACATTCTGCAGCGCGAAGTGATGGATCGCATGGATCATCGTCACCTGAATTACGAAGTGCCCGAACTCGCGGGCAAGATTCCCACCTGCGAGAACATCGCGGCGGTGATTTGGCAGCTGCTCGAGCCCAAAATCACCCGCGGCAAACTCGATCGCGTGCGTCTGTACGAATCACCCAATCTTTTCGCCGATTGCACCGCTGGCTCCGCGAACGGTGCAGGGAAGGGCGCGCCGAACAGCCCCAGGAGCCGCGCGTGAAGCTCTCCCTAACGCGCCGCTACGATTTCGCGGCCTCGCATCGCCTGCACGCGCCGCAATTGAGCGAGCAAGAAAACCAGCGCATTTATGGAAAGTGCAACAATCCCTACGGCCACGGCCACAATTACGCGCTGGAAGTCACCGTGACCGGACCCGTCGATCCCGCCACGGGGATGATCGCGAATTTGGGCGAACTGGACCCGTTCGTCGAACGCCAGGTGCTCGCAGCTTTCGACCAGAAGAATCTGAACGAAGAAGTCGCTGCGTTCCGCACCGCCGTGCCCACGACCGAAAACGTCTGCCGCGAAATCTTTCGCCGCCTGCAAAGTTTTCCGGCCGCCCGCCTGGAACGCGTGCGCATTGAGGAAACCAGCAAGAACAGTTTCGAAATCGGAGCGGAAGAGTTCGCGTGACGAGAGTCTTACGGTTGTCATCCCGAACTCGCGACAGCGGGTGCGGGATCGGCTGTTTCCGTTGGGCGAAGGAAAACCGGATTCTTCAGGCAAAAAGCGCTCGCGGAACGACAGATTGGGTTACGCAGCATGAGGAGCAAACCAAACATGAGTGAAGCCGCAGAAATCGTAGTGCCGGAGCCGGTCTCCGGGAAAATTGCCGAGCTCGTGCGCGAAATGCTCGTGCAACTGGGCGAAAATCCCGACCGCGAAGGACTGCGCCGCACCCCCGAGCGCTTCGAGAAGGCGCTACGCTTCCTCACCAGCGGCTACCGTCAGGATCCCGACAAACTGCTGAACGGAGCCATGTTCAACGTGTGCTATGACGAAATGGTCGTCGTGAAAGACATCGAACTCTACAGCCTGTGCGAGCACCACCTGCTGCCATTCTTCGGCAAATGCCACGTGGCCTACATTCCCAAAAAGAAGGTGGTCGGCCTCAGCAAAGTCGCCCGCCTGGTGAATATGTACGCCCGCCGCCTGCAGATTCAGGAGCGCCTGACCAGCCAGATTGCCACGGCCATTCAGGAAAAGCTTGAACCCGCGGGCGTCGGCGTCATCATCGAAGCCCGCCACCTCTGCATGGTGATGCGCGGCGTCGAAAAACAAAATTCAACCACAACGACCAGCGCCATGCTCGGCGATTTTCGCGAAAACAAGCAAACTCGCGACGAGTTCCTCGCGCTCGTCGGTTCGCCGCGACCTTAGAGCGCTCGGACTCGCCAACCGGTCGATTCCGGCGAACGGTGCGCACCCTCGCGCCGCCGAAAATCCCTTTGTACAGCAATCACTGTATGTTAGCATTTTAAAGTCGAAGAGAGACCAAGAGCATAGAGCAGGGCACGACGTTTCAGGAGGGGTCGAGTTGAGCGCAGCCAAACTGGCATTAATCGAGCAGTTCCGGGTTCACACCAAAGACACAGGTTCTCCGGAAGTGCAGATTGCTCTATTGAGCGAACGCATCAGCTATCTGACCACCCACCTCAAGTCCCACGCAAAGGATCACGCCTCACGCCGCGGATTGATCATGATGGTCAACAAGCGCCGCAGGCTGCTGGACTATCTGAACCGTCGCGACCCGGATCGGTACCGCGAGATTGTGGAACGACTTAGTTTGCGCAAGTAGCGCGGATTTCTTGAGCGGCCCTTCCGGCCGCGTCTTTATCCACCGCACAAACCATAATTTTCAGGCGACATGCGGGCCGCGCGGTGCGCTGTCGCTCGTCGCAGATTTTTTCGCTCTGTTTTCCTCTCTGTTTTCTCCCTTCGCAGCTTTTCTCGAGACTGAGATCTCGTATCTGAATCAAGCGTCCCCGGTGAACCGGGGCAAAAAGGATGTGCAGTGATGTTTGAACAAGTTAGTTTGGAAGTGGGCGGGCGTACCTTGACCTTCGAGACGGGCAAGATGGCACGTCAAGCGCACGGCGCCGTGGTGGCGCGTTACGGCGACACCGTGGTGCTGGCCACCGCCTGCATGGATAGCAAAGCGGCCGAAAAAGATTTTCTGCCCCTCACGGTGGACTACCGCGAATACACCTACTCCGCGGGAAAGATCCCCGGCGGGTTCTTCAAGCGCGAAGGCCGCCCGTCGGAAAAGGAAATTCTCACCTCGCGCCTGATTGATCGCCCGCTGCGGCCTTTGTTCCCCGAAGGCTGGTCCAATGAGACACAGATCGTTTCCATGGTGCTTTCCGCGGACAGTGAAAATGATCCGGATGTGATAGGCGTCACCGCCGCTTCGGCCGCGCTCTACATTTCGAAAATTCCGTTCACCACTCCGATTGCCGCTGTGCGCGTCGGAATGCTCGAAGGCAAGCTCGTCGTGAATCCCACCGTTGCCGAGCAGAAGACCAGCACCATGAATATCGTGGTGGCAGGCTCCGATAAGGCCATCGTCATGGTGGAATCGGGTGCGCTGGAAGTTTCCGAAGATGCCGTCGCCGATGCGCTGGAATTCGCGCACGGGGAAATTCGCAAGATCGTCGCCGCCATTCGCGAATTGCACGACAAGGTAAAGACGCAAAAGGTTTCCTTCACGCCGCCGGCGTTTGATGAAGCGCTCTACAAGCAACTCCAGCAGCAATACGGCGAGAAGCTGCGCGACGCCTCCGACACGGCCAAATACCCCAAGTCAGAAAGCTACAGCCGCATTGACGCCATCAAAACCGAAATCTACGCAACGATTCCTCCGGAAGACGTCGAGAAGAAAAAGCTGGCCGCCCGCGCTTTCGAGCGTTTGCGCGAATTCATCTTCCGCGACGATATGCTCACGCGCCATCGCCGTCCGGACGCCCGCGCTTTTGACCAGGTCCGCGAAATCACCTGCGAAACGGGTGTTCTGCCGCGCGCTCACGGCTCCGCGCTTTTCACTCGCGGTGAGACGCAATCTCTTTCCACCGCCACCCTCGGCACCAAGGAAGACATGCAGCGCCAGGATCTTCTCTTCGAGAAAGACACCTTCAAGCACTTCATGCTGCATTACAATTTCCCGCCGTTCTCGGTCGGCGAAGTAAAATTCCTGCGCGGTCCCGGCCGCCGCGAAATCGGTCACGGCGCTCTCGCCGAGCGCGCTCTCGCAAACTTGATGCCCTCGGATACCGATTTCCCCTACGCCGTGCGCTGCGTTTCGGACATTCTGGAATCGAACGGCTCTTCGTCCATGGCCACGGTTTGCGGCGGCTCTCTCGCTCTGATGGACGCGGGCGTGCCGCTCAAGGCCGCCTGCGCGGGCATCGCCATGGGCTTGGTCGTCGAAGGTGATAAGTACGCCATTCTCACGGACATCGCCGGCGCCGAAGATCATTACGGCGACATGGACTTCAAAGTTGCCGGCACGCGGCAGGGAATTACCGCGCTGCAAATGGATATCAAGGTCGCGGGCGTCAGCATCGCCATGATGCGTGAAGCCCTGGCTCAGGCGCGCAAGGCGCGTCTGCAAATTCTGGACATCATGGACAAGACGCTCTCGTCCGCGCGTCCGGAAATCTCGGCTTATGCTCCGCACCTCTTCATGCTGAATATTCCCACCGACAAGATCCGCGACCTCATCGGTCCGGGCGGCAAGAAAATCCGCGGGATTATCGAAGCTACCGGCGTGAAGATCGACGTGATGGACGACGGCAAAGTGCACGTCTTCGCCTCCAGCGGAAAATCAGCCGAAGAAGCGCTGAAGATGATTCGCGACGTCACCGCCACCGCCGAAATCGGCAAAACCTATCTCGGCACCGTGGTGCGCATCGCGGAGTTCGGCGCCTTCGTCGAAATTTTCCCCGGCACCGACGGGCTACTGCACATCAGCGAAATCGCCGAAGCGCGCATCCGCGCCGTCCGCGACGAGCTGAAGGAAGGCGATCAAATCCTCGTGAAGGTTCTGGCCATCGAGGGCAACAAGATCCGCCTAAGCCGCAAAGCCGTCCTGCGCGACAAGCAGGCCACCAAGTCCGAAGCCACAACCTAATGAGTGTGCGCAGAGTCTAAGCACTGCGGGAGGGTGCCCCGCCCGTCGGCTGTCGAAGGGCGGGGCTTCTGCTCCCACGATTTTGAATTTGCCTTTGTAGCGGCCGGTTCAGTTTCAGCGAACCGGGCAGCGGTTGCGCCTCTGTTGTTCTTGAATTTGGAGCGGCCGCCTTCCGGGGGGCGCCGTGGACTTGCTTCCGCCCCGCCCGACCCGCTCTACCTTCCTCGTGCCGGCACGAAATCCAGCGCCGCAGGTGCACGGCAAGTCAGCCCAAACCGTAAGGTCCGGGAAAATCCGCAAACAGAATTCGCAGCGCCTAGGACTCTTCGCGGCCGCTAATTCGTTCGATATTCGCGCCCACATCCTGCAACTTCATCTCGATCATCTCGTACCCGCGGTCAATGTGATACACGCGATCGATCCACGTCGTGTTGTCCGCCACCAACCCCGCCAGCACCAGCCCCGCGCTCGCTCGCAGATCCGAAGCCGTCACTGGCGCACCGCTCAGCGGCGTAGGTCCGGTCACCACGGCCAGACTTCCGTCAATCGCGATGTTCGCGCCCATGCGCACCATTTCGCTGGCATGCATGTAGCGATTTTCAAAAATGGTCTCGCGCACTTGCGACACGCCTTGCGCTTGCGTCGCCAGAGCCATGAATTGCGCCTGCATATCCGTAGCGAAGCCGGGATACTCCTCGGTGGTCACGTCCGCGGCCACCAGTTTCTTCGCCGCCCGCACCCGCAACTTGCCCTGGCCCTCGCATTTAATTTCCACTCCGCAAGCCCGCAGTTTTTCGATCACTGCCTTCAAATGCCCAGGCTCGCAATCGGTCAACAATAACTCGCCGCCGGTGATCGCTCCGGCCACCAGAAACGTCCCGGTTTCGATTCTGTCCGGAATGATTGCGTGCGTCGCGCCATGCAGCTTTTCCACGCCCTGCACGCGCAACGTGGACGTGCCCACGCCTTCGATTTTCGCTCCCATCTTGATCAGCAATTCGGCGAGGTCGGTGACTTCCGGCTCCATCGCCGCGTTTTCCAGCACCGTCTCGCCCTCGGCCAGCACCGCAGCGGTCAAAATATTCTCCGTGCCCGTCACCGTAATTTTGGGAAAGCGCAAAGTTGTCCCGCGCAATCGCTTCGCCCGCGCTTCCACGTATCCGTGTTCGACCTTTGTTTCCGCGCCCAGCTGCTCCAGCGCCTGAATGTGCATATCAATCGGTCGCGCGCCAATCGCACATCCGCCGGGCAGTGAAACACGCGCATAGCCAAAACGCGCCACCAGCGGCCCCAGCGTCAGCACCGAAGCGCGCATCGTCTTCACCAGCTCGTACGGCGCCTCGCGCATGGACACCGTCTCCGCCTGAATAATGAATTCGCTGGGCGGCAAGTCGGGGCTCTCGACGCGGCAGCGCATGTGCGCCAGCAACTTCGCCATGGTAATGATGTCGCGGACGTGCGGAATATTTTGCAGCGTGACAACATCGCTCGTCAGCAGCGCCGCGGCCATCGCCGGCAGCGCCGCATTCTTCGCGCCGCTGATCCGCACCGTCCCTTCCAGTTTTCGCCCGCCCTGAATCTTGAACCGATCCATGATTATTTCCCCTGGCCTTTCAGGTTCACACGGCTCTTCGGGTGCAGCTCCAGCGCCATTCGCGCATTTCCGCCGGACTTGCGCAGCGATCTCCGCGCAGCCACCGCGTTTGCGCCCGTCTTCAACATCACCAACGCCGCCGGCAAATCGTGTCCCGTCTGCCGCAGTGCGTGTTCCGCCGCAGACGCGCTCACCCCCGCAGCCTCCGTTAAAATCCGTGCGCCCCGGCGGTGTAACTTCTGATTTGTCAACGCCACGTAGATCATCCAGTTCTCATAAACTCTGCCGAGCCGTACCATCGCCGTAGTGGAAAGCATGTTCAGCACCATCTTCTGCGCGGTTCCGGCCTTCATCCGTGTGGACCCGGCAATCGCTTCCTGCCCGGTCTCCGGCGTGATGGCAATTTTTGCCATCCGCGCGAGTGGCGATTTTGGATTGGAAGTCACCGCCACCGTCACGCAACCTCGCCGCTTGGCCCATTCGATGCCGCCCAGCACATACCGCGTGGTGCCGCTTGCCGCGATGCCCACCACCACATCTCGCCGCGTCACCCCAGCCTTAGCCAAATCGCGGGCGCCGTTTGACGCGGAATCCTCCGCGCCTTCCACTGCGCCGCGCAGCGCCTTCGATCCGCCGGCTATGAGCGCTTGCACCATCTTGGGTCGCGTGCCAAATGTTGGCGGACATTCCGCCGCATCCAGCACCGCCAGCCGCCCGCTCGTTCCCGCGCCGATATAGACCAGCCGACCGCCCCGCCGAAAACTCTTCACAATCGCATCCACCGCCCGCGCGATTGGCGGCAATACGCGCTGCACCGCCAGCGCCACGCGCTGGTCCTCGTGGTTCAACACACGCAAAATCTCCATCGTGGACTTGGTATCCAGCCCGCGCGTCCGCGGGTTGCGCTGTTCCGTTCTGGTTGGTGTCACCGCGCCCTCAGCCGTTCATCGGCCTGCAAACAGCCTTCCATTGATTATACCGATAGCCGAGTTCCAGGATGGGTCTTGTAATGGATTCCGGCAGGCTATGTGACGAGGGAGTTATCGAGCGGTAGTGGAAGCGTTCACCAGGCCCAGGGCCTGCAGGATCGCGTCATGAATTGCGGGGCGCGCCTGGCGGATCTGCTCATTCGCGCGCGTGGGGTTCACGCGATTGGTCAGCAGCACTACGAACAGGTCGCGCTCGGGGTCAACCCACAGTGACGTTCCGGTGAATCCGGTGTGCCCATAAGCGCTCGGTGAGAAATAATGCCCAGCAGCGGAAGTTGGCGGCGTCGGCACGTCCCAACCGAGAGTCCTTGAGGAGTCACCGACGGTCTGCCGCGCCGTAAATTCCTGAATCGTGGCGCGCGCCAGCAAACGATGGTGCGCGTAAATGCCACCGTTCAGCAGCATCTGTGCGAACGCCGCTACGTCGCCGACGGTCGAAAAAAGCCCGGCATTTCCGGAGACACCTCCCAGCGCGAACGCATTCTCGTCGTGTACTTCGCCGCGCAGCAACCGTTTGCGAAAGTCTTTATCCAGTTCCGTGGGCGCAATTCGTGTGCGCAAAGATGGCGGCGGGTTATACATCGTGTCGCTCATCCCCAGCGGCGTGAAGATGTGGCCCTTCGCGAATTGTTCTAGCGTTTCCCCGGTGAGCCGTTCGATGATTTCTCCGAGCAAAATAAATCCCAGGTCGGAATATTCCACCTGCGTGCCCGGCTCATGTACCAGAGGCTCGGTCAGAACTTTTGCCATCACCGCATCGTGGCCCTTCGCGTCCTTGTAGAAATCGCGGTGCGCCGGCAATCCCGAATCGTGCAGCATCAACATGCGCACGGTAATTCGCGCGCGCCAGGAAGGATTCGGATCGGATTTCGCCGCCGTGGAAAATTCCGGCAGGTAACGCTCGACCGGCGCATCCAGGTCCAGCCGTTTCTGCTGCACCAGCATCATTGCGGACGTAGTCGTCACCACCACTTTCGTCAGCGACGCCAAGTCATAGATCGTGCTCTCGGTCACCCGCGGCGCTTTGGCATCGCGCGTGAACGAGCCGAAAGGATACACCGCCAACTGATCGCGATAACCGACCGCCAGCACGCCGCCAGGAAAAGCCCCGGCTGTCACCCAGCCATCCAGCAATCCGAACACCGGGTGCAGCTGGTCTTCCATCTCCGGCGGCGCGGGCTGCAGCGTCAGCGGATTCGCCGCCACGCGTAGTCCGTCGCCGCGCTGCACGGTTCCCGGCACCGTGACCGGAATCTGCCCCTGAATCGCCACCTGCCCAAACAGCGCGCGCACCGCCGCCAACTGCGAAACTGAATTCGTCGAAAACTCTGCGAGCCAGGTCTTCGCGCCCGGAAATCCCTCGATCAAATACGGACTGCCAAACGCAATCACCACCGTCGGCTTTCCAGCCGCAATCATCTGATTCACAAACGCACGCTGCTCGTCGGGAAGTCCCACGTTCCCCTTGCGATCGGCAACCCGCACGAAAAGCGCCGCGATAGCCACATCATAGGAATCCGCCGCTGGCAATTTCAGCGTGCTCACGTTCGCGAATTGCATGTCCGCGCGCAATGCCTTTAGCGAATCCACGCGCCAGCGAATTTCCGGCTCGATCGTCTCTCCCGGATAAGGATCGGCGTCAGCCGAAAGCGAAACCAGCAGCACGCGCAACGGTTTCGCGGCGTCCAGCGGCAACAAGTGCGCCGTATCGCGCAACAAAGTCACGCCGCGATCCGCAATATTCAGCGCCTGCGCCGCAAATTCCGGCCGCGCGAACTTCTCGTCCAAATGCTCGATATCCGCCAACCGATTGCGATCCAGCCCC
>Ga0210394_10003351_pt1 | contig 20288 bp, 13 predicted proteins | sample IncBWC12MmetaG_FD_160121 | JGI IMG/M metagenome (GOLD analysis project Ga0210394, IMG submission 160121) | Forest soil microbial communities from Barre Woods Harvard Forest LTER site, Petersham, Massachusetts, United States - Inc-BW-C-12-M | ecosystem: Environmental > Terrestrial > Soil >...
TCGCTGTGCGACCCTTGCCCTTGCCGCTCAAAATCGTTCGCAAAATCCAGGAAGCGCTTGGCTTGCTCCAGCGCCGCTTGCGCCGCCGCGTATTTCCGCTGCGCGGAGACGAGCCCGTAGTAGGTCTTCGTCACCGTTATGGCCAGCCCGCGGCGCGCGATTTCGGACTTCGCGTTGGCTAGGGCCTCGGCCGCCTTCGCGCGGGTGTACGCCGTTCCCATCAGCATGCCCGGTGAGAGATCCTGATGCAGAATCAACCAGTCGCGATAGACGTGGATTCCATCGTTCGTTACGTATCGGCCGTCCGGGGTGATTCCGTTGCCCTGTGTATTCAAATATTGCGATGTTCCGGTTAACGACGGCAGCATCGAGTTCCTGGACTGAAGGCGGTCTTCCCGCGCGTTACGCGCGTCCGAAACCGCGCCAATCAGCGTGGGATCGAGCTTCCTCGCCCTCTCAAGTGCATCTTGGAACGTGATCGTCATAGGCGGAGTCGTTTGCGCCGGTCCCGAGGGATGCACGAACTGTACTTCCGCCTCGGCAATCGGAGCCGGCGATTTGTCCTGGCCCGCCGAGCTGGCGGCCGGCAAGATCACCGCGATCGTCAGAGCAAGCGCAACCATCACACGTCGCTTAAGAGCACCGGAAATCAGACCGGATGAATCACCCATACTGTCCTTCTCCTCGTGCTTCAAACCGCGGTTTTGCAGGCCCGGGTGAAGCGAACCCCGAACGCCTGGTCCGGGAAAAACGAACTCAATCTGGGCCGAAGAGTTCGAGTTTGCGGATGCGTGAAGCATAGCAATTCCACATGAAAATTATCTGAATACGAAATTTTCGTAAATCTCAGGGCTTCACGGAGGGTTGATTGCCGCCCCTGAATCCCATTCCCCTGGCTTCGCCTCCACACCCATTGGGACGGCCGCGCGTTTCACCCGCGGCCAGGCGGAGCGCCGCCGTGTCCGGACCGGCCCGAGAATCCGCGCGCCCGGAATTGCAGCACAGGACCGTGGAAACGGCGGCGGGATTATTGCAGAGCTATTGGCAGGTTTACAAGGAAAATTGTGGCGGTCGCGAATTCTCCAAACACCTGAAAACACAGCGTGGTGACATGCCTCGAAGCGGCTTGCTGGTTCCTGGAATGGACCGCTTCCGGCTGCGCATCGACGTCTGCATCCCTACTAATGGAGACTCGCTTTTCGAGGCGCAAGCCTCAAGCCGGGTTCTCGGCGACGGGCTCGCGCCGGACGAGCGTGACTCCCATCCCGACCGGGGTCCTGATGATTTCGCCGGCTTTGAAGTCCGACTCACTCACGAGCGCTTTCATCTGTTCTTCCGTGTACGCGCGCTTCAGCAGCATGTGCTTGAACGTGAATTTCATCATCCAGGAGCTCATGCCTCCGACGTGCAGGCCGTCCACGTAGGCGACGATCTCCTCCCAGGATGCATCTTTGCGCAGGTCGATGATGAGGGCGCGCCCTCCCGGCTTCAGCACGCGGTGCATTTCATTCAGCGCCGCAAGCGGCTCGGAGAAATTCTTGAACGCCGCCCGGCACACGGCCAGATCGAACAAGCCGTCCTCGAGCGGAATGTCCGACGCGCTTCCGTGAATGAATCGCGCCGCCACGCCTTCTCGCTTGGCATATTGCGAAGCTATGCGGACGAACGATTGGCTGATGTCCAGGCCCGTGATCTTGAAAGGCCCGAGCTTAGCCAGTGCGACGGAGAGATACCCTGGTCCCGGAGCGATTTCCAGAACACGCCCGTTCCGCGGCAGAGTCGCCGCCAGTTCCCCTGCCAGACGCTCGAATTCGCTCAGATCTTTTTGCGTGATCTTGGCGTACCAGGTGGCCAGTCCGCCCTCCATCGAAATTCCGCGATACGGTTTCTTTGCTGCTGCTTCCATGGCTATTGCTCCTTATCTTTTCTTGCTTCCGCGAGTTGTCGCGACGGGCGCTTGCTTTTTGCCGCCCGTCTTCGCCGCGAGAAGCTGATTCCTCATCTTTGCCCACCCGCTCCGCAGCGCGCCCGCATCTTGGCGCAGGTCCGCAAGTAGCTCTTTCGAGAACTTCTGCTCGGCCAGTGTCACCGCCTTGAAATACTCGCTCTCAAGGGAAAACAGCCGCGGCAATTTCATTTCCCGGCAAATGCGCTCCTCCGCTTCGATTTGCTCGATCGTTTTCTGCAAAAGTCCGAGCCGAATCTCCAACAGATCGATCACTTCCTCGGGCGGCAAAACAGGCAGAAGGGAAAGCGCCGCTTCAAACACCGGGTATTCCTTGACGGGGGAACTGACGAGTTCGCGCATCCAGTCGATCAATTCGACTTGGCCCGCCGCGGTGAGTTCGTACACCGTCTTTTCCGGGCGCTTGCCTTCTTTCAAGACCTCGCGCACGGCGATGAATTCGGCGCGCAGCAATTGCTCGATCATCGTGTAGAGCGAGCCGTAATTGAGCCGGATGCTGCTTTCCTTGTGGCGCTCGCGCATCGTCGTGGCCATTTCGTAGGGGTGCATGGGCCGCTCGAAGAGGAGAACGAGGATGGCCAGGGCCAGGGGGTTGGAGAAGGGGCGCTTGGTATCCGTCATGGGATATACTTAACAAAATATACGGTCACGAGTATATGCGGTGCGCGCCGCCTGTCAAGAGGAATTTCTCACCCCGCGGAAGGCTCTCAACACAGAGGACACAGAGAACGCAGAGAAAACCATGCGAATTGGTTGTTTTCTCCGTGACCTCTGCGTCCTCTGTGTCGAGAGCTCTTGCATCTGACGCCTGACCGCGACCACCGATTTCCGACGCCCGCTTGGCGTGCGCGATGCCAACTCCATCCGAACCTCCGCCCGAAAATATTTTGACAGTTCTTGATTTATGAACTATAGCTAAACGGAGCATTTTGTGTGGGCGAGGCAGTCTGCCCGGCGCCCGGAATTTCGAATTTAGAGGACACCATGAGAATCCAAAATCGTAGCCAAATCCGCCTGACCATCCTGGCAGCCCTAACCCTCGGGTTAGCCCTTCTCGTGGTGGGCAATACGAGCCGGTCGCACGCGGCTCCGGCGCAGCCGCAATCGGGATCGACCAAGGTGATGCACACCGACGATTACCAGCGCTCGGCACGCCTCGACACTTACCGCGTGATTGCCGACAGCGGCGCGGGTCGCGGCGAGAACATTTATTTCTACAAATGTTGGATGTGCCACAACCAATACGCGAAGACCGGGCCATATCTGAAAGAATTATTCAAGCATGAAGCGCTGATGTCGGGCGACCCGGTAACGCCGGAAAACGTCGCCGCGAAAATCAAGGAAGGCGGGCCGGGCATGCCGGCCTTTGGCACGACATTGAAAGACAGCGACATCGCGGATGTGGTCACGTACATCAAGGAAGGGAAGTGCTGCGTTGAGGGAGAGAATCCCGGACCGAATCCGTGGTATCGCGCCGAGACAAACAAGTGGCCGGTGCAGAGCGGCCTGAACGGCGGCGCCAACGGAATGGTGAAGCTGCCCAGCGGTGATTCGCCGGAGGGCATCGGCGTGCAGTTGATCGCGCCGAACAGCGTGCGCACCACGGTGTACACGGACCAGAAGGGCCGCTTCGAGTTCCCCAAGATGCAAAGCGGCGACTACGTGCTGCGTGTTCCCACGCCGCTGATGTTCAAGCCCTACGTGATTTCCTCGTTGCATATCGACGGCGCCACCAAGCTGGATGACATTGTTCTCGAACGGGTCTCCGACTCCGACGCGCTGCCGGCCACTCCGGACGTCGAGCGCCAGCTGAGCGGCGCCGAGTTGCTCTGGAACATGCCGGGGACCGCGCAGGAGAAGGCCACCCTGCAGAAGAATTGCTCCGCCTGCCACTCCTGGAACCAGATTTTCCGCAACCGCTACGATGAGCACAGCTGGGGCTTGATCGTCGATCGCATGACACAGTATTCCGGCACCTCGCTCGTGATCCGCATCAAGGGAACTACGACGACCGGCGGCGGAAATAATTCCGTCACGCGTCGTGACGGCACCTCGCCCGAGGAAGTCCAGGCGCTCGTAAAGTTCCTGACGCGTGTGCGCGGACCCGAAGCGCAGGACGAGCCGCTGCGCGTGTTCCCGCGGCCCAGCGGCGGCGACACGCGCGTCGTCGTCACCGAATACGAGTTGCCGCAGTCGTTGCTGGCCCTGCACGACGCGCAGGGCGACTCAAAAGGGAACATCTGGTGGACGAGCCACAAGACGGATGTCGTCGGAAAGCTCGATCCCAAGACCGGCATCGTGACCGAGTACACCATTCCGCTCACGCCGAAGGGCATGCCCGGAACTCACGCGGTGCGGATCGACAAGAACGATATCCCGTGGTTTTCGGAAAACTGGAGCCACAATCTCAACAGGCTCGATCCCGCCACAGGGAAAGTGGCGCAGGTGCACATCGAGGATGCCGTGCCTCTGAACGCGCCCGGCTTCGGCAATTTTTCGATGACGCCGGACGGCTACGTCTGGGACAGCCGCGACAATAATGTCCGGAAGATCGATCCGGAAACGGGCAAAGTGATTCAACGCTATCCGTTGCAAGTCAGCTTCAGCTACGACAATCTCATCTCCCCCGACGGAAAATATTATGGCGGGGGCGGGCTGCCGGCCTGGGGAAACACCATCGAGCGGATGGACCTGAGTACGGGGGAGTGGATCAAACAGAACTCGGGCGTTCACATGATGACGGGAAAGCGCGGCGGTTTCGATCCCTATGACAATCCGTGGTTCGGCGGCGGCGACGGCGCGCTGATCGAGCTCAACGCCAAGACGGGCCTGATCGAAGAACACATTCCGCCGATCGCTCCGAGCCCCTACACGGACTTCTACGAAGCGCAGCCCGACGCGAACGGCGAAGTCTGGGCCGGTGTGCTGCACGGCCGGCAGATGGTTCGCTACAACCAACACAACGGCGAGTGGCACGTCTACGAGATGCCCGAGCCGTTCACCTACGACCGGCGCACGTACATCGACAGTTCGACGCACCCTGTCACGGTGTGGTACGTCGACTACAACGGTTACTTGGTTCGGGTGCAGCCGAAGGAATAGATCCGAACTGAAGCGGTTTTGGCAAATTGCAGAGAATATACCTTTCGCAGTGATCCCTCGGTCGACGCCGCGACCGAGGGATTTGCTTTTTCGCATGTTCATGCTTTTCGCAAATCTCAAGAGAAAAGCAGATTCCTCGTGAAAGCCCGTCCTTCGTCGTGACAATGGTGGAGTTGTTGCGCAGCCTCCTATAGGCCGCTCGGTTCTTAGCGTTCAAAATCGCTGGAAAAGGCACGAGACCGCGGGTGATTTACGGCCCCCGTTGCGGGCCGAAGACTGCCATCGAGCGATCCGCTCGCCGTTCCCACCCGGCAAAATTGGCATGTTCATTGACTGCACGTGTATCCGTAACTCGAACGCAAACGAGCAGATAGTCCTTGACAGCTATTTTAAATATTTAGTATCAGAGTTACGCGAACCTTCCCTCCAAGTCGGATGTGTCCTCAGGGGAGCCTAGGTCAAGTCGGGGTGTCAATGCGGGAAAGGAGTTTTACAATCATGACTCATACGGGGTCGAAGCGAACGTGTGTGTATTTTGCACTTACATTAGCTGTGCTCTTCGGTTTCACTCTTCCGTCGCGGCTTGTAGCGCAAGGCAGTTTCGGAACGATTCTTGGAGCCGTTACAGACTCAAGCGGCGCCGTCATCCCCGGGGCCACAGTAACAATCTTAAACACAGCGACAGGTTTTTCGCGCACGCTGACCACCGATTCGGCCGGCGCATACAACGCTCCCACGCTGATTCCCGGCACCTATACGGTCCGCGCCGAGGCCAAAAGCTTCAAGACCTTTGAGAGTCGGAACGTAGTTGTGGAAGTGGGCAAGGAAGTTCGCGTGGACTGTACGCTGCAGCCTGGCGCGGAGGCGCAGACTATCACGGTCACAGCGGCGCTCCCGCTCGTAGATACCACGAACGCCACCTTGGGCGGCACCGTCCAGGGCGAGGAAATCAGCAATTTGCCCCTGAATGGCCGCAACTATCAGTATCTGATGAACCTGCGCCCGGGCGTCGTGATCCAGCCGGGAGGGGGGCCCTGGACGTCTAGCACCAACGGCGACCGCCCTGATGCCGCCGTCATCATGGTGGACGGAGTCATAAATTTCAGCTGGTATGACGCCAGGTCCATCACCAATGACTCGAGTGCCTTCACCGATGCGGCGAACATCCTGCCAATTGACGCCATCCAGGAATTCAACATCGAAGAGAATCCGAAGGCGGAGTACGGATGGAGGGACGGCGCCGTAATGAACGTGGGAATCAAATCGGGAACCAACTCCATTCACGGCACGGCTTACGCGTTTGGCCGCGATGGCAGTTGGGACGCCCGCAATGCTTTCAACCCTGGCCTGGCCGCCAACGGAACCTGCATCGTGAACCCGACGGCCGCCTTTGTCTGTAATCAGTCGCCGACCGAGTTGGAGCAGTTCGGCGCAACGGTGGGTGGACCGATCAAGAAGGACAAACTCTTTTACTTCGCCGGCTATGAGGGTTTGCGCGACACTGTCGGAAGCCCTTTCGCAGTTGCGGTTCCCCAGACCGGCCCGGGAGCGGGCCCCGCGCTCAGTGAGGTGGACGCGATCACGGCAATCCAGAAGGCCGCCAATTTCTCCGCATCATGCCCCCCCGCATCGGGGAATATTTGTCTTAGTCCCGTGAGCCTGGACTTGCTGGGGTGCACGGGCACGCCTTCGCTCGCGGGATCTTATTCCTGCACGGGCGGCCTCATCGCGAACGACCCTGCGAGTTCAAACACGTACGAATCGATCTTCCCTATTCACACTGACTCCGACAATGGGATCGCAAAGGTAAACTATACAGTTAATGACAAAAACACGATCAGCGGCATGTTCTGGACCGGTCAATACGGAGCCACCGGGCAGGATAAAGCCCAGATGAATTCATTGTACCTGTCCAACTTGTCCATCGTTGGGTACTCCGACGTCGAGGACTGGGTTTATACCCCCAACTCCAGTTGGGTAAACGATTTCCGCTTCGGCTACGACCGCGCGAGTTACATCCAGAACATCGCCGACGCCGGAATCCTCCCCAACGGAAAGGGGGGCTTGTGCACCTCTACCGGTTGCGGCAACGGCGCCTACCCCCTCAATACGGGGGTAACGAGCCAGGGCGGATTGCCGCCTATTACCATCGCGGGTTTCGGCGGCGGCGGCGACGTATTGGGCCAGTCGAATTCCGGCCGTCCTTCGACTGAGGGACCGCACTGGTACTACGATTTTCACGATGACGTGTCGTATTTGCGGGGCAAGCACACCATCAAATTCGGCGGGGATTTCATAATCACCGAGGCCCAACAAAACGTAGACAACTTTAGGGGTAATCTCGTCCTGTTTAACGGAGGAGGGACCACGGGGCTCAGCGATTGCGGCGGGTCATCCTGCTCTCTTGAAGACTTCTTCGCCGGAAACCCCACGTCGGCAAGCGTCAACGTCGGCAACCCGCTACGCCGCATGCGGTGGAACCAGTTCGCCTTGTACGTCCAGGATGATTGGCGCATCAAGCCGAGACTGACGTTGAATCTGGGACTCCGTTACGAATACGCACAGCCGATAAGAGAAGTTAATGGCCTCTACGGGAACTTCGATCCGAATTCTCAGAACGGAATCGTGCAGCAGGGCCAGCCTGGCGTCGGCAACAGCCTCTGGAAGCCCAATCGCACAAACTTCGCACCGCGCCTGGGATTTGCCTGGGATACGACGGGTAAGGGGACGACTGTACTTCGCGGCGGAGCCAGCATTATGTATTCGGAGCCTGTAGCCAGGTACTTTATGGATAACGCGCCGCCGAACGGTGCGTTGGGGAACATCTCCCAGGACCCGTCAGGCGCCTGCTCGGTGTCCTTCACTGCCCCACAAACTTGCGCCTCGGCGGGGGGGCACACCTTTGGCGGCACGATCGATTTTGGCGCGCCCACGTTGTCGCCATCTGTTCTCAACTGGAATGGCGTCCTCTTTCCGCAGGGTGGTCTCGCTTGCACGCCCACCGCAACGTGTAGCCTCTATGCGGTGTCTCCGAATCTGAAGACCCCCTACGTCGTCAATTACGACATCGGTGTTCAGCACCTGATCACCAGCAACCTTTCGTTGGACGTCGCCTATGTCGGCAATCACGGCTACGACCTCCTCTCCCCTTACGATGTCAATCAGTGTTTGCCAAATCCGAGTCCCGTTGCTTGTAATACGAATAGTCCCGTCGCCCGTCCATACAGCGGCACCGCGAAATTCCCTTATCTGGATCGAATTACCGTAATGGATAATTATGGCTATTCGAACTTCAACAGCCTGCAAGTCACTCTGACCCAGCGGACGTCCCACGGCCTGGATTTCATTGCCGGCTACACGTATGGTCATGCTCTCGACAACGGTTCCCTGAATCTTAATGAAGAGCCTCCGCAGAATAGCCTGAACCGAGCCGCGGAATACGGCAGCAGCGACTTTGATATCCGGCACCGCTTCACGTTGGCGTTAAACTACGCCATTCCCGGTAAGAAAGGCTTCGGCCAACTACTGGAGGGCTGGAAGGTCAACACCATCGTGACCCTTCAGTCCGCCCAGCCGTGGCTGGTGTTTGACAGAAAGGATAGCTTCAGCACTGGCGGAAGCGGGTTTGGAGACCTCGCCGATCGCTGGGATTTCTTCGGGAACCCCAAGGATTTCAAGTCCGGCGGCGCGAACTCCATCATGCACTGCTCAGGGCCGGGCGACGGTCAATGCTCTCAAACGAGCGGCATCTACGGCCAACTTTTCTGTGAAAATGCGATGGGCACATCAACAAGCAACCCGGGCGCGTGTGACGCAGCGATATCCTCTGCCCTTTGGACGAAATGTATGGCGGTTGCCCCCGACCCCGGCACGCTGGGCACAGGCGGCTGTTACCTTTCGGGAAACTCAGTGATGACTCCCCCCACGATCGGAACGTACGGCACCATGGGCCGGAACATCTTCCGGGACACGGGCTTCAAGAACTTGGATTTCTCCGTGTTCAAGGATTTTACGTTCAAAGAACGGTACAATGCCGAGTTCCGAGTCGAGCTATTTAACGCGTTCAATCACCCCAATTACGCCAATCCGTACGGTTCATCGAACACATACTTTGGAGGCAGTGACCCGAGCAGCTCCGGCTCTTTCGGCTGCGGGTGCGCCACACCTGACGCGGCGGCGGGTAATCCAGTAATCGGTTCGGGAAGCAACCGCGTGATGCAACTCGGCTTGAAGCTTTCGTTCTAATTACAACTTCGCGACAGATTCAATTTGCGCTGAAGTTTACCTGGTAGGAAGAGGCCGTGTAGTCCGCGAGCCTTACACCATCACTTCGGGGATTTCCAGACGCTGCTTGCGGAAGGCGGACTCGAAGGCCTTGACGACATACGGATCGAAGTTCGAGCCGGCATCTTTGAGGATGGTGTCGCGTCCCTCGATGGTCGACATGCCTTTGCGATAAGGGCGATCGCTGATCATGGCGTCATACGCATCGGCGACGGCGATAACTCGGGCCTCGATGGGGATCTCATTGCCCTTGGCCGGGTGGTAGCCCGAGCCGTCGAATCGGTCGTGATGCGCGAGGATGATCGGTAAGATCCGGTGTAGCGAGCCGCCCACGGGCTCGAGCATTTTGACCCCGCGCTCCACGTGGGTTTTCATCTCTTGCGTTTCGTGCTCGTCGAGCCGCGCCGCTTTGTACAGAATCTCGCGGCTCACTTCGAGCTTTCCAATGTCATGCAGTAGTGCAGCCGCGCGCACGTCCTCGACTTGGTCGTCCGGCATGTGCATCTCCGCGGCAATCGCGGTGGCGTACACCGAAACCCGATAAGAGTGGTTCTGCGTAAACTTATCGTTCCCGACGAACTGGTTCAGGATTTGCAGCACGCCGTAGTAGGTCTGCCGCAGTTCGCTCAGCCGCCGTTCGCCAAGCTCATAAAGCGAACCCACGGCGTACGCCGTGATGATCAGGAACCCGGCCCACACGCCGATATCGGACCACGCGAGAAGCGACTGGGTCCTCCATTGAAGCGCACCGCCCAGGGCCGAGGGATTCACCAAGTTGATCCAAACCACAAACAGGATGGACGCAACCGCCGATTCCATCGCGCGGCGCCGCCCGAAATAGTAGGCCGCCAGGAGCGTCGGCAAATTGTAGAATGTGAGAACCAACCGCTGTCCCGCGATGAAAAAGTTGACGACGCCCGCGGCGGCGATGATCGATAAGATGAGCAGCAGCTCTTTGTTGATGTCGCCGAGCCGCGAAATCCATGTCCGTTTCAACGTGAAACTCCACTATGCTGGTAAGACGATCTCTAGCAGACAGCACACAGCACACAGCGGTCGCTATGTAGCGATTGTCACGAAATTGTTTTCTCGAGGCAGTAGTACCTTGGTTTTTTGTGCTCGATGGGTTATTGCCCTCACAATCGAGCATCCAACGGTGCCGTCGGGTAGAGGTTGCGTCTAGATGGCGGAGCGTTCACTGGCGGGCTTTCGGGGGCGCAGTTGTACCGGGGACAGGCGCGGGGTAAAATGCGTCTAAGCCAAGTTCTAGTTCGGAACTCGCTTAGGAAAATTATCCTCGCCAGCAGGGTAAGTTGGAATAGTAGACACACACGGCCCTGCGCGAAGCAAAGCTTAGGAGACGATTGATGTTACGCATAAACGACGAGGCGCCAAATTTCACTGCGGAGACTTCTCAGGGACCGATCAATTTCCACGAATGGATGGGCAACGGCTGGGCCGTCTTATTCTCACATCCTAAAGACTTTACGCCGGTCTGCACGACCGAACTCGGCTACATGGCCGGTCTGCAGCCGGAATTCGACAAGCGCAATACCAAAATCATCGGGCTTAGCGTCGACCCGGTCTCGAGCCACAGCAAGTGGGCCGCGGACATCGAAGAGACTCAGGGCCACGCGGTGAAATACCCGATGATCGGCGATCCGCAGCTCCAGATTGCGAAGCTGTACGACATGCTGCCGGCCGATGCCGGCAACACCTCCGACGGCCGCACCGCCGCCGCGAACGCAACGGTGCGCACCGTCTTCGTCGTCGGTCCCGACAAGAAAATCAAGCTGATGCTCAGCTACCCCATGAGCACCGGCCGCAACTTCGACGAGGTCTTGCGCGTTCTCGATTCGTTGCAGCTGACGGCTAAGCATTCGGTCTCCACGCCCGTGAACTGGAAACCCGGCGAGGACGTCATCATCAGCGGCAGCGTCACCGACGATCAGGCCAAGCAGAAATTTCCCGGCGGCTGGAAATCGCCCAAGCCGTATATTCGGATCGTCCCCCAACCGAAGTAATGCTCCAGAAATTAAACAAAGCCCGGCTTGGTCTTAGCGAAAGCTGGGCTTCGGCCTTTCTCTCGGAATCGAACCTTGCAGCCGCCCGTTTCGATCACGGCTAGAATGGGCAATTCTGGTAAAGCGTTCTGCAATTCCGATAGCTGGACCATTCGTTGACGTTTCCCGAACGAATTCGCCCCAGGCTCCAGTCCGTGCTTGACCGGACATCGAACGCCATCGCGTCCGTCACCTCGGGATGATAAATCTTCGAAATCTGCCACAAGCCCCGGCTGGCCTCTCCGTCGCCCCTCGCCCGCGGATTGAATGACGACTCATGCTTCACGATCCAAAGCGCCAACTGCGGATCGACTCCGTGCTGTGCCGCCTCGGATTGTACGTACGCCTTAACCTCACGCACGGTTGGCACAGCGGCCGGGAAATGGACGGGGCCGCCGGGGAAACGAGTCAGTCCGGCGGCCTCGCTTCGATGGCCCTTTAAAATAGTCACCCGGACCGGCGTTGACACTGCCACCGCGCTGGCAGGCAAGGAAACATTCGCCGCGCTAGGCGCAGCCGAAACGCGTCCGCGCGGCTCCGTAAAATTCGCCAAAAAAGCGACGAGCGGCAGGGAATAAAACGTCAGCTTGAGGAGCATCTTGCACGCTGGGCTTCGCATGGGCGGGAGTATACAACAAGGCGAACACAAAGCGAAAGTAAAATTTATCGCGATTCAATGTTAAAATAAACGAAGGGGGCGACACGGTTTCGACGGAAGCTGTCGCGACTCGAAGGCATGCCGGGCGCCACCTGCCCGCAATCGGGTGGAAAACTAGAACTGCCAACTCACAGTTGGCTTTGGCTGCCTAGCTTAAACTAGCGTAGCTACGTCTCCCCGGGCTTTGTCTACGGGCCCGGCAAGAGGCGTCACACTGTAGGCTGGCCGTCAAGCCTCGGTCCGGGGCAAGGCGGTGAGAACCAATCGGACTAGCCGGTCGCGTTTCTTGCTCATTCTGAGCGCAGCCGGCGAAACAAACGGAATTGAGCTAAGCATGTAGGCTTCGAGCCGTAGCGCTTTTCGGACGGGGGTTCAACTCCCCCCGCCTCCACCATCTGTAGGGTATTGTTTCATTTAGTTTATGTGACCGCCCTCCAGTCGGTGTGCCAACGGCGTGCCATGTTGCGGGGGACTCCCGAACCAAGTTCGCCTAACGTCAGCTTCCAGTTGATCCTGACGTTCCTTAATCCACGACGAATAGCACTTCTCCGTGATCCGCGTACTCTGATGGCCCAACAACCTGAGGACATTTTCAAGACCAGCGCCTGCTTGCAGGAGCCTTACCACAAATGTGTGCCTAAACCTGTGCGCGTGTCCATGGAAAACGCGCTCAAGCCGAAACAGTTTCTTAAGTGAACGTTGCCAGTCTCCTGCCGCGCTTTTCGCACATGAACAATCAATTCAGCTTCTGTCGTTGCACCTCACGAGACGGACTCGCTTGAAACAGTCCGACGGTGTAAACTGCTGTGCGCCGGAAGGAAGAATGGAGATTACCGTCTGTCGAGAATGGCACGATTAAAGGGCACACTTCTACTTCTCGCGAGTCTACTGCTGGCGCCAAGCTGGGGTGGATCGTCAACCACCTCAACGCGCGGCAAATTGTACGTTTTTCACTACGAAAACGTGTTGGGCACGTCCTTGGAATTCAAGGTCGCGGCCTCCTCGCCCGCGCAGTCGGAAAAGGCCGAAGAACTGGTGCTGGCGGAGATAGACCGGGAGTCGCGCATCCTGAGCTCATGGGATCCGGACAGCGAATTTAGCAACTGGTTTCATTCGAAGGATCAACCTGTCAGAATTTCTCCGGAACTATTTGAAGTTCTGAGCCTGTTCGATAAATGGCGCGGACTCACTCACGGAGCCCTCGACGCTTCCGCCGAGACGATCACCCAAGTTTGGAGGCGCGCCGCCTCTGAGAAGCGCCTACCCACACAAAACGAATTGGATGCCGCCGTCGCTAGCGTGCGTCGCGTCCACTGGCAACTCGACGCGGCCAATCACACGGCAACGCATACTAGTGACGTTCCCCTCGCGCTGAACTCATTCGTGAAAAGTTATATCGCAGGGAACGCCGCAGAAAAAGCACTGAGCGCATCCGGCGCGCAGGGCCTAGTCGTCAACATCGGGGGAGACCTCGTGGTCCGCGGCGACTGGAAGGAACCGGTGGATGTGGCCGATCCGAAATCGGATGCGGAAAATGACGCTCCAATTGCGCGCCTCTTCGTTCGCGACCGAGCCGTCGCGACCAGCGGAGACTACCGCCGGGGAGTCGAGATCGGTGGCCGTCACTATTCGCATATCGTTGATCCCCGCACTGGCATGCCCGCCGAACAAATCATCAGCTCCACGGTCATTGCACAGTCTCCCGCGGAGGCGGGAGCGCTGGCCACCGCGCTCTCCATCCTGACAACGGAAGAAGGTTCCCGTTTAGTTGCCACCACGCCGGGCGTGGAATATCTTCTCGTGAAAAACAATGGGGAAAGAATTGCGAGCAGCGGTTGGAGCGCGTTTGAAATTGAGCCAGCATCGCACGTTGCGATGCTGCGGCCCGCGGCGGCCCACAAGCAGGCTACCGCTCGATCAAGCGCACCGCAATGGGACCCGAAGTATGAATTGACCGTCGTAATCGAACTGAGCCTGATCCAGGGATACCGCGTCCACAGGCCCTACGTTGCCTTGTGGATTGAGGATGAGGAACACGCCCCGGTTCGCACGATTGCCCTTTGGTTCGGGAAATACAAGTATTTGCACGAATTGCGAGCCTGGAGCCGCGAAGAAAGCCTGCGTTCCGTCAGCGAAGATACCCATGTCATGAACTCGGTTTCCAGCGCGACACGCCCTCCCGGAAAATATACGTTTAAATGGGATGGAAAGGACGACTTTGGCAATCTCGTCAAAGCAGGCAAATACAACGTAATGATCGAAGCTGTGCGAGAGCACGGCTCCTATCAATTCATGCATCAGGAGATGGATTTCAATGGCTCGCCCAAACAGTTTCACCTTTCGGGCGACGTAGAGATTGCGTCGGCTACCCTTGATTACCACACGACTGTCCAATAACCCAAGCGAGGATCCGAACAATTCACCGCGCGCCTCACCCAATAACCCGAGATATTTGCATTGGAAACGGCGTTTGGCGCATGTCGCGCGCTGGCTCCACACATACCTGTCGATGCTCAGTTTCGCGATCCTCCTCTTTTTCGCGGTGACGGGCCTTACCTTGAATCATGCCGAGTGGCTTGATACTCAGCAGCGGCCGGCTGTCTTTCATGGCACTTTGAATAAAAACTGGGTAAATACTCCCGACCTTGGCGCCATCGCGAAAGACGAACTGGTAAATTATTTTCGCCGCAGGTATCGCACGAGGGGAGCTCTCTCAGACATCCACGTAGACGGAGATCAATGCGAAGTTTTGTTCAAGGGGCCCGGCTATGAAGCCGACGCTGTGATCGATCGCAAGACCGGAAACTATGATTTGACCGTGAGTCCGTTCAGCCTTGTTGCCATCCTGAACGATCTCCACAAAGGTCGTGATACGGGAGCGAAGTGGTTGGCCGTCATCGACTTTTCAGCGATTCTCATGTCTCTGGTTTCGCTCACGGGACTAACCCTAATTTTCTTTTTGAACAAGCGCCGCCTTTCAGGCCTGGTCCTCTTTGCGGTTGGGGCTTTGCTCGCGTGGATGATCTACATCTTCTGGGTTTTCTGAAGTTCAGCAGGTCGTGTCCTTGGGTCAGCGCTAGCGAGATTCCTTTCGCGGCGTGGTCGAGGATTCTTCCAGTATTTTCCGCCAAGTGCGGTCCGACGATATCCGCATAAGAAACAATACGCGACGATTCAGGGCCACAGAGGATCACGACGCTGAGATCGAAGTAAGGACCCAATTGGGGCACAGCGCTATTGGACTTCGTAGACCTTTACGGCGGCCACATTTGTGTCGTGAGCAGGAGCGGCGACGTAGAAGCGTTTCAGTTGTGGCACTAAGGCAGCCGTTTTTGCTCGAAAACCGGTGGGAATCCTGGCCAGCTCTTCGTAGTGATCTGCGTCGCGCTCAACATAGACAACAGTGAAGTCCGTGCAGGCAACATAAATGCGTTTGCTGGCCGGATCGAATGTCATATCGTCAGTCATCTCTGCAGTTGGCAGCGTCGCAACGATTTTGCCCGTCTCGGAATCAAGAACCACCATGCTCGCGGGCTTTCGGCCGACAACGAAAAGGCGCCGGGTCGTGTCGTCATAAGCAATCGGAGTGTTTCCGTGAAGCTCCCCCAGCGCCCACGTGGCCGTCAGAGTCGCTTTCCCGCGGTCGACCACCCCGACGACGTTCTTGTCGCGAATATTTGCGAAAATTCGTGGGCCATTTTTTTCAAGCGCAATCGCTTCGATGTTTTTGGAGTCGATCTTGATTTCGCCTACCTGCTTGCGTGAATCGGTGTTGAAAACACGGATCAGCGAATAGTCCAGCTTGGCATCTCCACCACCGGTGATCACATAGAATCGGTGTGCAGCCGAATCGTAAGCGGAGGAATCCGCGCCTTCGTCGACGTTTAAAATGTCGATCACCTCGTACGTATCGCTATTGAGGATTTTTATCTTTCCCTCCCCGCCCGCGACAACCCAAAGTTGTTTCGAGGCGGGAAGAAAAAGCATGGAGTGCGGTTCTTCAACATCAGAAATCGTATGGATTAGTTTGTTGGAGTTCGTATCCAACACAAGCACCACGTTGTTCGCTTCTCCCGTCAGAAACAGCCGCTTCCCTCCCAGGTCCACAGCGAAGTGATCGAAGTCACCGTTCTTAAGCCCTGGCAGTGGAATGTCCTGCAGGAAACGCAAAGTCGGCTTCTCGGCCGCGGATTTGGCGGCAAGAGAGATAGCAACGCAAGCGATTAAGACCGCAAGAGTCTTCTTCATTTGTTTATTCCTCCGTCCAAAAGTCCGAGCTTATGCGCCTAGCGGCGAGCCATGATCGTGTACCCATCACTTCAAATCGTTGCGGTAGACTTTTCCACCCTTCATCACAAACTTCATGTGCTCGAGCTCAGTGATGTCCTTGAGCGGATCGCCCGAGACGGCGACGATGTCCGCGTATTTGCCCTTCTCGATCGATCCGATTTTGTCTTCCCACCCCATCATCGTCGCGTCGACCATTGTCGCGGCTTGTATCGCGGCCGCGGCTTTCATCCCATGATTCACGAGCCAGGTGAATTCCGTAGCCTGCGTGCCGTGCAGCAAAGGCCCGCTCGAACGCGGATCGTTTGCTGTTCCGTCCACTCCGCTTCCCCACGCGATTTTCACGCCCTTTGCCAATGCGTTTTTGAAGTTCTTTTCAAAAATCGGAATGATGCTGTACTTCCCGCCCGTGTTCTTGCGGTCGGCCTCCGCGATCTCGGGCATCGTGTACCGGTAGCCGGTGACGTCATAATAGATGCCCTTCTGAATCATCATGGCGATTTCTTCATCGTCCAGTCCCTGGCCATGTTCAATGCAATCGACTCCCGCCATAACCGAATATCGCAGGCCTTCTCCGCCATAGGCGTGGGCGGCGACCTTTCGATGATGCCGATGCGCCTCATCGACAATGGCCTCCAGTTCCGGAAGCGTGAACGTCGGGTCCACGAACAACTCACCGTCGCGGCCGAACGAGTAGGCGCCAGTAGGGAATACCTTGATCCAGTCCGCGCCGTAACGAATCTGCTCGCGCACCACTTCGCGGGCGTTTTCAGGCCCGTGAATTGTCTGGTTACCTCCCGTGATTGTGACTTCAGGACTTCCGATATAGTCGGAACCGGACGCCCCAATGCCGCGGGTGGAAACCTGCAGCCGAGGACCGTCGATGATGCCGCGGTCGATGGCATTGCGAACATCCACATCGCCGTAGCCCTCTCCATGCGTCCCCACGTCACGACCGGTGGTGAAGCCGGCCCGAAGCGTGGTCAAAGCGTTCTCCACGGCCATTAGAGTCCATGCTTCCTTGGTGGTGTTCACGCGGGCGCCGGCGCTCAAGCTGCTGTAGACGTGCGTGTGAGCGTCGACAAAGCCGGGCATCACAGTGGCTTGACTCAAATCGATCACCTGAGCGCCGGCAGGAATCTGGATCTTGTCTGCAGCCCCTACGTCGGAAATCTTGTCGCCCTCAATCAGCACCACCTGATTGGTCAGCATGTTCCCGGACTTGCTGTCAAAGAGCCGTCCGGCACGGATCGCCGACGACCGGGGAGCCTGCGCCCACGATGAGATCGCACTTGCAAAAATGACAAGAAATACTCCTCCCAGGAATTTCCGGTTCATCAGTAGCCTCCGTTAGGGTTTACGTTCGGATTCGAGCCTCGCATTCCGATCACTGAAACGCCCTTGGCGGCGCGTGAGTGCTCCCCACACCGCAAACGAGTGAAGCCGACGTGGCAAACTGCGGCTTCACTCGCTTTACTTCCAACAGAATCAATCGAGCATCACCACTGACCAGTTTAGCTCGTCCTTCAGGTTGCGTCCTACCACATCACTTTTAAGGCGAATTGAATCTCGCGGGCAGGCGTTACCGTCTTGGTCAAAAGTCCCGCGGTGCTCAATGCCGAGCCTGTGGAGTCGAAAATATCTGTGTTGTCGGGAGACACAGGCAGTGCAAAGTTGGCGTGATTGAGAATATTGAAAATTTCGGCTCGGAACTGAACGTTGAAGGACTCCGAAACCTTCCTGACGTAGTTGTTCTTGAAAACCGAGAAATCCAGATTCATGAGGCCCGGCCCCACGATGCTATTGCGGCCAGCGTTCCCGCGCAGGTTGAAGCACTGGAGAGAACTGGGGTCTATAGTTCCTCCTACACTCGGAGGCGCCGGGTCGCAGTTTGCCGCCCAATAAGCGGCATTCGGCGCAGTCGGGACGGATAGACATTGAGTCTTGACGTAGTCGTTGGGATTGCCCGGGTTTGTGAGCGTGTTGCAGCCCGGACCTCTCAACCGATTCGCGAAGTCCCAGGGGTCGGTGCTCCCGATCCCCAAGGGATCGCCGTCGGTTCCAAACGTCGGAGTGAAGGGTGGTCCGTCGTTGACTTTGAAGATGGCGCCAAATTCCCATCCGTTGGCAGCCCAATTCAACATTCGGGCATCAACGTTGAGTGCAGGAAGAGTCCACGTCGTGTTGATGACCAGCGTGCGTCCGACGTTGTAATCGGAGACGGCGTGGTTCAACTTCATGTCGAACCACGGCAAGCTTCCGATTCCGTTTCCGAATGTGTCCCCGGCGACTACACCGGAGTTATTGTCAAGGCTTTTTCCCCACGTGTAGGACCCCTGAATTTGCAAACCGTGGCTCAGTCGCTCCAAAACGCCCATCTGAAGAGCGTTATAAGAGGAGGTTCCCGGCCATGACAGATAGCGGATACTTCCCACGTTGGGATTGGTGTTGATGGTGTTGGGAGGTACACACGAACCAGGGTCGCTGCCGTTGGGGTCGGTCTGGTTACATTGGGCTGAATAGAGATTACCGAGGACGTCGACCTTCGGCCACAGGTACCCAGCGGAGGTAAGAGTTGGAAGAACCATGCGGGCGTCGTCCGCGCGAAATGCCTGATGCACGCCGTGCGAACCCACATACCCGATTGTGGCTGTTAAGCCCTTGGTGATTTCGCGCTGCACGTTGAGGTTCCACTGCATCACGTAGTTGCGCTTTGGATTGTGTTCCACAAATCCGTATTCAACCGGTGTGTTGTTTCCGAGAATTGCAGGAAGCGCCCCGCCAGGAAATGTTCCTTGCCCTGGGTTCGTCGCACTTCCCAATTCGTAGAACGGCGCACCCCGGCCGTTCAGGGTGACCGTCGTATAGAGCAAAGGAAGAACATCAAACATCCCGAAGCCACCTCGCACTGCGGTCTTGCCGCCTCCAAAAGGATCCCAGGCAAATCCGACTCGCGGCTCGAAGTTGTGCAAAGTGGGGTTGGAAAAATAGGGAGCAACGGAAGCGCACCCTGTGGCAAGCGTCCCGCATTGTGGCAACGCTGCATCTAACGTGGGCAGGTTCGTCAGCTTTCCCTTCGTCTCTGTGGGAACCGTTGACATCTCATATCGTAATCCCAGGTTCAACGTGAGTCTGGGGCGAACGCGCCAATCGTCCTGAAGGTAGCCGCCGACAATCGAGATCCGCATGTATCGGGGAGTGACCAACCCGGGGATAGAGCCAACAACGCTCTTGGGATTGTTTTCAAGGAAAGATGTCATCGAGCCGAACTTAAAGGTTCCGAGATAGTCGGCTGTAGTTGTGGTTTCGTTGAGCTGATCCCGCTCAACCCCTACTCCGAATTTGAGCGTGTGACGGCCCAATGTGAGGAACGCATCGTCGTAAACCTGGTAGGCGTTCCAAGCATAGGAAAAGGTGGGAGGAGCAAATCCGGGGACGGTATTCAGTCCACCCGTGGTCACACGGGGCGGAGCGTATCCTGGGGCCCATCCCAACGAGGTGTCATCCGCTACAGGATTGATGGCTTTGATGGCTTGCACGGCATTCGTGCGGTCGCGGTTCCAGCCTACTCGAACGCTGTTGCCCATCGTCGAAGTGAAAATGTGGTTTTCTTCGATTGCCGCAATTTGCCGCTTAGCGATCGATTGCTGCAGAACATTGTTGAGAATGTCCGGCTGCGTCAGCGGGGAGTAGTCGTACGCGTAGGTGCCGAAAAGGCTATCTTTTTCAGTCAGCTTTTCGTCGACTCGGGTCGTAAAATAATTTTCGCTGACCACTCGCTGGCTGGTAAAGACATATTGCCCAACGTTCCCATTCACGGCGCCGGTAGGCATATGAAAAAAGGGCAAGTACTTCGCAACATTGTTGTCAACGCAGATGTTTGCGTTGGGGGACAACAGTGACGAGTTGGCGGGACACGGGCTCGGAG
>Ga0210394_10003352_pt1 | contig 20283 bp, 21 predicted proteins | sample IncBWC12MmetaG_FD_160121 | JGI IMG/M metagenome (GOLD analysis project Ga0210394, IMG submission 160121) | Forest soil microbial communities from Barre Woods Harvard Forest LTER site, Petersham, Massachusetts, United States - Inc-BW-C-12-M | ecosystem: Environmental > Terrestrial > Soil >...
CATTCGAACTTATGAGCCTCGCAAGCTGCTGATTCTGGCGAGCGGGTCGCAAGCGGAGCCGATGTCGTCGATGTCGCGAATCGCGGTGGACAACCACCGGTTCGTGACCATCGATGAAAACGATACGGTGATTTTGTCCGCGCGGATTATTCCCGGGAACGAGAAGGCCATTTTCCGGATGCTGGATCATATGTTCCGGCGGCGTGCGTTGGTGTATTACGACAATTCCAATGGACCGATTCACGTGTCGGGCCACGCCAGCCAGGAAGAACAAAAGTTGCTGTTGCAGTTGGTGAAGCCGAAATATTTTATTCCAGTGCACGGAGAATTCCGGCACCTGTTCCGCCACGCAGCGCTGGCGCATCAGCTTGGCGCGGTGAGCGGAGAAATTCTGCTGCTGGAAGATGGCAAGTGCATCGAGTTTACGGAAGATGGCGCTTTCCGGCGCGATCCGGTGCCTGCTGGGCGCATTCTGGTGGATTCAGGTTCGCTGGAAGAAATTGAGGAAGTGGTGGTGCGTGACCGCAAACATTTGTCGGAAGAAGGCGTGGTGATTCCCATTATCGCCATCGACAAGCACACCGGACGTATCGAATCGCCGCCGGAAATCGTGACGCGCGGGCTGATGAGCGAAAACGGCGCGGAAATGATCGCGGGGGCGCGCGCGGTGGTGGCCAAGACCGTGGAAATGTCCAACATGGAAGAACGTCAAGATTGGTCGGTAATTAAAGAAAAGATTCGGATCGATTTGAAGCGGTACATTAATAAACAGACGTCGAAGAGACCTTTGATTTTGCCGGTGATTTTGGAAGTTTAGTTTTGTTGAATTGTTGAGTTGGTTGCCACGATCCCTCCACTCCGAACCGCAGAAGGCGCGGCTCTCCGGTCGGGATGACAACATAGGAAGAGAAAACTTCAAGAGAATCATGCCTGCGTTGCCTGACACGGAAAATCCTTCCTTCCCCCCTGGCGGACCTGCGACTGCTCCAGCGTCGAAGGCTGCGTTCCTCTTTATTATTGTCACGGTGACGCTGGATTTTCTTTCTCTGGGCATCATCGCGCCGGTCCTGCCAAATCTGGTGAAGCAGTTCGAGGGCGGCGATATGGCGCGCGCCGCCGCGGTGACAGGATATTTCGCGTTTGCGTGGGCATTGATGCAGTTTCTGTTCTCCCCGCTTTTGGGTGCCTGGTCGGACAGGTTTGGGCGGCGGCCGATCATTTTGCTTTCCTGCCTGGGGCTTGGCCTGGACTACATCTTCATGGCGTTGGCACCGAGCCTGCACTGGCTGTTTGTGGGACGAATTATTTCGGGTATCACCACCTCCAACGTTTCCACTGCATTCGCGTACATAACCGATGTAACGGCGCCGGCAGAACGCGCCAAAAAATTTGGAATGCTGGGCGCGGCATTCGGGCTGGGATTCGTGATTGGTCCGGCTGTGGGCGGACTTCTCGGCCACTACAGTCTTCGCGCACCCTTCTGGGCTGCAGCGATATTGAGCCTGGCAAACTTTTGTTATGGAGCGTTTGTGCTGCCGGAATCGCTGCCGCCGGAGAAGCGCGCGAAATCTGCATGGCATCTGGCAAATCCGCTGGGTTCCTTGACGCTATTGAGATCGCATCCAGAACTGGCATCGTTGTCCGTCGTTTTGTTGCTGTACTACCTGGCGCATCAGGCGCTCCCGAGCGTGTTCGTTCTCTATACCGAATTTCGCTATGGATGGAATGAGCAGAGAGTTGGGCTGGCGCTGGCCGTGGTGGGCGTGTGCGCGGCCGTCGTATCGGGGGGAATGGTCGGGCCGTATGTAAAAAGATTTGGAGAACGATTCAGCTTGTGGTCTGGTCTGTTTTACGGGGTGCTGGGGTTTCTGGGCTTCGGGCTGGCTCCGCGAGGATGGGAATTCATCGGGGCGATACCTTTTATCGCGCTTTGGGGAGTGGCCGGGCCGGCAATGCAATCGTTGATGTCGCAGAAAGTGGATCCGAGCGCGCAAGGGAAATTGCAGGGAGCCATCAATTCGCTGCGGGCGCTGACGGGAATGGCTGGCCCGCTGCTGTTTACGCAGGTTTTTTCGGCGGCGATTGCGCCGACGGCGCGGATACATTTGCCGGGCGCGCCGTATTTGCTGGCATCGTTGCTGCTGCTGGGAAGTCTTCTGTTGGCGTTCGCGGTCGTCAAACATCATTCCGGCGCGGGCGCGGCGGTGGGTGCTTGAAGGCTGCGACATTCCGCGGATGAAGCTGGCTAACCGGGGCACTTTACGCTGCCGAGAAATACATCTTTTCCTCAGAGACTAGAGCCCATTAATAGCCAAACATTTAATGTCGGAGCTAAAGCTCCGACCCCTGGTGCCAAGTACTGGTTATCTTGCTTCTGGCAAATCGCGGGTATAGGCTGGGGCAGCCCAACCGGGATGGATCTGATCATCGGAGGATGAGATGGCAACCGCTACGAGCGTTATTGAACCGACATTGAAGATTTCCGCGACGAAGCTTTTGATTGGTAACAAATGGGTGGACGCGCTTTCCGGGAAAACATTTCCGACGATTAATCCCGCTACGGGGGAAACGATCGCCCAGGTTGCTGAGGCAGATGCCGCTGACGTGGACAAGGCGGTTGGCGCGGCTCGCGCGGCGTTTGAAAAGGGTGCGTGGAGGAAGATGAGCGCATCCCAGCGCGGGCAGCTGATGTATCGCCTGGCGGATTTGGTCGAGAAGAATATGGAGGAACTAGCGCAGCTTGAGTCGCTGGATAACGGCAAGCCCTACCAGGTGGCGTTGGCCGCGGATTTGCCGCTGACCATCGCGTGTTACCGCTATTACGCCGGGTGGGCCGACAAGATTCAGGGAAAAACCATTCCGGTGCAGGGCCGGTATTTCTGCTACACCAAGCACGAGCCGGTGGGCGTGGTGGCGCAGATCATTCCGTGGAATTTTCCATTGCTGATGCAGGCGTGGAAGCTGGGCCCGGCGCTGTCGTGCGGTTGTACGGTGGTGATGAAGCCGGCGGAGCAGACACCGCTGTCCGCGTTGCGCGTCGCGGAACTGGCGCTGGAAGCTGGATTTCCAGAAGGCGTGCTGAATATGTTGCCAGGTTACGGACCGACGGCGGGCGCGGCGCTGGCACGACACATGGACGTGGATAAGGTTGCGTTCACCGGATCGACCGAGGTGGGACATTTAATCATGCGGGCGGCGGCGGACTCCAATCTGAAGCGGGTGACACTGGAACTAGGCGGCAAGAGTCCCAACATTATTTTTGCCGATGCGGAAATGGACAAGGCGGTGGAAGGCTCGCACCAGGCGTTATTCTTCAATCAGGGGCAATGTTGCTGCGCTGGTTCGCGGACCTTCGTGGAAGAAAAATGCTACGACGAGTTTGTAAGCAAGAGCGTGGAGCGCGCGAAGAAGCGCACCGTGGGAAACCCCTTCGATAAGAACACGGAACAGGGCCCGCAGGTGGATCAGGAGCAGTTCAACAAAGTTATGGGCTACATTGACGCCGGGAAGAAAGACAAGGCGAAGCTGATGACCGGAGGCAACCGCGTCGGAGACAAGGGCTATTTCATCGAGCCGACGGTTTTTGCGGACGTGCAGGATGATATGACCATTGCGCGCGAAGAAATATTTGGTCCGGTGATGTCCATCCTGAAGTTTAAGGATCTGAGCGAGGTGGTAGACCGCGCGAACAAATCACTGTATGGATTGGCCGCCGCGGTTTGGACCAAGGACATTACCAAGGCTCATGCCATCGCGGATGGGGTTCGCGCCGGAACGGTTTGGGTGAATTGTTACGACGTGTTTGATGCGGCGGCGCCGTTTGGCGGGTTCAAGCAGTCCGGGATCGGGCGCGAGTTGGGCGAATATGGGCTGGCGAATTACACCGAGGTGAAGACCGTTACGGTGAAGCTGTAAAGGGCCCGGAACGCGGAAAAGAATCGATCAAATCCTGGTGATTGTGCGGACATGGCGCGCAACAGTGCTGCGCCCCTACACTAACGCGACGCTGCTATCACGATGGCTTTCAGAGTCCGCCCATTTACGCAGGACGACTTTCCGGCGTTGTACAAGCTGGACCAGCAATGCTTCCCTGCCGGCATTTCGTATAGCAAGCAGATGCTGCAGTATTTCTTGAACCTGCCGTCGGCGGACTGCCTGGTGGCGGAAGATGGCAAGAAAATCGCTGGATTCGTATTGTCTGAAGAAAACCCTCCTTTAGCGCACATCATCACGCTGGACATAGCCGAGTCGCACCGCCGGCAAGGAGTCGGAACCGCGTTGTTGCGCGAAATGGACGAACATTTCGTGTTTCGCGGAGTGCACTCCGTGTTGCTGGAAACGAGCGTGGAGAATCAGAGCGGGATTGCCTTCTGGCAGCGTCACGGCTATCGTACCGAAGCAGTCCTAAAACGCTATTATCTGGGCCGGATTGATGCGTATGAGATGCGCAAACGGCTCGCAAGTCCAAAAAGCGGCGCAGCCGGCAACCGCTAAACGAATCCTTCAGGAGCGAACGAGTGAACGATTACTTGTTGTCTGTGATATTGGGTATTGTAGAGGGGCTGACGGAGTTCCTGCCCGTAAGCTCTACCGCGCATTTGCGAATCGCGGAAATGCTTCTGCACATTGATTTGAGCAGCGGCTACTGGAAAATGTACTCGATCGTGATTCAACTTGGCGCGATCTTGACGCTACCCATTTATTTTTGGGGCCGGTTGGTTAAGTTCTTTTCGACCTTTCCGTCGGGTGAACGAGGCGATCGGACCGTCCTGACGCACCCACTGAGTCTCGTAACCATCGCTTTTGTGGTGACAGCGATTCCTTCGTTTTTGATGACCAAAATTATCGGCAAGCATCTGGAGAGTTTGTACGTTATCGGCACATCCCTTCTAATCGGCGGCATCGTGATGTGGTTTATCGATGCGCGCAACGCCAGGGCCGAGGCCGCGGGCGAGGGGGCAAAGCAGGGTTTGATTCACACCTGGCATATGGAAGAGATGAGTTTGGGTCAGGCGGTATGGATTGGCGCGTGCCAGATTCTATCGGCGGTGTTTCCGGGAACGTCACGGTCCATGTCCACGATTGCAGCGGGGCAATTGGCGGGAATGTCGCGAGCCTCGGCGCTGGAGTTTTCGTTCTTTTTGTCGATACCTACGATGACCGTCGCGACTATCTACACCCTGTTCAAGTCACTGCACGGAAGCAAAACGGAGAATCCCATTGGAGTTTCCAGCATCGATACGCATGGGTGGATCGTGCTGGCGATTGGTTTTGTGGTGTCGTTTATTGTGGCGTATGGAAGCGTGGCGTGGTTCATGGCGTATGTGCGGCGTCGAGGATTCGGGCCGTTCGCGATCTACCGCATCATTCTGGGGATTGCGGTATTGTTCTTTGCGTCGCGCTTGGCGGGTTGAGTTTGTAGCGCTGGCCTCTGGCCGGCGAGCCTTAAAGGATCCAGAGAAGTCAAAGCCGGTCAGAACGCACGCCGGCCAGAGGCCAGGGCTACCGTTCGTGCGGTTCGTTGTCCTCGTCGATGACCCGAAAGGCGCTAGGCGAAACAAATACGTGGGCCAATGCGCTCCAGTCCTGCTCTCCTTGGATTTTCTGAAGTATATCGAATCGCCCGCTTCAATTGCCCGCCATCCCGAATCAGATGATCGTAATATTCTCGTTGCCAGAAAATGCCGGTCCTTGAGAGCAATGCATTTGCCTGGTGCGCAGTAAAGGACTTCCAGGAATGGATGATTCTCGCTAATTCATTTAGCGGAAGTGGCTTCAATACCACGTGAATGTGGTTTGGCATGATGCACCAGGCGAACAGTTCATACCGAAAGCCGTCGAATTTCCGGAGTCCAGCCGCAACCAGGTTCGCGACGGAAGGCTGCCGGAGATGACACGCACCTCCTCCCTTATCCAAGTATTCTTCCAATTGAGTTGATAGATGCCGGTCTTCGTTTGCAATGGAGTCTTGCTTGCGGCGAATTTGCCTCAACGCGGATTCAGGCAAGGACTCGGCCAGCCTGAAGGTTACGAAATAGGTTGCTGCTTGGCGCTCCAGGTGGGGCAAATAACCGCGTGATCGCATTTGATTGGGAAGCATCGGCCTGATATCTATTATTATATATTACTTATGTTAAATTATACGGATTGGGAGTGGCTCCGGGCCTCTGGCCGGTGTTAATTCGAACGCCTTCCGGCGTGATAGAGGCTGTGCGACTCGCCGGCCAGAGGCCAGCGCTACCGGGGCTTGTCACGGCTGGACTTGTCTCGCGGCGCTACCGTGGAAACTTGAGGCAAGTTCGGCTTGTGGCGGACTTTCCATTTGGTATGATTTCGGGGTTCCTCCTGAACGGGGTCAGCAGCGCCGCGTCCCGTTCACGATACTCAGCCTTCCCCAAAATGCTGAGGAGAAATTCTTGCGCTTTCTGACACCTACCGAAAATAAACGGCTCAACGAGCTGGTTGGATTCTTGTGTATCACCGTGGCGGTGTTGCTGGGATTGTCGCTACTCACCTATAACCCGCATGACCCGGCGTGGAACGTAAGCGCTTCGGGCGGGGATCATTCCGTCCATAACTGGATCGGGCCGGTGGGCGCGTACGCCGCGGATCTGCTGTTCCAAGTGTTTGGCTGGACGGCGTTGCTGGTGCCTGTGGGCATCGGTATTTTGGGCTGGCGGTGGTGCCGCAGCCGGGCCATCGATTCTCAGACTGCTGCCGTTTTTGGATTTTGCCTGCTGCTGCTGTCGATTCCTTCCCTTCTCTCGCTGTGGAACTTCTGGGAGATACGCGATGCGCTGCCGCCCGGCGGATTGCTGGGCACGGTGGTGTCGCATGGTTTGCGAAGCGGGTTCAACGTGTGGGGCGCCAACGTGGTTGCGCTGGCATTCCTGGTGGTCGCGTTGTTCTTGACGACGAGCTTTTCGTTTAGCGGCGCGCATGCTTGGGCAAGCGGCGCAAAAGGTCCGCTTGGACGCGTGGAGAAGTCCGGATTTTTGCAGCGAGTTCAATCACGTTGGCAGGCTTGGCAGGAAGAGCGTGAGCAGAATCGCATGCGGCGGCGTGTGGAGGAAAGGCGTATCGCCGGCCGTAAACCCGTGACGCCTCAAACTGTCGGCACAGCGGAAGACGATGAAGTGGAGTCCAAGGCCATCCGCATGGATGACGCCAGCGACATTTTCAAGAGCAGGAAAGCCGTGGCCGTGGAAGACGAAGAGGCAAAGGATGCCGGCCACAAGGCGCCCATCCTTTTTCTGAATTCGGAGAAACCGGAAAAGACGAAGAAGTCTGGGGCGGAACCAAAGATCGCCAAGACCAACACGAACTACAAGCTGCCATCCATACAGTTGCTACGCTCGGGCGAAGGCTCGCAAAAGTTGGATGAAGAAGAGCTTAAGATTCGCGCGCGTGCTATTGAAGAAAAATGCCAGGAATTTGACGTGAACGGCCGTGTGACGCAGATCAATCCGGGACCGGTGGTCACCACGTTTGAATTCAAGCCTGAGGCAGGAATCAAGTACAGCCGCATCATTGGGCTGACCGAGGATCTTTGCCTGGCGTTGAAAGCGGAATCGATCCTGATCGAACGCATCCCCGGCAAGTCCACTATCGGCATTGAGGTGCCCAACGATCGCCGCGAAACCATTGCGCTGCGCGAAATTATCGAAGCAACGGAGTTCACCAATTCGCCGAGCAAGCTGACCCTGGCCATGGGGCGCGACTTGCACGGCCGCATACGCGTCACCGACCTGGCGTCCATGCCACATTTGCTGATCGCCGGCTCCACCGGCACTGGCAAGAGCGTGTTCATCAATTCGTTGATGATGTCCATTCTCTATAAGGCTTCACCGGACGACGTGAAGATGGTGCTGGTCGATCCGAAACGCCTGGAATTGAACTTGTACGAAGGAATTCCGCATTTGATTGCACCGGTGGTGACCGACCCGAAGATCGCTTCCAACGTGCTGCGCAACGCCACGCGCGAGATGGAGAACCGCTTGAAACTACTGGCGCAGCGCGGCGTGCGCAACATTGATCAATACAATCGCACCTTCCAAAAGCAGCAGTCGCTCTCGCTGTTCGACAACGCCGAAGAGAGCGAACACAAGCCGCTTCCCTACCTGGTGATTATCATCGATGAGTTGGCTGACTTGATGATGGTGGACACCAACAATGTGGAAGAATCCATCACGCGACTGGCGCAAATGGCGCGCGCGGTGGGCATTCACTTGATTCTGGCAACGCAGCGGCCGTCGGTGGACGTGATCACCGGCTTGATCAAAGCGAACTTCCCTGCCCGCATATCGTTTCGCGTGGCCAGCAAGGTGGACTCTCGCACGATTCTCGATTCCAACGGATCGGAATCGCTGCTTGGCAAAGGCGACATGTTGTATTTGCCGGCGGGTTCGGCGCGGTTGCATCGAATTCATGGGCCGCTGGTTTCCGAAGACGAGATCGTGGCGGTTTGCGATTTCTGGCGGCAGCAGGCGCAGGCCAAGTACAACGAGCAATTGTTGGAAGCGCCGAAGGATGACGACGGGAACGTTGTCGCTAGCGGAAAGAAGGCAGGTTCGGGGTCACGCACCAATGTCGATGAGGATCCCGCGACCAGCGACGGCATTGACGACGATTTGTACCAGGATGCGGTGCGCGTTTGTTGTGAGATGGGCCGCGCATCCACTTCCACGCTGCAGCGGAGATTGCGTATCGGCTACGGCCGCGCGGCGCACTTGATTGATTTAATGGAGAAGGACGGCATCGTCGGTCCGCCGGACGGCACGCGCCCGCGCGAAGTGCTCAAAGACCGCAATTGGATGAAGGAGTTCGACGACACGCACTCGTGAGACTCAGGAGTGGGTGTCCAGATATTTTCCGAGCACGACGGCGGCGTGTTCGCAGAGCTTGCGATCTTCGGAGCCAAATGCGGCGAGGAAGTGGCTGTCAATGTCGAGTTCGCCGACGACTTTTCCTTTCGCGAAAACGGGCACCACAATTTCTGATTTGGTCTCCAGAGAACAAGCCAGATAGCGCGAATCTTTGTTCACGTTGTCGACGATAACGGTTTTGCCGCTGGAAGCCGCGGCGCCGCAAATTCCCTGGTTTAGCGGAATACGGGTATGCGGCGTCATCGTTCCTTTGAAGGCCCCGAGGACCAGCATGTCGCGGTCGGGTTCCTTTTCGATCATGTAGAAACCCACCCAGTTGTAGCGGGTCAGTTTTTCGTGAAGAAGCGCTACGATGGCGCGCATTAGCGTGTCGGCGGAAGTGGCTTTGGCCGCCAGGGAATCCAGTTCGGCAATCAATTCCGCTGCTTGGGTGTTGGTGGCTGTCATGATGACAGTAGTCGAACACATTCCGTGTTGCGAGTGTTTGGGATTCCAGCGTGTGTGTGGCGCGAAAGTAAAGCCAAAGTGTCTAAAGAAAATCCTCGCCGGAGAATTGACACACTGTTGGGCGGTCCCTAAAATTGAAAGGTTGCATGCCGGGGTAGCTCATTGGTAGAGCGCCGCCCTGAAAAGGCGGGCGTAGCCAGTTCGATTCTGGCCCCCGGCACCATCCAGGCAGTATCCCCAAGGAAACTCGACTGGTGGTAGCTACGTGATCGGCGACAGAGAGACCCAGTCGCCCGAACACTGCACTTGTTCGCCTTGGAGATCGCTTCCCCGCTCGGGCCGCCACACGCGTCCTGTGTCGCGGCCGGACCTTTCTTCTCCCGGCTTTCGCCATGGTCGAAAAGAATTTCGCAGTTGCCCGAGGCGTCTTTGCGGGTTCTTTCGTTCGCTGGATTTCTCAAACGCCGTGGTACACCAAATCAATAAATGCACTGGGCGATATGAAAGACTTGCCCCACTCCTCGTCAGTGCGCGCGCCTGGTTTGGCGGCGACAATTTCGTCCAGAGTTCTGCCTTGCTTTTTGAGCGCAGCCACTTTGTCGCGGATTCCAACCAGCACGTCGCGGAATAGAATCAGGTCGGCTTTGCCACTCACTTCGCCGTGTCCGGGAATGACGATCATTTTGTCGGTTACTGTCGCGAGATTTGCTTCCGCCGCGCGGATGGCCCCGTCAATACTGCCACCCGTCGAATAATCAATGTACGGGTAATTGCGATTCCAAAAAGTGTCGCCGGTATGAAGAATGTCCGCCTCGGTAAAGTGCACCGAGATGTCGGAGTCGGTATGCGCGGGCAAATAGTGCTTAAGAACCAAGGTTGAATCATTGGCGTGCACGGTGTGATCTTCTTTGAAGACAGTTGAGGGAATAGCCCCCGGCGGCGCGGGCGGGAACGTATATTTCCAAATTTCCTCAACGCGCGTGCTTTTCAGGAGGTGCTTGCGGGTGTTCTCTTGCGCCAAGATGCTGGCTCCGGCCTGGTGTACCCAATCGTTGCCGCCGGTGTGATCGAAGTGCCAGTGCGTGTTTATCAGCTGCTTGATGGGGTCGGCGTTGATGCCGGCTATGGCAGCGGAAACGTTGGAACGCGCAGTGACGATCTCCGCGTCAATCAGAAGCTTTCCGTCCGGGCCGGTCAGGACCGCGATATTTCCACCTGCGCCGTAGAGAACACTGATGTTGCGACGCAGCGCTTTAACCGTGACCTTTGCAGTGGCGGCTTCTTTGAATGCATGTTCAACGAGATTTTCTTCCTGTGCAAACAATCCACGCGGCGCCAGGCACGCGGCAGCAAGCGTGGCACTTCCAGTTGCTAGAAAACGGCGGCGCGAGATTTCCCTCGACGATTCAGCGTTCATTGTGACTCCTTAGACGGCAGTTCGGGGCACTACAATAGCCGAACCTGAGGAGGTAAGGCAACGCCTCTCACAAAAAGCAGAATAACCAGTTAAGCTTTCTTGCCGAGAATGGCGCGAGACGAAGTCGCGTCGCACTTCCGAGGATTCAGCTATGACCAAGACTTTTGGCTCACTGGTTTTCACGCCGGCCGTCAAGGCACTGCAAGAGCGGTATGGCAGCCGCAAGCAATATGCGAGCCTGGAGCGGCAAAGCGATACTCCGGCTCGTTTGGGCCCAGAGGAAAGAGAGTACCTCGCCGAACGCGACACTTTTTACATCGCGAGTATCGGAGCTACCGGATGGCCGTACGTGCAGCATCGTGGAGGGCCAAAGGGTTTTCTAAAAGTAATCGATGATCGCACCATCGCTTTCGCGGATTTTCGCGGGAACAAGCAGTACATAAGCACCGGCAATCTGATGACGAACGACCGGGTGGCTATCATTCTGGTGGATTATCCCCGGCAGTTGCGGCTGAAGATTCTCGGACACGTGGAAATATTCGAGGGAGAAAGAGCGAAGGAATGGCTCGCGAAGGTCCGAGATCCGGAGTACAAGGCGACGACCGAACGAGTGTACGTGATTCGGGTTGAGGCGTTCGATTGGAATTGCCAGCAGCATATCGTTCCACGGTTCAGCGAGGAAGAAATTCGGGATGTATTAGAACCTGTCGAGCGGCAGATGCGGGAGCTGCAGGAGGAAAACAAGAAACTTCGCGAGCAGTTAGCACAAGTCAAGAAGAGCGGGGAACGATCAGGCTAGTGCTTCTTTCCCGAAGAAACCCGTATATGCTTACTTGTCCCAAGTGGAAGGAGGCTCGGCATGTATAACTCGGCGAGTACAAATAAATAATGAACATCGTGAAATACCCTCTACTGGTTTTTGTGCTCACACTTATCGTGCTGTGGTTGTCGGCGCGCCTTGGCGGGTATTTTAAGAAAAACCGGCCAAGCATGAGCGAGGGCGAACAGCAGGATTTTGGGATTATCCTCGGAGCGACCTTAACTTTGCTCGGGTTGATCATCGGCTTCACCTTTTCCATGGCCATCAGCCGTTACGACCAACGCAAGAATTACGAAGAGGCCGAAGCCAACGCCATCGGGACGGAGTACGTGCGGGCGGACTTGCTTCCTGCCGCCGACCGCGCCAGAGTGCGTGGACTGCTGAAGAGTTATGTGGATCAGCGTATTGTGTTTTACAAGACTCGCGACGCTGGTCGCCTGAGGCAAAATGCTGCCGCTACGGCCAAACTGCAAGATGAGTTGTGGTCCGTAGTGCGTCTTCCAGCCTCAGCGCAGCCCACACCGCTGTTCGCGCTTGTGCTTTCGGGCATGAACGATGTTTTGAATTCGCAGGGCTACACGCAAGCCGCGTGGTGGAACCGCATTCCGACCGCGGCATGGGGTCTGATGGGGGCCATCGCCATCTGTTGCAACATGCTGTTTGGCTACGGCGCGCATCGCGACGAAGCGAGACCTTTTCTTTTCCTGGTGCTGCCGGTTCTGGTCTCTATTTCGTTCTTTCTCATTGCGGACATTGACAGCCCGCGTGGGGGGATTATCCGCGTAAGCGCGCAAAATCTGGAAAGCCTTGCGCAATCGTTGCGCGACGCGCCGCCGCCAGATTCGGAAACGCGATGACGCTGTCCGCCCTTTGGGAAGCGCTTTTCTGGGGATGGTTTGCTTCGGAAATTATCATAGGCATCGCCACGCGTACCAGGCACAGCACCGGCAAGGTGCGCGACCGAGGCTCTTTGCTAATCCTGTGGATGGTCATCTTCACTTCCATCACCGGGTGTAATTGGATCAGCGAAACAGGACCGAAGAACATGTTTGGCGGGGCTACTTGGCTGAAGGTGGCCGCCGTGATTGTGATATTGACGGGGCTGGCGATTCGCTGGACGGCCATCATCACGCTGGGAAAATCATTCAGCTCCAATGTGGCCATTCAAGACTCGCAGAAAATCTTGAAAACGGGGATATTTCGCGTGGTGCGGCACCCCTCTTACCTTGGATTGCTGTTGGTATTTTTCGCAGTGGGACTGCATTCCCGTAATTGGATTGCTTTCGCGCTGGCCATTGTTCCTACGACGGCGGCGCTGCTCTATCGCATAAATGTCGAAGAAGCCGCTTTGCAGGCGGCCTTCGGTGAGGAATACCTGGCGTACAGTCGAGAGACTCGGCGACTGCTTCCCGGCTTGTACTGACCCACGCATTCGTTGGCGATCAGTCGGCCAGCGGACGAAGTTCCAAACGTGTGCCGAGCCAGGTGCGATAGCCGAGCCAGCACAACACGACGAGCATGCCCACCCAGCCGAGTGCCCGAAAGGTGTGGCCGATTTTCTGATCGTAAATCAGTACATCCCACTGGCCGAATAGAATGGTCCAATCGCTTTCGTCGGAGTTCACCAGCGGCAGCGCGGAGGTGCGTGCGTCGGCCATGTACGTGCCAATGTACAAAAAGTTTTCGAAGAACCAGAAGGCGCAAAACGCAAATCCGTATGGCTGCCGTTTGTAGAAAAAGAACCCGGCACAAAGCGCCGGCGCAATAAGTTCGTCAAGGGTGCCGCCCAACAGCATCAGCGTATTTCCACCCCAACTGAAAGCGGGATGGCCCGCTTCGTGAATCATCAGGTTCACGTAGTCGGGAAAGAGGAAGTTGGGTGCGTTATGCACCGCGTAGACAAGGAAAAGCGCATAGGCCGCAAGCCACGCCGCTCCGCCCGCGCGGGAGATCGGCTGCCACTCCGGCCAATCGTCGAAGGACCATTGCATGCACCAAGGCTAACAAGCCACCACACAGACTCAGCGCGGAAATTCACGCCGGCGTTTCTGCTAGGCACTACCTGATTGCTTGCGCGCTCTCGGTTGGGCATCGGGAGACTGCTGCAGAGAATCTTCCACATCGGTTCCCGTGATGAGGCGGGCACCACGGCTAAACGTCAGGTACAAAAAGCCCCACTGAACGAACACCAGAACCCGGCTTTGAAATTCCACGATGTACATGAGATGGATGAACAGCCAAACCACCCACGCCGGAAAACCAGAAACGTGAATGCCGAAAATATCGGCCACTGCGGCTGCCCGTCCGATTACCGCCATATCGCCTTTGTTGAAATAGTGGAAAGGCCGAATGTTCGTTTTTCCTTCCAGGCGCTTCTTGATGGTTTCGCCTGCGTAGTTCCCTTCTTGAATCGCCGGCTGAGCCACTCCGGGCAGGGGCTTGCCATGTTCGTCCAGAGACAGCGCCAGGTCGCCGACAACATAGATCTCCGGATAACCGGGAATCGTCAGGTCGGGATTTACTTTAATCTTTCCGTTGCGATCGGTCTCCGCCTTGGTGCGTTCGGCAACTTTTCTTCCGAACTCGGTCGCGGTGACGCCTCCAGTCCACAGGACCGTCCGGGCGGCGAGTGCTTTCAGTTCATCCCCGTGTTTGTAGGTCACACCCGCCGCGTCAATGTTGGTAACGAAGGCCGTCTTCATTATTTCGACGCCCAACTTGGAGACCAACTGTTCGGCCTTCTTCGAGAGATCCTCGGGATAGCTGGCCAACACGCGCGGGCCGCCTTCCATCAGGATGATCCTGGCTTCTTCCGGGCGAATGCGGCGGAAATCATGACGCAGCGTTTCGCGGGCAATTTCGGCAAGGGCGCCGGCCAGTTCGAGCCCCGTCGCGCCGGCGCCAACGATCACGAAGGTTAGCCAGGCACGGGCATCCGCTTCTTCGGTGCAACGCTCCGCTTGTTCAAACGCGAACAACAACTTGTGGCGAATCGCGGTGGCTTCTTCCACGGTTTTCAAGCTGGGCGCCCATTCGCGCCATTCATCCTTGCCGTAATAGGAGGTCTTTGTGCCGGTGGCCACGATGAGCGAGTCGTAGGGAAATTCCCCGCCGTCCGCTAAAGACACGGTCTTGCGTGCCGGGTCGAGATCCACGGCTTCACCCAAAAGCACCTGGGTATTCTTTTGCCGGCTGAGCACCGCGCGAAGAGGCGCGGCAATTTCCCCCGGAGAAAGCGATCCGGTGGCTACCTGGTAAAGCAGCGGCTGGAATAGATGGAAGTTGCGTTTATCGAGCAGCGTGACTTCGGCATCGGCGCGCTTGAGCGCCTGCGCGGCAACCAGCCCTCCGAATCCACCGCCAAGTATTAGAACCTTATGTTTTTCCGGCATAAATCAACGTTTCTTCCCGGGCCGTGTAACGATCGCGGGTTCTCACACGTCTACTGGTAACATAGTTAGATGTGCGGAATCCTACAAAGAGTTAAATCGCCGCTCACGGTGCTCATGGAACTGGAACAGAAAGCCCTGCGACTATTGTGTTCAAATCTGATTCAACCTGCAACGCGCGTGGATTTAGCGGCATTGCTGGACCCTTCGGTGTTCGCGGATCCGTTGCATCGCGTTATATTCGAGGAAATCTGTGCGGCCGGTGAGATCCCCGCGGCCCATCTTCGCGGGCTTTTGCCCGCGCGCATCACGAATCGCGGCTTCCCCGATTTCGACCTGAGCGTTTTCCTGGAACCAAACCAGGCTAGCGAAGCGGAGATCGAGCAGCTTTTTTCAAGTGTGCTCACGCTGGTGGAATTGCGTCATGGCGAAGGAGCCTCGGGCACGGAGAATTAAGTGTGGCTTGGAATGTGCGTAGCCGGGGACTGTTGCTGGAAGCGCTGGCATTCTGCGGCCTGATTGGCCTGTACATCTGGCGCCTGCAAGCGCTGTGGCGCTACTCCTGGTGCCTGATCGCAATTTGGCTGGTGGTCAGCGTGCTGCTGCGCGGTGATAGCCTGACGACGCTGGGATGGCGCTTCGACAATCTCTGGCTCGCGACCCGCAACTTCCTTTGCCTGTTTGTGCCCGGGTGCATCGCCGTGTGTGTTGCCGGGTATTTTCTGGGCATGCGACAGCGGCCGCCCGCACACGTGCTTGAGCCCAAACGCTTCTTCGGCTACTTCTTGTTCTGTGTGATTCAACAAGTCGGGCTGAATTCCATGGTGAGCAATCGCTTGATGGCGGCGTTCGAAAGCCCTGTGACCGTAGCGTTGGTGGCGGGGTTTATCTTCGGATTACTGCACTGGCCGAACCCGGTGCTCTTGCCGCTCACGGCCTTCGCCGGTGGCGTGATGGCCTGGCTTTTCCTGAAGGAGCGAAACATTCTTCCGCTTGCGGCGGGGCAGGCGGTACTAGGTTCGCTGGTGTGGTGGGCATTTCCATTGCAGTGGCACCACTCGATGCGCGTCGGTCCAGGTTATTGGAAATTTCATTTTTAGCTGCGCTGGCCTCAGGGGCTAAAGCCCGGTTTAATTTGGGGCTTCCGGCACGACTGAAGTCGTGCCCTCCCGTTCGTCGGGGATCCCCATCGGAACCCAAGAAGGCCCGCCTCAGAAGGCGGCCGCTACAACGGCAGGGAGCGGGAGCACCGGCGGAAGACGCGCCAGAATATTCCTCGTTCTTAGGTCAGAAGCGGTGTTCGTTTTGGACGCGGCGTCGTTCGGCTGCCCAGATTGCGAATCGGCGAAGTTCCACGCGGTATTTCCAACTCAACTGCAGGAATTTCCTGGCATCCAGCGGAAACGCTTCCTTGCCCAGGAATGTTTCGAACCGCCATTGCAGGTAGGGACTTTTCCAGGGACAAAGCCGGTAACCACGCGCAGAAATCCAGTAGTATTCGATCAAGTCAAACATGAAACGGTGGAGAACCTGGTAACCGGGTCCCGCAAAGGCTGCGGCCCAGGAACGTGTCCGTCGTTAGCTGAGCGGCGCGGAAAGATGTTCGTGCACCAGCAGCCAGGTCTTGCTGCGTTTCTCCCAAATGCCAGTGTAACGAATTTCCAGCTCCACGCTCTTGCCATCTTTGGTTTTTTCGGAAAAATGCATGGGAACGGTGGTCCAGGCGATATTTCCGCGACGCGTCACCTTCAATTGCTTGCCGGCAGTCAACGAACCGCTCGCCATGTTTTCGAGGACGTTCTTCTGTACACCGGTAGCGTATTCCTTCCAGCCAGCGTACGAAAATGGCGTGATGTCGTAGAAAACCAGGCCGTCGTCCTTGGCGTAATATTTTGCCGCGTTGGTGACGTTGCCGCTGCTCCACGCCGCGCAGTAATCGTCTATCAGTTTGCGAAACGTGGCATCGTCGCTGGCTTTCTGCTGCGCACGCGCTCCCACGAAGGTAAGCAAGCCCCCGAAAAATGCCAGGGCCACATACAGCAGCCAATGATGTCGTGAAAAAGCGTTGGAAGGTCTCTCCGTTTGCACCGGCATACATCCTCCGCATTGCGAGATCCGGGGTTCACTAACGAGGTCAACTAACGGCTTGAGCGTAAGAGGTTGAGTGAAGACCCTGCCCGACGGCCCCGGGAATTGAATTGTGTGCGATTACGTTAGACAGATTTCGCGGAGTTTGCAAGCTCTGTGGAACGCTTTCGGACCGCGCCGGCATCAAGAGGCCGTACCCAGATGCGCGAGGTCGCCGGTTTGCCAAGGTGCGTGGTGCGGCCTGCGACGCGCACGGTCATGGTTTCGTCGTACTCACGCCGTAGAATCTCCAGCTTGGTGCCGGGAAACAATTCCAACCCTTGCAGAAATTCCAGGAAGCCTTCGTCCTTTTCGTACACGCAAAGGATTTCGGCTCGATCTTTGGGTTGCAATTGCGACAGCAGCACTCCGCCATTTTTCCGGAGCTTCGCTACACCACCGCTTACCGGCACACCGTGCGGGCAGGTCTTGCGATCACCAAAGCGTTTCAGCAACAGTCTTTCGACTTCTGGAGATATGGCGTGTTCCATGCGCTCGGCCTCGGCGTGCGCCTTTGCCCAGGGAAGCCCGATGACTTCGGTGAGCAGCATTTCCGCGAGTTGATGGCGGAGCATCAGATTTTGCGCGGTCTTGCGGCCTTTGACGGTGAGCAGGATGCGCCCCCCGCGTTCGACTTTGATGTTGCCATCACGAGCCATGCGCTTTACCGCTGCGGTCACCGCCGGTGGAGTGACGGCCAATTCTTCCGCCAGCCGCGCGCTGATGGGCACGTGGTCTTCCTCCAGCATCTCCCAGATGGCTTTGAGGTAGTCTTCTTTCGAAACGCTGGTCTTTTCTCGAGGCAAGCCGACTCCCAGAAATTTCAGCTGTAACTGTTGTTTCGCCCGTTCTTGTCTCGCTCGCGCAATCGCACTGCGAGCGCAATCACACGTTCGCGAACTTCCTTCAGAATCCGCTCGTAAAAAGCCGCGTCGGTGCCGAACGGATCGGCAATGTCCCAGACTTCCAGATCGGAAGCGTCCGGGAAGGCCATTTCTATTGTCTCGCCACTCAGGTTAACGAACAAATCGGTGTTCTCCCACAACTCCCGAGTGATTCCCTTGGAGCGAAGACCGTCCACTGGATAGCCGTTCTTGAGCAATATGGCTGTGGTGAACATCGGGATATGGCCGAGCGGAAAAAGTCCCACGCTGGCGGGCTCGATCACGTCGTTGGCGTCTCGCCTGGCGATCGCTTCGGCCATCGGACTGCGGCAAGCGTTTCCGACGCAGATGAACAGTACGCGAACTTTTTGCTTTTTTGCCATGTCGGAGACCGGTCCGGGCAAACGCTAGTCGCCGTTGAGCTAATGGTTCTTTCAAGCTTTGACGGAGTGTACCACTGGTGTGGCTGCCATCGAGAGGAAGTGTTTGTGCACGGTCGGATCGTCCGTCAATTCCGGATGGAAGGTCCCGGCGAGAATATTTCCACTCTGAACGAGCGTTGGATGGTGGTTGTAAGAAGCGAGCACGTCGACGCCCGGGCCGACGGATTCGATGATGGGAGCGCGAATAAACACCATCTCCAGGGAATCTTCCTTCAGCGTCGTCGAACCGAGAAATACGTCGCTGGCGAGTTGCCTGCCATAGCCATTGCGGAGCACGGTGATATCGATAAGCCCGAGAGATTCCTGCTCCGGATTCTTCACGTGCTTGGCAAGCAGGATTGCGCCCGCGCAGGTACCAAAAATTGCTCCGCCGTTTGCCGCGAATTTGCGGATGGCGTCCAGCAGGCCTTCTTCTTCGAGGAACTGCAGTTGCGTGGTGCTTTCCCCGCCCGGAAGGATCAAGCCGGCGCATTCTTGCAGTTGCGCCACAGTGCGGACTTCCGCCGCTTCCGCGCCAAGTTCCCGCAACCGCGCGGCGTGCGCTTCGAAATCTCCCTGCACCGCGAGGATGCCGATCTTCACGATTCGCTTCTCCGATTCACGCTGACTATTTCCTCAGGGGCTAAAGTCCAGTGAGATCCAAGTACTTATGTTGGAACTGAAGCTCCGACCCCCGGGTGCCAAGCACATCCTGCGTTGGTTCAAAGTAAGGCGCCCGCCTCAGAAGGCGGCCGCTACAAAGCCTGCCCAGCCCTGAATTACCAGCCGCGGGTCGAGAGCAGATCTTTCGCTTCCATTTGGCGGACATCCAGGCCGGGCATGGCTTCACCGAGTTCTTCGGAAGCTTCGAGCACCGCCTTGGGATCCTCGAAGTGGGTGGTCGCTTTTACGATGGCCTTTGCGCGTGCGTCTGGATCGCTGCTCTTGAAAATTCCCGAGCCGACGAATACCGCTTCGGCACCCAGCTTGCGGACAAGTGCGGCGTCCGCGGGAGTAGCGATTCCACCTGCGGAGAAATTTGGCACCGGCAATTTACCGGTTTTGGCGATTTGCCGGATTAAGTCCAGTGGCGCTCCCAGTTCCTTCGCCTGGCGCATCAGTTCGTCGTCGCGCATGGTGGTAAGCGCGCGCATCTGGCTGACGATGGTGCGCATGTGGCGAACCGCTTCCACCACGTTGCCGGAACCCGCTTCGCCCTTGGTGCGAATCATGGCCGCGCCCTCGGCAATGCGGCGGCATGCTTCGCCAAGATTGCGCGCGCCGCAAACAAACGGTACGCGGTAATCGTGCTTCCAGATGTGGTTCTCTTCGTCCGCGGGCGTCAGCACTTCGCTCTCATCGATGAAGTCCACTTCCAGCGCTTGCAACACGTCGGCTTCGGCAAAATGCCCGATGCGCACCTTGGCCATCACCGGAATGGTGACCGTCTTCATGATTTCGCGGATCACCTTGATGTTGGCCATCCGCGCCACGCCGCCTTCTTTGCGAATGTCGGAGGGCACGCGCTCCAGCGCCATCACCGCGCAGGCGCCGGCTTTTTCTGCGATGCGCGCCTGGTCAGCGGTGGTTACATCCATGATGACCCCGCCCTTGAGCATTTCCGCGAGGCCGACTTTCACGCGCCATTCGTTTGAGCCCTTTGCTCCGTTCGCGCTGCCGTTCACTTTCTTGCTGTCCATGTCCAGTCTCCTATTCGAAATTCCAAATTCACGAAACTTGTTTTGCAGGCGTCGCCGTGGCTTTGGCGAAGTGTTCTTCGCTGATCACCACAAAGCGGGCTTTGCCGCGCGCCAGAAGATTTCCTTCCAGGTCACGAATTTCCGCCGCTCGAAAACGGTTTCTGCCTTTTACTTAGGTTTGCCAGCCTTCCA